>Ga0209643_1000557_pt1 | contig 61372 bp, 59 predicted proteins | sample AutmiccBRH37_all_FD_187383 | JGI IMG/M metagenome (GOLD analysis project Ga0209643, IMG submission 187383) | Deep subsurface microbial communities from Mt. Terri, Switzerland - Autotrophic microbial communities BRH/37_all (SPAdes) (version 2) | ecosystem: Environmental > Aquatic > Deep... | reverse complement strand
TACGTTCAGGTCGTAGTGATCCTAAGGTCGCGGAGGTTCGAGTCCTCTTCTGCCACTTTTCCGGTTTCGCAGGTGTGGTGACCCCGGCGCGATTCGAACGCGCGACCTACAGATTAGGAATTTATACTAGGGGTTGAATTGCATTGTTGCGTTTTGAGAATATCCAATAAAAACAGCTCTTGTTTTGCCTCACTTTGATATACATTGTTGGGTCAAGTTTGAAAAAGTTACCAAAGTTACCACGGAGCCCGAATTTTCCCGAAAATACAGTGCTCATGTCTGTAGGTCGGGTTACCGCGGGTTACCACGGGTTACCAGATGAGCGCCCTTGGCGTTTAAGCGGCCTTGCGACTTTTCACAATGCTGTTTCTAGTCTCCGCCAAACGCCTCTGAATACACGCTCTCTACCTTCTCGACCTCCGGCGCAGTCAGCAACGCGAACTCTCCTTCACGGGCCCGTTTGGATAGCCGCCCATCGTTCTGGCTGAGAAAATGGTAGAGGAGATCAATCGTCTTGTCGGGCATTTCGACAAGCGCTTCCACACCGGCCTTGAAGCGATCATAGCTTCTCAGGAATGCGACCTCCCTTGGGAGGTCCGTTTCGATTGTCTGGCGCACGCATGACATCAGGAATTCCGCATGGGGCGTCGCATCGAAATATCGATAGAGATCCGCCGTGTCGTTCTGCACGTCGACATTGCCAGCGGGCGTCGCGCGCCAGTCCACGAAGGGCAGTATCCGGCGAGAGTGGGATTCCAGCACGCGGCGGTATGCCTCGATGTGCTCCAGGATAGCGCTCGAAATCGGGAATACCAGGCCCGGCGGGTTGAACCCAGCCCGCGCGAGGGCGTGGTGGATCAGGTACCTGTGCAACCGGCCATTTCCATCCTCGAATGGGTGGATATAGACAAATCCGAATGCCAGGACGGCAGCGGCGACGATGGCGTCCATCGAGGACGCATACTGATCGTCAAAGGCCAGCAGCCCATCCATCAAGGCGGGCAGATCCTCAGGCCGGGCACTGACATGGTCCGGAATTGGCGCACGGGTCACGCGGTCGTGCGTTCCCACGAACCCGCCTTCATTGCGATAGCCCTTGTGCACAAATCGCGTGTCACCGAGGACGAGTTCCTGCAAGCGCAGGAGTTCTGCATGGCTGAGCGAGCGCCCGCCCGCTTGCCCGATCGCTGCGCCCCATCGCTGGATCCGGTCCTGCGGCGGGCTTTCGCCCTCGATCGCATAGCTGGCTCTTGAATCATTGAGCAGCAGGAAAGCGGCGGCACGCGTAATCATGTCCCCTGGCACAGATCCGATTGCGGCGGCTGCCTCGGTCTTCAAATCCAGTTTCAGCAAGGCCTCAATGTCCGCCGTCCGGAAAACGAGCGGACAGAATGCCGGTGTGCCGGGGAGATTGTCACGCACACGATGACGACGGGAATTCCTGGAGCGGCCGGCAAGTTGCTGCGTCTCGTCGATAGCATCCACATAGTTGCCCGTCAGGGCATCGGGCAGGTCCACTGCTTCGCCGAGAAGCCATTCATAGAGAAACCAGGCACGGCGTGCATACTGGCTGGTCGGCGCTGCTGTCACGAATTCTTCGATCGCACCGGGGCCAACGGCCCGGAACAGGGATTTCAGGACGAGCAGGTCCACGCCTTCATACTTCAAGGCAAATGTCAGGTGGCCTGCAAGGCTCGGCTCTGGCGCGTGGCGCTTCGTGTAGACAGTCCAGTCTGGCACTTCCACCACTCGGTAGTCCGCGCGAAAAGCTGAAAGCAAATGGGGAGGCGGGATGAAGAGGTCATATGCCGCTATCAGCGCAGCGTAGCCGACGGGCTGCGTGTCCTCCGGGACCATACGATCCCGAATAATTCTTATATCTCGTCCAAAATCGATATCTTTGTCATTCATTCCGAAAAGTCATTATATTTGGAGCCATTCACGTTTTTCTATATAGTCGAAAAACGATTACAAATCTCGTAAATTTTTTATTATTTGTGATTTATTCGAAAAATTATTATTCGACGCTATGCTGGCAGATCTGAAGCAGGGCCTGATAAATCGTTTGAATTCAAGAGAAGGAGCCGCGCGCGATGCGTTACACCACAATAGAAATTCCCGTGGTGTAACTGCCCTGCCCCTCCTTCGCCTTGGCGGATAAATCACACATTTTCTACCTTTTGTAATATACATTTCTATTTAATGGCGCTTTTGGCACGCCTCCTGCTTGGGCCCAGTCGATAGACAGGAGTCAGGTATGACCCAATTCATTTCGCCGCTGGACGATACGCTCATCCGTTTCGATGCCGCAGCCGCGCTTCTGGCGAACCGAGAGCCCAACGCGACCCCGGATGCCATGCTGGAAATGCTTGTACAGGCAGCCTGGCGCGGCGATTACAATCCGCCCTGCCAGTATGAAGATAATGACTATGATCACTCACAACGCGATGATCCGGACAACTGGCTGCGAATCCCGATCGAAGCACCGTCTGCAAGTCTCACCGAAGGGCAACTCAGTCTCAAACCGCGACCCTTCAAATACTACGAAGGCGGCTGCGAGACCCTGCTGAGCGTCATGTATTGTATGAGGCTCCTGCCAGGTGATCAGTCCGCCTGGGACGATCTGCTCAATAATGGAAATGGCAGAATGTATCTGCATGGCGCGCAAGATGCCCTGACAGCACTGGTCGGCCTGCCCCTCAACACGTATTCAGAAGCAGGTCGCGCCTATTTCGCCGGGCTCTATATTCCGCGCCGCATGCTGCAGGCCTGGCTCGACCAGCGGTCGTCCCGGTTCCTCCGTCTCTTCAACCACGATCAAGCGTCGGACCATCACCCAATCACTGAGCCTGCCAATGATCGACACAGTCACGCGGCCCAGACCAGGCGCGGCCGTCCGACCCTCGGCGCATGGCCCTCGATCGCCGCCTGGGCATTGGAGCTCAACGAGAGCGATCCGGATATGCCACGCAAGGAACTCGCTGGCCGGCTATACGAACGCGCGCTTCAGGAATTCGAGGCTGCCGATGTCCCGAATGAAACCACGATCCTCAGGCGGCTTGCCGGCATGCTCGACAATCGCGAACCGCCCATGCGCGGCGATGCATGACACTGCGCGCGTGGCGACGGGATTGCTGCCCATGTCACAGAGTGATGCGCATGCACAAATGAGGATGGAATAAGACGAAATCATTCTTCTTTTTCGCCTGCGCCCGACGTGCTGGCCTCAAACTCACTCATCAAGAGAGGCGTAGAGTCCCATGTCCAGACCCGAACAAACCCTTCCCGAAATCGAGGATATCCTTCAGGACAATCCCGGCTGGCTCGATGAGGCCATCGACACGCCGTCGGTTGCCAGATTGACGGGCGTGCCCGTCTGCACCCTGGCGACCTGGCGCTGCCGAGGCGGCGGACCGCCCTACATGAAGCTCGGTTCAGCTGTGCGCTACCGGCGCCGGACTGTTCTCAAATGGCTGGCCGAATGCGAAAAGTCCGACGCCGACACCTCGCCCAAGCGCCATGTCTGAACCGACGCGGCCTCTGTCCATCCGCCTTGCCGCGTCCGACATTGATCAGTTGACGGCACGCGCCCGGCGCATCTCCGGCACGCCGACAGGTGTTGCGCGCGAATTGATCCGGTCCGGCCTGACCGATGGCGATCCGTTCACGCAAGCTGACCGACTCCTCAAGATCGAGCGCAGGCTCGCTGCCCTGTCCCAGGACCTGCAGGCTGTTGCCAGTGCAACCCACCAGAACGGCGGATCACTCGGACGCCTGGAGTCGATGTTCGACGAACTGCTCCATGCCCTCAGCGGTCAACCGACACGTCAGGAAGCATAAATGGGCTCTCTCAAGAATACCCTTCTCGTCATCGGCTTCGTCTCCGCGCTTGCCGCCTATGGCGCCTACAAGGTCGGCTTCGATTGGATGCGTCCGGGCGCAATCGCCGAAGACGGCCTGTTCGCGCGTCATGATGCGGCCTTCATGGATCGCTGCGGCAAGGCACGGATCACATCCATCATCCATGATCCCGCCGGATCATACCACTGGCCGCGCTGCAGGGCTGTCATGCAGCACTACGGCACGTACGACGCGTTCAATCTTCGTCACAATGGCGTTGCAGGCCTCGGCGCCCTGTCAGCCCTCAGCCTGCTCGGCTTTGCGCGCCTTGCCATGGCGGAAAAGTCGGCACCGAAAGTCGTACGCGGTCCCGTGCGCCTGACCGGAAGAAAAGCGTACGCCGCGATAAGAAGGACAAGCAGAAAGGAGATCAGGCAGACCGGTGCGGGGATCGACTTTCCACCCGGCCTCCCCATGAGCCGGGACCGGGAATCGCGTCACTGCCTGATTTCGGGTTCTGTGGGATCCGGCAAGACCCAGACCATCCAGCACATGATCCTGGAAGCCATGCGCTGGGGCGACAAGATGCTCATCCTCGACACCAAGGGCGACATGACCGAACGCCTGCCGGGAAATATCACGCTGATCGCACCGCAGGACAAGCGATCAGCGGTCTGGGACATTTCGGCTGATTGCGTCACCAAGCAGGACGCGCGGGAGCTGGCCGCCCGGTTCATCCCGAAAAGCAGCGACCCGATGTGGGCAGAGGCCGCCCGCGAGCTGCTCGTTGCCTGTATCGTCAGCCTCCAGCGAGAAAATGGCACCGCCTGGACGTGGGGCGATCTCCATGCCCGCGCTCTGCTGGGTGCCGACGAACTGAAAGACATGGCGCTTGCCCATCATCCGGCCGCCGCGCAGATGATCGGCGATCCGGCCAGCAAGACGGCCATGTCCATCCTGACCACATTCAAGGCGCATATTCATGTGCTGGAAGCGATGGCAGAAGCCTGGAGCGCAGGGGATCAGGAAAAGTTCAGCGCGGCGAACTGGCTGACCGACCCCCACGCCACCCATCCTGTGATCCTGCAACGCGATGGCCGCTACCCCCAGCTGACCAATGCGTGGATCGGCGGGCTGGTCAGTCTGTTGTCATCGCATGTCTGCAGTCCGGCCTTCAGCGAAAGCAGCCAGCGCCGCATCTGGCTCTTCCTTGACGAGTTTCCGCAACTTGAAGCGATGGATGACCTGGCCGCCTTGCTGGACCTCGGGCGATCGAAGGGCGTGTGCGTGGTGCTGGCTGCTCAGGACACATCCCAGATCCGCATCAGGTATGGCCGCGACCGGACCAATGCCTGGCTGTCGATGATCGGCACCCACATCATCGGCCGCATGAATCCCGGTGAAGGGGCCGACGACATCAGCCGGGCCATCGGCATGCAGGAGATAGAAAAGGAATCACGCAGTAAAAGCCATTCCGGCGGAAACAGTTCGGTCAACATATCGACCGAACACTCGCTTCGTCCGGTGATGACGCCGAGTGAACTATCGTCTCGTCTTGGCCGTAAGGGTCGCAAGGTCCGGATGCTGGTGCTGGGCTTCGGGGAAGACGTATACGAAATCGACCTGCCGATCACGATCCTTCCCTCCCAGCGTCCGGCGAATATACCGGCTGACTGGACCCGGCCCAATCACGAACCTCTGGGCGCCAATCCTGCACCTGTGCGCCCTGCCTCACCGATCCAGCGACCGCAAAAAGCGGGCTTGCTCTCGGCTGACGTCATCGCCCGCATTCGCAAGCCGAAGCCCGGAAGCGTGGACTGATGGTTGCCTCCATCTCCGCCCGGAAATCTGTTGCCGCAGCCGTCAGTTATTTCAAGCACATGGCCCAAGACGAGTACTATACCGGCAAGGGTGAGGCCGAAGCGGAAGCAGATGGCGAATGGGACGGGCGGGGCGCCGAACGCCTCGCCCTTGAAGGCCCCGTCTCGAAAGCCGATTTCGAGGCAGCTCTCAACGGCATCGACCCGAAGACCGGCGAACGTCTCACCCTGATCAGCAAGTCCCATGCGCCGGGATGGGACATGACCTTCTCGGCCCCGAAATCGGTTTCTGTCATGTGGGCGCTTTCGCCTCCAGCAGATCGCAAGACAATCGAAGCCGCGCACCGCCAGGCCGTTCACGCTGCGACCACCCATCTCGAAGACCATCACGCGTTCACCCGGCGCGGCAAGGGCGGCGCAATCCGCGAGCCGGTCGCCGGGCTGACCATCGCCCGGTTCCACCATCACACGAGCCGCGATCTTGATCCTCAGCTTCACACGCACGCGTTCATTTTCAACACAGCGCCGCGCCGCGACGGCACTTGGGGCAGTCTCGTCAGCCGCGACCTTTACAAGGCCCAGAAGGAAGCCGGCGCACTCTACCGCCAGCACCTCGCCAACACGCTCGAACGCGAGGGCCATTCTGTCGAACGCTACGGCAGCAGCTTTCGCCTGAAGGCGATCCCCCGCGACCTCGAGCGTGCCTTCTCCAAACGCAGGCAGGCCATCGAACAGGCCGCCGACAGATACGGCTACCGTACGCCCAAGGGCATGGAACTCGCAGCGCTGCGCACACGCCAGGCCAAGCGGCCAAGGGAGCGCGCCGCACTGTTCCAGGCATGGCAGGCAGAGGCCAGAACGCTCGGCTTCGATCTTGCCAGGGCGCGCCAGCAGCAGGCACAGATCGGTGCCCAAACCCAGCACGGTCCAACGCCAGGTCATCAGGCTCCCACAAGATCGCCAGCCCGTATCTTGCCCTCAGCGCAGCAGTTGATCAGCGCCATCGCGATGGCCTCGCGGGCCTCATCCAGTATGCAAGGCGTTCAGGTAAATTTGCGTCGTAAACACGGCGACCGAGAATTTGACCGGGAAAGCTGATACGCGTGGCGGATCAGCTGGAGAAAAGTGCAACGGGTCTCGAAGAGAATCATTTACCTTTTACCGGCAATATCGTAATTTGCCGGTAAATGTCCATTTCTCAACTCCCTCTCGTGATCCAGACCAGCTATGCCGAACTGCTGGACCAGCTGCGCATCGCAGCCATTTCAGAGTTCCCGACAGGTTCAACATTCCGGAAGCGCAAAATTTCCGGCCGCGATTACTGGTATGTTCAAGAGCCAACGGCTCCAGCTGGGCGTCCACCGGAGCGCTACATCGGTGCCGATACGCCCGAACGCCGCGGCCTCATTGAAACAGCCCAGCGGGCGAAGGCGGACGCCGATGCGCGAAGGGCGATTCGACGCTCTCTCACAGGGGCCGGACTACCGGAACCGGATTCACTCACCGGATCGATCATTGAAGCTCTGGTAGAGGCGGGCACTTTCCGTCTGCGCGGCGTGATTGTGGGCACGATAGCATTCCAGACCTATTCGGGCCTGCTCGGCGTGCGCCTGCCGGGGGCGGCGATACGCACGGGCGATCTCGATCTTGCGCAGGACTATGGCGTCTCGGTCAGTCTTGATGACGCATTGGACACCTCCCTTCTCGACGTCCTGCAATCGGTTGATCCGGGCTTTCGACCTGTCCCGGGAATCACCAATCCAAATATCGCGGCGACCTATGCCCGGCCCGGCGGCTACCGGATCGATGTTCTCACGACCAATCGCGGAGCTGACCGTGACGACCCCGTCCGACTGCCGAGTCTCAAATCAGACGCAGTCCCGTTACGCTACCTGGACTTCCTCCTGAAGGACACGGTCGAGGCCGCTGTGCTCACGCGGTTCGGAGCATTGGTCAATGTGCCCTCACCGGAGCGATATGCGGCACACAAACTGATCGTCAGCGTCTTGCGCCGCGTGGCAGGCCCGAGTGCAATCAAGTCAGACAAGGACATCGTCCAGGCGAGTCTCCTCATGGAAGCATTGATCATGCAGCGCCGCGAGGACGAGCTCGCAGCCGCGCTAGGCGAAGCCGCTGATCGCGGAGCAAGCTGGCGTCAGCATCTCATCTCCGCGTCCGCGAACTTGTCCGATCAGTTAAGGGAATTTGTACTTTCGATCGTGCGCGAAACCGATCGGACGGCGGCGCACTGAGCGTGTACAAAGAAAGCCGCGATCAACACAGCAGGACACAGCTCAGTTCGTGCGGTGCTGTAATCGTCGTGCGCAGCGACCGTGTACGGGTTTCTTCGTCCAGATTTCCTTGACTGTGGGTGTTTGAGACAAGATCGCTCGCGATATGTCAGCATCGAAGGTGCATGGGGTGTGACACCCACTTCCCTTCCGACCGGACTAAAATTCAGACCCTTCACTCTGATGCATATCAGGCATTATTCAGGCTTTCAGAACGGAGCCTCTTTGAAACTTTCCGTTTTTCAGGTAATTGCAGTATATTAACATTATGATTGAACACTAACATTATTGATGTTAGTGTCCGGATACGATGTTATATAACGATGATCCCGCTCCAGATCCTCAGCGCCTGGCTGGCCAAATTGCCAGCTATGTCGGTCAGATTCTGCATACGACTATGACAGTCGAACCTGAAACCGCCCCGTCGGATTTGCCGGTCTTTCTGACGCGTGCCTATAGCTTCTACCGCGCGGACATTGCCGGACGGGTGTGCCTTCTGATGCTCGTGAATGATGCTGCCGATACGCCGGGGGATATCGCCAAGCATGTCAGATTGGTCGAAGCGCAGGTCGTTCGGCCAGTGATCATCGGTATATCAGCGCTAAGCGCTCGTGACCGGTCCCGTCTGATCGGACAGGGCGTTTCGTTCATTGTCCCCGGAAACCAGTTCTATGCGCCGGAACTGGGTATGGATTTGCGTGAACACTTCCGGACACAGAAATCAGAGACACCCGATAGTCTCTCGCCCGCTGCACAGGCCGTATTTTTTCATTACGTGCTCCGGCGAAATGAGACAGCGACCACACCGTCCGAACTTGCAAGGGACTTGAATTATTCGCCTATGTCTATCGGGCGGGCTTTCGATGATCTGGTCGCTATTGGCTTGGCCGTCACAGAAAAATATGGGCGGGAGCGCCACCTTCAGTTTCGAGGCGACCGCCGGGAAATGATGGAAAATGTGCGCTCGCTCCTGCAAAGTCCGGTGCGCAGCCGGAAGCTTGTCTGGGGACCGCACCCACGTCCACCTATGCTACTCGGTGGCGAGTCAGCACTCTCTGAGTTGACCGATCTATCCCCACCGCAACTGGAGGTCTTTGCTATCGCCGCCATCGCGTGGAAGGGGTTTGCCGCCAGCCATGAATACCGGGAGCATCACTTTGACGAGCCGGACTTCGCCGTAGAGACCTGGAGCTATGATCCGGCAGGATTAGCGGATGGGCAGATTGCCGACCCATTGTCCTTGTACGCGCAATTCCGGGATCATGAAGACGAACGGGTGGCCATGGCTGCCGAGCAATTGCTGGAGCGCGTACCATGGTAGTTGGAATCGACAAGTTCCGTGAGTTTTTCAAGGATTATCCGGATCATTATACAATCATCGGCGGGGCGGCGTGCGACATCCTCTTTGACACGGCCGGCCTCCCCTTCCGCGCGACCAAAGACATAGATGTTGTTCTTTGCATTGAAGTCATCGATGCCGCGTTTGGCGAAAAATTCCGGGACTTTCTGAACACCGGAGGATATCAGGCTCGCGAACAAAGCGGCGGGCACCGCGAATTCTACCGGTTCCACAAGCCGAAAGACCCTGAGTTCCCGTTTATGGTCGAGCTCTTCTCCAAGAAGCCTGATGGACTCTCACTTCCCGAAGATACCGACATCATCAGGCTGGATGCCGATGCTGATATTGTAAGCCTTTCGGCGATCCTGCTTGATCCGGACTATTTCAAGGCCCTGCAGAACGGCAAGCGTGTGGAAAACGGCGTGACGATCCTCGATCAGTCCATTCTCATCCCATTCAAGGCGCGCGCCTTTCTGGACCTGACCAAACGGCGGGACGACGGCGATGACAAAGTCAAAGGCGGTCATATCAGGAAACACCGCAATGATGTGTTCCGACTCTCACAATTGCTTCCTGGCAACGCCGTCGTGCAGGTCAGTGATCCTCTGCGCGAAGATATGCGCCAATTCCTCAGCGCAATTGAGGAAGAAGGGAAGCTGAATCCCAAAGACCTCAAAGGGAGCATGACGCTCGAAGAGGCTATCGCATTCCTGCGCAAGGCATATGGGGTGGAATAGGCGCAACACGCCGGAATTCATCCGGTCACCCGAGCCGGTACGGCGTCAGCGAACGTCCAGGAGAATCACATGGCGGGGCGTTTTCCAATCCTGAGACAGGCAAATGAGCGCCGGTCCTTCGCCATTGGACGTACAGGATTGGACACTGACGGCAGATGCCGACGATCACGCCTGGCAACCTGATTTTTGGAAAGCTTCTCCTACATTGGCTCACAGCCACCAAATCGCGAAGATTTCAAAATGCGCTATCCGGCACCGTCTTTCGGACGGCGTGCATACGGGGCGAAATTCGCGTGCCGATCTCCCCTGCGATCGAACAGAACGCGCAACACGGTCCTGACGGACGAATGGCGGTGACGGCTCCATCTGGAGCCGTCACCTTGGCAAGTCAGTCCTTCGGGTTCCAGAGGATTACGTGACGGCCTTTCTTGCCTTTGACGGGGGCGAGATTTGCATAGATCTTGCGGGAACTGATCTGCGGGTCTGCAAGGGTCAGCGAGACATATTCCCGTCCCGATGCTTTCGCCTTGCGCACCCAGCCGCCGCCGATTTCGGTCGAGGTCTCTCCGGCGAAGACACGATAGTCGGGTTGTCCGTCTTCGGCTTTCTCCGCGTTCTTCTCGATGCGGATGGGGCTGTTGAGGTTCATCATTGCGAGGGCGCCTTCGAAGCCGGTTTTGGTCTCAGAGACATATCCGAGTGCGTTTGCCATTTTTCGTCTTTCCTTTCGTTTTTGCTCTTGTCCCGGGGACCCCTTGTCTCCGTCGACGCCGGACCAAAAGGACGAGGCAAGGCAGGCCTGAACCCGAAGGGGCGAAACGTGAGTGGAGCACCGGCGCGGCGGAGAATTTTGATGCGCGAGGAAGCCGCAAAGCGGCGGGGAAAATTCTTCGCGGCGCCGGTTTCAGGACTGGCCGGCCTCGTCCAGGTCACACGGCTTGAGACGGGGACAAGGGGGCCGGAGCGCGGGGCGCGGAAATGGAAGGAACTGAACGGGCTGACGATCAGGGACACACTGCGAGACCCGGAGACGGTGAGATTTTTCCGCCCTGTCCGAATGAACCCCTCCCTTTGCTGGCACCAATGCACAAGACAAGCCTGCGAGAGAAGCCGCCCGATGCCGGGCACCGGAGGATTTCCATTCCGCCTGAACAGGAGACTGAACCCTCAGGCGGCGTCCGGGTCTGCGGAGGCCCCGGCGTCTGGCTGGAAAGTCTCTCGTCCACCTTCAAACAGGCCTGCAATCCGTGCCCATGCATCGTCAGATACGCGTTCATGTGCGCACCTCGAGACGGGAGAGCGCTGCACAGAGGCGATGCGCAGCCCGCAGGCCGATCACGATGGCGTCGGCATGAAGCTCATCTGCAGCCTCCGTCAGGTGTGCATTATCCGATCCGGGATAATTGGCTTCGACACCCCAGAGGCTGATCGCGTGCTCGTCCAGTATGACACCGTCCAGTGATACCGAGAGGACGATACCGCAATAGAACCAGTCATCCCGCCGCCATGCCTTCATGATCGCCTCGGCTTCGGCCTGCGCCTTGGCAAAGCGTTCCCGGAAATTGTTTCCGGGGCCGATGAACCCCGGCGCATCCTTGTAAAGGGATGGCCAGAATCCGTCCTGGCGCTGGTCAGGCGCATCCGGGCAATCGTCGCGCACAATGCGCGCGACGATCCGGAACCCGTCCTGTTCGCAAGCGATGCAATCGCCCTCGCATACGAATGTGTCAAAGCGTTCTGTGAAAGCCATGATCAGCGGCTCCAGAACACGTGGACTTCATCAAAGCCCGTCTGGAACACCATGATCTCGCCATTGAGCGCCATGTCGCGGGCGAGCGCCGTCCAGTCGATGTAATAGTCGAGCGAAGCGGGGATCTCAGTACCGGTCTCCCGTACAAATTCTTCGGCAAAGTCTGCAGCGCTGCGGTATTCTCCGGCATAGTCCTCGAACGCGACCTCTGCCTGCTCAAGGTCATCGCCGAACTGGCTGTAAAGCTTCGCGCCCAGTTCGCCGTGTTCTTCGATGAAGGCTGCAAGCTCGCACACAGTGTCGAAGCTCGCCCATTCGGAAATCCGGCAGCCATGGAAGTTCTCGTAATCGTGGATCGCCCATTCTTCGGCGTCTGGTTCGGGCGACGCGGCGAGCATGCCGCGCACCTGTTCCGAAACCTCGTCCGGGTTGGTGACATCGATCCATGCCCCGTGCAGGCGGCCATTATTGTAGGCGGCAAGGCAGGCCACGTAGATGCGGGGACGGCTAGGTGCGTCGAGCGCGGAAGCTGGTCCAGCGTGATCATCGGATGTGAATTGGTCAGTCATGTCAGTCTCCTTTGCGCCGCCAGGCTTTCTTTCCCGCATCAGGCGGGGGTGGGCGGCGAAAAGGTGCTCAGCCGGAGCGTGACAGGGCGCCGCGCAAGGGGATGGCCGTAGGTAGGAAGCCTAAAGACGCTCGCGCACGACAAAGCCCCGCCCCCTTGTGCGGGGACCGCGCTCTGGCAGACGTACCGTCCGCCCACTTCCGACTGCTTGGGAGAGATATTGAGGCGGGCGATACCTGGCTGGCATGACGAGGCCTCCCCCTACTTTTGCGTGCATTGGCGAAGATTAAGCGTTGAACCACTTCCCGATTCTGCCTAATTTTCTCAAATGCGCCTATTTCGGCATGAGGGGCGGCCATGGAAACCGACATTCTGACCATCAAGGAAGTGGCGGAATATCTACGCATTACGGAGAAAACAGCCTATCGGCTGGCCTCCGAGCAGAAGATACCGGCATTCAAGGTCGGCGGTTCCTGGCGATTCCGAAAAAGCGAGATCGACGCATGGATCGATGAAGATGCGCGCAAGCGAAATAATAGGAACAAGACGACATGACGGCCAACACCTCGCCTGACATCAAATCGCTCAGCGGGTTTGTCTGGTCCATCGCCGAAATCCTTCGCGGCGATTTCAAGCAATCTGAGTATGGTAAAGTCATTCTGCCTTTCGTGGTAATGCGCCGTCTGGACTGTATCCTGGAGCCGACCAAGGCAGCGGTGCTCGCCGCCCACAAATCGCTGCCCAAGGGCGTCGATGAAGAGACACAGGACATGATCTTGTTCGGCGCGGCCGGCGACGGGATCAAGGTCTACAACACGTCAGAGCTTACCTTTGACAAGCTGCGCGGACAGGACGCCCGGCAGCTGCATGCGAACCTTATCGACTATATCCGCTGTTTCTCGCCCAATGTGCGCGACATCTTTCTTGAGAAGTTCCTCTTCACGGAACAGTTGAAGCGTCTGAATGATGGCAAAATCCTCTGGCAGGTCTTTGAGCGATTCTGCGAGATCGACCTTCACCCGGATACTGTCTCCAACATTGAGATGGGCTATTTGTTCGAAGAGCTGATCCGGCGGTTTTCGGAAATCTCAAATGAGACGGCGGGGGAGCATTTCACGCCCCGCGAGGTGATCCGGCTGATTGTCGAACTGCTGATCGCCAACGACGACACCAAGCTGCACCGGCGCGGCATCATCAGGCAGATTTACGACCCGGCCTGCGGCACAGGCGGCATGCTCGCCCTCGCCGAGGAAGCCTTGAAGCGGTTCAACGATTCGATCCGCGTCGAGCTATTCGGGCAGGAGCTCAACGGCGAGTCCTTTGGCATCTGCAAGTCGGACATGCTGGTCACCGGTCACAATCCCGATCAGATCGCCTTCGGCAATACTCTGACCGATGATGCGCACGGCAACCGCAAGTTCCACTACATGCTGTCCAATCCGCCTTATGGGGTTGACTGGAAGAAGTACCAGGACCCGATCAAGGCCGAAGCCGCCAATCTCGGGCATGCCGGGCGGTTCGGTGCGGGCACCCCGCGTATTTCCGACGGCCAGCTCCTCTTCCTGCAGCATATGATTTCCAAGATGCGTGATGACGAGGACGGCTCTCGCATCGGCATCGTCATGAACGGCTCGCCGCTCTTCACGGGCGGCGCCGGGTCCGGGGAAAGCGAGATCCGTCGCTGGATGCTGGAGAATGACTGGGTCGAGGCGATTGTCGCCCTTCCGACAGACCTTTTCTACAATACAGGCATCCAGACCTATGTCTGGCTCCTGACCAATCGCAAGCCGAAGGCGCGCGAGGGCAAGGTCCAGCTGATCGACGCGTCGGGCGAGCGCTTCTGGACCGGCATGCGCAAATCACTCGGCTCCAAGCGACGGGAAATCCCCGAAACGGCGCGCGACCAGATTGTCCGGCTCTATGCCGACTTCCTGAATGGGGAAAGCGGCGCAGGCAAGGTCGCCAAGATCTTTGACACGACGGATTTCGGCTACCGGGAAATCAGGGTCGAGCGCCCGCTCAAACTTCGGTTCGACATAACGCCGGAGACATTGGATGTGCTAAAATCTCAGAAGGCGTTCGAAAGGCTCAATTCAGCCGATCAAGACGCGATTCTGGCCGCAATCGCCGGCGCCCTCTCGGACAAGAGCTTCATGGACCGCGCCGCCTTCCTGAAGGGTCTGAAAAAGGCGTTGAAATCCGCTGATGTGAACGCCGGAGCGCCCGTCATAAAAGCGATTATCGAAGCGCTCGGATCGCGCGATGAGACCGCAGAAATCTGCCGGGACAAGGATGGAAATCCGGAACCTGACACCCGACTTCGCGACCATGAGCTCGTGCCCTTGAAAGAGGAGTGGCACACCTATTTTGCGAGGGAAGTCAAACCCTTCGCGCCGGACGCCTGGGTCGACGAGACCTACGTCGACGACGCCGACAAGCAGGTTGGACGGGTTGGCTATGAGATCAATTTCAACCGCTATTTCTACACCTACACTCCGCCGCGCCCTCTCGAAGAGATCGACGGCGAGCTCAAGACGCTGGAAGCCGAAATCGCGGCCCTCCTCAAGGAGGTGGTGACGTGAGGTCACGCAAATTTGATGCTCAGGGTTATTGCCATGTTAAGCAGGTTGGGACATATATCAACTCAATAAGACCCGCCACGCCTCGGGCGGAGCTTCGGCTCCGCACTGCGCACCCTGGCGGGTTTCTTCGTTTTAGGGCCTTGTTTTCATTGAAAGCGGTGCGCGCATGAAATTCGCCAAGCCCGCCCTTTCCATTGCTGACCAGATCGCCCTGATCGAGCGCCGGGGCATGGCCGTGCCCGACCGCGCGCGGGCGGAGCACTATCTGCGTCATATCAGCTATTACAGGCTCCGTGCGTATTGGCTGCCCTTTGAAACCGCAGCCGAAGCCGATGGCGACCACGCTTTCAGAAATGGCGCGAGCTTCGACGACGCCGTCGCCCTCTATGTCTTCGACCGCCAGCTTCGATTGCATGTCATGGACGCGGTGGAACGGATCGAGGTCTCGCTGCGAGGCGCTTGGGCGCACCATCTCGCCGTCAAGTACGAACCGCATGGCTATATCGACGGCACCCTGTATGGACGCCAAGACCACTACGCTAAAGCGCTCGCCAGCCTGATCAGCGAAATCGAGCGCTCCCGCGATACGTTCATCGAACACTATCGCGCGAAGTATGACGATCCGGAATTGCCGCCCATCTGGATGGCGGCGGAGGTCATGTCGCTTGGTCAGCTGTCGAAATGGCTCGGCAATCTGAAACTCAGGGCGGACCGTCAGGCCATTGCGAAGCCCTATGGGCTGGACGAGAAAGTGCTCATCTCGCTCGCCCACCATCTCGCCCATGTGCGCAATATCTGCGCCCATCATGGCCGCCTCTGGAACAAGCAGTTCACGGTGACGATGAAGCTGCCCCAGTCGCCCGGCGCATTGAAGCTCGCCATGAACGCGGGCGCAAGCCGCCGCCTCTACAATACGCTCGCCACCATCGGCTATCTCATCGGCATTATCGCCCCCGGTTCAGACTGGCGGCGAAAGCTCATCACGCTGATAGATGAAACCCCACTCGCCGACACCGCTGCTATGGGTTTCCCCGCAAACTGGCAGCAGATGCCGGCCTGGAGGGTAGCCGCATGACTTCGCTACCTTTCCTCGAACAGTTCGCGGCAACGTACAAATGGGCGTCGCTGCCAGCAAAGCGAATCTTTCGATACGCCAAAGAACCGAACGCTGGCATGAAAGAAAATCACAGGCTCGCCTTAACACTTTCAGGCGTCATAGATCGGTCATTGGACGACATCGAAGGTCTGCAATCTTCCGATTATTCAACATATCAAATATTTGAATCCGATGATTTAGTTTTTAAGCTCATCGATCTTGAAAACATCAGGACAAGCAGAGTGGGCTACGTGCCTCGGCGTGGAATTATGAGCCCCGCCTATATCCGTCTTGTGAAAAATTCCGCCGAGGCTGCGTCGAAGTTTTATTATTGGTTTTTTTATGCGGCATATATCAACAACATTTTCAACGGCATGGGCGGCGGCGTAAGGCAAAATCTTACGCCTTCAGATTTGCTGCAATTCCCGGTCCCACTTCCCAACCGGGAGACACAGCGCGCCATCGCCGACTTCCTCGACCGCGAAACCGCCCGCATCGACCAGTTGGTGGAGAAGAAGCAGGCGCTTGTTGCGGCACTGAAACAGAAGATTACAGATATCGCTGATCTCTTGGCCACTGGGGCGGAAGACCCGCACCGCGCACGAACATCGGTCGATAGTCCATGGCTTTCAGAGATACCGACTGACTGGCAACTCGTTCGCGCGAAATTCTTGTTCGAAGAAATGAAGCGTCCTGTCGAAGTAGAAGATGAGGTCATCACGGCGTTCCGCGATGGTCAGGTTTGCCTGCGTTCTCGACGCCGGACTGAAGGATACACATTTGCCGAATTGGAAGTCGGCTATCAGCACATCTGCAAAGGCGATCTCGTCATCCACACTATGGATGCTTTTGCGGGAGCTATCGGCGTCTCGGAAGACGATGGTAAGTCGACGGGTGAGTATGCCGTTTGCAGACCGCGCAGCGAGGGAGTCATTCCAAAATTCTACGCCTACGCCCTAAGGTGCATGGCCCGCCGCAACTACATATTCGTGCTTTGTCCGTCCGTTCGTGAGAGAGCACCACGGTTCAGATTTGTTAGATTTGCTCCAGTATTCCTGCCAGTGCCGGCCAGAGAAGAGCAACTCGCAATCGTATCACGCATCGAAAGCGAAACCGCCCAGCTCAGAGCGGTTCAAGGCAAAACTTTAGAATCCATCGACCGCCTGCGCGAATACCGCGCGGCCCTCATCACCGCCGCCGTAACCGGCCAGATCGATGTTTCCGAATACACCCGCAAGGGAGAAACAGACCGGCGCCTCGACGCCATCGAATCGGAGATGCGCGCATGAAAGACGCTCAGAAACCAGACCATGTCAGCCTCAACACGCTGATTGGGCGCATACGCGAAGGCCGGTTCGTGATCCCGGACTTCCAGCGTGAATTCGAATGGGCGCCCTGGGACATTCGCGACCTGATGCGGTCCATATTCTCGGACTATTATATCGGCAGCCTTCTACTCTGGAAGGCGAAAGACCAGAATATCAAGCTGCTCGCCTGCGAAGGCCTCTATGGCTACGCGGGCGGCGGCTCGCCCGAATACATCGTTCTTGACGGCCAGCAGCGCCTCACGGCGATGCATTATGCTTTCCTTGCGCCCGACATGCCTCTGCCGAACCGCAAGAAGCTCGCAATCTACTATATACAGATTGACAAGTTCATGGCCGGCGAAACCGATGATGCGTTCGGTTACGAATGGATGTCGCAAAAGAGCTCAACCCTGCTGTCGACGCCCGAGCTTCAATTCGAACGAAACATCTTTCCATTGAGCGTTATTAGTGAAGGGGGTTACGAACTTTTTGAGTGGGCAGAGGCATATGGCAAGTACTGGCAGCGCCGAGCGGATGAAGCGACCGACGAGCAAGGCCGACAAGTCGCTTTGCAAAATGCGTCCAACGCGAAGCCCTTTGGAAAAGACATCAACGACACTCTAACGAATTATCAGATTTCCCATGTCGAACTCGACAAGGAGATCGGTGTCGAGAAGGTCTGTGACATCTTCACACAGATCAACAGCAAAGGCATTCAGCTCGACGTGTTCGACCTGCTGAACGCTCTGATGAAGCCAAAGGACATCCAGCTCAAGCACATGTACCGCGAGGCGCGGGACCGGCTAGGCTTTGTCGAAACGCCGAAAATGAATGTCTACATCCTGCAGGTGATGTCGATCCTGCGGCAAAGCTATTGCTCACCGAAATATCTCTACTTCCTACAGCCCGGTGTCGAGAAGCCAGTTCGGTTGCCGGACGGCACGCGCAGGCAAGACATTCTCGTCGCGGACAGTTCAGAATTCGTCACGCTCTGGAACCAGGCGGTCGATGCGCTGGAACGGGTGATCGCGCTGCTTCGTCATCCTCAGGAATACGGCGCGGTCGGCCAAGCCTACATTCCGTATGCGTCGATCGTTCCGGCTTTTGCAGCAATCAATACGCTCGTCAGCTTACAACCTGCGAAGCGCCAACTCTCTGCGAGACGCAAAGTCCGCCTATGGTATTGGGCGTCAGTGTTCCTCTCCCGGTACTCGAGTTCGGTCGAGTCGACTGCAGCGAGGGACTTCACCGCCATGCGCGAATGGCTGGCCAATGAAGAAGCCAAGCCCGACCTGATCGACGAATTTGCCCTATCATACCGGTCCATAGATATGCGCAGCGAAGTGAAACGCGGCTCGTCGATTTACAGCGCCATCTTCAATTTGTTCGTTTTGGCGGGCGCACGAGACTGGATGAGCGGTGACGTTCCGCCTTATGGTGATCTTGATGACCATCACATCGTTCCGGCCTGGTGGGGACGTGACAATAAGGTTGGCCCAGCTATCAATTCCATTCTCAATCGTTCTCCGCTGACTAGCGATACCAACAGAAACGTCATTCGCGAGAAGCTTCCAAACGAGTACCTTCCAGAACTGATCGCCGAAAACGGAGAGGCGGCAGTTCTCGCGATCCTTGAGTCTCATTTCATTAGCAAGACGGCTCTAGACATCTTGCTGAGGCCCTCTTTCACGCCGGACGATTACGAAGATTTTATCTCTGAACGTCACCGGACGCTACTCGACGGTATCGATAACCTTCTAATAAAGGAACGCCTCGATCTACCTGCCAATTTGCGCGCACTCGACGCGTCCATTGAGGAAATCGAGCTGGCGCTTCGGCAGGTGATTGTCGATTCTGTCCAAAATGATCCGGCAGTTCTGCCCCCGCACCTTCTTGCCAATGTACAAGATCGCATCCAACGGGCGCTTAGGAAAAACGCCGCCCTGAGCGCTGACCGGTTCGGCAAAGCCGACGGCGTGCTCGAACATTTCGATCTGCGCGAAGTCCAGGACACAATCCTGTCAAAAGGGCTTTGGGAGCGCTTTGCTGAGCGTTTCAAAAGCAAGGAAGCGCTTGGCCAGAAATTCTCTCAACTCGCCGATTTGCGTAACAGCATTCGCCATAGCAGAACCGTTGATGAGGTAACGCTCAAAGAGGGCGAAGCCAGCGTGCTTTGGTTCAGAAAGGTGCTCGCTGCATGAACACCTACAGTTCCGACAGCGTCCACCGTGAGAAAGTTCTGCAGAACCACCTCATTGACCAGCTTATTACCAACGAAGACTATCTCAGGCGCGATGCGAAGACCGACTATGACCGAGCGCTGGCGATGGACCGCGAACTGGTCGTTCGGTTCCTACGCGAAAGCCAGCCCGAAGAATGGGACAAACTCGTCTCGCATTATTCGGACTCCGCGGAAGACACGCTGTTCACGCAACTTACCAAGGCGCAGAAGGATCGCGGCCTGCTCGATGTGCTGCGCCAGGGCCTCAAGATCGTGCCCGGGATAAAGTTCTCGCTCTGCTATTTCCGGCCTGCGAGCACGCTTGAGCCCAAGCGCGTCGGGGAGTATCAGGCGAATATTCTCAGCGTGATGGATGAGGTCAAATACAGTGTCCGGAATGATAACCGGATCGATGTTGTCCTGTGCTTGAATGGCCTGCCCGTTGCGACCATCGAAGCCAAGAACCTGATGACTGGTACGACTTTCCGGCACGCCGAGAAACAGTACCGTAAGGACCGGTCTCCGGCCGGTGAACCGCTCCTGACCTTCCAGCGCGGCGCGCTCGTTCATTTTGCGATGGACGAGGACAATGTCTCAATGACGACGCGTCTCGCCAACGGCAAGACACGCTTCCTGCCGTTCAATCGCGGACGTGATCGCGGCGCAGGAAATCCTGATGTCGAGGACGAATTCCGCATTGCGTACCTTTATCGCGCGGGAGAGTGGGGCGAAGCTATCTTGTCGCGTGCAGTCCTGCTCGAAATCGTCGGCCAGTTCATGCATGTCGAGAAGTCCGGCAAGGAGGTCGTCATGATCTTCCCGCGGTTCCAGCAAGTGGACGCGGTTCGCAGGCTAATTGGTCATGCGAGGGAGAATGGCCCGGGTCGGAACTATTTAATTCAGCATTCGGCGGGGTCAGGGAAGTCGAACACAATTGGCTGGCTCGCCCACCAGGCTATCAATCTTCATGATGCGGCGAATAAGCCTGTGTTCAACACGGCGATCATCGTGACAGACCGGGTGGTACTTGATCGCCAGCTTCAGGAAACAGTTGCCCAGTTCGAACAGACCAAAGGCATCGTCAAAACCATCGACGGCACATCAAGGCAGTTGAAAGACGCTATCGCCAAGGGCGCGCGGATCATCGTCACCACGATTCAGAAGTTTTCAACCGATCACCTCAAGGCCATCTCCGGACAGGGAGCACGGACCTTCGCGGTCATCATCGATGAAGCCCATTCAAGCCAATCGGGCAAATCAGCCCAGGCGATGACCGACGCATTGACGCGCGAAGAGACGTCGAGTGACGATATTGAAGATCTGATCCTGGATTATCAGAAATCGCGCGGGCCGCAGGCCAATATCAGCTTCTTCGCGTTCACAGCGACACCGCGCAACGTCACGCTGGAGCGTTTCGGCATGAAAGGCCCAGATGGGCTGCCTCAGGCGTTTCATGAGTATTCGATGCGACAGGCGATTGAAGAAGGTTTCATCCTCGACGTTCTGCAAAACTACATGACTTACAAAGCTTATTACCAGCTTGAAAAAACGATCGAAGACGATCCGGAGCTAAGCGGGCGCAGGGGCCAGCGGAAGGTTGCGAGGTTTGCTTCCCTGCATCCAACGGCGATCGGACAGAAGGTGGAAATCATCGTCGAGCACTTTCGACGCCATGTTGTGCGTGAGTTGAACGGCCAGGCGAAAGCAATGATTGTGACGCAGAGCCGCGAGCATGCGCTTCGATACTATTTCGGGATCAAAGCCTATATCGAGTCTGAGAAGTACTCAGACCTTAGGACGCTCGTCGCATTCTCGGGCGAACTAAACAATGAGGGGGAAACCTATACAGAAGCCGATCTCAATGGGTTCAGCGAAACAGAGCTCCCCGGTCGCTTCGACGGATTCAAGCCCGACGGCTCCCCTTACCCCGAGACCTACCAGATCCTGATCGTCGCCGAGAAATACCAGACAGGCTTCGACCAACCAAAACTCTGCGCCATGTATATCGACCGCAAGCTTGCAGGGCTTCAGGCCGTCCAGACCCTGTCTCGTCTCAACCGTACGAAAGCCGGTAAGGAGCGCACGCACATTCTCGATTTCCAGAATTCCATGGAAGATATCCAGGCCGCGTTCCGGCCGTTCTACGAAACGACATCGCTTGAAGCCATGTCTGATCCCAATCAGGTTTATGAGCTCGAAGGCAGGCTTTTCAAGTTTGGCTATCTCGACCGGGGCCAGATCGATAGATTTGCCCAGACATTCTACGCCGGGGCACTTACCAGCAGTGACCGCGCACGGCTGGAAGGCCTCGTCCGTGAAGCCGTGCAGCGCTTTGTGGCCGATGAGGACGAAGGACGGCAGGAAGAATTCCGGCAGCTGCTTAAAAGCTATATGCGATTTTACGGCTTCGTTGCGCAGGTGATCCGCCTTTCGGATACGTCGCTCGAGAAACTCTACAGTTATGCGTCATGGTTGTCGCGCCTCCTGCCTAATCGTGAAGTGCCGCCTGATATCGAGATCACGGAAGAGATGCTCCGACTCCAGGCCTTCAAGGTTGTGCAGAAGGAACGGGGCAACGCATCGCTCTCACCCGGCGACAAGGAAGCTTTGAAGGCCATCAGCGAATTCGGCGCGAAACCCTACACAGAAGACGAACAGCGAGAACTGTCAGAGATCGTGAAAGCCTTCAATGACCGTCATGGCACCCAATTCACTGAAAACGACTTCATCCGGTACGAGCCTACCTATCAGGCAACGCTCAACGAAGACATGACCGACATGCTTCGAAACAATGCTCCGGATGTTGTCTATTCAGCCTTTTCGCAAGCTTTCTTCCAAGGCGCAATTCGCATGTTCCAGCGGGACAATGACATGCGAGACATTGTACTAACGGACCCAGCCGCCAGGGACAAACTGATCCGCTTTTTCTTCAACCGCGCGCTGCGCGAGGTCAAAGGCGAGGCCGCATAATGCAGGCTTCGGTCAGCGCCCGCGACCCCTCTGGCCAAAGGACAGTGGGAAGCGCGGGTGCGCGACCTGCCGGTGAGCCCCAGCCCCATGCCTAAAGTCGGACTTTCTGATCCCTCAGTGAGACGAGCCGGGCCGGCCAGAAGAACGGCCTTTCCCCACACCAACACGTCCACTCCGGCCGAACAGCCCCGCCTCCGGCGGGCAGGTCGCGAACAAACCAGCACGCTTTCAGAAAATCTCCCTCAGTATGCATTCGTGTGCCTGAGCACCTCTGCCGCCCACCACTGCATCATCTCCACACGCTCGACCCAGTAACGCGCCCGGTTGTAGATCGCCCTGACCGCTCTCGTATCGACGTGTGCGAGTTCTGCCTCGATCGCATCCGGGTTCCAGCGTCCGCTTTCATTGAGCAAAGTTGAAGCTGTCGCCCGGAATCCGTGCGGCGTCATGAGCTCGCCTGGAAAGCCCAGCCGTTCGAGCGCCGCGTTCATCGTGTTCTCGCTCATCGGCCGCTCGGGATCCGTGACGGCAGGCAAAAGATAATCTTCCGGGACGCTCGTACCGCGAAGATCAAGCAGGATGTGAAGTGCTGCGGGCGGAAGGGGCTTTCGATGCTCGCGGCGCATCTTCATGCGCTCGGCGGGGATAACCCAGACCGCCTTGTTGAAGTCGATTTCGGCCCATCTGGCATGCCGGAGCTCTCCGGGCCGCGGAAACAGGAGCGCCATGAGCTTCAGGGCGTTCGCCGCTCCTCCCCTGCCCTCATAGCGCCAGATCGCCCGCACCAGGCGGCCGAATTCATCCTCCTCGGTGATGGCGGGCATATGCCTGACCTTCGGTGAGATGAGCGCGCCGCGCAGAACCGGTGTCGGATCCGTCTCGGCGCGCAGGGTAGCCACCGCGTAGCGGAACACTTCGCCTATCGTGGTGCGCAGGCGCTTGGCAGTCTCGTAGTTGCCTTTCGACTCGACCACTCTGAGGACGGCGAGAACGTCACGGGGCCGGATGTCAGTGATGGGCATGATGCCCAGTTCTGTCCTCGCGAAGTCGAGGAGCCAGGCCTTTTTCGAGAGCGTGGTTTCGGCAAGACCCTCAAGCCTGCGCTTCTCCAGGAACTCGTCGGCGATCACATCAAACGTGGTCGGGGCACGACCGCGCCGACGTGCCTTTCGCGACTGCTGAACGGCGCCAGGGTCCACGTCCTGTCTGAGGAGACGCTTGGCCTTGGTGCGGAGGTCGCGGGCTTCTTCGAGCGTCACGATCGGCCAGGCGCCGAACGAGAGCGTCTTCTGCTTGCCCTCGAAGTGATAGTTCATACGCCAGAGTTTTGACCCGTTCGGCCTGATGAAGATGTAGAGCGCATGACCGTCCGAGCGCTTGTAGGACTGTTCCCGAGGCTCGAAGCCTTCAATCTCGGAATCGGTGAGCGGCATGAGTTCGTCGATCAGGTCGTTTTGGAGGGTGCCGGACCTTACCAAACGCCACCGCGACGGGGCAACCGTCGATGGTATCGAAAAATGAATTTATTCAATGAAAACAAGCTACTGGTGCCCAGAAGAGGACTCGAACCTCCACTCCCTTGCGAGAACTACGACCTGAACGTAGCGCGTCTACCAATTCCGCCATCTGGGCACGGGGTAGGAAGGCGGGGTATTACGGTTCGAAGCCAGAAACGTCAACGGCAAAACTGCTCTGACTCGACGTCGTTTTTGCAGTCTCGCTTCCTGTAGCTCGACTGCATTGCCCCCTACGCTGAGACTTGACCTCAGAGCTTCAATCGGCAATCGCCCCTCGCGAAAGCACGACCTCATTCCCAACCCGCTCCGCTTCCAACCCGAACATCATCACCAGCGACCCGACAAAATCCTCCTCTTCACCGACGCGAAAGCTCCCGCTCAGGCGCTCCGCGCCGATGTCTGGATCGTCGATCCGGATCTTCATTCGGGAGTACCTGTTCAGTTCTGCCACGACATCCACCAGTGACATGTCGTCGAACCACACGGCACCGCTCCGCCACAAGTTCGCGTCAGACGGATCGATTACTGAAACCGACTCCAGTCCATCGTCCCGGATGACCAGCTTCTCTCCCGGCACGAGCGTTCGCCCGTCATCGACTTCCCGGGTGGCGGGACGAAACAGTCCCCACAATTCGGGCGCGTCCGGAACAGGCGTCACGACAACAGAACCTTCCAGGAGGGTGACTTCAACGGAACCTGCTTTCGCATACACGTCGAACACGGTGCCCAGGGCTGTTGTCTGGCTGCTCCCCGCCTCTACAATGAAAGGCCGCTCTTCCTTCTCAACCTCAAACAGGGCCTGCCCGTGGACCAGCCGGACATTGCGCTGCGTCCCCGTGAAAGTTACGTCAGCCTTCGTGTCGGTGTTGAGCGTCATCACCGATCCATCGGCCAGATCGAAGCTGCGCTGCTCGCCGACAGAGGTTGAATATCTGATAGGCTCGGGGCGAAAGACAGCCATTGGCGCAATGACCGATACCGTCGCCAGCACGAAGGCCGCTGCAATGCCAGCTATCCAGGCGGTCCTGGACCGCACCAATCGACTGACCGACCCTGTCGGCTGCCCGCCGCCGCTCACATCGGATTGGCCCATCCCGCCGTAAGCACGGGACGTTCTCTGAAGAACAACCAGGCTTGCCTCGATTTCACGGAACGCGGCAGCGTTATGCGGGTCGCCCTCCCAGTCGAGAAAGTCTTCCCAGGTCTCGATACTGACGTCCGGATCCTGCAGGTCGCTGTACCAGCGCGCGGCCTCGCCGAGCCTGCCGGGATGATCCTTGCTGCACGTCATGTGTTTTACTCGGTCTCGCTCGGACGGCGCTGGTCTGCACGCGCAAGGCTCTTCGAGATGGCGGCCAAGGCATCGGTGATATCGCTCCGCACCGTTCTCGGTGAAACCGAGAGACGCCGGGCGATCTCATTATGGGTCAGGCGCTCGAACCGGCTGAGACGCAGGGCCTCCCGTTGGCGATCTCCCAGCGCGGCAATGGCCGTCTCCGCAATCGCCAGCAATTGCGCATCAATGACTTGCGTCTCAGGCGTCGCTGACCGCGAGCAGGCGAGAGACTCGCCTATGTCGCCAATCTCGGCCGACGATCGCCTTTGCCTGGCATAGCCTGATTTGAGATAATCCAGCGTGAGATTGCGCAGAGCCGTGAAGAGGAGCGGTCTCAGCTCGTCAATCCCCTTGTCGGGATAGGCCCGCCTAACAGACAGGAAAGCATCCTGGACGAGGTCCTCGGCGTCCGCAGCATGGCTGATCCGTATCCGGCAGAAGCGAAGCAGCTGGTCATATTGAAGTCGAAAGATCTCGTCGAGCGCCGCACTGCCCCGTAGCGCGAAAGACTCCCCCACCAAGGGACGTCTCGCAGCCCGCGTATTACCAGGCTCCTGCATCGTCATTTGCGATCCGTCGGCCAGTAAACACCCTGTCCGCTTTTCCGGGCGAGCGCTTCGGCAACTTCCGCAATGGCATCGGCGAGGTCCTTCTTGACCGTCGAGCGTGACACAGACAGGCGCTCTGCGATCTCGTCATAGGTCAGCTGTTCGAAACGGTGGAGTTTCAGCACCTCCCGGCGGCGAGGCGCCATAGCCGCGATGGCCTGCTCGGCAATGGCCAGCAATTGCACATCCATGAGCTGGGTCTCCGGCGTCACCGTGCGGGGACAGCCGAGGCGGTCGTCGCTCCCCAACAATTCCACCGATGCCTGCCGGCGTTTCGTATTGCCCGATTTCAGGTAGTTGAGGGTCAGGTTCCGGAGCGCCGTGAACAGGAGTGGCCGAAGCTCGTCGACCCCCTTGTCGGGATAGGCCCGCCGGACCGCCACGAACGCATCCTGGACCAGGTCTTCGGCTTCGGGCGCATCGCCAGTCCGGATGCGGCTCAACCGAACTAGCTGGTCAAACTGGGCGCGATACAATTCAGTGAGCACCTCTGCGCCAGTAAGATCGTCAAGCTCATGCCCGGATCGCAGAGTGAGCCCACGATCTCCGTCGCTGCTCGACTGTAATTGCCACTTCGCCACGGGCTTCAGTCTGGCCGCTCGATCAGGCATGGATCCCAGCCTCCACCGTATCTGCAAGCCCAGCGTCCGAAGGGAACGAGTCGCGCCTGCCAGCCAGTCCCGCGTTCACAAGCAATTCTGCAATGTCCACTTTCCCAATCTCCGGCATGTCAATTTTGAGTAGTATACTCCGTGGTTGTATACTACTCAACCGGCGCATTCTCGGACCATGGACATTCGGGAAATCTTCGCGCTCAATCTGAAGGCACACCGGAAGGCCAAAGGTCTCTCGCAGGAGGAACTGGCTCACCTGGCAGGCATAGACCGCACATACGTCAGCTTGCTCGAACGCCGCATCTATAGTGCGAGCATCGACGTCCTCCAACAACTCGCCACAGCCCTCGAGATTGAACCCGACGAACTCCTCAAACGTCCGCGCAAGGCCCGGAAATAGATGCTTTGATAGCAAATAGGCGAACACTATGGTGAGCCGTGTTGTCTAACTGCATTTGAGTGCGATCTGGCGACATCTTCACTGAAGAGACCATTTCGGCCTCGAACATTCGCTCTCAACATGTGTGCAAATTTTGGAGTAGCCGTTCTACTCGTCATCATTCCTCTCCACGATCGCGCATAAATAATCCCAAAATGGGATTATCCACTATTGGGATTACGAGGGCAACTGGTTTTGTCCGTGGTGCCGTGGTGAATAAGACTCTTCGAACTCCCGCACATCGCAAGCTCGTTCAGGAACTTAGGAAAGCCCGCCGCGAAGCCGGACTGTCCCAGCAACAAGTTGCTGAACTGCTCGGCGTTCCACAGTCCTATGTCGCAAAAATCGAGCTCGGAGAGCGCCGAATCGACGTGATTGAGTTTCTGAAACTTGTGGCGGCTATGGATGCATCCTGGATGGAAATCCTGGGGCGGGTTGACTCAGCTGACCAACCCTGAAGATCCAGAACATTGCGAGTGGAAATGGCTGCGATGGGCGCATAACGTGACCGTACCTGCCCTTGCCACTATCGGTTCAAGTTAGTCCGATGCAGAATCCGACCTAAAGCCCTGAAGCATAGAGTTTGAACAAACGCTCTCGACACGCGGGTATCGGTCACCAAGGGCGGCGCACGTCAGGAATTTATTGAGGATATGTTCAGCGGCGGCGTCGTCGATAGTGTCCGCGCCCGAGATTAGTATATTTGCGTCACCATGTTCCCGCGCGGACACGCTTTCAGTTCCGGCATGACGCATGAGTTGCCGTCATGAAAGGAAAGCGGTTGCCCGTAATAGTCATCCTCGAGGAATTGCCAGATGCGTTCGCGCCCTCGAGCGGCCTCGCTCCGACCTTGGTAAGGCTACGACCGACGACGCATACGACACCGACCCGAATTGACGAAAACGTCCTTATCAACAAACTGGATATACCATCGCAAAGCCGCAAAACTGTGCAGGAAAGCAGGACCACCTCACCCGTCGAAATTCAAATTTCGCTTTCGAGAACCCGGGGAGTTTCGGAGAGCTCGACCATAGACAGACGGCCCAATTCACCTTATTCTTCATGGTATATACTAGATTGCCGTAGAATAGAGCAGCGTTTAGTGGCGCCGAAAAAGACCCCACCCTGGTGGCCGTTTTTCAACCCACCTGGGTCCACAAACCAGCCAGCTAACAACGTAATCCTAGTATCGTGATTCCAAGGTAGCTTTATAACAGTATCATGGTGGCGCCAAAAACGGCGATCGCCAGCCCATTTGCCTGCCTTGTAGTTTGGTCAGTATGTCGCCTATCTGGACGGCGAAAGGATACACCTATGACCAAAATACAGCTCAAAACAAAACCGCCTCGCATGCCTGCTGAGGGAGAAGGCGAGAAAGTACGCAATCAATCGTCCCATACAAGGATTTGGGGCGCCCAAGTCATGTCTCACGGATACACTGGCGTGCCGAACGTGCTTCTACGTTCTCAGCATCGGCTAGGCTTAAACAATACGCAGATGATGATCGTTGTGCAGCTTCTGAGCTATTGGTTTGATCCTAGCAACGTCCCTTTTCCAACCAAGCAACAGCTTGCCGACAGACTAGGTATCAAAAAGAAAACAATTCAAACTAACATGAAGGCACTGGAAGACAGGGGCTATCTCAAGCGTGAGCAGATGACCACCAGTCAAGGCGACTACGGCTCTAATCGTTATCACCTAAAGGGGCTTATCCGGAAGGTTAAGGAACTTGAGGTCTCTTACGCCGAAGAGAAGGCCAAGAAGACTGAGGCGCGCAGGAGCACTGAATTACCCGCTCACAAACGCCCTAAGCCCTAAAACAAATAACCCCGGGCGCATGCAAAGCAGAGGCGACACCGGGGCGTATGGCCATTACGTAGCCCACCCTACCCTACTATTCAATGAATAATTCCCGGAAATATGCACAATGACCCCCGACGAAGCCCGCGACATTCTATCCCCTGAACGTTTCTCGACATACGAAACGTGGGCTGCCGCGCATGGCCGGGATGCATTGAATATTTACGAGTGGAACATCCGTCTATCCAGCGCGCTCTACCCATCCTTACAGAATCTCGAAGTAACTCTGCGTAATCAGATACATAGGGTGATCTCCCGGACGAATGGGGCGAATTGGATTTTAAACAGGCCAAACTACCTCACGCACAGCCAACTGCTGAAGATCGAAGAAGTGCGTAACCAACTACCCATGGAGCGCAAGGACCAATCTCCTGGACAAGTGATCGCAGGTTTAAGTTTTGGGTTCTGGACTCCATTCTTCAGTAGTAGCGCGGAAGGTCTTTGGCGGACGCATCTTAGAAATATTGTTGCGCGTCCCGCACCGGCAGGCATCAATCGGAAGTCCTTTTCAGCGCCGCTAGACCGCATCAGACCGCTGAGAAATCGAATTGCGCATCACGAACCTATACTTCACCTGCCCCTCAGTGATCTGCACTCAGAGATCGTGGGGCTCACAACCCTCCTGCACCCGGCTTCTGAAGCCTGGCGGCAACGCGTATGCACTTTTGCGGATACTCATCAGCAGTTTCTTGCTGAATGTCCGAACGAGTTTGATAAGAACTGAAACACCGCCGCACGCCACCAACATGCTCGCTTGCATGCGAAAGTATTGGTGACCCATACTCTCAGTACCGCTTAGGCATCCTTATGCGCAGCATCAAGCCAGTCCTTGTGACAACCTTTGGCGCCATTTTGGCAATAGGATGGGCAGCGCCGGTTGGCGCCGATGAAAACCCTTTCGAAGGCACAAATTTTTGCATGTTGGTAGACGCACGAGGTGTCACTGCAACAAGCGACGTTATAGGGTTTCTTTGGCAGGAACCGCCGAAAGCTTTTAAAATTACTGTACTCAAGACGAGTAACGCCACCTATATGGCCGCCGTTGACACCGGAGAGGCGACATTGATTTCCGGCGCTTATGTGTCTGATCAAAGCGGCCGACAGTTTCATGGAGAAGGCCATTTGGGGTTCTTGTGGCTCAACCCATCAAACACTCAAGCGACATTTGTTTCGATGAGCACAGCAAGCTCGGGACAGGACGCCTGGTTCGTGCTGAAAGCCCAATGTTTCAAACAGGACTAATAGGTTTGGTGCAGCTCACCAGAAGCGCCTAAAGCGCCCCTACCCCACCGCAGTCCGCCAAGAGCACGTTCGTGTCCTCAAATCTTGTCGTCATAAGACCGACAGCTGTCGACCTATGAAAAGTACTCAAAATCTACCTAACGACGTATTTTGCGAACATATCATAAACAAATCAGGATATAATAAGGTACAAAATTCTTGCTATTCCGCTGGGTTAACTCTACCTATGGACGACGAGGGAAACCCACAAGATATCGGAGCCGAATATGTCACACACTTGGGATGCAGAGCGCTCGAAGAAGCGCATAGCGGCTGCGATAAAAGCAGTCGCAAAAGTCGAAATTGCTGATTACAAACGAGAATTCTCGCTCGATAGCATTCCAATAAATAAAGCCTACAGAATGAACGCTGCGCATTTGTACGCAGATATCGTCAACTTTGACGACATGTTGAATGTTACCGACGACGAAGGTACAACTTGCCATCGTCGAACTCTACGTTTCCTCAATCTCCATTATCGTGCAGTTCGTCGGGTGCTTGATCGGGTCGATATGACCCGAGTAGACTTCCACAACCAACGCCTCCACGCGATCTGTTACAAACCGTACGGCTCCGATGAAGAAAATGAAGCGGACAGGGTTCACCTTGCCGTTTCGGTCGCCAAACTAATTATCGACGTCTTGGCCAATACTGGCGATGACGACGAGAAAATCCCCAATGCAAAGGTTCGAGTCGGGATAGACACAGGCACTGCTCTGGCCGTGAACAATGGACGGCGAGGCGGGAGAGAACCCCTATTCCTTGGCTCGCCTGCAAACCAAGCGGCAAAGCATGCAGCTGCTGGAACGAAAGCTGGAGTGTTCCTCACCAATCAAGCGCGAAAAATTATTGGCTTGCCGGAAATTGACGACCATCAGGCCGTACCTCTCAGCTCAGGAGAGATAGCAGTCTCGCAAGAAGCGGCTCATCTCGATGTATCTGTTGACGACATCGTATCCGAATGGCGCGACGATCTCGAAGCCCATCCAATCGGTACGTTCCAATTCGCCCGCCACACACCACCATTGAAGAACTTGGACATTTCAAACTTGACGCCAAAGAACTCGCGTCGGCAGGAGGCGGTTTCGATATACGCCGACTTAGACGGCTTCAGTGACTTCGTTGCAAAAAATACCGATGATGACGAAGGCGCGAAGGCCGTTGTTCGCGCGCTCCATGTTATTCGTTCCGAACTCGACGCCAGTCTTTCAAGCGACTTCGAAGGACGACGAGTTCGTTTTATCGGCGACTGCATCCACGGCCTGATTTGCAGTGGGACAGCACAAACAACGGATGAAGAAGCCACTGTTAGCGACGCCACCTTGTGTGTAGGGGCTCTGCGCAGCGGTTTCGATCTGGCGCTTGGTGAACTTGCCGCCAATGGGGTGGCAATTGATGGGTTAGGGCTTCAGATTGGTTTCGATCTTGGGCCTGTTAGCGTCACCAGACTCGGAATTCGTGGCGATCAGATTCGATGCTGCGTCGGTCGCGCGGTTCGCAACTCAGAACGAGAGCAAATGCGCTGCGGGTCAGACGAAACGTCGATCGGCAATAGCGCTTATGAGGCAAGTACATCTGCGGTTCGCGGCCTTTTCGGTAAGAACCGCAAAATCGCGAACTTGGATTACAATGAGGCCGTTGAAGCTTTGTCCTCTGAAGGCGACGGAACAGCAGAAACGGCGAAGAAAGCGTCTTTGAACATAGCTTCCCCCGCCGTGGTTAGAGCCTCGGAGACGGTCATCCGCCCGCATGCCATCAAAGACTAAAATCAAGCCCGGAAAGTCCGCCTTGGATCTTGTCGCCCAGCAAGCGACAGTGTTGCGCGCTACTTTGATCACGAGAAGCAGACAAGAAGCGGTATTTTCACTCCCGGTTCGATCCGTGGACGGCCATACAGATACCTACTCTCTATCGGTTCGAGCCATTGGCAGTCGCCTCAAAGTCAGCGAACAAGCGCCCGCATTACTCCCCGATTGTTGCCCGAACCGACACATTAATTCAGACGGCTCCTTTTGTCTGTCCTGGTCCCTCCACCAACCCATACATGTAACCGACCTTCAGGCTGCTGAAGCTTGGTGGATGACCGTCTATCGATTTCTTCAGCTGCAGCGACGCGCGGCGAAGGCTAGAAAATGGCCAACAAAGGATGACTGGGCCCACGGTGACGAAGCTGCTCGCGAGCAAATGCGCGCTGAGAATGCGGCCGAGATCCTAGGACCTCATTTTCAAGATCGACTGCGAAATCGCGATCTACGCGTCGAAAAAAAAGGCCACTTCTACCGATTACTCACTTCGGAGGGGGCTCGTATTTATTCAGTCTGGATCGAACACAAACGAGTCGCCACCTTGAAGCAATACTGCTTTTGCCCGTCGGGACGCGCTAAGAAGTCTATCCTGCGAAGTTGCAGCAACCACGGAGCAGCTGCTGCGGACCTCGTTTTTGGGATTGTGAGCAGGGAACACGAAGAGAAAGAATTCTGGCGATCTCTTCACGGACGGGCTTGCTGCAAGACTCTAAATAACTGCCCCCTACAGTAGAAAGGTTCCGACTAATCATGTCATCGAAATGGATCGATCGTTTTCAGAATTCCTCTGGCCCAACTAAAGAGGCTGTTGACGCGATGCGTCGTCAGTCCGTCCTTCGCGAATGTCCAGAGTTGGTTGAAAGATTTCTGGAAGTAGGAGTCCTGGATCAGTTTGACCCTGGTCGAGACCTCATAACGGAGGGCGCCGAAGACACCGACGTGTATTTTATATTGATGGGTCGCTTTGAACTTCGGGTCAAAGGGAATGTTCTCGGAGAACGAGGCGTCAACGATATGGTAGGTGAATTAGCGCTGCTAAGGCCGTCAAACAAGCGGAGCGCCACGCTCACTGCGGTCGATCCAAGTGTTGTTCTAAAGGTGAGCAAAGAAGACTTTCAAGCCCTGGCCGAACCGAGTTCCGCTTTCTGGAAGAACGTCGCAGAGGTAATTAGTGACCGCTTGGATCTTCGGAATCAAATGCTGCCGAATGCTAATGAGCGACCAATTGTACTCGTAGTGTCGTCCGGTGAGGCGATAGACGTCGTCCGCGAGATCGAAACGAACCTCGGTGAAGACGGAACAATTGGAGTCGAGCCGTGGAACAAGATATTCGCGATATCGACCTATCCCCTAAGTCAGCTCAAGGCTGCCATTGATCGCGCCGATTTTGTGATAGCAATCATGCGTGGCGACGACGTTCTGGTTAGTCGAAGCAAGAAAGCAAAGGCACCTCGCGACAATGTTGTACTCGAATTCGGTATGGCGCTCGGCTCCCTTGGCCTGGACCGTTCAATCATGCTGGTTCCGACCGATGCGCAAGTGAAACTAGCCAGCGACAACGATGGGCTCACGTATGTGGGCTATAAGGAAAATGACAGCGAAAATTCGCTTCGCATAGCCTGTAACAAGATACGAAAACACATCGGAGACTATGGGGTGAAGGACTAGCGCTCTGGTTTGCGTGCCAATTGCGTGCCGACTGAAACCCACATCCGGCGATTCCGTGGCGCTAGTGCCTTGAAAAGAATGGTGCCGCTAAGGTGACTTGAACACCTGACCCTCGCATTACGAAACAAGGGCGCGCTCAGCTGATTTCAGCGTATCAACAATACCGGCCCCAACCACCCATCAATCGCCTCCGCCACATCCCGCTTCAGATCCGCATACTCTGCCCGGATATAGTGCTTGCGTGCAACGCTCGCCGTCTGTCCATGATTATGCCAGATATCGAGCCAGCGTTCGTCGATCCCGGCATCAATGAGATGTGTCTTCATCGTGCGGCGCAGGTCACGCGGATTCCAGTCCGGGAATTTGAGCTGCTTGTTCAAGCGCTTCGCGCCGCGTGAAATGGCTGCCATGGTGAGTGGTTCGTCCGGGTCGCGAGGATTGGACATAAGGTAGGGCGAGCGCGGGTGCGCCAGTTCAAGACAGCGCGCAACGAGTGGGTCAGCGGTCTTGGTAATCGGCAGTTGATGCGACCTGCCGTTCTTTGTCTCAGGCAAGAGCAGCCAGCCATCGCGCCAGTTCGCGGCGAGACTCATTGTGACTTCCGTCACGCGCAGGCCGCCCATGGCGATCATCAGTTTCAGGACGCGGTGTGTGGGATGGTTCTCGTCCAGCGCATGCCAAAGCGCTTTCAGTTCGTCGTTTGACAGGAACCGGTCGCCCGGTTTGTTCCTGGGTGTCGTCGGAAGCTGCTCGGCGATATTGTAGGTAATACCATAGTCCCTCGCGCCGCCGCGATAATCGTAACGGTTCTTCACCGCCCATTTCCAAGCCGTGACAATGTAAGAGCGAAGATGCGGTGCATAGTTCGGACTCCGGGCATAGCCCTCTGCCATCCAGGCCTGCAGGTCCTGGATCGTCACATCCCCGGCGCGCGGCATACCGCCGTGACGGGCGACCAGAAAGGGCAGGAGAGCATACTTCCCGTCAATCAGCGTACCCTTGACGCGCCCATAGGATGTCACACCGCGCGCCTGCATGTCGGCGACATAGTCGTGAAAGAAATTGGCAGCGGATGCGGACACGGCATCGGCCACCTCCTCGGCCCGCGCGGCCGGCGTCGGCGCCAACGCGCGCATTTCCCGGAATTCTCCGGCGCGCGTTCTTGCTTCTCTCAGGCCGATCTCGGGATAGGCGCCAATGCGGACCCGCACCGGCTTGCCGCCCAGCTTCCGCACCGCCGAAAAAGTCTTCGCACCGGTCCTGGCCACACGCACTTTCAGGCAGGATTCGATCGTGTCGGAATAGTCTCCGGCGTCGGTCACAGCCGAAAGCCAGGTGTCCGTAAGGCGCAGTTTTACCATGAGTTTTTCGTCTCCGGTTACCGTATAGTTACCACGGAGCCATTTGTGAGCAAAGTCTAACTTTTGCACATTTATAATACATTGTTTTAATAGAGTTTTTGGTGACCCCGGCGCGATTCGAACGCGCGACCTACAGATTAGGAATCTGTTGCTCTATCCTGCTGAGCTACGGGATCATCGGGTTCAGCGTATAGGCCAAGCCGGCGCGAGATTGAAGCCTTTCCGGTGGTTTTCGTAGGGCAGGCGAATGCTATGACAGGTCGGGTCGCGGTGGCGGCCGAGGGCAGTGCGGGAGGGTCAAGGATGTGGTAGGGGGGTGGCAGGGTCTTCTGGTCCTGGCGCTGGCGGCGCTGGCCGCCTGCAGCGCGCCTAACCCGCTGTCCGAAACCCAGCCCGGCGAGCGTGGCCGCGTGGTGCGCGTGATTGATGGCGACGCGCTGGTGCTGGACACCGGACAGAGCGTGCGGCTGATCGGCATCGAGGCGCCGGCCGGGCCCTACAAGGAGCGGGAGGGGGCACCCTATTTCGCGGAATCCCGGCGGATGCTGGAAGACATGGCACTGGGCCGCGAGGTGCAGCTGTTCTATGCGGGCCTGACGCGCGACCGGTATGACCGGACGCTGGCGCATGTCGTGACGACGGATGCGCTGGGGCCGGACCTGTAGCTGAACCGGGAGATGGTGGCCCGCGGCGGCGCGCGGGTGCGGGTATACACGGACACATCCGTCGCCAATGAGGCCTTGCTGGCACCGGAACGCGCGGCCCGCGAAGCGGGGCGGGGCCTGTGGGGCAAGGCGGCCTATCGCATTCCGCAGGCGAGCCGCCTGCCGGAGACGTTCGCGCGGTTCCAGCTGGTTGAGGGGATCGTGGAGGAGCGGCTCCGCACCGAGGAACAGGGCGCGTCCTGCGAACTGGGCCTGACGGGATCGGCGCTGACCCTGGAGATCAAGCGCAGCGCGGCGGCGCTCTGCCAGGTGGCGGCAGGCGCACATGTGCGGGCGCGCGGCTATGTCCATGCCGGAAAACTGGAAATCGGCCACACCCTGAACCTTGAGGCACTGGCGGAAGACCAGGCGGCAGGCATTCACAAGCGTGTCAGATTGCCCGATACAGGACGTGGACGCATGCAGCAGGGAGACACGCGGATGATGGGCACCTCTATCCTGATCGGCCTGGCCATACTGGTCTTCGTGGCCGTCGTGGTGATTTACAACGGCCTCGTCAACAAGAACCAGATGGTCAAGAATGGCTGGGCCGATATTGATGTGCAGCTGAAACGCCGGGCCGATCTCATCCCGCAACTTGTGACGACCGTGAAGGGCTTTGCCGCCCACGAGAACTCGCTGTTCGAGGATGTCGTGGCCAAGCGCGGCGCGGCGCTGGCCGCTGGCGACGACCCGCAGGCGCGCGGGGCAGCCGAGTCCGCCCTCTCCCAGCCCGTCGCGCGGCTGGTGGCGGTGGCGGAAGCATATCCGGAACTCAAGTCGGACCAGAACTTCCTGGACCTGCAGAATGAGCTGTCGGACACCGAGAACAAGATCGAGATGGCGCGGCGTTTCTTCAATGGCGCCGTGCGGGAAATGAATACGCGGGTGCAGAGCTTCCCGGCGAACCTCGTGGCCGCCATGTTCGGGTTCCGGGAAAAGGCCTTCTTCGAAATCCAGACGGCCGACCGCGCCCTTCCCTCGGTCGACTTCAAGGGGGAATGATCGTGTTAGGACGCATCCTGATTGCGCTGCTTGCGGCGCTGGCTGTCGCACTGGCGGCCCTTGCCGATGAGCGGATCAACCAGTTCGATATCGATATCGATGTCCGCACGAACGGGGATATCCTGGTCAGCGAAACGCTGAAGGTGACGTCGGAAGGCTACCAGATACGGCGCGGGATCCTGCGCAACCTGCCCAGGTACTATGACGATGACGGTGCCCGGCTGCCCTATGACTACAAGATCATGCAGGTGACGCGGAACGGTGCGCGCGAACCCTATGCGACAGAGACAGACGGCAATGCACTGATCCTCCGGATCGGGTCGGCTGATGTCTTCCTCGAGAACGGGCAGCACACATACGAGATCACTTACCGCGTCAGGAACCAGGTGCGCCATTTTGACGGCCATGACGAGATCTACTGGAATGCCACGGGCAATTACTGGGACTTCCCGATTGATGCCGCGACCGCGACGATCACCTTGCCGCCCGGCGCGCGGGTGACGGCGCTGGACGCCTATACGGGCGGACTGGGCACGGCCGGAAAGGACTTCACGCATCGTGCAAGCGGCGGCACCCATGTCTTCGAAACGACGCGGGTGCTGCAATCGGGTGAAGGCCTGACCGTGGCGCTGGGCGTGGAAAAAGGCCTGATCGCGCCGCCGTCCAGCGCCGACCAGACGCGCCGCTGGTGGCAGCGCAACGGATCCCTCGCCATCCTGATCGCGTCACTGCTGGGTGTGTTCGCCTTCGCGTGGCGCAATTTCGACCGGGTCGGGCGCGACCCTGTGAAGGGGCCGGTCTTCCCGCGCTATGAGCCGCCGAAAGGCTATTCGCCGGCGGCCGTTCACCAGATCTATTACCGCACATTGTCGGGCCACAAGGCATTGATCGCGACGCTGATGAACCTAGCAGTGAAGGGCCATCTGACGATCGAGGCGGGGAAGAAGAAGGAAACCACGCTGGTGCGCACACCAAGCGCGGAAAAGCCGGCAGAGATGACCAAGGAAGACCTGAAACTGCGGGACGCCCTGTTCAGCGGCGGAAACGCCAAGACCTTCGGCAAGACATATGATGCCGGCTTCACATCGGCCTACAATGCCTTCCAGCGGTCGCTATCCAGCCACTACGGCAGCAAGTATTTCAGGTGGAATATCGGCTATTCCATCATTGCGGCCCTGCTGTCGGTTGGCGCTGTCGTCTTTGCGGTTTCGCAGGCCACGCTGTGGTCGTGGTGGCATACGGGCGTGCTGATCTCGCTTGCCGGGCTGAATGTATGGTTCATGTACCTGATGCCAGCGCCGACGCGGAAGGGGCAGGACGTGCGCACCGAGATCGAGGGTTTCAAACTGTATATGGAGACGGCCGAAAAGCTGCAGCTGAACGCCGTTGAAGTGGGCAGCGAAGCGCCGCCGCCGATGACCACCGAGCGGTATGAAACCTTCCTGCCCTATGCCGTGGCGCTGGGCGTGGAAAAGCCGTGGACGAAGCATTTCGAACGCCTGCTGCCGGAAGAGGCCGCCGCCTATCACCCCGGCTGGACCAATATGTCGTCCGGGGGCTTCCGCAACATTGGCGAGATGACCAGCGGCATGGTCAGCACGATGAGTTCCGGCGTGTCGAGTTCGATGCCGCAAAGTTCCAGCTCGTCAGGGTCTGGCGGCGGCGGGTCGTCCGGTGGCGGCGGAGGGGGCGGAGGGGGCGGCGGCTGGTAACGCCTAGACGTTGGGGATGAGGCCCGAGGTTTCAGGATCGCCGACAATCCGCACCAGCGCCTTGCGTAGCTTGCCGAGCGCCTGGTGTTCAATCTGGCGGACGCGTTCCTTGGAAATGCCCAGCTCATGGCCGAGCGCCTCCAGCGTGACGCCATCCTCGCACAGGCGGCGCTGCAGGATGATGTGCGTCTCGCGCGCGTTGAGGGCTTTCAGCGCATCGGCAATCCATTCCTTGCGGCGGTCGCCATCGCGCTGGGCCATGACCTGTTCTTCGGGAATGGCCGACTCGTCGGCGATAAGATCCTGCCACTGGCCATCGCCATCAGCCGCCATCGGCGCGTTGAGCGAGCGGTCGGAGGCCGCCATGCGGGAGGCCATGGATTCGACATCGCGCAGTGGCACGCCGAGATGTTCTGACACCCAGGCGGTGTTCTTCCGCGTCATCACGCCATCATCGGTGTCGTCAATCTGTGCGCGCAGGCGGCGCAGGTTGAAGAAGAGGGATTTCTGGGCCGACGTTGTGCCGGTGCGGACGATTGACCAGTTGCGCAGGACATAGTCCTGGATGCCCGCACGGATCCACCAGGTGGCATAGGTCGAGAAGCGCACTTCGCGGGAGGGTTCAAACCGGGCGGCCGCCTGCATCAGGCCGACATTGCCTTCGGAGATGAGGTCTGACATGGGCAGGCCGTAATTGCGGAACCGCCCCGCCATGGAGACGACCAGCCGCATATAGGCGGTGGTGAGTTCGTGCAGGGCCGCCTCGTCTTCCTCCTCACGCCAGCGGCGGGCAAGATCAAGCTCGTGTTCCTGTTCCAGCATCGGGGCCTTCATCGCCGTCCTGACGAACTGGCGGTCGGCTGAATTGCTGGAATCATAGGCACTGGCCATGACGTGCGTGCTCCTGAACTGCCTTCGGTGATCTTGTTTCCTGTCATGCTTACGCCTCAGGCCGCCCGATGGATCATCCGGCGGGCGATATTTTACACCGGCCTGCGCCCGGCTTGACCGCCTGCGGCCTGCGGGCGTAGGAATGGCAAAAGAACAATACCGGAACGAAAGCGCGCGCCATGCAGGACGCCAGCCTAACGCAGCTTGATGCCAGCCTGCCGCCGAGCCGGGCCGGCGAGATCGCGCGCGGCGCGCTGCGCCTGCTGGCGGGGCTCGGCTATTGCGGCGTGTTGGAGATGACGCTGGCGAACAATCGCCGGGCGGACATCGCGGCAGTGGGCCCGGCGGGCGAGATTGCCATGGTGGAGATCAAGTCGAGCGTTGCGGATTTCCGGTCTGACTGCAAATGGCGGGACTACATGCCGTTTTGCGACCGGTTCTATTTTGCCGTGATGGCGGACTTTCCGCAGGACCTGATCCCGCCGGAGACGGGCCTGATCGTGGCCGATGCCTTTGGCGGGGCTGTGATCCGCGAGGCGGTGGCAGACAAGCTGTCAGGCGCGCGGCGGAAGGCCGTGACGCTGCGCCTGGCGCGGCTGGCGGCGGCGCGGTTGCAAGCGGGGCAGGATGCGGGCTGGACGGCGGCGCGCGTCTCGCATACCTGACGCCTGACATGAGCCACGCCTATCCCCTTGCCCGCACTGTGACCGACGCGCTGAAACCCGGCGCGAAGGCCGCGCGCACCCGCGCCGAGGCCGAGGCGCTGGCGGGCGGGCTGAAAGTGGAATCACTGCACATCGAATGGCTGAACCTGACCGAGGCCGAGGCCACAGCCCAGATGGCCGCGAATGCGGGCGAAGGCGCGCATGGCTTCCTGCAGCGCTATGAGGATGACAAGGGCGCGCCGGTGCTGGCGGTGACCTTCTGGCGACTGGTGGATGCGGCGAAGCCTAAGAAGGCAGTTAAGCCTGCAAAACCCGCCAAGGCCGAGGACAAGCCGGAGGCGGGCGACCATACTGATGATCTCTATTTCCGGTCCGGCCGGACCAAGCCGCCGCGCCGCAAGCGCTTTGTCGATCCGCGCCAGATGGACCTGTTCGACAAGGCGGAGAGCTGAACGACACCATGATCGAGATCGTGGACTATCGTGAGCAATGGCCGTCCGACTTTCGCGAACTGGCCACACGCCTGCGGTCCGCAGCTGGCGAAGGCGCGGTGGCCATCCACCATCTCGGCTCGACTATGGGGCGTGGTTCGGGCATTCTCATGGATGTCCATTCGGTGTCCTTTCCTGGAGTTGAAGTCTCACAACCTCAATCTCCCCGATCAGGCCCGAATGGACAACCTATTGAAAGATCACACCTAGGCCTCGACCAGACTCCAGCCGCCCTTGCCGGTGAGCTTGCGGACGATCAGGTAAAGCACGAGGCCGACCGGGCCAAGCATCAGCGTGAAGAAGAGACAGGGCACGAGCGCCAGATGCGGCACGCCTCGGCGCCGGGCATCGCGCGCCTGCCAGCTGCCGACGAACAGGTCGAACACGAGATAGTGCGACCAGCCGACCAGGATGCCGAGCGGGTGGGAGAACAGGGTGGAGACACCTGCGGCGGTGGTGAAGCTGCCGCCCTCAGCGCCCATGCCGAAAAACAGGGTCATCGACAGGGTGACAATGTAGAACAGGCCGAGCGCCAGCGGATAAAGACCGGAATGGACGACCGTTCTGGTTATCCCGGCGCGCGGCAGAATGGCCAGCAGGAGCCAGGCCGGCATGACGCTGAGATTGATCAGCGAAAACAGATTTTCATAGGTCATGGTATCCCCCCGTTTTTCGCTACCGTGACGCGGGGTCGCGTGCAGCGCAAGCCTTTGCGCCTGCGCGTGCGGCGCCTGTGAGGGCGCTTGGAAGGCAGAATTGATTGTCAGGGAGTGGCGCCGCGTCAGGTGTCCGGCACGGGCAGCCTACCGGCGGGCGCGAAGGCCAGGCGCAGGCACGGGGCGGGCAGATGTGAAACTGGGCGAGGCTGCGTCGCGGGCCGGGCATCCGGTTCAGGGTCGAGCGCGCGGGCCAGCCGGGCCGAGACCGGCGCGCGGAAGGGTTCCGTGCCCGGCTCGTCCCCGACCCAGCGGACGCGCACATTGCCGAAGGTGTCGACGCCGAGCATCAGGTCGCGCCCGGTTTCGCGTTGCCAGCGTCCGATCACCCGCAACTGCCACCACAGCCACGGCCAGAACAGGACCATGACATGGGCATAGAGGCGGGCGTGACGCGAATGCATGCGGCCCAGTATAGTCCGGGACCGGAAGTGTGGGACAATTTTGCCGGAAGGCGCGTGGCGGCGGCAGGTTGCGGGTACGAAATGGGGGAGAGAAGCCTCTCCGCCGTGACGGGCGGAGGGGCGGTGGGGGTCAGGCCTGTGGCAGGCGCTGGTCGTATTCGGCCTTGCGGGCGAGCCAGGCTGGCCAGAAGGGCGAGGGATCCGTTCCCCGCATGCGGGCCACGAGGACATCGAGATGGGTGTGCCAGCCGGAGCTGACATTGAGCAGGGTGTTCCTGTCCGGCACGCGGCGGTGGATGAGGGTGAGCAGCACCTCGCCGCCCTGCGGGGTGAGGGTGAAGGAGACCTCGCTCTGTTCGCCCCATGTGATGACCAGAAGGCGCGGGGCATCGACCGTCACGATACGGCATTTCATGCTGTGTTCGGCGCTGAAGCCTTCGGGGCGCTGGCCCGGCGGATTGGTGAGCGTGTCATTGCGCCAGGTAAATTCGAAGGGGGCGCCTTCGGTAAGGTCCATCACGCCGGAGGCGAGCCATTGGCGGCGCAGGTCCGCATCCGTGATCCAGTCCCAGCACCGCTCGATCGGGCCGGGCAGCAGGCGCTGGATCTTCAGTGTGGCAGGCTCGATCAGCGCGCCATAGGGGTCGAGTTTGGTGAGGTGGGGCATGCTATTTTCCTTTCGGCCTGGGAGATTGCGGGGCGGGCGATGCTTCGCGCATGAGGCGTTCCAGTTCGGCGAGGCGGCCGGTCCAGAAGTGTTCGTAGAAGACGAGCCACTCGCTGGCGCTGGCCAGCGGCCCGGACTCCAGCCGGCAGATATGCGTGCGGCCGCGCACCTCGCGGCGGATCAGCCCGGCCTTCTCAAGCGACTTGATGTGTTTCGAGGCGGCGGCGAGCGACATCTCGAACGGTTCGGCCAGCTGGCTGACCGTCTGTTCGCCGTCGGCCAGCTGGCGCAGCATGTGCCGCCGGGTGGCATCGCCAAGGGCGTGAAAGACGGTGTCGAGCTGGAGGGCGTTTTGTTCAACCATATGGTTTAATATAATGCGGGCGCGCAATAGTCAACCGCTTAGTTGAATATTTTTCTGGGGGGTGACAGCGCCTGCCTCACGGTGATGGCTTGCGTTCGGGCGGGTGATCGGGCTGGGTTGGGGCATGACCCCTTCGCCTGACCGCGCCGAAACGCCCTCCCCCGCCCCGCCGAAACACTTGTCGAAAGGCGAGCTTTACCTCCTGTCGGCGGCGACGGCTGTGGTGACGGCGAACGCCTATTACATCCACCCGATCATTGCGGTCGTGGCCGATGATTTCGGCGTCAGCCATGCGATGATCGGCATGGTGCCGGCGTTCAACCAGATCGCGCTGGCGCTGGGCATCCTGCTGCTGCTGCCGCTGGGCGACTGGGTGAGCAACCGGCGGCTGGTGTCGATCTTTGTCGCGGCCCAGTTCCTGTCGGTGGTGGTGATGGCGCTGGCGCAGGAATACTGGCTGTTCGTGACCGCCTCGACCGTGCTCGGCTTTTTCACCATCGCGCCCTACCTGTTGCCGACCTATGTGTCGAAACGCGTGGCGGCGGGCGACCTTGGCCAGGCAACGGCGATCATCACCACGGGCATCATTACCGGCATCCTGGTGGCGCGCGCGGGCGCCGGCGTGCTGGGCGAGCATTTCGGCTGGCGCAGCGTGTATTACGTCACCGCCGTGCTGATGATGGCGGTGACATTTGCCCTGCCGATGATCATGGAGAAGCGGGATTCGCGCACTGTGGCGGCACCGGGGCAGAGCTATGCCGGGCTGATCGCATCGATTGGTCCCATCGTGCGACAGAACAAGGAAATCCTGCTCTCCGGCACCATCCAGGCGCTCGGCTTCGGCATTTTCCTGTCCGTGTGGATGGGCCTTGGCCTGCACCTGACCAGCCCTGACATGGGCTATGGCGTGGACACGGTCGGCTATCTGGCGCTGTTTGCCATCTTCAACGTGTTCACCACGCCGCGCCTTGGCGCATGGGCCGACAAGGTGGGCCCGCGCCGCGCAAGGCTGACCGTGGCGACGACGCAATTGTTCGGCGTGACGCTCCTGTTCTTTTTCGGCCACAGCCTGTGGCTGTTGATGATCCCGATCGTGATCATGAATGTCGGCGGGCCGCTGATCGATGTGTGCAACCGCATGACCTTCCTGAACAAGGCGCCCGAGATCCGCACGCGCCTGATGACCGTGTACATCGTGATGATGTTCATCGGCGGCGGTGCGGCGAGCTGGGCCGGGACAACGGCCTATGACCTGGCCGGGTGGCAGGGCAATGCCGCGCTGGCCTTCGGCATGTCGGCATGCCTGTGGGTTCTGTGCTTCCTCAGCCTGCGGCGGGAGAAGAAGGACGCAAAGGCATGACGCCGCTGGCAGACCGGTTGCTGGAACTTGCCTCCCGGACGGTCGATGCGGGCGCACGGATCATCTTCATTGCCGGGCCGCAGGGCGTCGGCAAGTCGACCGCCATGGCCACGCTGACAGAGGCGATTGCGGGATCGGTCGCGCTGGCACTGGATGACTTCTACCTGACCAGGGCCGAACGGGAAGCGCTTGCCCGCGACGTGCATCCCCTGTTCGCCACACGCGGGCCGCCGGGCACGCATGATGTGGCGCTGTTGATGGAGACGCTGACGCGACTGATGGCGGCCGGGCCGGACGAGCCCATTCGTGTGCCGGTATTTGACAAGGCGACTGATGACAGGCGCCCACCGGACGCGTGGACCGTGGTGCGGGGCGCGCCGCGCGTGATCTTCCTCGAAGGCTGGCTATTGGGCGTGGCGGCAGACCCGGCAACGGCGGGGGCCCCGCCGCTCAATGCGGTGGAGGCCAGCGATGCCGACGGCACATGGCGGGCCTGCCAGGAAGCGCAACTGGCCGGGCCGTATGCGCGCCTGTGGGACATGGCCGACGCGTTTATCTATCTCGATGCGCCGGGCTTTGCGGCGGTGCATGACTGGCGGATCGAACAGGAAGAATCGACTCTGGGCCTCGCGCCCGGCACGCTGGACGCGGCACGGCGCGACTGGGTCGCCGGTTTCATCCTGCACTACCAGCGCCTGACCGAGCGCCTGCTGGCCGGGCACAGGCAAGCGGGCGAGGCGATTGCGGTGGATCGTTTCCGGCAACCGGTGTGAGCGCGGGTGCCTAAACCCGCGCCTTGACGGCCGCTGCGACGGCTTCGGCGGTGATGCCGAAATGCTTGTAGAGGGCCTGGTAGGGGGCGCTGGCGCCGAAACTGTCCATGCCGACAAAGCCGCCATCATGGCCGATCCAGCGGTCCCAGCCGAAGCGGACACCGGCTTCGACCGCCACGCGGGGCACGCCGCCGCCGAGGGTGGCCTGCTGGTAGGCCGCGTCCTGCGCTTCGAACAGTTCCATGCACGGCATCGAGACGACGCGCGCCTTGACGCCGTCTTTCGCGAGCTGGTCCTGCGCGGCAAGCGCAATCTCGACTTCCGAACCGGTGGCGATGATGACGGCCTGGGCCTGGGCCTTGCCCTTGCAGTCTGACAGGACATAGGCGCCGCGGGCGCAGAGGTTTTCGTCCGTATGCTCTTTGCGGGCGGGCTTCAGGCCCTGGCGGGTGAGCGCCAGCGTGGCGGGGCCTTCGGCATTCTCGAGCGCGAGTTCCCAGCATTCGGCCGTTTCGACGCCGTCCGCCGGGCGGTAGACGTGCATGTTCGGCATGGCGCGCAGGCTGGCGATATGTTCGACCGGCTGGTGGGTGGGGCCGTCCTCGCCGAGGCCGATGGAATCATGCGTCATCACATGGATGACGCGCGTGCCCATCAGGGCGCCGAGGCGGATGGCCGCGCGGCTGTAATCGGCAAACACGAGGAAGGTGCCGGAATAGGGAATGACGCCGCCATGCAGCGCCATGCCGTTCATCGCAGCGGCCATGGCATGCTCGCGCACGCCATAATGAATGTAGCGGCCGCTCCAGTTGGCGGGCGACAGGACAGCTGTGTGCGAGGTCAGCGTATTGTTCGAGCCGGTCAGATCGGCCGAGCCGCCGATCATTTCCGGGACGAGATCGGTGATGACTTCGAGGGCTGCGCCGCTCCACTGGCGGGTCGCCTTGGACTCGCCGCCTTCAACAACGGATTTCTTGTGCTTGATGATGGCCTTGCCGAGATTCTTCGGCAGGCGGCCGGCGATGGCGGCGCTGAACTCGCCCTTTTTCGGCGAGGCGGCGAGGCGCTTGGCCCAGGCGTCGCGATCCGGCTTGCCGCGCGCGCCAGCCTTGGCCCAGGCCTCCTCAATGGCGGCGGGGACGGCAAATGGCTCATGCGGCCAGTCGATATTCTTGCGGATGCCGGCAATCTCTTCGGGGCCATAGGGGCCGCCATGCGCCTTGCCGGTGCCGGAGATCTTGGGCGCGCCATAGCCGATGATGGTTTTCACGGCGAGGAAGACGGGCTTTTTCTGGGTCTGGGCCCATTTCAGCGCCGCGGTGACATCTTTCTCGTCATGGCCGTCAACCTTGCGGGTGACCCAGCCGGACGCTTCGAAACGGGCGCACTGGTCTGTCGAATCCGACAGGTCCGTGCTGCCATCAATAGTGACGGCATTGTCGTCGAACAGGACGATGAGGCGATTGAGCTTCAAATGCCCGGCCAGCGTGATCGCTTCCTGGCTGAGGCCTTCCATGAGGCAGCCATCGCCGGTGATGACATAGGTCTTGTGGTTGACAAGCTCGTCGCCGAAGCGGGCATTGAGGTGGCGTTCGGCAATCGCCATGCCGACAGCGGTCGCGATGCCCTGGCCGAGCGGGCCGGTCGTGGTTTCGACGCCGGCTGTGTGGAAATTCTCCGGGTGGCCAGGCGTATTCGCGCCAAGCTGGCGGAAATTCCGGATATCGTCGCGGCTGACCGACTTGTAACCGGCCAGGTGGAGCAGCGAATAGATCAGCATCGACCCGTGCCCGGCCGAAAGGACGAAACGGTCACGGTCGGCCCAGGCCGGATCGGTGGGGTCATATTTGAGGAATTTGCGGAAAAGCACCGTCGCGGCATCGGCCATTCCAAGCGGCAGGCCGACATGGCCGGACTTGGCCGCCTCTACTGCATCCATCGACAGGGCGCGGATGGCATTCGCCATATCCCGGTTTGTCACAGCCATTCTGCTATCTCCAAATATCTTCAATCGTCGTAGGCCAGACTCCCGCCGACACGTCAAGCCGCTTGGCGGATCGCTGCAATGCCGTTAGTTCATTGGAGATATGACCGAGCTTGATCCATCTGCCCGCCGCCTGGATGCGGCCATCAAGCGCCTCGAGGGGGCGCTCGACTCGCTTATGTCGCGAACCGGGGACCCGGCCGTGACCCGTGCAGAGCTGGCCGCTTTGGTTGAGGACCGTGCCCGCATGGCCGAAGAACTGGATGCGTCACTCGCCCGTGAGGAAGAATTGCAGGCCCTGGCCGACGAGGCGAGCGAGGCGCTGGGCGCAGCGATCGAGGAAGTCCGCGCCGCCCTCCGCAAGGACGGCGCACAAGCCCGGGACGAGCAGGAATAGATGGCAAAGGCGGATATCACCTTGCGCGGCCGGGCCTATTCGATTGCCTGCGCACCGGGACAGGAAACCCGCATCCAGCTGCTGGCCGAGCAGCTGAACGCGCGGGTGGACCAGATTTCCGGGGCGGTCGGCGATATTGGCGAGGAACGCCTGCTGCTGATTGCCTCGCTGGCGCTGCTGGACGAGCTGGACGCAGCGCGCCGGGCGAAACCGGGCGCGGCGCAGGCCGAGCAGAAAGTGGCCGATGCCCTGTCCAGCGCAGCCGAGCGGATCGAGGCCCTCGCGGCGCGGATTGAAAGCGGGCACTGAAACCCGCGACCCTTTGCGCATGGCCGCAAGGCAGGCGAAGGGCCATATAGACAGGTGACACAGCCGGAAAGGCCGCCATCATGCAACTCTTCCTGTCCATCGCCTTCTATGTCGGCATCGCCGCACTCGTGATTGTTCTCGGCCTCGGCATCGCCAATCTCGCCCGTACCGACGAGAACCAGGCCAGCCGGTCAAACAAGCTGATGCGCATGCGCATTTTCGTGCAGGCCATCGTGATCGCCATCCTCGTGGCACTGGGCGCGCTGGCCGGGGCGTTCAAGATCGGATTCTAGGGGGCCGCCATGGTCAGGATCGACAAGATTTACACCAGGACCGGCGACAAGGGCAAAACCCGCCTGTCGACTGGCGAGCCGCTGGACAAGTGGCATCCGCGCGTGGCGGCCTATGGCACCGTGGACGAAGTGAACGCGGCGCTGGGCGTCGCGGCGCTGCATGCCGAGGGCGACATGCTGGCGGCGCTGCGCCGGGTGCAGAACGACCTGTTCGACCTCGGCGCAGACCTGGCGACGCCCGACCGGGGCACGAAGCTGGAATGGACGCCGCTGCGCATTGTCGAGGCGCAGGTCAAACGCCTCGAGACCGAGATCGACGCGATGAACGTCAATATTGCGCCGCTGGACAGTTTCATCCTGCCCGGCGGCAGCGCGCTGGCCGCACACATGCATGTCGCCCGCACGCTCTGCCGCCGGGCCGAGCGCCAGATTGCCGAACTGTTTGCGATGGAGGATGAGGTGGTGAGCCCCGAGGCGCTGGCCTATGCCAACCGCCTGTCGGACTGGCTGTTCGTGATCGGCCGGGTTGCCAACAATGATGGCAAGGATGACATCAAATGGGTGCCGGGGGCGAACAGGTAGCAAGCTCCAGAAGGGGCTCATCCTGAGCGAAGCCTAAGGACGCGCCCCGTGCGATGGAAACCCATACGCGCGGCCCGCGCCCTATCCTTCGACTTCGCTCAGGATGAGCGCTTTTCGTGTACTCGCCTGTTCCGCATCGCGTCGCGTGTGTCGGCCATCAGGGCGAAGAGGCCGAGGGCGGGGGTGACGATTCCGTCGCCGCGATATTCCCGGTAGAGAGTATCGACATTGACGGCGATCCGCTCGGCGTCGCCCCAGCTGGCATAGTCACCGAGGGCGATGTCCAGCGCGGCTTCGCGCACTTCCATCCCGGCATCAAACCGCTTGCGGGCCTCGGCGTCGATATAGTTCAGATAATCGGCGACGCGGCGAACGCCCGCCTTGTCCGTAATCGGACCATGGCCGGGGACAATCACATCGACATCCATCTCGCAGATCCGGTCGCAGGCGCGGATCCAGTTGGAGACGGGGCCGGCCCACATCAGCGGCGTGCCGTCAATGAACAGGATGTCGCCAGTGAAGACCGTACGGTCTGACGGCACATGCACGAGCACGTCACCCGCCGTGTGCGCGGGGCCGACCTCGATCAGCTCCACCGCCTTGTCGCCGACCTTGAGATCGAGCCTGCCGGAGAAAGTGCGCGTGGGGGCGCGCTCGGTAACCCCGGCAAAATCGAACATGCCGAAAATCTCGGAGAAATAGGCCCCGGCCGAGCCCATGCCGGGCGCCATCTTGAGCAACTGGGCAAGCAGGGCCGGATTGACGTCTTCCATTTCGCGCGCGCTGGCTTCGGACGCGATGATCTCGGCATGCTGGCAGCAGCCATTGCCGTGCGTATGGTCGCCATTGGCATGGGTGTTGACGATCACGCCGATATCGTCCGGCGAGAGGCCGGTGGCGTCACCCATGGCCTTGAGCATGTCGGCGGTCAGCTTCATGTCGAACAGCGTGTCCACCAGAAGAGACTGGCCGCCATCGACGATCAGCCCCGCATTCGACCAGCCCCAGCCGCCATCCGGCTGCAGCCAGGCATAGAGCCCGTTGCCGATATCCTTGAGGCCCCTGGTATAGTTCCAGCGCTGTGCCATTCGCGGTCTCCTCGACTATTTCCGTATCAAGGCAGGCTTGGTGCCGGCTTGCAAGATCAGAAGCGTTCCAGCAGGCGGCGCAGGTATTCGCGTTCTTCCTCGTCGTCAGCCTCATTATAGCGCCGTCGCAGCTCATCGAGAATATCCTTGGCGCGCTGGCGTTCACCGGCATCCGGGATGTTGACATTCTCGCCATTATTGCCGGCGCCGGACGCATTGCGGCCGAAGGGATCGGTGGAATTGCCGGGATCGCCCTGGCCCGAGCGGGCAGCGCGCATCTCGTCCAGCGCCTCGGCCAGGCTGCTCGACTGTTCCGACAGGAGCTGGGTGGCAAGTTCCTGATTGCGTGCGGCGCGGCGTTCATTGCCCTGTTCGAGCGCCTCTTCAGCGCTCCTCTGTGCACGGCGGATATCGGCGAGCGCATCAGGATCAATCCGGCCCTCAAGGGCATTCTCACCGGTCTCTCCACCCTCGCCGAGCCCCTTTTCGCGGGCGAGCCGTTCAACCAGTTCGCCAAGGCGGGCCTGGCGTTCGGCGAGTGTCTGGCCGGACGGGCGCTCGCCGGGGCCGGACCCGGTTTCGGAATTTTCCGCCGAATCGGTTTCGCCCGAGCCTGCGCCCGGCGTTTCGCCGGGCTGAGACCCATCACCGGCCTGCTGGTTTCCGGACGGGTCTTCACCGCCCGGCTGCTGGCCTGACTCACCTGGCTGCTGGCCCTCGCCCTGCTGTTCGCCGGGGCGTTCGCCGCGCTCCTGCGCCAGCGTGTCGTCATTGAGTTGGCGCTGTTCGCGCAGGATATCGGACAGGCGCTTCATCGCATCGGTGAGTTCCTGTTCTTCCGGGGGCACATCTTCATTCTCGGCCTGCTCGCCGGGCATGCCCGGCATGCCGCTGCCGCCGCCGCCTTTCTGGAATTCGAGATTCTGCAGCATGTCGGTAATGTCGGACAGGAGCTGGCGGGCCTGGTCGGTGGCGCCGGTTTCGGTCAGGTCCTGCAGGGCCTGCAGCATGTCTTCAAAATCCTGCCCGCCAAGGTTCGGGCCGCCGGCCGATGCCTCGCCATCCTCGTTCGACGCAGGTTCCTCACCGCCATTCGCCATGGCTTCGGCCATCTTGGCGGCAAGGTAATTGTTCGCCGCATCGCGGAAGGCTTCCATGCGGCGCTTGATTTCCTCTTCCGAGGCGCCGTCGCGCAGGGCCTGTTCGAGCGCCCGACGGGCGGCCTCGAGACGGCGAAGCGCATCGGCCGCGCTGCCATATTCGGATTTCAGGGCGAGGGCCCAGAGCAGCGGATCGACCGCATCGGCCTCATCCTTGGTGCTGGCCGCCGAGAGGATCCCCTGCGCCGTACGGAATGTCAGGAAGGCCGCGATATTGGGCATGTACTGCTCGCCCTTGAAGGTGACGGCATCGAGCATCATCGCCGCCTTCTGGACGCCCGCCGGGGCCGAAGCGAGACGGTTGGCAGCCGCCGTGTTCAGCGCGTCCGGCTGGAGGGCATCGTCATTCTTCGGCAATTCTGCATAGGGCCTCGGTTCGCGCAGCACGGTGACGCGCACTTCCTGGGCGACGCGCGCGATCGGCTCGAGGAACAGTTTCTCAGGCAGGAGGAAGGGCACGGTCTCGCTGGTGCCTTCCTGTCCGGCACCATCTGTGGCGACGAGGCGCAGGTTGACGGCGAGCCCTGCCCAGCGATGGCGGGTCAGGTCGAGCTGGACGGTGTCCGACCCTTGCGTCGCGGATACGCCGGGCAAGGGCACGGGCACGCGATCTTCCGCGTCCGGCGCGGCCGGGTTCGGTTCGCGCAGGGATATGGCGAGTTCCAGCCGGGTCACGCCATAATCGTCGGCCGCGCTCCAGGTGAACGCGATACGGTCCTGCGAGCCGATGGAGGGGATCGAGACGAACTTGACGGTGGGCGGATCATCCGGCGAGGCGAGCAGGCGCCACGCGGCGCGTTCGCCCCACCAGCGCACTGACAGGCGCGTGTCTTCCTCGATCTTCGCCCGCGCCTCGAAGGCACCGTCGGGCGTGGCGAGGAAGGCCTGCTTGCGGTGCTTTTTGCCCTGCATGACGAGGCGCGGCGCGGATGGCGCCTGTGTGCGCAGCGTGACTTCGGACCCCTTCGGGACGCGCACGCCTTCAAGGCCGGGCTTCAGGAAGATCGGCGCGCGGCCGGTATGTTCGGGCGGCGTGATCCATGCCTCGACCACCATGTCATCGGCACCGACCAGCGCGCCATAATCCGGTGCCAGGGCCCGCCCGATACGGCCCGGCGCATCGGTCCAGGCGATAATCGCAATCGCGGCAAGGGCGGCCGGCAGGATGGCGCGCAGGAAATACGGGTCCAGCGCTTTCCATGCGGCATGCAGCGACGGGGCGCGCAGGTTGCCGACTTCGGCCAGGAGGCGGGCGCGGTGGTGGCGCCAGAGGCTCTGCGCCCCGCGGGACGGGTCCGCCGGGCGGTCTGTCAGCGAGGCGAGCGGGCGAAGGTCGGACTGGCGGTCAAGCGTATCGCGGGCGTCGTCCTGCGTCGGCGGCTGGTAACGCCGGAACCCGCGCAGGAAGAGCAGGGCCCCGCCAAGGAAGAAGACGAGGGTCATGACCGCGCCGATGGCAGGCTGGACGCGGTCGAACACGCCTGCCATGGCCATGGCGAGGAACAGGCAGACAAAGACGAATAGCGGCCAGAAGGCGCGGCCAAGCGCAAACAGCGTCAGCTTCCGCCATGTCGCGGAAACCTTGGCCTTGATCGCCCTTATGCCGTCCGGGTCAGCCAATCTGGCACCTGCTCCAACTCTACCATTTCGTCGAAGGTGGGTCGCCTCCGCACGATATCGAACCTGTCACCGTGGACCAGGACTTCCGGGACCAGCGGACGAGCATTGTAAGCCGAAGACAGCACGGCGCCATAGGCCCCGGCTGACATGAAAGCGAGCCTGTCGCCCGGGGCGACGGCCGGCAATTGCCGGGCAACGGCAAATTTGTCGGTCGACTCGCAGATCGGGCCAACCACGTCATAGGCGGCGGTGGGAGCATCTGCGGCCGCCTCTTCCACAGGCAGGATATCATGGTGGGCATCATACAGCGCCGGGCGCATGAGATCATTCATGCCGGCATCAAGGATCAGGAAGGTGCGGTCGGGCGCCGGTTTTTCGTAGAGGACGGTTGCCAGCATGACGCCGGCATTGCCTGCAATGACACGGCCCGGCTCGAGGATGACCTGGACGCCGAGGCCCGCCATGACTTCGGCAATCATGCCGGCATAGGCCGATGGCGGCGCAGGCGCGTCGCCCGCCTTGTAGGGGATGCCGAGCCCGCCGCCGACATCGATGCGGCTGATACTGTGGCCTGCCGCGCGCAGGCGCCCGGTCAGGCCGACAATCTTCTCGAAGGCGGCGCGCATCGGCACAAGGTCTCCGATCTGGCTGCCAATATGCACATCGACACCGACCACGGCGATGCCGGGCAGGGTGGCGGCTTCGGCATAGAGCGCTTCGGCCTGGCTCCACGGAATGCCGAACTTGTCGCCCTTCTTGCCGGTCGAAATGTTGGGGTGGCCGCCCGCGGCGACATCCGGGTTCACGCGCAGGGCAATCGGCGCCGTCTTGCCGAGGGCGCTGGCGACTGCCGACAGGAGGCGAAGCTCGCCGGCGCTTTCGACATTGAACTGGTGGATGCCGTGGCTGAGGGCGAGGTCCATTTCCGGGGCCGTCTTGCCGACGCCGGAGAACACGATCCGACTGGCCGGGATCCCGGCCTTCAGCGCGCGCTGCATCTCGCCGCCGCTGACTACGTCGGCGCCGCAGCCTTCGCGGGCAAGCGTCGACAGGATGGCGAGATTGCCATTGGCCTTCACCGAATAGGCAATCAGGCAGTCCTGGCCTTCGAACGCCCGCGCGATGACCTGGGCATGGTGGCGGAACGTGGCCGAGGAATAGACATAGCAGGGCGTGCCGACGGCATCTGCCACCGCGTTCAGGTCTACGCCTTCGCAATGAAGGCTGCTATTCTGATAGGAAAAATGATGCATTCAGGCCTGTCTATTCCACTTCGCCGAGACCGCCATCATCGATGGGCACGGTGGGTATGGTATCCGGCACGATACCGCCCCATTGGTTGATGCGTTCACCATCCTGGTCGACGGGCACGACCGGCACGACCAGCGGCTGGACCGGCGAGGCGGGCGGGGTCACGCGGGCCCCATTCATCTGGCAGGCGGCAAGCAGGAGCGCGCCAGTCAGGGACACGGCACCGAACCGCACGCGGCGCAGGGCAGGCGGCAACATGATCAGTTACCGTCTGTGCCGCCGAGCAGCTCGTCATCGGCTTCGTCGGTGGGACCGGTCTCGCGTTCCGGCAGCGGAGGCAGGTCGGATTCGGCCTGGTCCGGCAGGTTGGCGGGCTCAAGCGTCTCGTTCGGATCACCCCACAGGGGGGACGGGCGCTTCAGGTCGCCTGTCAGGCCGCAAGCGGAGAGGCTGCCGGCAGCGATCAGCACAGCAGCGAGCAGAAGAGGGCGTTTCATTCGGGTTACTCCAGTCGCAATCTCTGTTTCCACTGTGCCACTTGTTCAGCGACGCGAACAGGGCTTGTAGCGCCATAAGATGTCCGAGATGAGGCAGATGCCTCGACCGTCAGCACATCGAACACGGCTTGCGTGATCCCGGCATGGACGGCCTGCATGTCGGCCAGAGGCAGTTCGGCGAGGTCGCAGGATGTCTCTTCCGCTTTGGCGACCAGCGTGCCGGTAACGTGGTGGGCCTCGCGGAAGGGCAGGCCGAGTTCGCGCACGAGCCAGTCGGCCAGATCGGTCGCGGTGGAAAAGCCCCGCGCAGCGGCGGCGCGCATGGCATCGGGCTTGAATCGGATCGTCTCCACCATGCCGGTCATGGCGCGGACGCACAGGTTGAACGTGTCAAAGGCCTCGAAGGTGAGGCGCTTGTCGTCCTGCAGGTCCTTGGCATAGGCGAGCGGCAGGGCCTTGATGGCGCCCTGAAGCGCGCTGTAATTCGCGGTGATGAGCGCCGCCTTGGCGCGCACGAGTTCTGCCGCATCCGGGTTGCGCTTCTGGGGCATGATCGAGCTGCCGGTCGACCAGGCATCCGTCAGGTTGGCAAAGCCGAACTGGGGGCTGGTCCACAGGACGATCTCTTCGGCGAGACGCGACAGGTGCGTCGCCGCGATGGAGAGGCCCGCAAGCGCCTCGAGGGCAAAATCGCGCGAGGCAACCGCGTCCAGCGAATTGGCCATGGGCCGGGCAAAGCCGAGCGCCTCGGCGGTCATGTCCCGGTCGATCGGAAAACCCGTGCCGGCCAGCGCCGCCGCGCCGAGCGGGCATTCATTCAGCCGCACCGCGCAATCGGCGAGGCGCGACCGGTCCCGCGAGGCCATTTCGACATAGGCGAGCAGGTGGTGGCCGAGGGTGACCGGCTGGGCGGTCTGCAAATGGGTAAAGCCGGGCATGATGGTGGCGGCATGCTCGTCGGCGCGGCGCACGAGGGCAGCCTGCAGATCGGCGACCAGCGCCCCTGCCCCGTCAAGCGCCCTTCGCGTCCAGAGCCGGAAATCGGTGACGACCTGGTCATTGCGCGAGCGGGCCGTGTGGAGGCGGCCGGCCGGAGCGCCGATCAGCTCTTTCAGGCGCGCCTCGACATTCATGTGGATATCTTCCAGCTCGCGCCGGAACGGGAAGCTGCCATCGCGCAACTCGCCGAGCACAGCGTCCAGGCCGGACTGGATGGCCTCATTGTCGTCGTCGGAAATGATGCGCATTTCGGCCAGCATGTCAGCGTGGGCGCGGCTTCCGGCAATATCTTCCTCAGCCATGCGCCGGTCGATATCGAGCGAGCAATTGATCTCGTCCATGATTTCGGAGGGAGTCGCGGCAAAGCGTCCTCCCCACATTGTCTGGCCTTTGCCCTGGTTCATTGCCATATCCCTCATTCGACGCCAGGAGACCGCTTCCGATGACCCGCCTAGCCTTTATCGGCCTCTTCTTGGTCGCCCTTGCCGCGATTGTCTATGTGCTGATCAGCGCAGCGGGCGGAAAGGCGCCGTCAAATCCGCTTGAACGCCATGCCAGGGGCGAAATGGCCAAGCTGGATTTCACCTCGGCGGGAGAGGCCGCGCCTGCCGCCAGCATGTTCGCGGCGGACGGCACACCCGTCACGCTGGACGCCTGGAAGGGCAAGACCGTTCTGGTCAATTACTGGGCGACCTGGTGTGCGCCGTGCGAGCGGGAAATGCCGTCGCTTGGCGCCTTGCAGAAGGCCCGCGGGGGCGATGGGTTCGAGGTGGTGGCGATCAGTGTCGACGGGATGGACGACAAGGCCTACGCGGCCAGGCGGCTCGGCGAGCTTGGCGCGGCGAATATCACCTTCCACATCGCCCCACCTGAAAACTACGAAATCGTGTATGAGGCAGGGGTCAAAGGCTTTCCGACGAGCATCCTGTACGGACCGGACGGGCGGGAGATTGCCCGCCTCGCGGGCGATGCCGACTGGGCCTCGATCGAAGCGATCGGGTTTATCGATGCGCTCCTAGCCAAGGCCGGATAGTTCGAGCTTCACCCGGCTGACCTGCGCGGCAATTTCGCTGACCGGAGCCGGGATACTGTCGGCAAGCGGGCCCTCTGACGGCCACATGCGGACAAGCAGTTCCAGTTCCAGGACCAGCGGCTCTGATTCCGGCGTGCCGAGGCGTTTGGCAATATCGCGCGCAACCACCGAGAAGCCATAGGCGTCCTGATATTCCCCGGCATTGTCGATGACGCCGTTCACGACGCCAATCGTGTACTCCTCGAGACAGGTATCCATGAGGAAATCGATCTGGCCGACCGGGTCGCCATTGGCGTTCTGCTGCAGCAGGCTGATATTGGCTTCGGCTGCGTCGAGCTGGGGCGCGATTTCATCCGCCGACTTGCCGGCGTCGAGCGCGGCTGACACATTTTCGAAAATGGCGGCGTCAAAGCCGAGGGCATCAATGCCCGCGCGTTCAGCCGCATGGGTTTCCGAAACGGGGTGCAGCAGGTGGCGGGCGGCCTGGTCAGGCGCACCGGCGCGATACAGGGCGAGACCGGCGGCGACATGGCCGGACATGAAGGCCACGCGCTTGTCGACCGGAAGCGTCTGCATGTCAGCGTGACCCGCCATGGCACCGCCTTCGCCGCCCCCTTCACCGCCTTCACCCGCCATTGATGCGGGGGCATCGGCCAGCTTGGGAGCGGGCGGGTCAGCCTTGACCGGCGCATCCCCCGGACCGCCGCAGGCGGCCGAGCCGAGCAAAGCGGCGCCGAGGCCAAGCCCAATCCAACGTTTCGGGGTATAGGTCATCGTCGCAGCTCCGGGGTTTCGATTGCGCGCTGAACCTACGCCCGATACGCTAGCACCTGCAAGTCATTCTCAATAACTTTCAGCGGGATTTTACAGTTCATGTTCCTGACCATCGCCAATCTGCTGAATGCGCGCGACCTGGCCCGCGTCCGGAAAAAGGCCGAGACCCTGAACTGGGTTGATGGCACGCGCACGGCCGGAGGGCGGGCGAGAGCGGTGAAGCGCAACCTGCAGGCCAATCTGAGATCCGTGCCCGGCGAGGCGCTGCACGCCTTCCTGATGGAGGCCATAGTGTCCCATCCTGTGCTGGCTGGCGCCGCCCAGCCGCACCGTTTCTCCCGCCTGATGCTGAGCCGGACCGGAGAGGGCGGCTTCTACGGCCGCCATGTCGACAATGCGCGGGTCGGCGCCGGTGACGAGCGGGTGCGCACCGACCTGTCCTTCACCCTCTTCCTCAGCGAACCGGACACCTATGATGGCGGCGAACTGGTGGTCGAGACGCAGGGCGGCCTACATGCCGCCAAGCCGGCGGCGGGCGACCTTGTGCTCTACCCGTCGGGCGACATCCATGAAGTGCGCCCGGTAACGCGCGGCGAGCGGCTGGCCTGTATCGGCTGGATCGAAAGCGCCGTGCGCGATCCGCAGGCACGCGAGGCCTTGTTCGAACTGGAAAATTTGCGCGCCTCGCTCGCGGGCAAACTGGCAGCGAATGATCCTGAGCACCTTGTGCTCGACAAGGTGATCTCCAACCTGCTGCGGCGCTGGTCCGGCGGGTGACGGCTAGGGCGAAACTGCCCGGCGTGCGCCCGCGGGGCACCAGTCCGGCTTGTCCTCACCGCCATCATAATTCCATGCCTTGTGGGTGCCGCCCGCAATCAGGGCCTGCGCGACATCCCTGCCGCCGATTTTGAGATCGACGACCTGGCGCCCGTAACGGTCCGGCCCGTAGGCGCGCGAAATGACGATGTCCCTGTCGCGCGTCAGTTCGACGGCCGCCTCCTTGGCGGTGTAGCCGAGCACGCGCTCGGCTTCGCATTTGGCGCCGCCGCGCTGGCGCAGGCTGCCGGTTTCCGGGGAATCGACATCATGCAGGCGGAATTTCGTGCCGTCCGGCAGGCGGCCGCTGTCGCCGTCCGACCAGTAGACACTTGCGGGACCGTCCGTGGCCGCCTGTGCAGCCAAGGCCACGATCCCGGCGCAGGATGCCAGTATGAGGGCCGAAGCGACCCAGGGTTTGATGGTGAACTTGAACGCCATGCCAGCCTCCTCGGATGAGGAGGGGAAGCTGGGCGCCGCGGGTTAAGCGGGGGTTAAGTCCCGTTACCGGTCACGGCATTAGCGATGGACTACCGCGTCGGGACGGGGAATTCGCCGGAATAGTCGTAGAAACCCTTGCCGACCTTCTTGCCGACCCAGCCGGCCTCGACATATTTCACCAGAAGCGGGCAGGGCCGGTACTTGGTGTCGGCAAGGCCGTCATGCAGGACCTGCATGATCGACAGGCAGGTATCGAGGCCGATAAAGTCTGCCAGTGTCAGCGGGCCCATCGGGTGGTTGGCGCCAAGGCGCATGGCCGTGTCGATCGATTCCACCGTGCCGACGCCTTCATACAGCGTGTAGACCGCCTCGTTGATCATCGGGACCAGGATGCGGTTCACGATGAAGGCCGGATAGTCCTCGGCATTAGTCGTGGTCTTGTCGAGACGCTCGGCGAAGGTGATGGCGGTTTCGTACGTGTCCTGGCTGGTCGCGAGGCCGCGGATGACTTCCATCAGCTTCATCAGCGGCACCGGGTTCATGAAATGCATGCCGATGAACTTGTCAGGCCGGTCGGTGACCGAGGCGAGGCGCGTGACGGAGATCGAGGATGTGTTGGTGGCCAGATAGGTGTGCGCGGGCACGATTTCGCAGATCGAGCGGAAAATCTGCTCCTTGATTTCCCGCTTCTCGGTCGCCGCCTCGATGACGAGGTCGGTTTCTTCGAGCGCCTTGATGGAGGAAGACGTCCTGATGCGCTTGAGGCCGGTCTTCATGGCCTCGTCCGTGATCATGTGGCGCAGGACCTGGCGGTGCATGTTGCCTTCGATCGTGGTCACGCCCTTGGCCAGCGCATCGTCGGATATATCGGTCATGATGACGTCATAGCCTGCCAGCGCGGCAACATGGGCAATCCCATTGCCCATCTGGCCTGCGCCGATCACTCCAACGGTTTTGAGCTCTGCCATGTGCGTGTCATCCTGAACGTGCAAGTTTTGTTACACCAAGCTCATATCCTTTTTGTGCAGTGCGTCAAAGATCAAGCTTCAGTCAGCAGAATTCACTGCGTTGTGCGCAGCCTGTGGCGCGCAGGGCACAGAGGCCGGACGAGGCGGCCCAACAAAAAAAGCCCGGCGCAAGCGCCGGGCTTCAAGCGTTTGGGAGGAAACGCAGTATTCTAGAGGGCGGCGGTCAGTTCCGGCACCGCATTGAAGAGATCTGCCACGAGACCATAATCGGCGACCTGGAAGATCGGGGCTTCCTCGTCCTTGTTGATCGCGACGATGATCTTGGAATCCTTCATGCCGGCCAGGTGCTGGATGGCGCCCGAAATGCCGATGGCGATGTAAAGTTCCGGCGCAACGATCTTGCCGGTCTGGCCGACCTGGTAGTCATTGGGCGCATAGCCCGCATCAACCGCCGCGCGCGAGGCGCCGACAGCTGCGCCGAGCTTGTCGGCGAGCGGGATGATCACTTCCTGGAACTTTTCGGCAGAACCAAGAGCGCGGCCGCCGGAGACGACACGCTTGGCGCCGGTGAGTTCGGGGCGATCCGATTTCACCATTTCTTCCGAAACGAATTCCGACTTGAACGGGCCGGAAGGCGCCGCAGCGTCTTCGATCGAGGCCGAACCGTCATTGCCGGCCGCCGGGAAAGCCGTACCGCGCACGGTGATGACTTTCTTCGCGTCGGAGGATTTGACCGTCATGATCGCGTTGCCGGCATAGATCGGGCGCACGAACGTGCTCTGGTCAATGACTTCGACGATTTCCGAGAGCTGCATGACATCGAGCTTTGCGGCGATGCGGGGCGCGATGTTCTTTCCGGTGGTGGTGGCGGCGATGAAGACGGCGTCATAGTTGGCCATTAGCGGCACGACGAGGGCTTCCATGGCTTCGGCGGTCTGCTTGCGCAGGCTGTCGCCTTCGGCCTTCAGCACCTTGCGGACGCCGGAGACCTTGGCCGCTTCCGGGGCCACTGCGCCAGCGTTTTCACCGGCAACGAGGATGTCGACGTCGCCGCCGAATTTCGAGGCGGCGGTGACAACCTTGTGGGTCGCGTCCGACAGGCCGCCATGGTGGTGTTCAGCAATTACGAGGACGGCCATTACACAGCTCCTGCGGTTTTGAGTTTGGCGACCAGCGCGGCCACATCTTCGACCTTCTCGCCGCCCTTGCGCACAGGCGGCTCGGTGACGGAGATGACGGTGAGGCGCGGCGAGATGTCGACGCCATAGTCTTCCGGCGATTTCTCGGCGATCTCTTTCTTCTTGGCCTTCATGATGTTCGGCAGCGAGGCATAGCGCGGCTCGTTCAGGCGAAGGTCAACCGTGACGATGGCTGGCAGGGTGAGCGCAACCGTCTGCAGGCCGCCATCGACTTCGCGGGTGACGGTCAGCTTGCCGCCATCCTTTTCCAGCTTGTAGGCGAACGTGCCCTGCGGCCAGTCGAGCAGCGCGGCCAGCATCTGGCCGGTCTGGTTGGAGTCGTCATCAATCGCCTGCTTGCCGAGCAGCACGAGTTCCGGGCTTTCTTCGGCAACGACCTTGGCCAGCAGCTTGGCCACGGCCAGCGGTTCGACGGTCGCATCGGTCTTGATCAGGATGCCGCGATCTGCGCCCATGGCGAGCGCCGTGCGCAGGGTTTCCTGGGCCTGCTGGGGCCCAATGGAGACAACCACGATCTCGGTGACCGTGCCGGCCTCTTTCATCCTGACAGCCTCTTCGACGGAAATCTCGTCGAACGGGTTCATGGACATCTTGACGTTTGCGAGGTCGACGCCGGACTTGTCCGGCTTGACGCGGACTTTCACGTTATAATCGATCACGCGTTTGACGGGCACGAGGACCTTCATGCGGTGCTCCCTTTGGTTTCGAGGGGTTGAGATAGTGCGCCGTGACTAGCCGTCCGCCGCCAAAGACGCAAGGTTTACGTTGACGTTCAGGTCAATTTGGCGCGGTTTTCATTTCGCAATGGAACGATTTCGTGTTCGAGGCGCGCTTGTTCAGCGGCATACTTTCGCGCGGCCTTGCCTGTGCTGGGACTCGGCACCCTGAGGGGCTCATCCTGAGCGAAGTCGAAGGACGAGCGCGGGCTTCCAATATTTACCGCCCGGACCTCGTCCTTCGACTTCGCTCAGCGACTGTCTTGGGGGTCAAGCGGTTTGCCATGATTTTTTGTCCCTGATGATGGCGTTGAGGATGGTGAGTAGTTTTCTGGCGACGGCGATGAGGGCGAGCTTCTTTGGTTTTCCGCGGGCGATCAGATCGTCGCGGAAGGTTTTGAGGGTTGGGTTGTAGCGTGCGGCGACCATGGCCCCCATGAACAGGGCCGACCGGACGCTGGCGCGCCCGCCGCTGATGAAGCT
>Ga0209643_1000555_pt1 | contig 61541 bp, 65 predicted proteins | sample AutmiccBRH37_all_FD_187383 | JGI IMG/M metagenome (GOLD analysis project Ga0209643, IMG submission 187383) | Deep subsurface microbial communities from Mt. Terri, Switzerland - Autotrophic microbial communities BRH/37_all (SPAdes) (version 2) | ecosystem: Environmental > Aquatic > Deep... | reverse complement strand
TTGGCCAAATCCAATCCAATAACTGTGATAATCTTCGTCATAGGCGTGCTCCTAATGTTGGCGGTGTGGATACCTTCACATTACCAGCTCAGCAGAGCTGGGTGGGGCACGCCGTCCACAGCATCAAAAGCGGCCCGGAAAGGCCGGAATGCCTATTTCTTGGGTGCCAGGCGGATGATGCCATCGTCTTCCGCGGCGGGTTCACCGGTCGGGGCCGCTTCCAGTGCGGCGACGTCATCATCCTCTTCAAGACCGAGGTTGAGGTCGACTGCGGGGTCGCTGCCGAAATCGCCGCCGCCAAAGGCGCCCGACCCGATCAGGCGGGTTTCGCCCGTATCGCCGCCAAGGTTCAGGTTCAGGCTGCCTGAGGCTTCATTCGGTGTAGCGGTCGTGCTCGGAAGCGACAGGTTGAACGTGCCGGACGCGCCGTCCTCCGCTGCAACCGTCTGAACTTCGGCGGACTGGGTTTCGGTGCCCTGCGAACAGGCGACACCGGCAAGGGCGAAGGACGCGAGGGCGAAAGCAGTGATCGATTTCATGTTCATGCACCTGATCTTGCAGCGGCCATCAGTGGTCCGCAAGCTTCTGTTGCACAACGTCCCAGAAAATGGCGGCACTATCAATGCCGGACAGGGCCTTGATCGCCTGTACGCCGGTCGGCGAGGTGACATTCACCTCCGTCAGGCGCCCGCCAATCACGTCGATTCCGGTCAGGATCAGGCCGCGGCGCTTGAGTTCCGGGCCGATCGCCTCGCAGATTTTCATGTCGGCATCGCTGAGGTCTGCCTTTTCCGCCGTGCCGCCAACCACGAGGTTGGAGCGTACCTGGCCCGACTGCGGCCGGCGGTTGATCGCGCCGACCGGCTTGCCGTCGATCAGCATGATTCGCTTGTCGCCTTCGCTGACGGCCGGGAGGAAGGCCTGCACCATGACCGGTTCGCGTGATCGGGTGAAGAACACTTCCAGCAGGGAATCCATGTTGGAATCATCCGGCTTCAGGCGGAACACGCCCGCGCCGCCATGGCCATAGAGCGGCTTGACGATGATGTCCTTGTGGGTGGAACGGAAGGCGGTGATGTCACGGATATCGCGCGATACCAGCGTCGGCGGCATGAGCTCGGGATAGAGGAGCGGGAAAATCTTTTCCGGGCTGGAGCGCACGCCTTCGGGATCGTTCACCACCAGCGTCTCGCCCGACACCAGCTCCAGCAGGTGGCAGGCCGTGATGTAATTCATGTCGAAGGGCGGGTCCTGGCGCATCAGGATGACGTCGAGATCCTTTGCGAGGTCCAGCCTGACCGTCTCGCCGAAAATTCCCGGCGTGCCCTTGACCCGCTGCACCTTCGCCGGACGCGCCCAGGCCGTCACACGGCCCTGTTCGAAGGACATATGGTCCGGGCCATAGACGAAGAGTTCCGCGCCGCGCGCCTGCGCCACTTCGGCCAGCGCAAAACTTGTATCGCCGTCAATCTTGACGTCTTCCAGCGGATCCATCTGGATCCCGACTCGCAATGCCATGAAATACCCGCTCCCGTTCGCAACCGGCCAGGCGGATCAGGAGAGCGCCTGCCCGGTCAGTAATCCACACCGAGCAGTTCTGCATCGGTCTCGGTTCCATATGCAGGATCGGGCGCCGGATTGTAAGAGGGGGCCGCTTGCGTCGTCGGGGCCGGGGGCGTGGCGAACGGCTCGCGGATGCGGACATAGGAGACGACCTGTTTCACGCCGGCCACGACGCTCGCTTCATGGGCGGCGCGCTTCAATTCTTCCGCCGACCGCGCCGTGCCCATCAGGTAGACGACGCGGTCATAGGTCTCGATATTGTAGTTCAGGCTTTTCACCGTGCTCGACCCGATCAGGCGGGCGCGCACGCGGCCGGAAATGATCTCGTCCGACATGTTGGCAACGAAACCGCCCGCCGGCTCGATCTTGATCTCGTTGGCCACATCATGTGCCCCGACGGCGGTCCAGGCGATGCCCTCAGCCTCGACCCGGTCTTTCGGCGAATCCACGCGGCCCGACAGCAGCACCAGGCCGTCATTCACCTCGACATCGACTTCGGCAAAGCGGTTGAAGCTTTCCGACAGGAGCTTGGCCTTGATCTCGCCGGAGGTCGTCGTGTCATCGACCGTTTCGCCGAGGGTCTTGTCCTTGGCGGCGGCAAGTCCGACCGCGCCTGCAGCGCCAACGGCCGCAACGGCGCAGCCGCCCAGCGGCAGGGCAAGCAAGAGTGCAGCGGCAGCATAGCGCAGGGTCATGTCAAACACTCCAGTGGCAGGCGGTCCGGAACTCCGAAAGAATCACACTTGTCCAGACTTACGGCGAAAATCTGGCGGCGGCCAAGAAAAATGCCGCCGGAACTGCAATTCCGGCCGGGAATTGCGCCCCTGCGGGTTTGGGCTGGCTGTGCCCCGGCATGCGTGGTAGTGTTGGGCAGCTCATAAAAGAAGGAATTGAGACCCTGACTTCCAGCGCCCCGCGGACACTGCCCGCAAAGAGTGCCACACTTGAAGACATCCGTGCTGTGGCCGAAGCTCTCGCCAAGGCCCTTGAGGATGACAAGGCAGAAGACCTCCTGTTCATAGACCTGGACGGAAAATCCTCCCTCGCCGATTTCATGATCATTGCATCAGGCCGTTCTGGCCGGCATGTCGCTGCGCTTGCAGACCATCTGTCCCATACGGTGAAAAAGCTCACGGGCCGTCCGGCCAATGTCGAGGGCATGCCGAATGCCGACTGGGTTCTCATCGACACGGGCGACGTGATCGTCCACCTGTTCCGCCCGGAAGTGCGCGAGTTCTACAATCTGGAAAAGATCTGGGCGTCGGATTCCAGCGCCCACCGTGCCGTCCAGCACTAGGCGCCCATGCGGCTCACCATCCTGTCCGTCGGACGCCTGAAATCGGGCGCCGAACGCGACCTGTTTGACGAATATGTCAAACGGGCCCTGCCGGTCGCCCGCATTCTCGGTTTCCGGGGCATTGACGCGATCGAAGTGGCAAGCGGGGGCGGGCTGGATGCCGAGGCCGAGCGCATCCTCGCGAAAATCCCGTCCGGTGCCAGCGTCATCCGTCTCGACGAATTTGGCCGCAACGCGCCATCGGCCGCCTTCGCGGACCGTCTGGCGCGCCTGCGAGACCAGGGCGTCCCGGAACTCGTCCTCCTGATTGGCGGAGCAGAGGGCTATGGCGAGGCCGTGCGTCATGCCGCGCCCGACACGATGGCATTTGGCGCGCAGACATGGCCGCACAGGCTTGTCCGGGCCATGCTGGCCGAACAGGTCTATCGTGCCGTCACGATTCTGGCGGGCATGCCCTACCACAAGGCGTAATCTGAAATTTGCGGGGAAGGACTAGAAGAAGCCCCGAAGCTGAAATGGGGGGACGCAGCTTCGGGGCCCCTTGGTCAGACGGCTGGCTCTTGGGAGGGTTCAGTCGGGAGGGACTTCTCCAGCCATCTTGAAAACATTACGCGGTGACGCGCCTGTTGGTTCCCGGAAGTTGCAAAAATTCTTAACCGGCGAACAGGGACGGGTTTGGGGCCAGTGCCATGACCAGCATCACGGTTGCAAAAAGGCCCAAAGTGGCGACCGATACGGCTTTCGCTATCGCGTTTGAATAACCCATAACCGTCTCCTTCTTCTGTCCTGCACCGCAGATGGGGCGCCCGGCCCATGGTGAACAGTTTCTAAACGGAATAGGTTCTATGCGCGGCGCGTATGAGGCATTTTCGGGGCGCCGGGGCAGAAGCGATTGATCCGGCAGGGATGACAGCCTAGACCAGAATCCGGGACGGATCTGACAGAAGGCGGGGTGCTGCATGATTACGGCGGCAAAGGATTTCCTCAAAATCTACTGGCCGCTCGTCCTCGTGGCGATTGGCGGGCTTGTGCTCACGCTCATGTTGATGGATCCGGCCCCGCCGAAGACGATCAGGTTTGCCGCCGGTGCGCCGGGCGGCGCCTATTATGCCTATGCCGAGCGATACCAGCGCCTGCTGGCTGAGGAAGATGTCACGGTCGAGCTGATCCAGACGGCCGGGTCGGTTGAGAACCTGCGGCTTCTGGACGAGGGGCAGGCCGATGTGGCGCTTGTCCAGGGCGGCCTGGCCACGCGGGGCGACGCGGAGAAGCTGCGCTCCCTTGGCGGCCTCTTCCACGAACCCTTCTGGGTCTTCGTGCGCGACGAGACTGGCGCTACGCAATATGGCCAGTTGCGCAACAAGCGCCTCGCCATCGGTCCGGTCGGATCCGGCACGCGGCTGCTCGCCATCGAATTGCAGGAAGAATTTGACGGCGTTTGGCCGGACGCGGCGCGCAATACCCTGTCGGGAACTGCTGCGGCCGAGGCGCTCATCGCCGGACAGCTGGATGCGGCGGCCTTCTCGGCCTCGCCCGATGCGCCTTATGTACAGACCCTTTTGCGCGCGCCGGGCATCTCCCTGATGCCCTTTGAGCGCGCCGAGGCCCTGTCGCGCCGCCAGCCGGCCCTGGCGGCCGTCACCCTGCTACGCGGCGTGGTCGATATCGGGGCCGACCTGCCCGCCCATGATATTCCGCTCGTCGCCCCGGTGGCCCAGCTTGTGGTCGACAAGTCGATGCATCCGGCGATCGAGGCGCTGCTGGTTGATGCGGCCGCCGCCGTTCATCAGGATGGCAGCCTCCTTGCCCGCGCGGGAACCTTCCCGGACCCCGATGCGACCGACCTGCCGGTCAGCCGCCAGGCGGAGCGCTATTACGAGAACGGGCCGTCATTCCTGCGCCGCTATTTCTCGTTCGACGTGGCGAACTTCCTCGACCGCGCCTGGATTCTCGCCATCCCGCTCCTGACGCTGCTCTTCCCGCTCGTCCGGGCCGCGCCGCCGATCTACCGCTGGCGGGTGCGGCGCAAGATCTACATCTGGTACAAGGACCTGCGCGACCTTGAAGCGCGCGGCCGGTCGATGCCGACCAAGGAAGAGCGCGTCGCGATTACCGACGAGCTGGAAGACCTGCAGGCCGAGATCGGGGAACTCGATGTGCCGCTCTCCTATACCGACGACCTCTACCGGCTCCGCAACCATGTCGAATTCGTCAAGCATCTCGTGATGAACACGCGCCCGACACCGGGCCTTGGCATCTAGCTGAGGCCGGCGTCGCGCACGGCGGGAGCGTAGGTGCGCGAGACGGGCGCTTCGGTGCCGGATTTCAGCACGAGGACAAGCTTGCCCCCCTCCCGGCGCACATCGGCCACGCCGTCCTTCGCCACCCACCAAGACCTGTGCGTCTGCAGCCCGTCTGTGCCGCCGAGATCGCGCATCGCATCGGTAAGGCGCATCAGGATCAGTTCTTCGCCGAGACTGGTATGCACGCGCAGGTAGTGATCCTCCGACGATACGGCCCACAGGTCGGCGGTACGGTATTTCACCGGCAGCCGCTGCATGAAGCGCGCAATCACGTCCTGCGCTTCGGCCGCTTCCAGCAGTGGCGCCGCCGCCTGCGCCCGCGACACGACAAGGCCGCCGGTCACGATGACCACGCACACGGCATAGACGTAGAGATACTGCATCGGCAGCATGCCGGCATGTACCCGGCCGCCCAGCACAAGGTAGAAGGCGATCAGCGAGGCGGTCACTGGCAGGGCGATCAGTCCGGATGCCAGCGCGACCTGCAAAACCACGTTCTGCTGCGCAAAGTGCCGCTCGAACACCGCAGGAATGACCCAGACCGCTGCAACACCGCCTGCGCTCATCGTCACCAGCCACATGACGAAGCGCAGGGCGGCAGGCGAGTCGGATTCATACACGCCGAACCAGGTGAACAGGACCGAAAGCCCGGCCAGGATGGCGGCGGATCGCAGAAATTGCCTCACTCGCTCCGTCATATCGGCAAAGCCCCCTCGCATTTCGCGCTTCGTGAAGTGTTCTGGCTGCATTTCGCGAAGGATTCCAGTCACTCCATGCAAACGCGCTGGCGGCCGGGCAAGGGCGGCGGCACCTATGGGTCAGTACCCGACCGACAGGAGCACCCCATGACCGACACCGCCCTCACCAGCCCCTCCCGCAACACCCTTCGCGCCGCTGTGCGCGCCCGCCCGCATACAGTCACCCTGGCCATTGCCGTCATCCTCTATGGCGCGCTCAGCTATGCCATCCTTGCATCGTCAGGCAATCCGCCTGTGCAATTCCGCCTCGACCTGTCGCCACTGCTGCGCGCCTCCTGGGTGCTGCAGGCGCATGTCCTGGGGGCAGTTGCCACGTTTGCCATCGGGACTGTCCTGCTGCTCGGCGTCAAGGGCCGGGGCATGCACCGCATGCTCGGCTATGGCTGGGTCGGCACGATGAGCCTGACAGCGATTTCCTCCTTCTTCCTGATCGGCCTCAACGGCAACAGTTTCAGCTTCATTCATGCCCTGTCGGCCTGGACCGTGATCGTGCTGCCCATGGGCGTTGCCGCCGCCCGCCGCCGCGACATCAAATCCCACCGCAAGCACATGACCGGCATGTTTGTCGGCGGCATGGCGATTGCGGGCCTGTTCAGCTTCCTGCCGGGCCGGGTGATGTGGTCGATTTTCTTCGGCGTTTGATCTTTTCGTGCCTTACTGCCAGTCCCGAAGCCCGCTACACATGCAGAAAGCGGCAACAAGGGAGCGGAGACATGAAGCGCGCAATCGTCTTGATCGGCCTGATGGGGCTTGCGGCATGCCAGTCGTCCGGGCCGATCTCCATTCCCGGTATTACCCGGGGGCCGTCCAGCGCCGAAGAGGCGCTTGAAGCCTATTACAAGACGCTGCCGGATGATTTTTACCCCCGCGCGCCCGCTGGCCTGCCCCTGCCGCCGGCTGACCAGCCCATCACGCGCGTCCTGGTCGCCTCATGCATGGATGAGGAAAACAGCGCTGCGCCCGCGATGGACGTCATTGCGAAGGAAGACGCCGACCTGTTCCTGATGATCGGCGACAATGTCTATGGCGACCGTGACGGCAAGAATTATGTGAACAACCAGGCCGATCTCGACGAGCTCCGCGAGAGCTTCGGTGACCTTGCCGCCCGGGCCGAGTTCCAGGCCGTGCGCGCGGCCCACCCCATGATGGTGGCCTGGGACGACCATGACATGGGCGCCAATGATGGCGGCAAGGATTTTCCGTTCCGCCGTCTCGCAGAGCGGATCCATGAGCGCTTCTGGGGGCTTGAGAAGCAGGATGTCGGGGCATGGCCGGGCACCTATTACGCCCGCACGTTCGGCCCTGAAGGCCAGCGCACGCAGGTCATCATGCTCGACACGCGCTTTTTCCGCACGGCGCTGACGCCGACCGACGAATGGGGCGTGAAAGGCAAGGAACGCTACATTCCCTCCGCCGATCCAAGGCAGGACATGCTCGGCACCGACCAGTGGACATGGCTTGAAAACCAGCTGCAGCAGCCGGCCGACCTTCGCCTGATCCTCTCGTCGATCCAGGTGCTGCCAACGGATGCGCATGGCTGGGAAGACTGGTCGCGCCTGCCCATGGAGCAGGAACGGCTCTACAGGCTGATCAATGAGACAGAGGCGAATGGTGTCGTTTTCGTATCGGGCGACCGCCACACGGCGTTCCTGTACCGCAAGGAGGGCGTGCTCTCCTATCCCGCCTACGAGCTGACGGCCTCGTCAATCAATGTGGCTTTCTCGGAAACCACCGAGGAGATGGACAGCGCGCAGATCGGCGCCGGTTACCCGCCAGAGAATTTCGGCGCCATCGACATTGACTGGGCAACTGGCACCGCCGCCTTGTCCATCAAGGCCAATGATGGTGCAACTGTCCGCGAGACCTCGGTCAAGTTCAAATAGTCAACGTGTGCCGGCCGCCCGGCTTTCCACGTATCCAGGTAGGCGATGTCCGATACGCGTAATGTCTTTGTCCTGATCCTGTCCGTGATGATCGTCCAGATCGCGGGCGGGCTGCTCAGCATGCTTACGCCGCTGGGGCTGGAGTCCATGGGCACGGGGCCGCAGGTGATCGGTGTCATCGCGGGCTTCAACGCCGCCGGGTACATGATCGGGGCCTGGACGGCACCGCGGGCGCTGGGCCAGGTCGGCAATATCCGCCTGTTCGCCGCCGCGTCCGCCGTCAATGCCGTGACCGTGCTGTCCCTCTCGCTCTGGCACGATGCGACCTTCTGGGCGCTGCTGCGGATCGTGCAGGGCATCTGCTTTGCCTACATGTTCACCAGTATCGAAAGCTGGATGGGCGAAGCCGTGCCGGACAAGTCGCGCGGCAATGTCATGGGCATCTACCATACCGGCGCCAAGCTTTCCCTCATGCTCGGCCCCTTCTTCGTGGCGGGCATGTCCCCGCTCGACAGCCGGGCCTATGCCTGGGCGGGCCTGTTCCTGGCGCTCGCGCTGGTGCCGGTCTGCCTGACCCGCCAGAAGGAACCGCCGCCGCCCGACCGCAAGTCCATGCCGGTATCGGAACTGTTTTCCCTTGCGCCGGCCGCCGTGTTCGGCGTCTTTCTGGCAGGCGTCATCAATACGGGCACGCTGGCGCTTCTGCCGGTCTATTTCGAGCGCTTCGAACTTGCAGGCGGCGGAACGGCGGCAGTCGCGATTGCGGGTGCGGCGGCCTGGATGGGTGGCCTGGTCCTGCAATGGCCTGCGGGCGTCCTGTCTGACCGGATCGAGCGCCGCCTCGTGATTGCCGGCATGTGCACCATGTCCGGCATCGCCGCCCTGCTGATCGCCATTTTCGGTGTCGCCCTGGGCGAGATCGGCGTGATCGCCGTGCTCACGGTCTGGGGGGCAGGCGCCCTGTCATTCTATGGTCTCTGTGTCGCCCACGCGATTGACCGCGCACCGGGCGGCCGAGTGCCGCAGGTCATGTCCACTTTGCTGTTCGTCTGGGCCGCCGGGTCGATTGTCGGCCCGCTGATGTCAGGCTTCGCCATGCGCGTGGCCGATCGCGTCGGCCTGTTCGGGCTGTCGGGCGTCCTGCTGCTGATACTGGCCGCGATGATGATCATTCGCGTGCGCCAGAGGGCTGCGCCAAGCGAAGCCCAGCAGGAGGAGTGGAGCCCTGTCACGCCCACCTCGCTGGCCGGTGTGGAGCTGGATCCGCGCAATCCGGACGTCGAGCCCTGAGGCTGCATCCCGTTTCGCGTACCCAGCCAGTTGTCGGCACGAATAACCCTGTTATACAGCCCGCACTGATAGCGGGGCGGCGCGCGGCCTTCCTGCACGCGACGCAACCATCAAGGCATTCCATATGAACATTCACGAATACCAGGCCAAAGCGGTGCTGAAATCCTTCGGTGCCCCGGTCGCCGAAGGCGTACCCGTTCTCACCCTCGACGACGTCCAGAAGGCGGTCGACACGCTGCCGGGGCCGCTATGGGTCGTGAAAAGCCAGATCCACGCCGGCGGGCGCGGCAAGGGCAAGTTCGTGGAAGCCGAAGCCGGCGAAAAAGGCGGCGTACGCCTGGCATTCAAAAAGGAAGATGTCCTGGCCCATGCCAAGCAGATGCTCGGCCACCACCTTGTGACCGCCCAGACCGGTCCGGACGGCAAGCAGGTCAACCGCCTCTATATCGAAGACGGCGCTGACATTGACCGCGAACTCTACCTCTCCATCCTGGTCGACCGCGAAACCGGCAAGGTCGCCTTTGTCGTTTCGACCGAAGGCGGCATGGACATCGAGGCCGTCGCGCACGACACGCCCGAAAAGATCATGACCCTGCCGGTCGATGGCGGCGTCACCGCAGCCGACGCAGCCAAGCTCTGCGATGCGCTGAAGCTGGAGGGCACGGCGCGCGAAGACGGCATGAAACTCTTCCCGATCCTCTACAAGGCCTTCACCGAGAAGGACATGGCGATGCTGGAGGTCAACCCGCTGATCGTCATGGAAGACGGCCACCTGCGCGTCCTCGACGCCAAGGTCAGCTTCGACGGCAATGCCCTGTTCCGCCACCCGGACATCATGGAACTGCGCGACAAGACCGAAGAAGACGAGAAAGAGATCGAGGCTTCCGAATGGGACCTCGCCTATATCGCCCTCGACGGCACCATCGGCTGCATGGTCAACGGCGCAGGCCTCGCCATGGCGACCATGGACATCATCAAGCTGTATGGCGAAGAGCCAGCCAACTTCTGCGATGTCGGCGGCGGTGCCGGCAAGGAGAAGGTGGCAGCGGCCTTCAAGATCATCATGAAGGACCCGAACGTGAAGGGTATCCTCGTGAACATCTTCGGCGGCATCATGAAATGCGATGTCATTGCCGAAGGCGTGATCGCGGCGGTCAAGGAAACCAACCTCGCCGTGCCGCTGGTCGTGCGCCTTGAAGGCACGAACGTGGAACTCGGCAAGAAGATCATCGCCGAGTCCGGTCTCAACGTCATCCCTGCCGACGATCTCGACGACGCGGCCCAGAAAATTGTCAACGCGGTTCGCGGCTAAGGAATATTCATGTCCATTCTTATCAATAACAATACCAAGATCCTCACCCAGGGCATGACCGGTAATACCGGTTCGTTCCACACCAACCAGGCGCTGGCCTATTTCGGCACCAAGATGATCGGCGGCACGCACCCCAAGCGTGGCGGCGAGATGTGGAAGGCCGACAATGGCCAGGAGCTGCCGATCTTCGCGACCGTCGCCGAAGCCAAAGACAAGACCGGCTGCGACGCCTCGGTCATCTATGTGCCGCCAGCCGGCGCGGCGGCCGCCATCGAAGAGGCCATCGACGCGGAAATCCCGCTGATCGTCTGCATCACCGAAGGCGTGCCCGTGCTCGACATGGTTCGCGTCAAGGCCAAGCTCGACAAGTCCAAATCGCGCCTGATCGGGCCGAACTGCCCGGGCGTGATCACCGCCAATGAGTGCAAGATCGGCATCATGCCGGGTTCCATCTTCAAGAAGGGCAATGTCGGCATCGTCTCGCGTTCCGGCACGCTGACCTATGAAGCCGTGTTCCAGACCACGCAGGTCGGCCTCGGCCAGACAACGGCTGTCGGAATCGGCGGCGATCCGGTCAAGGGCACCGAATTCATCGACATGCTGGAAATGTTCCTTGCCGATGACGAGACGAAGTCCATCATCATGATCGGCGAGATTGGCGGCGGCGCTGAAGAAGAAGCGGCGCAGTTCCTGATCGACGAGGCCAAGAAGGGCCGCAAGAAACCGATGGTCGGCTTCATTGCCGGCCGGACGGCGCCAAAAGGCCGCACGATGGGCCATGCCGGTGCCATCGTGTCCGGCGGCAAGGGCGATGCAGAAAGCAAGATTGCTGCGATGGAGGCTGCGGGTATCCGGGTTTCGCCTTCGCCAGCGCGTCTCGGCACCACGCTTGTCGAGGTTTTGAAGGGCTAAGGCGCCCGGAATTTAGAAAGCCAGGGCGGCCGGAAGGCCCGTCTGGCGAGGCCAGGTTCTGACCGCGTCGGCCGTCCTGCTAAAAACTGTTCCTAGCGATAGGAACCGGCAAGGTTTCGTTCCTATATGTCGGGGAACGATTTGGTCCAGAGGACGGATGATACATGGCAGACGATGGCAGCCCGATGAATGGCGCACGCAGCAAGGGCAATGCTGCAATGCTGGACACGGCATTCCTGTACGGGGGCTCGGCCCAGTGGCTCGAACAGATGCAGGCAGCCTATGCCCGCGACCCGTCATCGGTGCCGGAAAGCTGGCGATCCTTCTTCGCAGAGCTCGGGGACGAGTCGGCAAGCGCTGCGGCCAATGCAGCGGGCGCCAGCTGGAAGCGGGCCGACTGGCCGCTGCAGAAAAAGGACGACCAGGTTGCCGCCTTTGACGGCAACTGGGCCGTCGCCGAGGCCAAGCTCGAAAAGAAGATCAAGGCCGAAAAACCCGGCGCATCCGAGGCCGACATCGCCCAGGCGGTGAAGGATTCCATCCGCGCGATCATGATGATCCGCGCCTACCGGATGCGCGGCCACCTGGCTGCCGATCTCGACCCGCTCAGAATCGAGAGTTTCGGGGACCAGCCTGAACTCAACCCGGAGACCTATGGCTTCACGGCTGCCGACATGGGCCGCCGCATCTTCATCGACTATTATCTCGGCCTCGAATACGCCACCGTGCAGGAAATGCTGGACATCCTGCGGCGCACCTATTGCTCGACGCTCGGCATCGAGTTCATGCACATTTCCGATCCGGTCGAAAAATCCTGGCTGCAGGAACGGATCGAAGGCCCCGACAAGGGCGTCGCCTTCACCACTGAAGGCAAGAAAGCCATCCTCGCCAAGCTGATCGAGGCGGAGACGTTCGAGCGCTTCCTGCACAAGCGCTATCCTGGCACCAAGCGTTTCGGGCTCGATGGCGGCGAAGCGGCTGTCCCGGCACTGGAACAGATCATCAAGCGCGGCGGCGCGCTCGGCGTCGAGGAGATTGTTGTCGGCATGCCTCACCGTGGCCGCCTCAACATGCTGGCCGCCGTCATGGGCAAGCCCTACGAGCAGATCTTCTTCGAATTCCAGGGCGGCAACACGCAAGGCGCCGACCAGTTCGGTTCCGGCGACGTGAAATACCACCTTGGCGCCTCGTCGGACCGTGTGTTCGATGGCAACGAGGTTCACCTCTCGATGAACGCCAATCCGTCCCACCTTGAGGCGGTCGACCCGGTCGTGCTCGGCAAGTCGCGCTCCAAGCAGGAAATGCTGCACCGGGAAACCGGCGAACTGGTGCGCACGAAAGTGCTGCCGCTCCTGCTGCACGGCGATGCCGCCTTTGCGGGGCAGGGGGTCGTGGCGGAATGCTTCGCCCTCTCCGGCCTCACCGGCTATCGCACCGGCGGGACGATCCACTTCATCGTGAACAACCAGATCGGCTTCACGACCAGCCCGATGTATTCGCGCTCTTCGCCCTATCCGTCGGATGTGGCGCTGATGGTCCAGGCGCCGATCTTCCACGTCAATGGCGATGACCCCGAAGCGGTCACCTATGCGGCAAAGATCGCCACCGAATACCGCCAGAAATTCGCCAAGGACGTTGTCATCGACATGTTCTGCTACCGGCGGTTCGGTCACAACGAGGGCGACGAGCCCATGTTCACCCAGCCGATCATGTACAACGAGATCAGGAACCACCCGTCGACCCGCGAACTGTATGGCCAGCGCCTCGTCGCCGAGGGCATCCTGACCGCTGAAGAGCATGAAAAGCAGGTCACGGATTTCGAGGCCTATCTCGAAGCCGAATTTGAAAAGAGCAAGAAATTCAAGGCCAAGAAAGCCGACTGGCTGGACGGCGAATGGAAAGGCTTCGGCCTGCCGGAGGATGACGAGCGCCGCGGCAAGACCGGGGTCGCCAAGAAGCGCCTGCAGCAGCTCGGCCAGACCATCACCACGGTGCCGGACACGATCGAGATCCACAAGACGCTCGCCCGCGTGATCGAAGGCCGTGCGACCGCCGTTTCCAAGGGCGATGGCCTCGACTGGTCGACCGCCGAGCATCTCGCCTTTGCCACGCTCCTCGATGAAGGCTTCCCGGTCCGCCTGTCGGGCCAGGATGTCGCGCGCGGCACCTTCTCGCAGCGCCATAGCCACTTCGTCGACCAGACGTCGGGCGAACGCTACACGCCGCTGAACCATATCAGCGACAAGCAGGCGCATTACGAAGTCATCGACTCGCTGCTCTCCGAAGAAGCGGTGCTTGGTTACGAGTACGGCTATTCGCTCGCCGACCCGAACACGTTGACCCTGTGGGAAGCCCAGTTCGGCGACTTCGCCAATGGCGCGCAGGTCTACTTCGACCAGTTCATATCGAGCGCAGAGCGCAAATGGCTGCGCATGTCGGGCCTCGTGATGCTGCTGCCGCACGGCTATGAAGGGCAGGGACCGGAGCATTCCTCCGCCCGTCTCGAACGCTTCCTGCAGATGTGCGCCGAAGACAATATGCAGGTCTGCAACCTGACGACCCCGGCGAACTATTTCCACGCCATCCGCCGCCAGATACACCGCGACTTCCGCAAGCCGCTGATCATCATGACGCCGAAATCGCTGCTGCGCCACAAACTGGCGACCTCTTCGCTCGACGACATGACGACCAAGTCCTCCTTCCACCGCATCCTGTGGGACGACGCCGAAACGCCGGGCCGCGAAGGCAAGGTCAAGCTGGCGAAGGACAACAAGATCCGTCGCGTCGTGATGTGTTCGGGCAAGGTCTATTACGATCTGTTCGAAGCCCGCGAAGAGCTGGGGATCGACGATGTCTACCTGATGCGGATCGAGCAGTTCTATCCGGTGCCGCGCCGGTCGATCATGCACGAGCTGAAGCGCTTCCCGGGCGCCGAGCTTGTCTGGTGCCAGGAAGAGCCGCGCAACATGGGCGGCTGGTCCTTCATCCGTGACGAGATCGAATGGTGCGCCACGCAGGTGGAGGCGAAGCTGCCCCGTCCGCGCTATGCCGGCCGTCCGCCATCGGCCGCCACGGCCACCGGCCTCATGTCCAAGCACAAGGCCGAAATGGCCGCCTTCATCAACGCGGCTCTTGGGCCTGATCCGGTCGATGACAAGATCGTCGCCTCCTGATCGCCCTTCCCAGATTTTCCAATACGGACCCAAACATCATGACCGATATCTCAGTCCCTACCCTCGGCGAAAGCGTCACGGAAGCCACTGTCGGCCAATGGCTCAAATCAGCCGGCGACGCCGTCAAGCGCGATGACGTGCTGGTTGAACTTGAAACCGACAAAGTCTCCGTCGAAGTCTCGGCGCCGGAAGACGGTGTCCTTTCCGAAATCGTTGCCAATGTCGGCGACACGGTGGAAATCGGCGCGCTGCTCGGCCGGCTCAATGCCGGTAAAGGTGAAGCCAGGGCCGCGCCTGCCAAGGCTGCAGCCGAACCGGCCAAGCCGGCTGCCAAGGTGGCTGCCCCTGCGCCGTCGGGCAGCAAGCTGACTGACGTGACCGTTCCCACCATGGGCGAAAGCGTTGCCGAAGGCACGCTCTCCACCTTCCTGAAAAAGGTCGGCGATACGGTGAAGAAAGACGAGACCATCGCCGAAATCGAAACCGACAAGGTGGCGCTCGAAGTGCCGGCCAGCGCCGATGGCGTGATTGCCGAACTGGTCGTGGCGGAAGGCGCCAGCGTCACGCCGGGCGCCGTGATCGCCCGTATCAGCGCCGGCGCCGCCGGTGCCGCCGCACCTGCCGCAACGCCCGCGTCCCCGCCCCCTGCGGCCGCAGCCGCCGCGGCGTCCAGCAGCGCTGTCGCCCCGTCCGTGCGCCGTATCTCCACCGAAGCCGGTGTCGATCCGTCCGCCATTCCCGGCACCGGCCGCGATGGCCGGGCCACCAAGGCCGACGCGCTCGCCTATGTGAATGCCGCGCCGAAGGCCCCGGCGGCCCCGGTCCAGGTGCGCGAACCGCGCGATATCGGTCCGCGTGAAGAGCGTGTGAAGATGACCCGCCTGCGCCAGACCATCGCCCGCCGCCTGAAAGAGGCGCAGGACAGCGCCGCCATGCTCACCACATTCAATGACGTGGACATGGGCGCCATCATGGATCTGCGGAAGAAGCACCAGGACAGCTTCGTCGCCAAGCATGGCATCAAGCTCGGCTTCATGAGCTTTTTCGTGAAGGCCTGCGTCAATGCGCTGAAGGAAGTGCCTGCGGTCAATGCCGAAATCGACGGCACCGACATCATCTACAAGAATTATTATGACATCGGCGTCGCCGTCGGCACCGACAAGGGCCTTGTTGTCCCGGTCGTGCGTGACAGCGATGACCTATCCCTCGCCGGTATCGAGAAATATATTGCAGACCTCGGCAAGCGCGCCCGTGACGGCGATCTCACGATCGGCGACATGCAGGGCGGCACGTTCACCATCTCGAATGGCGGCATCTACGGCTCGCTGATGTCGACCCCGATCCTCAACCCCCCGCAGTCCGGCGTGCTCGGCATGCACCGCATCGAACAGCGCCCTGTCGCCGTCAATGGCCAGGTCGTGATCCGTCCGATGATGTACCTTGCGCTCAGCTACGACCACCGCATCGTTGACGGCAAGGAAGCGGTCACCTTCCTCGTCCGCGTCAAGGAAGCGCTGGAAGATCCCGAACGCATGCTGCTGGAAGTCTAGGCCTGCAGGTCAAACGGCAGGGGCTGAAGGTCCGGCTCCACCCAGCCGCGCCGGGCCTCCGCCGAAAACAGGACCGGCTTCGACCAATAGGCCAGCAGCCAGCCTGACTGGCCGCATTCGCCCGCCATCAGGTCGCGGTGCACAAGATGCATAGGCGTGCCGGGCACGGAGCTGTCCAGCCTGAAGCGGGCGGCGCGCAGCGAGGCCTGCGTAATCGTCTCGTGATAGCCTTCCGTGTCGGAGTTCACCCCGCCCACGGATTCATTATAGGCGCGGATCATGCCGGGCATGTCACGCTGTGCGGCCTCATAGCCTGCGGCGACCAGCCAGAGCGCCGCCGCGAAATGGGCCGCATGGGTCCATTCGGCAACCGGCAGCGTGCGGTCGGCCAGGCCGCGCGTGATGCGTTCGATTTCAGTGTCTGATGTGTAGGTCATTTTCAGTGTCCGTCTTGAGGCCGGCAGGGCGCGGAAAAACAAAAGCCCCGCCGGCGGTGGCGAGGCTTTGGGTTCCGGGGCTTGTCCTGGCTGCTGGTTCAGTCAGGGGCCCTGTCGGAATGCACACGCCTGCTCCACCCGGATATCGGGCATTGCTGCTGCTGGAGGGAGTCCTTCGTGTGCATGGGCAAGGTCTACCAGTGCCGCTGCCAATTTCAAGCCGTGTTCAGAGCCGCGCTTCCCCGTCGCACCTCCCTGTCTTGCCGCCTGCGTCATCCCCATGTATCGGGCACGCTTAGCAAAACGGGGCCCAAGCCCATGACCACCTATACTTCCGACCAGCGCCACCACACGGCGCAGACGTCCGAGACCATGGCCCAGGTGCGCTACGAGATTGACCGGATCGACCGGCTGCTTGTGGAAATCCTGGCCGAACGCCAGTCCTTCATGGACGCTGCGGCCCGCATCAAGGGCGACCGCGCCATCGTGCATGACCGCGCCCGGATCGAGGACGTGATCGCCAAGGTCAAGGCGGCCTGCGCCGGTGCGGGCCTGTCACCGGCGATTGCAGAGCCTGTCTGGCGCACGCTGATCGACCGCTGCATCGCCTATGAATTCGCCAGCTATGACGCCCTGGTCGCACCGGAAGATGCCAGCTCGTGAGCCAGCCTGGCGACCGCTTCCAGCGTGTCGCCCAGCGTATCCTTGACGTCGCCGAGCATCACGGCGGCGGCCGTCACGCTCGGCGGGGTTTCCGCCCGGCCGAGCCGTTCCGCCCGTCCGCAGACAGACGCCAGCCGCACCGCGCCAATCCCGAGACTGGCGCCCTTCAGCGTATGGGCCGCATCGGCCCACTGGCTGGCATCGGCCCGCGGGTCCAGCAGGCGGGACCAGATTTCAGCCTGATGCCGGAAGATGTCGATCACCTCGACGGCCAGTGACGTATCGCCCCCGGTCATCGCTGTCAGATGGTCCCGGTCCAGCAGCGCCAGGGGGGCAGGGGCGTCGTCGGTCATGCTCGCGTCTCCGAATGCAGGCGCCACTGTCTCACGGCGGCCTTTCCGCAATGGTTAACGCCGTGGCGGGACCGGTTCACCATCCCTTACCAATATTTATCCTTTGTCGGGAAACCGGATTTGGGATATAAATCCGGGTTTCGGGCACCTGAATTGCGGCCCGTATGCTTGTTGGGGATTATCATGGCCGCGATCATCGTGCTTGTCCGAAACCTTGTCCTTGCTGCGATTCTCGCCTGGCTCGGTGTTGAATTCGCGCCCGCAGACAATGACGACACGGCGGACAATCGTCCGGCGGAGAGCGCCATTGTCAGCATGCTGGGCTAGGCAAGATCCCTGCAGGGTCTTGAAAAAGCCTGTATTCCGGCCTCGCCGCGGACGTATTGTCGCGATATAGTCACACCATGACGGATACGCCTTCAGCTCGCCCGTCCGGCCGGGATCTCCTGGCCAGGCAAGAGGCGTCGGAAAACTTCGAGTACGCCCGGCATGGCGGCGGCTGGATGGTTGCTACCGGATTCGTCATTGCAGCACTCTGGTTTATCGGGGCCGGTGCGGCTGTGCTCAGCCTGCTGGGCATTGATGCCGCGCTTACCCTTGCGCCCATGGCACTGGTCGCGGGCGGCGTGGGCATTCTCATCCCCGGGCTGATCATTATCATGGCCGGCTTCATGGCCCGCACGAACCGCCGCGCCGCCGCCTCCAACGCCCTCGTCATGGAAGCGGCCATCCGCCTGCTCGCCCCTGCGCGCGAAGCCGGCACCGAAGGCATCTCCATTGCCGAACAGATGAAACAGTCGGCCGCCGAGGTCGATCACGCCATGGCGCATGCCATCTCGGCCATGAAGGCCATGTCCGGCGAGATCGGCGACGAGCGCATGCGCCTTGAATCGGTTGCCTATGCCAGCGCCGACAATGCGCGCGACCTGGCCGCCCGTCTCGGCGCCGAACGCGCCGCGCTGGAAAGCCTTGCCCGTGACCTGCGTGCCCAGATCAATGAAATGAGCGAAGCCATTCCGCGCCAGGCCCAGCTGATGGTCAATGCGGCGCGCCAGGCCGGCCAGGAAGTCGCCATCGCCGACGAGGCCCTTGAAGCGCGCCTCAATGGCATGCGGGTGGCGGGCGAGTCCCTCGCTGCCAAGCTGATCGACCTGGACGGCCTCGCCCGCGATGCGTCCTCGCGCACCGAAACCCTCACTTTCGCCGTCAGCCGTGTCGAGGAAAAACTCGAACAGTCGCGCAAGCTGGTCGATGCCGCCGTACGGGCTGGCGAGATTGCCGCCGCCGCCGCCTCGACCACCGGCGATGCCCTGAAGGATGCCGTCTCCGCGGCGCTTGACGGCGCCCGCATGGCCAATCGCGAAATCAACCAGTCGACCCGGTCGGCTGCAGAGGAAGCGGCCAGCGCGCTGGCGCGGCTGCGCGAAGCGGGCGAGCACGCCACCGCCTCTGTCCGCGCTGCCGGCAATGCCGCCCGCGCCGAGACCGACCTGCTGAACCGCCGCCTGGGTGCCCAGCCATCTTCCGCGCCCGCCATTCCGGCGCCTGCGCCAAAACCGGCACCGGCCGCCGAGGCCGCGCCTGCGCCGTCCGCCCCATCCCCATCACAACCCGCCGCTGCCCCCACGCCGCCCCCCGTGGCCGCCCCGTCCGCGCCCTCGGCTCCCTATGCGAATGGCCACGCCAATGGCGCGGCCAACGGGCATGCCAATGGCCATGGATCGCCCGCCTCTGACCTCTCGGGCACCACGGGCACACCCACGACCCGCCCAGCGCCCGCCCGCACGCCGCCGCGTCCAAGCATGGAAGATGAACTCTTCGACGCCGCTGCGGACCTCCTGGCCTCCGCCAGCCTCGGCACGGACTCAGAGGGCGACACAAAGCAAGACACCCCCCTCGAACTCGGCCGCGAGATTGATCCGAGGGATCCGAACCCGCTGACGCTGCGCCGCCGCTTTGACGATGCGTCCGGCAAGCCGGCGATACCGGCCCGCCGCGCAACAGATAATCCGCCTGCGCAATCGAACGCCAGCGCGCTCGTGCCTTCGCCCGGCCGCGCGCTCTCGTCCAGCAATGACATGGGCTGGCGCGACATCATTTCCGACATGAGCCGCGATGAATCAGGCGGCAAGCCCGACCGCGAAGACATTGCCGACGAGCTGATCCAGCGCCTCCAGACATCCGGCATCCTGCTGCCCGAAGCGTTCCGTCCGAAAGCCAAGCGCAAGATCGCTGAAGCCGCCCGCCAGGGCGAACGCCAGCGCCGCGCCGCGATCATGGACAATGCCGGGCGCCAGGTTGAGCGCGTGTCCCAGCGCCTGCGCACGGACCGCGACCTGCAGCAGCTCGCCCGCGAATTCATTTCACTCGAGGCCGAAGACGCGCTCAACGCGCTCGAGCAGACACAGAAGACCAGCCGCAATGCCAGCCCGCGCCTTGCCGCCTATCTCCTGCTGGATGCCGCCGCCGGGGTCAGCAACTAGACCCCGACGATTTCGCCCTTGCTGGCTTCGGCCTTCACCCATTTCATGAAGTCCCGCACGTCCGGCGACAGGTGGCGGCCCTTGGGCCAGACCAGCCAGTAGCCGAAATCGATCAGCGTCGACCCGTCGGCAAACGGGGCGACCAGCCGGCCCGAGGCAAGGTCCGCCGCCGCAATGGCCTGCTTGGCCAGCGCCACACCGCGCCCGGCTGCTGCGGACTCGATCACCAGGATGGCCTGATTGAACCGTGGCCCGCGTGCACCGTCGACGCCTTCGACGCCCCGCGCCCGCAGCCAGCTTGTCCAGTCAGGGCACGAGGGATCATTCTCGCCGCTCTCATCGTGCAGCAGCGTGTGGTGGCGCAGGTCTTCCGGCCTGCGGATGGCATCCGGCCCGTCGAGCAGGGCAGGGGAGCAGACCGGCAGGACCGTCTCGTCCAGCAGTTTCTCCGATTTCAGGCCCTCATAGCTGCCCCGGCCATAGCGGATGGCAAAATCGGCATCGGCCATGGTGAAATCGGTCAGGCCCATGTCCGCCGAAATCCAGGCCTCGACGCCTTCATGCGTGCGATGGAACCCGTCCAGCTTGGGGGCCAGCCATTTGGCGGCAAAACTGGGCGCGCACGAGACCATGACCCGCCCCTTGCGGGCCGGAGCCTCCATGATACGCCCGGCCTCGGCAATCCGCTCGAAGGCTTCGCGCACCAGCGGCAGGCTGGCCTGTGCCGCATCCGTCAGCAAGACCGAGCGGCCCGTCCGCTTGAACAGCGGCGTGCCGGCATAATCTTCCAGTTGCCTTATCTGTTGCGAAATCGCCCCCGGCGTCACATTGAGTTCATCGGCTGCCTGTGTGAAAGACAGGCGTCGTGCGGCCGCTTCAAAGGCGCGCAGGGCATTCAGGGGCGGCAGGCGGTCGTTCGGATCTGACATGAAATAGTATCTCTAAAGGCTCGCTGTAGGGGTTCACGGTTGCGCCTGAGCCGTCAATAGCCAATTTGACCTTTGATCGATCAGCAATACTAAACAAGAGTGGCCCCGCATGCGGCAGTTTCCGGCCTTTTTCAACATGGATGATGCGTCCGTTGTCGTATTTGGCGGGGGCGAAGAGGCTCGTCGCAAGGTGCGGTTGCTCGCCGCAACGCCTGCCCGCATTACGGTCATCGTCAGCGAGATTGAACCCGGCTTCGCTGAGGAGTTTGCCGGCCGCATCACGATTGCGCCGCCCGAACAGGCTGGTCCCGCGCTGGATGTGGCCCGGTTTGCAATTGTCGCAAACCGGTTCGACCGCAACGCGGAGAAGGCCATCACGATGGCGCGCCAGTATGGCGTGCCGCTGAATGTCGTCGATCATCCGGATCTTTGCGATTTTACCGTCCCGTCGATCATTGATCGCGGCGATGTGGTGGCGGCCATCGGTACAAATGGCACCGCCCCTGTGCTGGCCAAATCCATCCGCGAAAGGCTTGAAGCCCTGCTGCCGAAGCGCATCGGCGACCTCGCCGCACTGGCCTCTCGCCTGCGCCCCGATGTCAAGGCCGCCATCCCCGACGGCAAGGCGCGCCGCCGGTTCTGGGAAAGCGCGCTCACCGGTCCTATCGCCGATCTCGCCTATGCAGGCGATCTTGACGGCGCCGAAGCCGCCATGCGGGCCGGCCTGCACGGCAGCGCGCCTGCCGGCGGCATCGTCCACATTGTCGGTGCCGGCCCCGGCGATCCCGAGCTTCTGACCCTGAAAGCCCTTCGCCTGATCCAGGAGGCCGACATTGTCTATTTTGACCGCCTCGTCAGCGCCGAAATCCTGACCCTGATCCGCCGCGACGCAGACCGCGTGCCGGTCGGCAAGTCGAAGGGCGATCATTCCGTCCCGCAGGAAACCATCCATGAATGGCTCATCGCCTCGGCACGCGAGGGCAAGCGCGTCGTCCGCCTGAAGGGCGGGGATCCGTTCATCTTCGGACGCGGCGGTGAAGAACTCGAAGCCGTGCGCGGCGCCGGTGTGGCCGCCACGGTCGTGCCCGGCATATCCTCGGCGCTTGGCTGCGCCGCCAATGCCGGCCTGCCGCTGACCCATCGCGACCATGCGCAAAGCCTCACCTTCGTCACCGGCCATGCCAAGGAAGGCGGCGTGCCGGATCTCGACTGGGCCGCCCTTGCCCGCCCGGCGCAAACAGTCGTTGTGTTCATGGGCGTCGGCACGGCGGCGGCGATTGCCGAGAAAATCATTGCAGCAGGCCGGGCGCCCTCTACGCCTGTAGCCGTCATCGAAAACGGCACCCGCGACAATGAAATCCGGGTCTTCGGCACCCTGTCGGAACTCGCCTCCCTCATCCAGCGCGCCGGCATCAAGGGGCCGGCCCTGCTCATCATCGGCGAAGTGGCCGCCCTGCCCGAAGAGGCGATCGCCCGCGCTTTCAAGGAACATGTCGCATGAGTTCGGTCCGCCCCAAGCTGAAACCCGAAACACCAAAATCCGTCACCGCCTGGGAGACTGCCTCCGGGCGCACCGTCTGGATGGACGCAGACGGCAACTGGACCAAGGATGCCGCGCGCATCGGCGCCTTTACCGGCGATGAGGCCGAGGCCCATCTGGCCCGCGCCCTGCAGCAGGAAGGCCGTGTCACCGACCCGTATTTCATGGAGGTAACCGAAACCGGCGCCGTTGCGGGCCGCGAAACCCTGCGCGAGACGATCCGCGTGAACGGGCCGACCGTAGCCTATGGAGAGGACGCATGATCCGCATTTTCGGCGACTCCATTTCGGGCAATTGCCAGAAGGTCAAATGGGTGGCCACGCGCCTCTCCATTCCGCACGAATGGATTGAAATCGACATCCTGAAGGGTGAGACGCGCACGGATGAATTCCTGGCGATCAACCCGTTCGGGCAGGTGCCGGTCATCCAGTTCGATCATGGCCGCACGCTGGCCCAGTCCAATGCGATCATCCTGCACCTCGCCGAAGGCTCTGATCTGGTCCCGGATGATGCCTTCGAGCGTGCCAAGATGCTGGAATGGATGTTCTGGGAGCAATACTCGCATGAGCCGGTGATCGCCGTGCGCCGGTTCCAGAAACTCTACCTCGGCATGTCCGACGACGAGATCGACCCGGACCTGCTCGCAAAGGGCCGCCGCGCCCTCGGCCGGATGGAGATGGCGCTCATCTCCAGCGACTGGATCGCGGGCGGCGAGGCGATCACGCTCGCCGACCTGTCGCTGCTGGCCTATACGCGGCTCGCGCACGAAGGCGGGTTCAACATTGACGCATTCCCGGCCGTGCATGCCTGGGTTGCCCGCTGCGAGCTCGAACTCGGCCTGCCACACCTTCACGAGGTTACTCATGTATAGATATGACGAATTCGACGAACAGATCGTCCGTGAACGGGTCGCCCAGTTTGGCGGGCAGGTTGCGCGTCGCCTGTCCGGCGAATTGCTGGAAGATGAGTTCAAGCCGCTGCGCCTGCAGAACGGCGTCTACCTGCAAATGCACTCCTACATGCTGCGCATTGCCATTCCCTATGGCCAGCTCAGCCCTCGCCAGATGCGCCAGCTCGCCCGCATCGCGCGTGACTATGACAAGGGATATGGCCACTTCACGACGCGCCAGAACATCCAGTTCCACTGGATCGCGCTGAAGGACGTGCCCGAAGTGCTCGGCCTTCTGGCGGATGTCGAGATGCATGCCATCCAGACCAGCGGCAACTGTATCCGCAACACGACATCGGATCATTTCGCCGGCGCCGCGCGTGACGAGATCAAGGACCCGCGGCCCTGGTGCGAAATCATCCGGCAGTGGAGCACCTTCCATCCGGAATTCGCCTTCCTGCCGCGCAAGTTCAAGATCGCCGTGACGGCCGCCGAAACCGATCGCGCCGCTATCCGCGTGCACGATATCGGCCTGCACATGCGCCAGCGCGGCGATGTGACTGGGTTTGAAGTCCATGTCGGCGGCGGGCTGGGGCGCACGCCCGTGATTGCCTCGCTTGTCAATGAATTCGTGCCCGAAGACCGCCTGCTCGACTATCTGGAGGCCATCATGCGCGTCTACAACCTGCACGGTCGGCGCGACAACAAGTACAAGGCGCGCATCAAGATCCTCGTCACCGAGCTGGGCGAAGAGGAATTCACCCGCCAGGTCGAGGCCGAGTTCGCTGCGCAGAAGCCGCACGAGAAGATCGACCTGCCGCGCGCAGAGATCGAACGGATCCACGCCTATTTCGCCCGGCCTGACTTTCCGGCCAGGCCTGAAATCTCCGAGGCGTTCGAAGCGGCCAAGAACAATGATGCCGGCTTTGCCCGCTGGGCGAAGAACAATCTCCATCCGCATGTCGCACCCGGATACACGTCCGTCACGATCAGCCTGAAACCGGTCGGCGGAACCACCGGGGACGCAACGGCGGCCCAGATGGAAACCGTGGCCGAGCTTGCCGAGACCTATGGCTTCGGCGACGTCCGCGTGACCCATACCCAGAACCTGATCCTGCCGCATGTGGCGCTCGACGACCTGCCGGCACTCCATGCCGCACTGGTCAAGGCCGGCATTGCCACGCCGAACGAGGGCCTGATCACCGACATGGTCGTCTGCCCCGGCCTCGATTTCTGTACGCTGGCCAATGCGCGGTCGATTCCCGTCGGACAGGCCGTGCAGCAGGTCTTTGCCGACCCCGACTATCAGGAAGACATCGGCCGCCTGCACCTCAATATTTCCGGCTGTATCAATGCCTGCGGCCACCACCATGTTGGCCATATCGGCATTCTCGGCGTCGACAAGAAGGGCGAGGAATTCTACCAGATCAGCTTTGGCGGCCGCGCCGACGAGAAAGCCGCCATTGGCGACATTACCGGCCCGGGCCTGAGATCCGAGGAAGTTCCCGGCGCCCTCAAGCGCGTGATCGACACCTATCGCAGCCTGCGCACCAGCAAGGACGAGCTGTTCATCGACACGCTGAACCGCCTTGGCCACGACCCGTTCAAGGAGGCGCTCTATGCCACTGATTAAGCACGGCGCCGAATCCGACGATCCCTGGGATTATGTCGAGGATGAAACCGACCTGTCCGATGGCGGATATTTCACCGTCCGGCTGAGCCGCTTCCTGGCCGAGGCGCCGACGCTTTCCGACCGCAATACACGGGTCGGGGTGCGCCTCGCATCTGATGACAATGTCGAGGAACTGGTGCCGTACCTGCAGCAAATACAGCTGATCGAGATCGATTTCCCGAAATACACCGATGGCCGCGGCTATTCCCAGGCCCAGCTCCTGCGCCGGCGTTACGGTTATGAAGGCGAGCTGCGGGCGGTCGGCCACGTCCTGCGGGATCAGATATTCTATATGAACCGTTCAGGCATCGACGCTTACGATACGGCCCGCGCCGACCTACCTTCAGTGCTGGAAGCATTGAAGGAATTTTCCGCAGTCTACCAGCCCGGTGCGGGCGGTCAGGTGCCGGCGTTCCGCAAGAGACACGGAAGTTAAAAACCTGATGCCTTATGGTGACGTCATTGCCCGGAACGCTGAAGCGCCGGACCTCCGCCTCGCACGCCTGAATGGCGAACTGCGCGACGCGTCGGCCCAGACGATCCTGCGTGTCTCGATGATCCGCGAATGGCCAGAGCGCATGACCTATGTGTCGAGCTTCGGCGCTGAAAGCGTCGCCATGCTGGCGCTGATCGCCGACGTTGATCCGTCGCTGCCCATCGTCTTCCTCGATACCGGCATGCACTTCCCGCAGACGCTCGACCACCGCGACGAAGTCATAGAGCGCCTCGGCCTCACCGGCGTGCGCTCGATCCCGCCGAACGAGACAGAGCGCAAGGTGCTCGACCCGAAGAACGATCTCTGGAAAACCGACACGGATGCCTGCTGCGCCCTGCGCAAGGTCCGTCCGCTCGAACCGGCGCTGGAAGGCTTCTCGGCCTGGATCACGGGCCGCAAGCGGTTCCATGGCGGCGCCCGCATGTCGCTGCCCGTCTTCGAATTTGCCAATGGCCGCTACAAGATCAATCCGCTGGCCAACTGGACGCCGGAAGATGTCGACCTGATGATCAGGCAGCGCAACCTGCCGCGTCATCCGCTCGTGTCCCAGGGCTATCCGTCGATCGGCTGCTGGCCGTGCACCAAGCCGGTTGCCGAGGGCGAAGATGTGCGCGCCGGCCGCTGGGCCGGCCAGGACAAGACCGAGTGCGGTCTGCATGTCGACAAGAACGAACGCCCTCGGGTATTCTAGGACAACACTCCGGGAGGGGCGTCACACCACGCATTCCCGTACGCCCTCTCCGGTCTGGAGAGGGCGTTTTCTTATCCGCACCGGGCGGCGAACGCATGCGCCAGGGCAATCGCCCCGGCCGTGGCGACGTTAACGCTGTCAAAGCCCGCCGACATGGGGATGCCCACAGGCACGGCCGCCGCAATCAGGTCATCCGGCAGGCCCGGCCCCTCGGCGCCGAGCAGGATGGCGAGCCTGTCCGGCACGGGCAGGGAGCCGAGCGGCGCGGCACCGGCGCGCGGCGTCATGGCCCACACCGTATAGCCCGCGTCCTGCGATGCCTGCACCATCCCGGCGCCGCTGCCGCCATGTGCAAAGGGCAGCCACAGGCTCGCCCCTGACGAGACACGGATCGCCTTGCGGTAAAGCGGGTCGCAGCACTGCGCGTCGAGCAGCACGGCATCAGCGCCGAACGCGGCCGCATTGCGGAAGCACGCGCCGACATTGTCGTGATTGGAGAGGTCCGAGAGCATGAGGATCGTCGAGGGGAGGCGCTCATCCTGAGCGACGTCGAAGGACGGGTCCCGTGCGGCCCGCGCCCGTCCTTCGACGTCGCTCAGGATGAGCGCTGCATTTGCTCCAGAATCCCCCTTCAGTCCGCAGGCCAGCACACCCCGGTGCATCGGGAAGCCCGCCACTGCGTCCATCACGGCCTGCGGCGCGACATAGACGGGCACACCTTCCGGCACATGCGTCAGGATATCGGCCAGCGGCGCCAGCCGCGTTTCGCACAGGAACAGGCTCTCGACTGCAAAGCGGGATCGCGTGAGCAGCGTTTCCAGCGTCACCTTGCCCTCGACAATGAACCGCCCGCCATGGCCGGCGGTGAGGTCCTTCTCGCGGATCGAGGTATAGGCGGCGAGGCGCGGATCTTCAGCGTGCTGGGTAGCAAAAAGGGGCATGCGCGATGCATGCCCCTTTGCTGTGCCGGGATCAATTCAGAAGATCGATGACGGCCTGGGCCACCAGCCCGGTTGTGATTTCAGTCAGATAGGCGTCGTCGTCTACGCGCACCCAGCGATAACCGGCTGGCGCAGGTCGCAGATCGTAGCGCGCCCAGTCATCGAACTGATACTCACGATACTCATGCGGCAAGTGTTCGCCGCGCTGCCACATCTTTTTGGCGTGGCCGGGAGGCACTTTGCCCTGCTTGGCAAGACCCGGAGGCAGGTCATGGCCCTTGGCATGGCCCGGAGGCTCCGCAAAGGCGGCGCCGCCGATGGCAAAACTACCGGCGATCAGGGCTGTCAGAAACTTGTTACGCATGGCATTCTCCTTTCAGGAGCCTGATCAACCGCCAGGCGACACAAGAGTTCCGCTTCAGTTCACTGCCGCGCCCGGCGAGACCGGCATGCCCTGTTCCTTGGCCATGCGCTTCATCGCCTTTTGCAGCTTTTCGAACGCCCGCACTTCGATCTGCCGGATGCGCTCGCGGCTGACATTGTAGGTCTCCGACAATTCTTCCAGCGTCTTGGGCTCTTCCGACAGGCGCCGCTCGGTCAGGATGTGACGTTCGCGCTCGTTCAGGTCTTCCATCGCGTTCGACAGAAGGTCCATGCGGGCATCATATTCCTGGCGGTCGGCGAATTCCTCGGCCTGGCCCTGCTCGTCATCGGCCAGCCAGTCCTGCCATTCCATGTCGCCATCCGTGCCCATCGGCACGTTCAGCGAGGCATCCGAGCCGGACATGCGCCCGTTCATGGAATAGACTTCGGCTTCCGTAACGTTCAGCTTCTCGGCGATCAGCCGGGCCTGTTCCGGCTTCAGGTCGCCTTCATCCAGCGCCTTCATCTCGCCCTTCAGGCGGCGCAGGTTGAAGAACAGCTTCTTCTGCGCGGCCGTCGTGCCGAGCTTCACCAGGCTCCACGAGCGCAGGATGTATTCCTGGATCGCGGCGCGGATCCACCACATCGCATAGGTGGCGAGGCGGAAGCCCTTTTCGGGGTCGAATTTCTTGACCGCCTGCATCAGGCCGACATTGCCCTCGGAAATCACTTCAGCCATGGGCAGGCCATAGCCGCGATAGCCCATCGCGATCTTCGCCACGAGGCGCAGGTGCGATGTCACCATCTTTTCAGCGGCTTCGGTGTCATCATTCTCCAGCCATTTGCGGGCGAGCATGAATTCTTCGTTTTTCTCGAGCATCGGGAACTTGCGGATCTCGCTGAGATACCGGCTGAGACCCTGTTCCGGGCTGAGAGCGACCGAACTGCGGGCAGAAACTGGGTTAGCCATGATAATATCCTCCAATTGAAACCAATCCCGCCAGAGCGGCGATGGTTCCCGTTTCAGGTGATCCGAGGGTGGTCTTAGCCCTGCATTGCAGCAGCGTATTCCCCGGAAATGCGCATGTATGTCATCGCGCTGCAGCATAAATAGGAAATATGGCCGGGTTAGGGAAGGGCAAAGACAAGTTTTGTGAGCGATTATTCACGCGATTCCGGGGGGGCTCAGCCGTCCGTTACTGCCCTGTGTTCCTCGGCGAAATATTCGGTGGAGCGCATCTCGTGCAGGCGGCTGGCGGTGCGTTGGAATTCGAAGCTGCCATCGCCGGACGGGTAGAGCGCATCGGGCTCTGCCGCCGCGCTTGCCACCAGTTTCACCTTGGCTTCGTACAATTCATCGATCAGCGTCACGAAGCGGGCCGCCTCATTGCGCTTCTCGGGCGACAGCAGGGGGATGTCGGCCAGGATCACGGTGTGGAAATTGGCCCCGATCGTGTGATAGTCGCGGGCGCCGAGCGGCCGCGCGCACAGTTCGTCGAAGGTGAACCGTGCCACGCCCGCGGCCTCGCGACTGACCTCCAGCTTGCGGCCCTTCACGGTCAGCGTGCAGTGCTGCGGCTGCGCGCCGAGGGTCAGCCGGTCCCAGGCCCTGTCGAGCGCGGCATCGGAGGCAGCATCCAGCGGCGCATACCAGACCGGCGCCTCGCTCAGCCGGTCCAGCCGGTAGTCCCGGTCGGATCTCAGCTCGAAAATTTCGCACCGCGATTTGAGGAGGCCGACAAAAGGCAGGAAGAGCGGCCGGTTGATGCCGTCGGCATAGAGGTCATCGGGGTGCCGGTTGGATGTCGCCACGACCGTGACGCCGGCGCCGAACAGCGCATCGAACAGGCGGGAAAGGATCATCGCGTCGGCAATCTGCGTCACCTGGAATTCATCGAAGCAGAGTAGGTTCGCGCCAGAGGCGATCCGTTTCGCGGCTGGCGCGATCGGGTCGTCGCCCGCTCCCCTGACATGCCATTCAGACCGCTTGCGCGCCCGTTCGTCCATGCTGCGCCACTCGCCCAGCATGTCATGCACGCCGCCCATGAATTCGTGGAAGTGCACGCGCCGTTTCAATGTGACGGGGGCTGCCTCGAAGAACAGGTCCATCAGCATGGACTTGCCGCGCCCGACGCCGCCCCAGAGATAGAGGCCGGTGACCGGCGCAGGCTTTGAAAACCATCCCCGCTTGCGCTTGCCGGCCAGCGCCGTGGCCAGCGCGTCGAGCCGGGCGGCCGCTTCGGCCTGTGCCGGGTCTGCGTCGAGAAGGCCCTCGGCTATCCGGGCTTCGTAGCGGGCCAGAACGGAAGGCATTGCGCGCTCAGCCAATGCGGTTTGCCACCTGTTCGAGCATCTGCCGCCAGGCGGCGGGGCGCAGCAGCATGGCGATGACCAGTCCGGTCAGGGCGCCCCCAAGGTGGGCCCCGTGCGCCACCATGGTCTGGTCTCGCTGCGACAGGATAAAGCTGCCGACGATGAACCCGATACCGAACACGATGGCCCACATCGGAATGGCAAAGAACAGGTAGAGTGTCGTGAACGGGAAGAAGAGGCAGAAGCCGGTGATGACGCCGGATGTCGCGCCTGACGCACCAACCGCCCGGTAGCCTGGCTGGTTGTGCTTGTCGGCATATTCCCAGAGATTGCCGCCGAGCAGCGAGGCGCCATACAGGATGAGGAACCCGCCGGACCCGACATATTGCTCAAGGATCTGCCCGAACATGAAGAGCACGTACATGTTGATGAAAAGGTGCAGGCCATTGACGTGCAGGAAGGCGGACGTGACGAACCTGTGCCATTCCTCACCCTGCCGGATCGGTGCGATCCAGAAACAGTACCGGTCGAAAAAATCGGGATTGCTGAACGCATACACGCTCGCAATCACGTTCATGGCGATCAGCACCAGTGTCGCAGGATAGACCAGAAATGCATCCATGGCGTTCCAGTGTTCCCAAATAGATTAAGCCGCCCGGTGGGTTAACACGGGCGGCTTAGCAAGTTCAGGCCAGACTCTGCAAGCAGAAGCACCTGTCCGGCGAATGGCTCAGGCTGCGCGCGCCGGGGCCGCTGCGGCAGGCATCTGCTCCAGCAGGAAATCCTCGAACGTCTCGGGACGCTGGATGAAGCGGTTGAAGGGCAGGTTAGCCTTGAACACGGCCTTCGGAGCAATATTGGCACCGCAGCGCAAGGCTGATTCGACCACCTGGTCACGCGAGTCCATCGAGGAGACAACCGCGATGCGGTACTTGCCCATATTGGCGACACGGGCGATCGTCATGTCGGGATCAAGGCTGTCGGGCAGGCCCAGGTCGAGCACGACCAGGTCGAAGCGCTCAAGGCGAAGGCGTGCTTCGGCGGCCATCAGTGTTGGCGCCATGACGAGATCGACCTGGATGCGCGAGCGGGCAGCCTTGTCGGCGGCAATCGCCAACATGTCTCGCACCGGCTCGTGGTCTTCAACCCAAAGAACTTTCATATACTCTACCCCGAAATGATTCCTGTAACCTGAGCGTCTGTGTTCACCTGCGCCCGTCTGTAGAGGAACTTGCCACGCGGGCCTTACAGCTTGGTAAAGCAGAACTTTCCGAAGTGTTGAAATCTCAACAGATCACACCTTTCGGGAAAGCTTTTTCGCGGGCCCGGACATGCCGCATCCGCTTTCCCGTAAGGGGACTTCATGTATTGTGGCGACCGGCAAACCTGCCGCGAAGAAAAAACACAAAAACAGCATGACCGACGAAATCGCCTCTCCTCAAGCTGCCTCCCGCGCGGTTTCGGCCTTCCTCCAGGATGCGGCAGCCAACGACCGGCACATTGTCGACGTGCTGATCGAGGAACGCTGTCCGAAGCTCCGGTCAAGCTGGAGCTGGCCGCTGGTGCGGCCCGTGCTCTACCAGATGCTCGGCTATGGCAAGGCGCGCCGCATGGCCGACGAGATCGTACGGCTGAATGGCCGGGAATCCTTTGACCGCCTGTCCGGCGAGCTTGCCTTCGATCTCTCGGTCGATGCGATCGAGCGCATGCCGGCCACGGGACGCCTGATCGTTGCGGCCAACCACCCGACGGGACTCGCAGATGGCATCGCGGTCTGGGACCTGCTCAAGCAGGTGCGCGACGATATTGTCTTCTTCGCCAACGCCGATGCCGTCCGCGTCAATCCAAGGTTCGAAGATGTCATCATCCCGGTCGAATGGGTGGCGGCCAAGCGCACGCCGGCCAAGACGCGCGAGACGCTGAAGCGCGCCGCCGAAGCTTTCGCGGAAGAGAAGTGCGTCGTCATCTTCCCGTCCGGACGTCTTGCGCGGCGGGTCGATGGCGTACTCGAGGAGAAGGAATGGTTCTCCACGGTTGTCGGCCTTGCCCGCAAGCAGAAGGCCCCGATCCTTCCACTCAATGTCGATGCCCGCAACTCGGCGCTCTATTACCTGTTCTGCAACCTCAATGACGAGTTGCGCGACATCACGCTGTTCAACGAACTGCTCAACAAGCGGGGCTCGCAGTTCCGCATGACCTTCGGCGAGGTGATCCAGCCCGATGCCCTGCAGGGTGACCCGACCGCCCTCACCGACAGTCTCAAGCGCCACGTCGCCTACAGCCTGCTGGCTGACCGCGACGCTGTCTTCAAGCCCGATCAGGCCTAGGGCGATGGGTTGGTGAAGACCGGCACAGGGCCCCGCATGGATCGCAGCGTGGGTCTGCGCGGCGCAGTCCTGCTCGGACTTGGCTCCATTCTCGGCACGGGCGTCTTTGTCAGTCTCGGTCTCGCAGTTGGCGTGACCGGTGCCTGGGCGCTACCGGCCCTGTGCCTTGCAGCCCTGCTTGCCGGACTGAACGCCCTGTCGAGCGCCCAGCTGGCCGCCAATCATCCTGTCAGCGGCGGCGCCTATGCCTATGGCTATCGCTATCTCAGCCCGGAGCTCGGGTTCGGCGCCGGGCTCGCTTTCCTGCTCGCCAAGTCAGCCAGCGCCGCCGCTGCGGCCATCGGGCTGGCGGGATATGTGCTGGCAGGTCTCGGCATCGCGCCGGGGCTCACCAGTCTTGTCGCCGGCATCACGGTCCTCGCGATGACCGCGCTGGTCGTGCTGGGCCTGCGCCGGGCGAACCCTGTCAACGCCGTGCTGGTCTCGGTCACGCTCGGCGTCCTCACCCTGCTTGCCGTCATGGCCCTTGCTGCGCCGGCCGCGCCGCAGGATCCGTTGCCTGCCGCACCGTTTGCGCCAGCGGGCTTTCTGGAGGCCGCCGCGCTGCTCTTTGTCGCCTTCACCGGTTACGGGCGCATCGCGACACTGGGTGAGGAAGTCCGCGCGCCGCGCCGCACCATTCCCCGCGCCATTATCCTCACGCTGATCATATCCACCTGTCTCTACCTTGCCATCCTGCTCGGTGGCCTCAACGTGCTCGGGCCGACGCAGTTTGCCGGCGCCACGGCCACCACCGCCGCGCCGCTGCAGGCCGTTGCCGAACGTCTCGATGCCCCCTGGCTTGGCCCGCTAGTTGTCGTCGCGGCGGTCACCGCCATGGCGGGTGTCCTTCTGAACCTCATCCTCGGCCTGTCGCGCGTCGTTCTGTCCATGGGAAGGGAAGGGGACTTGCCCGCCCGCCTCGGCCAGCTTGACCGGACCGGCCAGCCGCTGGCCGCCACCCTTTGCGTGGGTGCGGTCGTTGCCCTGATCGCCGCCCTTGGCGGACTGGCGCTGGTATGGAGTTTCAGCGCGTTCACCGTGCTTCTCTATTATGCCGTCACCAATCTCGCTGCCCTGCGCCTCAGCCGGGCCGAACGGCTCTACCCTCCCATCATTCCGGCGCTGGGCCTGCTTGGCTGTCTAGGGCTCGCTGTCTGGCTGCCGCCGGTCGTGATCGGCCTTGGCCTGGCCATATTGGGTCTCAGCTTCGGGCTGCGCCGTGTCCTGAGGACAATCGCGCCTCCGCGGCCATAGGCTTGTGTGCTGTCTTTAAGCCCGGAACGGGGAGAGGGCGCTCAGGCCCCGAGGAAAACCAGCTTCAGCTGCGTGCGGTAGAGCATGATCTGGTGTTCCAGGATTTTCGGATCATCCAGCACACGCGACAGGATGATTCCGCCCTCGACAATCGTGCTCACCATGTCGGCCATGGCCTCCAGGTCGACCTCCACGCGCGGCGGATAGACCTCGGCGATGTCCAGCAGGGCGTCATGGAACCGAGAGCGCCAGGTGAGAACCCCCGTTGCGTTGATGCGGCGGACATCGTCATTGAACTGCTTGTCATGATAGGCAACCGCCGCCACCATGCAGCCGGGATGCGCCGTTTCCATCTCCCCCATCGATTCGGCAAACATCTTCAGCCCAATGAGGAACGCGTGGAGCGGGTCATCGCTGAGTTCGCGTGCGCGGGCAAAGATTCCGTCCAGCACCAGGTCGTCATGCGCGAGATAGCGTACGAGCAGGGCCTTGGCGAGATCGGTCTTGTCCTTGAAGTGATAGAAGAAACCGCTCTTGGTAATCTCGGCGGCCGAGATGATTTCGTCGATCGACGTGTTCGAGAATCCCTTGTCCAGCACGCTGGCCTGGGCAATTTCCAGCAGGCGTTCGCGCGTCTTCTCGCCCTTGCTCATGCCGGCACTCTTCTCGATTCGTGACATTGGGACACTCTCCATCTGCCATGCGCAGGCTGTGGTTTTCACTGTACCGGAAGTATGGTTTTGGACTTGGCCCCGGCAGGTTGTCAAACCGGCCCGCGCCTTTTCCGGCCCCTTTGCCTTGTATTCATTGGTTCCGGCACGGATTACACAAACCTGACCACGCGTTTTCTAGATCGCAGTGCTGCAATCGCGGACATTGGCCCCATCAGGAGGGGCGCCCTCCTGGTTTCGTTTTTACCCTAAGGAGGCCAATATGTTCGGCTTTGTTGATTACTTCATTTTCTCCGTCTTTGGCGGGCTGGTTGCACTGGATATCCTTGCGCCGGCCCGCAAATTCCCCCTCATTCCCCAATGGCGGCTCAAGGGCCTGCTGGCTGCGATCCTCTATTATGTCGTGGCTAGCTATTCGCCCTTCCTGTGGGACGAATGGCTGGGCCAGTACCGGCTGATCGATGCCATGGGCCTGCCGTTTTATGTGGCCGCCCCGCTGGCCCTGCTGGTCTACCAGCTCGGCATCTATGCCTGGCACCGCACGATGCACGCCGTGCCCCTGCTGTGGCGTGTCTTCCATCAGACGCATCATAGCGCAGAGCGCGTCGATATCTGGGGCGCCCTGTATTTCCACCCGCTGGATGTGGTCGGCTTCAGCCTCGTCGGCAGCCTCGCCCTGACCCTGTTGCTGGGTGTCTCGCCGGAAGCGGTCCTGTTCGCCATCCTGGTCAGTTCCTTCTGCGGCATGTTCCAGCATGCCAACCTGAAGACCCCGCAATGGCTCGGCTATGTCATCACGCGGCCGGAAAGCCACGCGGTCCATCATCAGCGCGGCGTCCACCGCTTCAACTATGGCGACATCCCCGTCTGGGACATGATCTTCGGCACGTTCCGCAATCCGAAGACATGGGACGCCGAAGCCGGGTTCTATGACGGTGCATCTGCCCGGACATGGGAAGCGCTGACCTTCAGGAAGATCGACATACCCGCGTCCGGGCCCATGCCGGTCAGGGCCGCCGGGGCCGGCAGCCTCGCCGAACAGGTTATCCTGCTGATCTATGTGTCGAGTCTCAGCATCCCGTTCTTCGGCCTCGGCCTGGCCATTGCCCCGGCGGTGTAGGTCGGATGTCTCCAGGCTCTCTCACTTGCCCCGGCGCCGTCACCCGCGCCGGGGCCTTTTTTGCCCTGAAACCTTCACTTGAACTTGCCTGCGATGCGCCCTAGACGCGCTCGCCATGCTCCAGATCATCCCTGAAACCCCTGCCATCCATGCCGACGCCATCGAGACCCTCTTCGATGCCACGTTCGGCCCCGGCCACTTTGCTAAGACCGCCGAGCGCCTGCGCGAGTATTCGCGCTCGCTGCCGGAGATCAGCCGCGTTGCCGTGCTGGATGGCGAAGTGATCGGCGTCTGCCGCGTCTGGCCGCTGCGTGTCGGGCCTGCGCGCCACAGGGCCCTGTTCTACGGCCCCGTCGCCGTGGCGCCATCCCATCGCGGCGGGCGGCTCGGCCTGACGGTGACAGGCGAGGCGATCGAGGCCGGCACGGCCGCCGGCTGGCCTGCCGCCATCCTGATCGGTGCCCCGGCCTATTTCGGCGAGATCGGCTTTACCGTCACGCCAAAGCACCAGCTGAGTTTTCCCGGTCCGCAGGACCCGGCCCGCGTCATGGTGCGCGACCTTGCCAGCGATGCGAGCGTGCTGTCAGGCCTCGTGACGGCGGCATAGCCGCCGGATAGTATGCCACATGGGCAAGCGGCAGGCTCGCCGCTATCGAACCGGCATGTTGAGAGGCCTTCTTCTTCCGGGTGCGGCCATGCGTTGGGGGATCATCACGGCGATGTGTCTGCTGATGGTCATGCGCGGCCTTGTGCCGTCAGGCTACATGCTCGACCGGTCGCCTGAGGCTGACAGTATCCTGATCCGCATCTGCGGCGGGTTTGGCGAGCGCATGATGTCGCTCGACCCCCATACCGGAAAGATGTCCCGCATTGATGCCGATGCCCCCGGCGCCCCGGCAGGCCCGCAGGATGACGACCGCATGGCGGCCAGCGATACATGCCCGTATGCGTCGACCTCGGTCATTGACCTGCCGCTGTCGCCTGAGGCTTTCCTGGCGGCGGTTTTCGGTCCGCCGCTTCTTGGCGGCCTGCCGGTTATCAACACCGTTGCCACCTGGCGCGCCCATGCGCCGCTCCCGCCAAGGGGCCCGCCCATCCGCGCCTGATTGAGCCTCGCTTCCAAACGCAATCAGACACAGGTCCGGCACGATCCGGGCTGAACGGATACATATCATGAAATCTCATTTGTTTTGCGGCGCAGGGCTGATGGCCCTGTCCGTCCTCTTGCCTGCAGCACACGCGCAGACGTCCGAACCTGCCCTGCAGGATGTCATCGTCGTTACAGGGTCGCGCCAGCAAACTGCAACCGAGCTTGCAGTCACACCCGAAAGCGGGCCGCTGCAGGGCGGCGACATCACCTATCTCTCCGCCCGGACGCCGGGCGGCGCGCGCATTGCGAATGGCGAACTGTCGGGCCAGATGGCCTATCGCGGACTGTTCGGCGAACGGCTCAACCTGCGCGTCGACGGCCAGCGTTTTGCATCCGGCGGACCGAACCTGATGGACCCGGTCTTCCATTATGCACCGGCGCCGCTGGTGGCCGCTCTGGTGATCGACCGCGGCGTCAGCCCGGTTTCAAAGGGCCCGGGCCTTGCCGGTGGTGCAGATGCCGTTTTCAAGCGTATCGACTATGCCTCGGGCGACGCCGCCCGGTTCGGCTATGATCTCACAATCGGCGCGCGCAGCATCAATGACAGCGTCTCGGCAGGCGGTGTCATGGGCGCGGCGAATGACACCTGGCGGTTCAACCTGCTGGGCGCCTATGAAGAGGGCGATGATACCGGTTATGGCGATGGCACGATCGGCGGCACGGGGTTCGAGCGCAGTGTCTACGGCTTGTCCACCGGCGTGAAGACGCAGTTCGGCGAGTTCGGCCTCGACCTGCGGCGGCAGAATACCGGCGCATCCGGCAATCCGCCTTTCCCGATGGATATCCAGTATTTCGATACCGATTTTGCCCGGCTCACCTATGCCGCGCAGATCGGGGGGGCCGCGCTTGAGGCATCGGTCCACTACACGGACGTGGCGCACCTCATGGACAATTTCAGCCTGCGGCCCTCGCCGGGCATGATGGCCGAGCGGGCCTCCCTTGCCGACGCCACGACGCGCGGGGCCGACATCGCGCTCGCCTTCGCGCAGGCGGGGGGTGAACTGAAAATCGGTCTCGACACGGAAGAGTCAGACCATGACATGATGATCACCAATCCGAACAATGCGGGCTTCCTCGTCACGCCATACCCGGACATCACCCTGCGGCGCACGGGGCTGTTTGCCGAATGGACCGGTCCGGTCGGCCCGTTCCAGTCCGAGCTGGGCGTGCGGATCGACCGGAATGACTATGAGGCCGGAGAGGCGTCGGTCGGTCCGGCCCTGCCGGCGGGACCTCACATGCTGGCCGCGGCCTTCAATGCCGCTGCGACGGATGGCGATGACACGACCGGCGACGCTGTGGCCCGGTTCTGGACCCCGGCGGAGAACGGCCTTTCATGGCGCGTGACGCTGGCGCGCAAGCAGAAGATGCCCGGCTATATCCAGCGCTATGGCTGGCTGCCGATCAATGCCAGCGGCGGACTGGCCGATGGCAACATCTATGTCGGTGATCTCACCCTTGATCCGGAAACGGCTTGGCTGGCAGAGGTAGGCGTAGATTATGCGACGTCGCGTGCCTATGTGCGGCCGACGCTGTTTGTGCGCCAGGTCGACGATTACATCCAGGGTGTGGCTTACGACGCGACGCCGGGTGTGGCGGATTCGCCGGTTGAAATGATCGCCGCAATGAGCGGTGATCCGACGCCACTGAGATGGGCGAATGTCGATGCACGTCTTTATGGGTTCGATCTTGACGCCGGTTATGATTTTGCAGGTCCGCTCCGGGCCGACGCCGTGTTCAGCTATGTGCGCGGCGAGCGGCGCGACATTGACGACAATCTCTACCGGATCTCCCCGCCCAACCTGACGGCGGGGGTTACCTGGGAAGAGACAGACTGGTCGGCAACGCTGGAAATGCGCGCGGTTGCCGAACAGTCCGATGTCTCCGTCACCAACAGCGAAGTGGAAACGCCGGGCTATGTCGTTCTCAACCTGTTCGGTACGTGGGACATTGGCACGGGTGTGCGTGTGGCCGCCGGTGTCGAGAACCTGCTCGACCAGGTCTATCGCGATCACCTGTCGGGCTATAATCGCAATGCCGACAGCGATGTCGCCCTGGGCACGCGGGTGCCGGGGGCGGGGCGCGGTGCCTTCGTCCGCCTCTCGCTGACGCATTAGACAATCGGGCGGCCCGGTATGATCGCCGGGCCGCCCGGTCACTCCGCCTCGACGGCCGTGTCCGGTGCGGGTTCAAGGTATTCAATCGGCATGCCGTCAACATAGATGCCCTCATGGACCAGTTCGCCCTGCATGCCGCGTTCGACGCCCGGACCGTTCAGCAGGCCGCCCGAGAACTTGCCGGCCAGAACGGCCCCGCTGTCGGGCAGGATCAGCACGCCATAGCCTTCATAAACACCGTCCACGCTCTCGCCCTGATAGCTCGCCATCAGGGCCGGGCCTTCATAGATGCCCTCCACAATCTCATCCATCGGTGCGAAACTGGGGGCGATGCTGCGGGCATGGGCTTCGGCTTCGCGCGCGGCCAGCACATCCGGGGAAAGGGCCTCGGTCCCGGCTGCGGGCACGGGCACCGCCTCGGCCATGATGCCGGATACGGTTGAAGGCGACGGTGTTTCGACCACAACCGGCGCCTTGCCTCCTTCCGGTGTGCAGCCGATGCACAGCACCGCCAGAAGGATTGCGAGTTGCGGATGACCTGATGAGGCGAACATGCCGGATCCTTTCGCTGATCTTGATGGAGGCCAGCCTGTGGGCGCACCATGTCTTTCCTGTGGCCGGATGCCACGCGAGCCGCGCGGCCCTGGTTCGCCTGCAGCGCGAGCGGCCTATGCCCTGGCCGTTCCGGCGCTTAAGCACTTGGCCATGCCGTATTCCAGACTGAAGATCCTGCCATGACAGACCTGCGCCTGATCCATTATTTCGAGGTCGTCTACCGCCTGCTCAGCTTTTCCAAGGCGGCGGAGGAATTGCACCTGACCCACTCGGCCGTGACGCGCAGCATCAAGGCGCTGGAAGACGCCTGGGGCACCCAGCTTTTCTACCGTACTACACGGTCGGTCGTGCCCACCGAGGCCGGCACCCGTCTCTATCCGATGGCGGTCGAGCTGCTCGCCTTCTCCGAGACGGTACAGCGCGAGACCGTCTCGGGTGACCGCGAACTCAAGCTGATCGGCGGGCCGATCGCGCTCGACATCCTGCTGCCGTCCAGCATCGTCGCGTTTCGCGACGCCGCGCCGGCAATCACCGTGTTTGCCGATGTCATGCCGCCCCACATTGCGATCGAGGAGCTGGTCCAGCGCCGCACCCACATGGTCATTTTCAACATGAACACGCTGGAGGCCATGCCGCATGCCAGCCGCCTGCGCTTCAGGGAAATCCTGGCCGATGATTTCGTCATGGTCTGCCGCCCCGGCCATCCCGTCCTGACCGGCCCGCTCGGCATTGACCGGCTGCTGGAATTCCCCTGGGCCTTTCCCGGCTATCTCCGGTATCTCGATGGCCGCCTGCCTGAAGGCTGGCCCGAGAAAATGCAGGCCGCCGGGGCGCCGCACTACACGCTTTACACGCCCACCGCCTCGATGGAGCTGTCGATCATCTCCGACGTGCTCACCATTGTTCCCCTGACGCTCGCCGCCGCCAATCTCGAATCCGGCCGCCTCGTCAGCCGCTATCTGCCCAACGTCCCGAGATACCGCATCGGCGCCGGCATCCGCCGCGAGACCGAGCGCGAGCCCAATATCGCGACGTTCATCGACAGCCTCACCCGCGCCGCGCGCGCACTCGAAACCCGCAATGCCGAACGGCTCAAGCGCCTGCTCTAGGCCGGAGCTGCGTCATTATTTGTGACTCGCGCGCGCACATATGCCAGTATTACTCAATTGTAATCACCAGTGTGTCCCGGTACTCAACTGGCTGTCTTTAGTGACGCGGGCGTCCCCCACCCAGTTCCGTGTCGCAGTCCATAAGACAGACCGTTGCCAGGTGGTGTTATCCCCGCCGCCTGGCAACACACTCCCAGCATCCCGCCCGCCCCCGCGCGCATTGCCGCCCGGCGCGATGACGCCTACCGTCCGGCAAAGCGATCCAGAGGGGAGAACATCGCCCATGAGCCGCATATTCGGAAAGGTCTGCCAGAACGGCTATGTCGTGCGCGACATCGAAGCCGCCATGGATCACTGGATCAACGTGATGGGCGTCGGACCCTGGTTCTATATCGCGGACGTCAAGACGGACTGGTTCCGCCATCGCGGCGAACCATCAGACGCGCGCATGTCCATCGCCCTCGCCAATTCCGGCGACCTGCAGATCGAGCTGATCCAGCCGCGCAATAATGCCCCTTCGATGTATAAGGAATTCCTCGATGCCGGCCATGAGGGCCTCCAGCACATGTCCTACTGGACCGAGGACTACCAGGCACTCTACGACAAGGCGCTCGGCCTCGGCTATCGCGTTGGCCACGAGGGCTGCATCGGCGGCGAGCAGGGCCGCTTTGCCTATTTCGATACCGAGGCCCATCCCGGCACCGTGATCGAGATCTCCGACATTTCCGGCACCAAGGGCCGCACCTTCGCCCATATCCGCAAGGTCGCGCAGGGCTGGGACGGCACAGATGCCATCCGCGTGATCAAATAGTTGGCGCACGGCATGAAACCCTGGATGCTCCTCGCCTTCGCCCTGGCCCTCATCCTCGCCGCCTGCAATGCTGGCAGGGACGAGACGGTGATCTTCAGCTGCGTAGCAGAGGCCGATGCCACGCCCGGCTCCGCCCGCCGCGTCGACTTCCGTTACGAAGACCGTTTCCTCTTTGTCCGGAATGATGCCGGCGGCGCCGACAATGTCTGCAGCCAGACCGGCACCAGACTCTGCGAGATCAGCCTGACCGGCGACAGCCTGACCCTGCGCCAGGAGATCGACACGCCCTATTGCGGCTGGCGCCAGATGGCCCGCACCACGCTCGACATAGACCGCCGCACCGGCGTCTTCCAGTTCATGCAGGAAGGCTGCGACCCCGGCACGGACCTCCGCCTGACCGGCCTCTGCGAAATGAGCAGGCCGGAGTGACCCCGCCAAAGCCCCCTCTCCCCCGGGAGAAGGGGGCACGCCGCCGCAAAACCTAACGCCCCTCGCGCCGCCAGGCGAGGATCAACAGAACCACCAGCAGGCCCGCTGCCAGCAGGCCCGGCAGGAGGGGCTGGCTGGTGGATGAGCGCACCGCATAGGCGCCGCGCTCGCGCAGGCCCAGCCAGCCTGAGCCGGCCGCCGCGCCGCGCGCGCTGACGCGGCGAATGTCCGGCAGGTTCGTGCCTGCCTCGTTCAGGCGGAAAACGCCGCCGCCGGTTTCCTTCGCAAGCGGCGCCAGGATGTCGGTGGAGGATTGCAGGTCGGCATATTCCTTGGGGTTGGCCGGTCCGTTCAGGGCGACGGCTTCCAGCCCGCCGGATTCGGCGCGGTAGAGGCCCAGCTGGTCAATCGGGGCCTCGGCGCTGAAAATGCCCGGCGCCTTCTGCGTCCAGATCGGCTCGATGATGCGGCCCTCCGGCGTTTCCAGCTGCAGGGGCGGGGCGGCGTCCAGCAGGGTGCGCAGCTCCATTTTCGCCGTGTCGCCTTCGGCCATCAGGCTCAGGCGGCGCTCTTCCAGTTCGGGCTCCTTCATCATCCAGTGGACAACCCGCCGGATCAGTTCGGAAAACGGTCCGCCGCCATCATGGCCGCGTGCCCACAGCCAGATCTGGTCTGACATCAGCATGCCGACCCGGCCCTTATCCACCCGGTCGACAATCAGTAGCGGCTTGCCGTCCGGCCCGCTCATCAGCACATCGCCCGCCGGGGCAGTCGCCTCGATATAGCGCATCCAGCCGCCCCATGTCTGGCCTTCCAGCGGCGCAGTCACGGCGTGGCGCTTGCCCGCTTCGGTCAGTGCGGGAACGAAATCGCCGGTCCGGATCGTGCCCGTCGGCGAGGCTGGCAGGACAGAGGCGAGCGGGGACCGCGCCAGGCTGCCGGGGCCAGCGAACGGCTCGCCCGCGGCAATGAATAGCGCCCCGCCATCGGCCACATAGCGCGCCATGTTAGCCAGGTAGCTCTGGGTGATGACGCCCCGGCGTTCATACTGGTCGAAGATGATGAGGTCGAAATCCTTCAGCTTCTCTTCAAACAATTCCTCGGTCGGAAAGGCGATTAGCGCCAGTTCTTCCGGCGGCGTGTAATCGGTCTTGTAGGGTGGGCGCAGGATGGTGAAGTGGACAAGGTCAACCGACGGGTCGGACTTCAACAGGTCGCGCCACACCCGGCCGGCCTGGTTCGGCTTGCCGGTCACCAGCAACACGCGCAGCCGGTCGCGAACGCCGGCCAGCGTTGCCGCCGTCCGGTTGTTGGCCAGCGTCAGTTCCTCGCGTCCGGGGCCAACCTCGACGACGATAACATTCTCGCCGCGCCGCTCGATCTCGATGGGCAGCGGCGTATTCTCGCCCGCCTTGACGCGCACGCGCTCGGCCGGTCCGCCATTCAACGACACGCCGACTTCGATCTCGCCGCCGTCCGGATCGTCGACCCGCACGACAAGGCTGGTCGTCTCGCCGACAATGCCGAAATTCGGCGCATCGACGATCTGGACCCGCCGGTCGCCCCGGTCAGGATCGCCCACGACCAGCCCGTGCACGGGACCGTTCGCATTGTCGCGCGCCTCGCCGGAGGGCAGGTCATGGACCTGGCCATCGGTCACGAGGATCGCACCCGCAATCCGGTCGCGCGGCACATCCGCCATCAGGCCTTCCAGTGCGCCATAAAGATGCGTGCCGTCATCGTGCGGATCGGATTCCAGCACGCGCACTTCCAGCGACGGGTCCGCCTCCAACTGGCTGCGCAAGGCGCTGAACGCGGCGCTGGCCGCGCTCGCGCGATCACCGAACTGCATGCTCTCCGACCGGTCGAGTATGATCGCCGCGACCGAGGGAAGCGGCTCGCGCTCTTCTTCCACGAGCGACGGGTTCGACAGGGCGGCCGCAAGCAGTGTCAGGCCGAGGCCGCGCGTCAGAGCTGCCCGGCCCCGCAGGGCAACATAGGCCAGCCAGGCCAGCGCGGCGACGGCAACGACCAGCCAAAGGACAGGCCAGCCTAGGAAGGGATCAAACCCGAGACGGGTGGCTTCAATCATTGCGGCCCTCCCTCGGGCAGCCGGTCCGGCAGGCGCGGATCTTCTGCCTCGTCGCCATTGCCCAGGCGCTCCAGCAGGGCCGGCAGGTGGACCTGGTCGTCCTTGTAATTGCCGGTCAGCACATACATCACGAGGTTCACGCCAAAGCGGCGCGCCATTTCGCGCTGCTGCGGCCCGCCATCGACGGAATAGAGATCGCGCCCGCGCTCATCCACGGCCCAGGCCGATATCCAGTCTGCGTCGCCAATGAAAAGCCGCGAAACGCCGTCGCCTCTCGGGGCGTTCGGTCCGCCAGTGCGCTCGATCCAGAGGCGCCGGTTGGCAAACCTGCCGGGATAGTCATCAAGCAGGTAGAAGCTGCGCGCCAGGACATGATTGGCGGGCGTGGGCTGCAGCGGCGGCGCGTCGAGGCCCTCAAGCAAGGTCTCAAGGGGGGCGACATCGGTATCCGTGCCGATCGTGCCGCCTGCGCGGGTGTCAATCACCAGCGCGCCGCCGGACCGCAAGTAGGCATTGAGGCGGCTGATGGCAGTCTCCGACAGGGGAGGGGCGCCTTCAGGTACGCTGAAATAGATCAGGGCATAAAGTTCCAGCGCGTCCGTTTCGAGGTTGAGCGCGTCAGGTTCGGCAGGCTCGACAGAGGTCCGCAGGTTGAGCACGGATGACAGGCCTGAGAGGCCAGCCCGCGTCCGCTCATTGAGGGCCCGGTCTGCCGTTTCGACATAGCCGAGCCGCATGGTCAGCGCCGCTTCGATCTCTTTCTGCGTCGTGTTTCCCGTCCGCGCCATCGGCACGACTTGCGGCGAGGTCGATACGCGCCGGAACGTGCCGTCGGGCATCTGCTCGTATCGGTAGGTCTGGGCCTCGGCTGGCGATGACAAGCCAGGGCCGAGCGTGCAGACCAGCAGCAGGGCCGCAGCGCCTGTCGCGCGGCGGCCAAGGCGCGGCAGGTAGCCAGCGACAAAGAGGGCGATGAACAGGTCAAGCGCCAGCAGGATGGCGGCCAGAGACAGGAGCGGCCCGGCAAGGCGCAGCGCGCGGGCCTCGGCATCGCCCAGCAAACGCGCCGCCGGTGGCCAGGCTTCGATCAGCGCGGGCCGGGCGCCTGCGCCCGTGTTCAGTGCGCGGGTTCCGGACGGCCCCTGATACAGGCCCGGCGGGTGGGTTTCGGACGGCTTGACCGTGCCGAAATCAGCGGCTTTCAGCGGCGCCGCATTGGCCCCCGCTGAGGCGAGGCGGCCATAGCCGTCGAGCACCAGTTGCGGTGAATAGGCGCCCTCGGAATCGTTCACGGATTCGCCGCGCCCTGCCGCAATCGACCGGCGCAGCATCTGTTCGAATGTTCCCGAATAAGGCAGGTCCGACCAGTCCGGCCCGGCCGTAATGTGGAACAGGATGAGCGTTCCGCTGCCGCGCGTGTCTGCTGTTACAAGCGGGCTGCCATCGGCAAGCCGCGCCCAGGTCTTTCGGGCAAGGTCCGGCGCAGGCTTGGCGAGAACCTGTTGCCGGATGCGAACGTCCGGCGGAATGGCAAGGCCATCAAACGGGGAAGTGTCAGGGAACCGCGCCATCGCCTGCGGCTCGTCCCAGGCCAGCGCCCCGCCCAGGGCCCGCGATGACCTGCGCAGCGCCACAGGCAGGAGGTCATCGCCCTGCGCGGCAAGGTGCGGCCCGGCAAAGCGGATCAGCGCGCCGCCCTCTTCGACCCATTCTGCGAGCCGCGTCGCGTCATCCGGTTGGATCTGGCCGATATCGGTCAGGATGATTGCATCGGGCGAGGTGGAAACAAGGGCTTCGATATCGCCCTCGGTGATCGAGGCGAAGGGCTCCAGCGCCTTGCGGACATAATGCATGTCGGACAGCAGCGGCTGCGCCACCGAACCCGTATCCACGAGGCCGACCCGGCGCGAGCGATTGGCCGAATCCCAGAGCCAGACCGTGCCTGCGCCCTGGCGGCCCGTCGCCGTGAAGCGCGCGACCCGCGAGAGGGCAGCAGCCGGGATGGAAAAGCTTGCGGCCGTTTCGCGTTCGCCGTCAATGAACACGGCCTCGGCTGTCGCGAGCGCCGATCCATCCAGCGTTAGGGCGGAGACAAAGCTGCGCTCTTCGCCGTGCGGCTGGACCCGGCGCAGCGTCACCGAGACGGAATCGGTCTGCGATGCGATGGACGTGATCGCAGCCGGCCCATTGGGCGGCGCAGCATAGACGGACAGGGGCGCCATGGCCGAAAGCGCGGCGGCAAAGGCGCGCCCGCCTTCATCTTCGATCCCGTCGCTGGCCCAGAAAATGCGCGCCGGTTTCAGGCCTGATGCCTTGAGGCGCGCCAGCGCCTCGGTCCGGTCCGTGCTCCAGGCTTGCGGGCGCAGCGAGGAGAGGCGCTTGGCCATGTCCGTGCGTGACAGGCGCGTGGCCGGATCGGCATTCAGTGTCTGCGGCGCCGTCAGCAGCAGGTGGGTGGCCGCGTCGCGTCCGCCCGTGTCGAGCGTCGCGGTGGCGGAATCGATCAGCTCGCTCCAGCGCGGTGCGGACGGCCAGCCATTGTCGACCACGACCAGCAGCGCGCCGCCTGCGTCAGGCGCTTCATTGCGGGCGCCGGGCGCATAGACAGGTTGCGACAGGCCTGCGATGGCAGCGGCGGCGGCCAGTGTGCGGATCAGCCAGACCCACCACGGCGTGCGGGCCGGCGTTTCCTCTTTCGGCTCGACGCCCTCAAGCAGGCGCAGTGAGGGCAGTTCCACATCCTTGGGCGCGGGCGGCGTCGCGCGCAGCACCCACCAGATGATCGGCAGCGAGATGAGCGCCAGCAGCGCCAGCGGCGCGCCGAACAGGAACGGGCCCAGCGCGGTCATCCGCGTGCCCCGAAACTCTCAAGCGCCATTTTCAGGCGGGCCGCGCCGTGCAGGCTCGGCGTCGCCGTCGTGTGTGTCACGAGGCGCCAGCCGATCTGTGTGGCGAGTTTCAGCAGGGCCTCGCGCTGCTCGGCAAACTTGCGCTTGTATTCGTCGCGCAGGGTCTCGGCGCGCCCGAGGATGCGCTCGCCCAGGTCACCGGGCCGGCGCAGCTTCACGCGGCCCTGGAACGGGAAGTCCAGTTCAATCGGGGCGGCGACTGCCAGCAGCACGCCTTCGGGACACCGCGCAGCAAGCGGTTTGAGGCGCGCCTGCCATTCTGCGATCGGATCATAGAAGTCTGAGGCGATGACCAGCGTCGCCGAGCTGCGCGGCGGCGGCGGGAAGGGGCGGCCTGCGCCATTGGAGATGTCTTCGGCAAGCCGGTCGACCGCGCGTTTGCCGAAGCTGGGCGTGCGGCCGGCGCCGAGGGCGCCAATACGCTCGCCATCCTTCGACATCATCAGGCCGAGCGCCAGCATCAGGAGGCGCGCTTCATCGGCCTTGGTGCGGATATCGCCCTCGCCCTTCCAGTTGAAGCCCGGATGCGGGTCGCACCAGAACAGCACCGTTCGCGCGGTTTCCAGTTCGGTCTCGCGCACGAACAGGTCGCTGCCCTTGGCCGAGCGGCGCCAGTCGACGCGGTCGGCAGCATCTTCCTGCGTATGGCGGCGGTATTGCCAGAACTGTTCGCCCGTGCCCGCGCGGCGGCGCCCGGCGCTGCCGATATGGGCGGCTTCAGAGGCTTCGGCCTTGAAGTTCAGGTTCGGCAGCTGGCGGGCCAGCGCCTCGGCTTCAGCGCGGAGATCGGAGGAGGGGGTCATTCCGGGAAATTCACGCCACCTTCCGCGCGAGGTCGTTGATCAGGTCGGTAAGGCTTGGCGCTTCGCCGGTCGGGTCATAGCGCATGGCCATGCGGTGGCCGAGGGCAGGTTCGGCGAGGGCTTCGACGTCTTCGATGGATGGCGCGAGGCGTCCACGAAGAAGCGCGCGGGACCGGGCGGCGAGCATCAGCGCCTGTCCGGCACGCGGGGAGGGGCCCCAGTCGACGAGGCGCTGCACGCGGGCGTCGCCGGTCTGTTCGGGGCGCGCCTCGCGGATGAGGTTCAGGATGGCTGCTACGATTTTTTCGCCCACGGGCATGCGGCGCACCAGCGCCTGGATCGCCATGAGCTGCGCGGCATCCAGCGCCGGGCGGACGGTGCCTTCGGCCCCGCCGGTCGTCTCGATCAGGATGCGGCGTTCGGTGTCGAGGTCCGGATAGGCGACATCCACTTTCAGCAGGAATCGGTCAAGCTGGGCTTCGGGCAGGGGATAGGTACCTTCCTGCTCGATCGGGTTTTGTGTGGCCAGCACATGAAAGGGCGCCGGCAGGTCGTGGCGCACGCCGGCAACCGTGACATGGCGCTCCTGCATGGCCTGCAGCAGGGCAGACTGGGTGCGCGGGCTGGCGCGGTTGATCTCGTCCGCCATCAGGAGCTGGGTGAAAATCGGGCCCTTGAGGAAGCGGAACGTACGCTGGCCGGCCACGCTCTCGTCCATCACTTCCGAACCGAGAATGTCGGACGGCATCAGGTCCGGCGTGAACTGGATGCGCTGATTCGACAGGCCGAGCGCCGTGCCCATCGCCTCAACGAGGCGCGTCTTGGCGAGGCCCGGCGCGCCGATCAACAGGGCGTGACCGCCCGCGAGCACGGCTGCCAGTGCTAGTTCGATGACGCGTTCCTGCCCGAAGACGGCCTTGCCGATTTCAGCCTTGACCTGGCGCAGGGTCTCGGTCGCCGCCTCGGCCTCGGCAACGATGTCATTCGTATCTACTGCAGTATCGGCCATATAAAGAGCGCCTCCGGCTTCACGTATCTGGTAAACAAACCTATGTCTAAGGCCTCATCATGGCGGAGCGCGACGTGAAATCCAGTCCCGGCAACACAATCAGTCTCGAAGAGACGCTTAAGGCCATTATGCCGGATGGCAAGCTGTCGGGGAAACTGCCGCCCGTGGATTCGTGGAATCCGCAGAAATGTGGCGATATTGATATGGTCATTCGCCGCGACGGCAGCTGGTGGCACGAAGGCGGCCGGATGAACCGCGAGCGCATGGTCAAGATGTTTTCCCGCATCCTGCGCAAGGATGAGGATGGGCTGACCTATCTCGTGACACCCTATGAAAAAGTCGTGGTCGAGGTTGAGGATGCGCCTTTCATTGCGGTGCGCGTCGACCGGGCCGGAGAACCGGGGCCGGATCAGGCGCTCGCCTTCCTCACCAATGTCGGAGACGTCACGGTGGCGGGTCCTGACCGTCCGCTGCGCGTTGAAACCGATAGCGAGACCGGCGAACCGGCGCCCTATGTGCGCGTGCGCGGCCGCCTCGAGGCGAAACTTGCCCGGCCGGTCTTCTATGAACTCGCCGGCATGGCGATTGCCAATCCGGATGGCTCCGATACGCTGGGCGTCTGGAGCCAGGGCGTTTTCTTTCCCATCGGTCCGGCTGCCTGATCATCATGGCATACACCAATCTCGACGACTTCCTGACACGTGCGGCTGCGCGGCTCGACCCGCCGGTCGGCGCGATGAACCTGCAGGAATCCGGCGACATGGACTTCCTCACACCGGAAGAGGTCGCGATCATCCGGCCGGCCGCCGTGCTGATCGGCGTGATCCCGCGCAGGCAAGGCGCCACCGCGCTGCTCACCGTCCGTCCGGTAACCATGTCCACCCATGCCGGCCAGGTTGCCTTCCCGGGTGGCAAGGTGGACCCGCTGGACGTGGATGAAGTGGCCGCTGCCCTGCGCGAGGCCGAGGAAGAAGTTGGCGTCGTACCGGGAGATGTCGATGTGATCGGCAAGGGCGCGCCCTATGTGACCGGCACGCGCTTTCGCATCACGCCGGTCGTGGGTGTGCTGCCGGCTGATTTCGTCGCCGTGCCGGACCCGACCGAAGTGGCAGACGTGTTCGAAACGCCGCTCGATTTCCTGATGAACACGGCCAACCATCAGACGGGCCAGGCGATCTACAAGGGGCAGAATCGCCAGTATTACGAGATGCCGCATAATGGCTATCGGATCTGGGGCGTGACGGCCGGTATTATCCGGCGGCTGTACCAGACCCTGTATGAGGGGGGAGATTAGGGTTTGGTTTGGCGCAGCAAGGGGCCTATCTAAACATATACCTGAATCGGAGGGGACTTTTGGCCGGCAGACTCGTTTTTGAGCTCTTTATCTTCTCGATCCCGTTCCTCGTGTTCGGGCTCTACGTGTTGGTCACGACCAATGCGGAGGAGGAAGGGCGGCGCAAATGGCCGATCCAGATCCTGTTCCTCGTCGGCCTCGCGCTGGCAACGATCGTCTGGTTCGCCTTGATCCTGTTTGAAAAGAAAGAGCGCGATGTCTGCCATGAACCGGCCCGGTTCGAGAATGGCGTGATCATTCCTGCGCGCGACTATCCTTGCGAACAGAACGTGCGCGACGTTGGCGTGCCATTGAGACGGGATCCCGGAATCGTGCCGCAGGGGGCCGATGGTCCGGGCGAGGGGCGCGACCCGTCAGACATCCGGGCGCGTTCTCCCGATACCGAGGCGCCAGACAGCTCCGATGACCCCGATTGAGCGCATTGCACCGCCCTGGCTGAGCCATCCCGGCACGCAGGCCGTCATGGCCGCGCTTGAGGTTGCGCGTCCTGCGGGATCGCGTTTTGTCGGCGGATGCGTGCGCAATGTCTTTCGCGGCACGACGCAGAGCGACGACGATATCGACATTGCCACCCAATTGACGCCGCCAGCTGTGATCGCTGCGCTGGAGGCCGCCGGTATTCGCGCCCTTCCGACGGGCATCGACCACGGCACGATCACGGCCATTTTCGGTCACCGTCCCTTCGAAATCACGACGCTGAGGCGCGATGTCGAGACAGACGGTCGCCGGGCGGTTGTCGCTTTCACTGAAGACTGGGCCGAAGATGCTGCCCGGCGCGATTTTCGCCTGAATGCGCTCTACGCCGATGCCGAAGGCCATGTGGCCGAGCCGATTGCCGGCAGCCTTGCGGATGCCAGGTCCGGCCGCGTGGTCTTCATTGGCGATGCCGACGAACGCCTGCGCGAGGATTACCTGCGCATCCTGCGCTTCTTCCGCTTCAACGCCTGGTATGGCGAAGCCATTGACGGGACGGGCCTTGATGCGTGTGCGCGCCAGAGGCCGGGGCTCCAGAAAATTGCAGCCGAGCGCATCTGGAAGGAATTGAAAAAGCTCCTCGCGGCGCCGGATCCATCCGCCGCCGTGCTGGCCATGGAGGAAAGCGGCGTGCTGGACGAAATCCTGCCTGGCGCACACGCGGATGGCGTGGTCGCACTGTGCGAGGCAGAGCGTCAGGCCGGGCTCCCCGCAGATCCGATGCAGCGGGTGATGGCCATGCTGGCGCGGCGCGGGCGGGAAATGGACGCGGTCGCCCTTCGTCTCAGGCTGTCGAATGAGGAGGCACGCCGCCTGTCTGCATGGGCCAGCGCCGGGATGGACCATGTCCAGGGCCTCGCGCCACGCGACCTGCATGCGGCGATCCATGCCTACGGGCATGAGGCGGTAACCGACCGGGCCGTGCTCGAAGCGGCCCAGACCGAGCAGGCTGGCGGCCTTGCGGCGCGGATTGACGCCATAACAGGCTGGCCACGGCCCGTCTTTCCGATCGGCGGCGACGATGCGCTGGCCATCGGCCTGGCCGGGCCGGATGTCGGCAAGGCGCTGCGGGCGGCTGAGGCGGCCTGGATCGACAGCGATTTCACGCTGGGGCGCGACGCACTCCTTGCCCTGCTCAAGCCTCGGCGTTGACGCCCCACGTGGCCGCCGTGAGGTAGGCCGCAAACATCAGCCAGCCGAGATAGGGAAGCTGCATCAGCGCCGCCGTGCGCGAATACCGGTCGAATTCACGCACGAGCGCAAAGGACAGGATCAGCACGACGGTCATGACGCCGAAAGCCAGCCCGGCATCTGCGAGGCCGAAAAAGGCGAGATTCCAGATCATCTCACCGGCCAGAAGCGTGAAGTAGAGGCCAAGGGCGCTGCTTGCATCGCGGAAACTCCCCGTCTCCTTGGCGACGCGCAATGCTCCGGCCACAACTGCAATCAATGCTACAGGCCACGCAAGAATGACCACGTCGCCGGAGGGCGCTAAAGGCGGTTTGACGAGGCCCGAATACCATTCGCGGGCGGCGTCATCCGCCAGCAAAAGTCCGAGGACGCTGACGAGAACCGCGCTGATCACGATCAGCACGGCGCTCATCCACGGCATGGGATATCGGCGAACCACCATGGCATGAGTGTAAACTCATACAGCCGATCCGTCATGGCAGTTCGTTGATTTCAGGCGGAATTTTGATTCCTGCCTCAAGCCAGGGCAGCCTGAGGCGAGCAGCCGGTTCGGCGCCTTGCGGCCATTTCACTACAGGCGGCATGCTGGACAGGATGCTTGTCACATTGCCGCCGGTCTTCAGGCGCTTTGGTATCCTGGGGCAGCTGTGTTATAACGCATGTGGTTACATATGCTCCCGAAAGGCAACGCCATGACATCGCTTAAAGTCCGCAAGATCGGAAACTCGCTCGGCGTGGTCCTGCCGAAGGAGGTTCTCGAGGCGCTGAAGGTTCAGGAAGGCGATTTCCTGGATGTCACGCGCACCAAGGCCGGTGTGGAACTCACTGTATCGGACGAGGAAGTCGACCGGCTGATGCAGCTTGCCGAGAAGATCATGGAAGACAACCGCGAGGTGCTGCGAGCGCTGGCGAAATGACCGTGCCGGTCTGGCTGCCGCTCGACCTGATCATTCGCCTGCACGACCGCCAGATCGACCTGCATGGCGGCCTCGAAGGATTGCGGGACGAGGGCCTGCTGCAAAGCGCTGTGGCGCGGCCCCTGAATGCCTTCGCCTATGGAGAAACAGATCTTTTCACGCTTGCTTCACTCTATGCGGCGGGGCTGATCCGCAATCATCCTTTTCTCGATGGCAACAAGCGGATCGGGTTCCTTGCTGCGCTCCTGTTCCTGCGCGCGAATGGCTGGGAGATGGCCGCGCCACTGGCCGAACGCCTCGCCTTCACGCTGCAGCATGCCGCGAGCGAGATCGACGAGACGGTCCATGCCGACTGGCTGAGGCGGTCATGCGAGGAAGTGACCTAGGGCCATTTCACCACGGGCGGCATGCTGGACAGGATGCTGGTCACATTGCCGCCGGTCTTCAGGCCGAAGGTCGTGCCTCGGTCGTAGAGCAGGTTGAATTCGACATAGCGTCCTCGCTGGACCAGCTGTTCCTCGCGCTCGGCCTCGCTCCATGGCCGTTTCATCCGGCGGGCCACCAGTTTCGGGTAGATGTCCGCAAACTGACGGCCGACTTCCTGGGTGAAGGCAAAATCGCCGTCCCAATCGCCGGTATTGAAGCGGTCATAGAAGATCCCGCCCGTGCCGCGCGGTTCATTGCGGTGGGGCAGGTGGAAATAGGTGTCGCAGGTATCGCGCATCGCGGCGAAATCGGCGCCGGCATACGAATCGCACGCGGCTTTCATCGCCGCATGGAAATCCACAGAATCTTCGAAGGCCTGGTCGCGCTGGTAGGCGAGAAGGGGATTGAGGTCGCCGCCGCCGCCAAACCAGCTGTCACTGGTTACCAGCATGCGCGTGTTCATGTGCGCTGCGGGCACGTGCGGATTGCGCGGATGGGCGATCAGACTGATGCCGCTGGCCCAGAAATGCCCGCCTGACTGGTCTGCGCCGGGAATCTGCGCCGCGAAGGCCTCTGAAAACGTACCGTGCACAAGGGAAAAGTGCACACCCACCTTCTCGAACACCTTGCCCCGCATCAGGCCCATGCGCCCGCCGCCAAGGTCTTCCGATCCGTCGCCGCGCCGCCACTCGGTCAGTTCGAACCGCCCGGCCGGGCCCTTGTAAAGGGGCGGACTGGCCGCATCCTCGAGCGCCTCAAAGCGGCGGCAAATGTCATCCTGGAGGGATTTGAACCAGGTGCTGGCGCGCGCTTGGCGGGCATTGAGATCGTGATCTGTCATGTGCCTTTTGATGCGCCGTCCGGCTTCCTGCGACAAGCGCGCTGTTGTCACAGGCCACAAGTCAGGATAACGCGCGTCATTAAGTGTTTTACCGGGGCCTCCCGTGTCGCCTTGCCGCAATGTGCAGGGCAGGAGGGCTTGTGTAATACGGGGCCAAGAATCTGCCTTGAAGGACGGGTACAGCGTGACTGATCAAACTGCACATTCCCAGGACGAAGGCGTCGACGAAGATCGCCGCAATTTCATTCACATCGCGACTGGCGCGGTCGCATTCGGCGGCGTCGCTGCCTTTGCCATCGCTGCGGTTGAGCAGTGGAACCCGGCAGCCGATACGCGCGCAGCCTCGTCGCTCGACGTGGACATTTCGAAAGTGCCGCTTGGCGGTGAAATCCGTGTGTTGATCGGCGGCAAGCCCTTCTTCATTCGCCACCGTACGCCGGCCGAGATTTCGGCGGCCGAATCGGTGAATGTGGCGACCCTGCCCGACCCGGAAACCGATGAAGAGCGCCTGCGCCCCATGGCGGACGGCACGTTCAACCGCGCCTTCCTCATCACTTCGGGTGCCTGTACCCACCTTGGCTGCGTCCCGGTTGGTCCGACTCAGGGCAATGTCGGCGCCTATGGCGGCTGGTACTGCCCGTGCCACGGCTCGCAATATGATACGTCCGGCCGGATTCGCAGCGGCCCGGCCCCCACCAATCTCCCGATTCCGAACTACAATTATGTGTCGGAAACCGTGGTCAACATTTCCCTCTAAGGAAGGACATCTCTGATGAGCGGACATGAATCATCCTACACGCCCAATACCGGATTCGAGAAATGGCTCGACGCGCGCCTGCCGATCATTCGCTTTGCGAACGATACGGCAATCAGCTTTCCGACGCCGAAGAACCTGAACTACTGGTACACGTTTGGCGGGATCCTCGCGATCTGCCTCGTCGTCCAGATCCTGACCGGCGTCATCCTGGCCATGCATTATGAAGCCAGTATCGACGGCGCCTTTGCGTCGGTCGAGCGGATCATGCGCGACGTACCTTATGGCTGGCTGCTGCGCTACATCCACTCCAACGGTGCGTCGATGTTCTTCTTTGCGGTCTATATCCACATGTTCCGTGGTCTCTATTATGGGTCGTACAAGGCGCCGCGCGAAGTCCTCTGGATCCTCGGTTGTGTCATCTTCCTGCTCATGATTGCGACGGCCTTCCTCGGCTACATGCTGCCATGGGGCCAGATGTCCTATCACGGCGCCAACGTGATCACGTCGCTGTTCGGCGCCATCCCGCTGGTCGGCGAAAGCCTGCAGACCTGGATTCTCGGCGGGCCGTCCATCGGCAACCAGACGCTGCAGCGTTTCTTCTCGCTGCACTACCTGCTGCCTTTCATGATCGCGGCTGTCGTGATCCTTCACGTCTGGGCCCTGCATGTTCCCGGCAACAACAACCCGACCGGCGTCGAAGTCCAGGACGTGGAAAAGGATACCGTGCCTTTCCACCCCTATTATACGGTCAAGGACGCCTTCGCGATCATGCTGTTCCTGATGCTGTTCGCCGCGTTCGTCTTCTACGCCCCGAACGCGCTCGGCCATGCCGACCAGGCGATCGAAGCCAACCCGCTGGTGACGCCGGCGCACATCGTGCCTGAATGGTACATGCTGCCTTTCTACGCCATCCTGCGCGCCATCACATTCGATATCGGCCCGATCCCTGCCAAGCTCCTCGGCGTGATCGCCATGTTCGCCGCTATCGCGATCCTCTTCGTGCTGCCGTGGCTCGACACGTCGAAGGTGAAATCCATGCGCTACCGCCCGGTGGCCCGCCAACTGTTCTTCGGCTTTGTCGTGGTCTGCCTGCTGCTCGGCTGGTGTGGTGCCAAGTTGCCTGACGCCCCTGTCATCCCGGCGCTTCAGGGCGAGGACATACTGGTCGTCAGCTATACAGAGAACGGTCAGGAAGCGACCAGCGAATACAAGGGCGGTCATGAGGCCTATGTTGACGCGAAACGTTTCATGGACAGCCTGCCGGCCGATTCCACCCCGTCGCTGGCGGCCGTGGCACCCAAGACGTTCCAGTTCAGCCAGCTCTCGCTGATCCTGACCATCCTTTACTTCGGGTACTTCTTCATATTGTTCTTCGTCGGCCTGACCGAGAAGACGAAGGAACTGCCGGAATCCATCCACAAGTCCGTGCTCAAGCGCCACAAGGCGCCGACAGCCACCGCCGTTCCGGCCGAATAGGGAGCCTCGAGGTAGATCCATGAAAGCGTTCCGCATTCTCGCTGCCGGTCTTGCCGGCCTCAGCCTCGCCGCCATGGCGCACGCCGAAGGCGGCGCCGCCGCCCATCCGCATGCACCCGAAGGCGGCTGGTCCTTCGACGGCATTACCGGCCAGTTCGACATGCCATCCGTCCAGCGTGGCTATCAGGTCTATCGCGAGGTCTGCGCGTCCTGCCACTCGATGAAACTGATGAGCTATCGCAATCTCGGCGAGCCGGGCGGGCCGTTCTACGACGCCGACTATCCGAACGCGAACGACAACCCGTTCGTGAAGGCGCTGGCCGCAGACGTTGAAATCCAGAGCCCGACACCGAACGATATCGGCGATTACGATTTCCGCCCTGCAACACCTGCCGACACGTTCCGCTCGCCCTATGCGAACGAGAACGCGGCCCGCGCGGCCAATAATGGCGCTGCGCCGCCTGACCTGTCGGTCATCGTCAAGGCCCGCCACGGCGGCGCCAGCTATGTCTACAGCCTCCTGTCCGGCTATCCGTCTGACGAGGCCATCGGCACCCGCGAAGTGACCCCGGCCCAGGTGACAACACCTGCGTCCGACAATGGCACGCCCGATGATCCGACCGATGATGTCGCCGAAGTCTCGACACCTGCCGTCACGCAGACCGTCATCGACATGTCGGAAGTCCACCTTCCCGGACACAAGGCGGCAGACGGCGACGCGGGCGTTCTGGTCCAGCCTGCAGGCCAGTACTACAATCCGTACATGGCGGGCGACACGACGCCGCAATATGAAGGCGATCCGCGCCACGCACCGGCTGGCGGCTTCCTCGCCATGGGGCCGCAACTGCCACCCGGCCGCGTCACGTTCAATGACGGAACCGAGGCGACAACCGAGCAGATGTCCCACGATGTGGCGCAGTTCCTGGCCTGGGCCAGCGAGCCGAAGCAGACCAATCGCAAGTCGCTCGGCCTGCCGGTCATGATCTATCTCGGTATCCTGACCATTCTCCTGTGGTTTTCCTACAAGCGCATCTGGCGCAAGGTCGAGCACTAGGCCGGATCTGACATTCTGTTGAATTGACGACCCCGCCCGGACTGGTGTCCAGAGGCGGGGTTTTCATTTTAGGACCTGACACATGACCCAATGGACGCTCGGCATTATCGGCGGCTCCGGCCTTTATGAAATTGACGGGCTGGAAGATCGCCGCGAGGCGCACGTCCAGACAGTCTGGGGCGCGCCGTCCGACATGCTCGTGCGCGGGCGAATCGGTCCGGTCGAGCTTGTCTTCCTGCCCCGGCATGGCAAGGGCCACCGCCTCAGCCCGTCGACCGTGCCCTACCGCGCGAACATCGCCGCTCTGAAAGCCGCCGGTGTCACCGATGTGCTTTCGATTTCCGCCTGCGGCAGCCTGAAGGAACAATACGTGCCCGGCCATTTCGTGGCGGTGGACCAGTTCATCGACCGCACCGTGGCGCGTGAGTCCACCTTCTTCGGCCCGGGAATGGTGGCCCATGTCTCGATGGCCCGTCCTGTCTGTTCGCGGCTGTCGGCGTTAGCAGCGGATGCAGCCGAGGGCGCTGGCGCAGCCATTCACAGGGGGGGCACCTATCTCGCCATGGAAGGCCCGCAATTCTCGTCCCTTGCGGAATCGAAGCTGTATCGCCAGTGGGGCTGTGACGTGATCGGCATGACGGCGATGCCTGAGGCCAAGCTCGCCCGCGAAGCGGAACTGCCTTACGCAACCCTTGCCATGGTCACTGATTATGATTGCTGGCGCGAGGCGGAAGAGGCGGTCAACGTGACCAACGTCCTCGAAATCATGGGCCGTAACAGCGCGCTCGCGCGCCGGGCCGTGGTCGAACTGGCGCAGAAGCTGGCCGGCACGTCCCGCACGCCATCGCCCGACGGCATCGACACATGCCTCGACCATGCCCTGATAACCGCTCCGGCCGCCCGCGATCCGGCCATGCTGGAAAAGTTGCAAGTGATTGCAGGCCGCGCACTTGGCGGTTAAGCTTTCCTGACAATTGGCCGGGGGCAAGGCTGTTCAGGCCACGCAGGACAATTGAAGGGGACCTCAGAATGAGCGAGTCGGATTTCTATACGTTTTTTACCGGTGGCCTCGGTCTGCTCGTTGCAGCAGCGCTCATGATCGCCTGGCAGCTCTGGCGGCTGCGTAACGATGAGCGCGATGGGGCCCTGTCGGCGCTTGAAGGCGTCAGCCATGAATTGCGCATCAATCTGCAACGCATGGTCACGGAAGTCGCCCAGATTGCCGCCAATCACGAGGCCGGCCCCGATGCCCTTCTGCCGATCCGCCACCCCCAGCTCGACGGCGTGAATTCGACCATGATCCGGGCCAACCGCAACGCCATCGCCGTTGTCGGCGCCACCTATCAGGAACTCGAAGCCCGCAAGATGGGCCTTCGCGCAACGCTGGCCCAGGGCCGCGATCCGGCAGCCTCGCTGGACGATGCGATGGAGGCGGTCATCAACGGCATTGCCACGCTGTATATGTGGGAAGTCCATGATGGGGCCCGTCCGGCGGACGCCGGCACGGTGCGCAGCTGGCATGTGCGCGACTGGATGAAAGGCCACGGCTTCAGCCAGGACGCCCTGCCGGGCATGTACCTGCGCGATGAAGTGGTGGAACGCCTGCGCGTCTACGGCCTGCACCTGACGCCGCAGCCGCTGACTCATACGGCCCACGAATACTACAATATGCAATATGACCGGACCGCCGACATTCACGGCCCGCTCGGCAGGCGCAAGCCTGCCAAGGCCGCTGAAGCCGACGAGATCGAGGATGAAGACGTTGACGAGCCGGCCGTCGCGAATGGCGGCCCTGTAGCGGCGGAAGCCGACCTGCATTAGTTGCCGCATTGGCGAAAATTGACACTTTCAGGGCATTCCGGATGCCGGGGGAACCATCGCGGACGTGAGGCGTCAGTCTGGCTCTTGTAACGGAGCCTCAATATGAAACGCACGCTGACTGCCACTGTCGCCGCCCTGTCGATCATCACCGCACCCGCCTATACGCAGGTACCGGGCATCGACACGACCACCACTGCCGAAACGGACGCGAGTATCGACATTGCGCCGCCCAGCATGGAAACCGGCGCTGAGATCGTGATTGAGGGTGAGCCCCGGCCTTACCATGCGCTGTCGGTTGAAGCGCGAGGCGATGCAGATCTGCAGACGCCCGAGACCGACATGGATACCGATATCGACCTGGATTCCAGCCTTCCGGTGAGGCCGACCGTCGATACGGATCTGAAAAGTGAATTCGAGCCTGAACCCGAACTCGATATCGATTCGGCGCTCGGCCTGAAAATCACCGATCGGTAACACCGCTCCATTGTATTCGCTGCGTCCGGAGCCACCCCGCCGGACGCTTGCGATCGGCCCGGTTCGCCCCCTTGGGACGGGCCGGGCTTTTTCGTTTCGCAAACAGGGCTAAGGTGTCCTCGGCAATCCTGCACCTGGTTGGAGACACAAGACATGAAACACCTCCTCGCCGCCCTTGTCCTCATCCTGCCCATGACGGCCTGTGCCACCCCGCAGACTGTACCGGTTCCCATTCTCACGCCAGCGCAGGTGGATGCGGAGTCGGCAAGGATTACCGCGCTGCTGGAAGCACAGGATGCGGCCTGGAATCGGGGCGACATCGACGCGTTCATGAAGGGATACTGGCGCTCGCCCGAGCTGCGCTTTGCTTCTGGCGGCAACGTCACGCGCGGCTGGGATGAAACCAATGCACGGTACAAGCGCGTCTATGCCACGCCGGACCTGATGGGGCGCCTCTCGACGTCTGACTACGAGATCGTGATCCTGTCGCCCGATGCCGCGATCGCCCATGGCGCCTGGCGGCTTGACCGGCCGGGCGACCGGCCGTCCGGGCTGTATACCCTTGTGATGCGCAAGATCGGTGGGGAATGGCTGATCGTGTCGGATACGACGACATCAGCCGGCTGAAACCGGATTCCGCGATTGGCATGCGGCGCCATTACGGGCAAAACCTCGCACGGGCGACGCAACCGGTGACGGAGGTCTAGGCATGAAGCAGGCAACACTCGACAATGAAACGAGCAATTCCGTACTCGAGCGCGAAATCGAGCGTCCCTGGTTTCGCAATTTCATTACCATCCTGATCGTCATCAATGCCGCGGTGCTCGGCATCCTGACCTATCATGCGAGCCTGCCGCCGGGCCTTGTCCGCGCACTGGAAGTGTTCGATGTCGCCGTAACCTGGCTGTTCGCGACTGAAATCCTGTTGAAACTCGTCGTCTACAGGTTCCAGTTCTTCAGGTCCGGCTGGAACTGGTTCGATTTCGTCGTCATCGGCGTGGCCATGATCCCCGGCAGTTCGGCGTTCAGCGTGCTGCGCGCCATGCGTGTCCTGCGCGTACTGCGCCTCTTGCACATTGTTCCGGTCATGAAGCGCATCACCGAGGCCCTGATGAAGGCGCTTCCCGGCATGGGCGCCATATTCGCCGTTCTGGCCCTGGTCACCTATGTCGGCGCCGTCATGGCCACCAATCTGTTCGGCGATACGTCGGATCCCGACGTCGAGCTCCTGTTCGGCGACCTGCCGAAATCGGCCTATTCCCTGTTCCAGGTCATGACGATGGATGGCTGGCGCTTCGAAGTCGTCCAGAAAGTCATCGATGACGGCAATCCCTATGCCTGGATTTTCTTCATCATCTTCATCTTCATCGCCAGTTTCGCCATCCTCAACCTGTTCATCGCCCTGGTTGTGGACGCCCTGGCATCAGAACAAAAAGCGCTTCTGGAAGAGGGGCTCGAGGAGATCGAGGAGGAGATCGAGGGGGAACTTGAAGATGCCCATGCCCAGCGCAACGAAATATTGAAGACGATGAACGCAATGCGCGCCGAGATTGCAGAGCTGAAACAGCTGGTGAGTGCACGTCAGGGGTGATCGGTCGCGCCATGCCTGCCGGTTCCTTCACGCACTTGTCACCATGCCTCACTCACATCTGGCGGAATACCTGCTATAAGCGCCCAAGATGAGTCTGTGGACACGACTGCTTGAGGGCGGCAACCGCCCGTTTGAACCGGATTCGTTGGCCGAACCGGCAATGGACGGTATCGAGTGTGCGCCTGATCCCAATGATGTCGGGTTTACCGCTGCGGTTGTCGGGCTGGGGGCCAAGCTTGCAATGGCCGATGGCGCCGTCACCGATCAGGAAATCATGGTCTTCTCGCGCGTTTTCCGCGCCGCACCGGAAGACGCCGACAATGTCCGCCGCGTCTTCAACATCGCCCGCCAGACCGTCCGCGGCTATGAAAGCTATGCCCGGCGCATCGGCCGCAAATACAGGAACCGGCCCTGCCTGCTCGAAGGCGTGCTGGACGGGCTGTTCCAGATTGCCGGCGCTGACGGCGTGGTGACGGATGCAGAGATGCAGTTCCTCAGGAATGTCAGCCAGGCGTTCGGCTTCAGCGAGAGCACATTCCGGCGCATCCGTGCCAGCCATCTCGGGCCGGAGCGGGATGATCCCTACCAGATACTCGGCGTGCCGCATGATGCAGAATTCAAGTCGATCCGGGCGGCCTATCGCCAGCTGATGTCCGACAATCACCCCGACCGCGTCGTGCAGATGGGGGCGCCGCGCGAATTCGAGACGGCTGCCCACGCCAAGGCGGCGGCAATCACGGCGGCCTATGCCCAGATTCGCACCGAGCGCGGCCTCCTAGTCAGGCCGGACTAGGTTGTGGACTCATAAGCGCGTGTCCAGAGTCTGACAGAAGCGATAGCGACGGCGGCGAGGTAGTTTCTGGCGAGTTTGTCGAATCGGGTTGCGATGCGCCTGAAATGCTTGAGTTTGTTGAAGTATCGCTCGACCAGATTGCGCTGGCTGTAGATGGCTCTGT
>Ga0209643_1000554_pt1 | contig 61700 bp, 62 predicted proteins | sample AutmiccBRH37_all_FD_187383 | JGI IMG/M metagenome (GOLD analysis project Ga0209643, IMG submission 187383) | Deep subsurface microbial communities from Mt. Terri, Switzerland - Autotrophic microbial communities BRH/37_all (SPAdes) (version 2) | ecosystem: Environmental > Aquatic > Deep... | reverse complement strand
CCTTCCTGGATAGATCTCAGCGCTGTTTCAAAATCAAATCCATGGTTTTCTTCAGTCATGTCAGTTTCCTTTTTCGGGCTGATTATATCAGCTTTAAGTTAACTGACACAGAATTCTGAACACCCTCATACAAGCGGCCTTTTGTCTTTTTGTAAAACGAGTATTCAAAGGGGCCGGAGAGTTATTTCGCTTCTTCGGCTTTTTGCGCCTTTATCCAGCCAATCCTGATGAAGTACTGCTGGCCACAGTCGCGCCACCTGGAACATTGTTCATCCGTTTGTTTTACCGGATAATCGGCAACGTCCATTTTCTCGACTCGGCATACGCCCGACCCTGCATCAAGCAGGCGGAAAAATTTACAGCTGAGACAACGATCTTTCATTCCTTTCATTTTTCACCTGTCGGGTTCAGAGATTTTACTGTCTTTTAGGAAAAATTGGGGAAAATCAGGCTTGCGGCCGGTCCGTTCGTACGCTTCGAGAGGAAGCATATCGATTACCGGCCCGGGAAAACCATGTTTTTTCATGTGGTTGCTGAAAACTTCACGGGAATCCTCAACGATCCTCCGGTCGGTATCGGTCAGACAATTATAGATGATCGCCGCAACCTCAATCTTCCGGTGACCGGCAAGTTCAAGAGCACTCAAGGTATGATTGATCGAACCCAGCCGGGAACTGGTCACCAGGATAAGAGGATATTTTTCTCTCTCGATATAATCGAGCAAGGTACATCGGCTGTTGAGGGGAACCATCATCCCTCCGGCACCTTCGAGCAGCACAAGATCGAACTTTACAAGAAGGGCGGCTGTGCTGTTGCGTATCACTTGGCAATCGATTTCCTCTCCTGCCAATCCGGCTGCAAGATGGGGAGAACAGGGCACCGGAAAGACATACGGACACGTGAGGCCTTGATGATCGGCCGGCAGCAATTCGATCTCCATGAGCTGACGGTGCCGGATAATATCTTCACTCATTCCGACACAGCCGGTCTGGACGATTTTCTGGGTAATCGCATTGATGCCGTTTTGACGAAACGAATACGCAAGAAGCCCTGCAGCTATCGTTTTGCCGATATCGGTATCTATTCCGGTAACACAGTACACCTGGGGAAGAGTCATGGCATTTCCTTTTTTTCCCTTTTTTCAGCGATGACGAAGGTCGACACATAGGTTACGGGCAAACCGTCATCGGTTGAAAACCGGGCGATATACTGCTTTTCAAAATCCTTCAGCTTTCCCTGAGTCCAGCGATCTCCTTTTAGACCCCCTACCCCGGTCTTTTGAATATGACGCAATACCGCTCGAACGGAAGGAAAATACAAACATTTTTGTTCCGTATGGATGGTTACGAGGTGGAAATGTTCCCGGACCATGGCGTGAAGAGCATCGACTGAATAATAGTCGAGGCTTCGCCCGGTGAGGGACGCAATCTCCCCCATTGTTCCAGGGCCAAAAATAGAAAATGCCAGATGGCCTCCGGTGTTGAGCGACGCGGCTAATTTTTCGAGAAGTGTCGGCAGATCGGTCATCCATTGGAAAGTCGATGAAGAAATGACGAGATCGAGGCACTGCGGTAAATTAGCCATTTCGATATCTCCGGCAATCCCTTCCACCCGCCCGACATGCGGCGCCGTGCGTTTTTCCGTATGGGCGCAGAATTCGGGAACAATATCATTGACAAACAACCTGTCGATGCGCTCCCTGCGGCACAACAGTTCGGTCAGAACTCCGGTACAGCAGCCAATTTCAAGAACTCGCGCACCAGCTGCAATGGTAAAACGATCGAGCATCGCAATGAGTTGCCGGCTGATCTCTTTTTGGACAATGGCAGTATGTTCATAGGTAGCTGCACTGGCTTTAAACCGGCTTGCCACGCGGTCTTTGTCCAGACGTCCTGGGTGGTTTGTTTTCAAAGTGCAGTACCGGTGTAATATTCCTGCTGGGGGATCGGATCGGTAAATGACAGTAAATGGTCCCAGCTCTGCCAGAGGTTGAAAAGATAATGGAATCCGGGAATCAGGCTCACTGGTTTGCCCTGCCAGTATCTTCTTTGATTTTCCGAAGGAATAATCCAGTCGTTTTCGGCAATAATTATCTGCCGGTAGAGTGCTTCATCCACGGCAATGCAATCGGCCATATCCGCCAATGCCGCCAGTTCCTCCTGCTGATCGTCAAGAGACCGCTGAGGCTGTTTTGCCAGAAATGATCGGAAATTCGATTTTTCACGGCACATCCGCCGATAAAACTTGTATCTGGCTGCATCGCCAAAGCCGGCCAGGGTTTCCATGAAAATTTCTTTCGGTATCCCGTATCGGTCATCTATCGGGCAGAGAGTACCGTTTACGGCCAAGGTTCGACTGAAGAGCTCCCTTTTAGCTGAAAACAACTTCTGCCCAACCCATACCCCCATCGACCAACTGATAAGATGGATGTTTTGGTACCGCTGCAGAATCTGCCCGACTTCCTGAGGCATGGATAAGTCCCGGTAATTATAAAGCATATAGACGTCGAACTCAATACTGACCAGCGATCGAAACGGATTGCCGTCCATTCCCCAGCCATTGCAGAAGAGTATGAGGTCCTTTTTGTCGTTTTTATGCAGCCATGACGCTTTCATTGATTTCTTCGATGCACTACCTATAACTGTTCTGTGAGTTCGGCAATATGGGATGCGACGGGTGCGATGTCAGTCCATTCCATATCGGCAGTCAGCGACAATCGGAAGCGGGCCGTTCCTTCGGGAACTGCCGGCGGCCTGACCGGAAAAATAAGATATCCCCTCTCCTGCATGGCGGCGGCAAGGGTAACCGCCAGACGGTCATCGCCGATCATTACCGGGACAATATTTGTCGATCCATCCGTTTGCAGCCGATGCCCGACAAGCTCGCGACGCAACGCCGCAGCAAGATCACGCAGCTTTTTCCGCCGTTCGTGGCAGGTGAGCATCTCCTCGAAAATATAACGATTCCAGGACAATACAACCGGCGGCAGAGCCGTGGTGAAGATAAGAGAACGACTGTGGTTGATCAGATAGTTGCGGATTGTCGCCGAGCAAAGCAGGAAAGCTCCGACGGAAGCCAGAGCCTTGCCGAAGGTCCCGACCAGAAGATCGATATGCTGAAGTTGTCCCTGCTCTTCGGCCTTCCCCAATCCCTCTCGGCCGTACATCCCGATGCTGTGCGCTTCGTCAATATACAGTAAACAGTCATACTGATTTTTCAGTGCGGCAAGTGCAGCGAGATCGGCCACATCGCCGTCCATACTGAAAACAGATTCACTGACGATAACAACCCTTTCGAATGTACCGCGGCAGCCTTGCAGCAGATCGGCAAGATGGCCGTAATCGAGATGACGATACCGTTTATGATGGGCCTGACTGAGCCGCATGCCGTCCATGATCGAGGCATGGTTGAGCTTATCGGACAGAATGAGATCGTGTTTGCCGAGCAGGGCCGGAAGGATGCCGATATTGGCGTGATACCCGGAATTGTACAACAGGCAAGCTTCTTTTTTATATGCATGCCGTAAGGTCTCTTCCAGGATATGGGCGTTCTCGCTGTCACCGGTCAGCAACCGCGAGGATGCCGCCCCCAGACCGAAATCGTCAAGGATATTGCCCTCGGCCATGCCGGCGTAGAATCGCCGGTGTACCAGTTTGTCGCCGGCAAGGCCGAGATAATCGTTGGAAGTGAGGTTGAGCATCTCCCTTCCCCGGTAGACTATCCGACACCCGTTCCGGCCCGTGAGCGGCCTGAGAGTTCTGAGTCTCCCGCTTTTTTCAAGCGAGTCAAGCGATTGCCGGTAATTGCCTTTCATTTTGGGAACTCCATTTCCACCACCCGGCAGAGGGCTCGGGTCAGGGTTGAGAGATCCTCATCGGTAATGACATAAGGAGGCATCACATATACCAGACGCCCGAAAGGACGTATCCAGACACCGTGAGCGATGAATAGCTTTTGGATCCTGGCCATATTCACCGCCACAGCCAGCTCGACTACGCCGATTGCCCCGAGAACACGGACATCGATCACGCCGGGCAAGGTGCGGCAAGGCTCAAGACCTTGTCTCAACCCGCATTCGATCCGGGCGATATTCTCCTGCCAGTTCGATTCCAGCAGGAGTTGAATGGAACGGACGGCAACACTGCAGGCCAGGGCATTGGCCATGAAGGTCGGGCCGTGCATGAAGACCCCCGGTTCCCCCTGCGAAATGACATGGCCGACTTTTTCAGTCGCGAGCACGGCGGCAAGCGTCATATAGCCCCCGGTCAACGCCTTGCCAAGACAAAGAATATCCGGCGATATCCCGGCATGATCGCAGCCGAACAACTTTCCGCTCCGACCGAAACCGGTGGCGATCTCATCGGCAATCAGCAGCACCGCAAACTCGTCGCATAATGTACGCACCCGGCGCAGGTATTCGGGATGATAAAACCGCATCCCTCCGGCTCCCTGAACGATCGGTTCGAGGATCACCGCGCAGATAGAATGATGATGCTCAGTCAGCAGTTGCCGAAATGAATGAATATCTTCTTCGCGCCATGCATCGGAAAAACGGCACGCTGGGGTATCGGCAAAGAAATACTGCGGCAGTACGCCCTGGTAGATCTGATGCATGCCGGTCGTCGGATCACAGACCGACATGGCATGGAAGGTATCGCCATGATAGCCTGATCTGATGGTCAGGAACCTGTTTTTCCCAGCATCTCCTTGTGCATAAGAGTACTGGATAGCCATTTTCATGGCAACCTCGACAGCTACCGATCCCGAGTCGCAGAAGAAAACCCGGCGCAAACCCTGCGGCACAATTTCAATGAGCAACCGGGCCAGATCGATAGCCGGCCGGTGGGTGAGGCCGCCGAACATGACATGGGCCAGCCGGCCGGCCTGCTCCCGGAGCGTCCGGGTCAATTCCGGATTATTGTAGCCGTGTATTACCGACCACCAGGAAGCCATGCCATCGATCAGCTCCCTGCCGTCCTCCAGGCGAATCCTTACCCCATCCGCGGACTCTACCAGAAAAACCTCAAGCGGATTGTCGATAGAGGTATAAGGGTGCCAGATATGTTGCCGATCGAACTGCAGCAGTTTGCCGGTATCTTTATCCACGCGAGTCCATGCCAGGCTATCTTTGATTGATTTTGAGATCGAAACCGAGAGCTCTGAACATTTCAATGTCTTCACTGAGAGTATTGCCGACGGTGGTCAGATAATTGCCGACAATAGCCCCGTTGGCCCCGGCGGTAAAGCATTTCCTCTGTTCATCGCCGAGCAGATTTCTTCCTCCCGCAAGTCGTATTACAGCCAGCGGGTTGATAAGCCTGAACATTGCCACACAGGTCAACACTTCCCCGACACTGAGCGGTTGCATATGGGCAAAGGGGGTGTCTTTGATCGGAGTCAGAATATTTAAGGGAATGGAAAGGATGTCCAGCTCCCGAAGTTCGAACGCCAGCTCCAGGCGTTGCGCCAGGCTCTCTCCCATGCCGATAATACCGCCTGAACAGACATCAAGGCCCGCGTCACGGGCAATCTTGATGGTGGCAACCTTTTCGTCCCAGGTATGGGTGGTACAGACGCTGGGGAAATAGCTTCTGGACGTCTCGAGGTTGCAATGGTAGCGGGTTACTCCCATTTCTTTCAGCTTCATGGCCTTCTCCCGGGAGAGAAGACCCATGGAGGCACAGAACAACAGGCCGGTCTGTTCGCTCAGTTGTTTATAAAGTGTTCTGAATTCTTCGAGGTGTCGTTCCGATACGGTTCTCCCGGCGGTTACCAGGGAAAACCGCTGCACGCCGTATTGCTCGTTTTCTTTGGCGAGCTGTACGGCCTGGGCAACATCGACGACATCATAGGTGACGACTTCGACATCATAGTGGGCGGATTGCGCGCAAAATTTACAATCCTCGCTGCACTTTCCGGATTTGGCATTGACGATGGAACATAAATCAAGACTGTTATTGTGCAGTTTTTTCCGCAATTCATCGGCAGCCCGATATAACTCCGTCGGGTCTGCCGTTCTGGCCAGCTCAAAAGCTTCGTCAAACTGCAGATTTTTTCCCGACAAAATCTGCAAAATAGTTTCTTCTATCACTGATAATTCCCTGCATCTTCGATCGATTCATCTGAGCACACACTCTATCTGGCTCTGAGTTCCTCCAGGCATTTCGTCAGGCTTGCCGGATTATCCAATTGCAGACTTGCGACTTTGCTCCCCTTCGGTGCAATTTTCTTGATCATTCCCTTCAAAACCGTCTTGGGCCCTATCTCCACAAAGGTATCTACACCTTCGGCCAGCATCGCTTCAATGATTTCACACCATCGTACTCTCGAAGCGATCTGATTGGCCATCATCTCCTTCATTCTCGGCGGCTCTGTCTCTTTGGCGGCGGATACATTGAAATAGACGGGAATTCGAGGTGGGCGGAACTCAATTCCAGCCATGAAGCTGGAGAAATCGGGAACTGCATCGGCCACCAGAGGACTATGATTGGCAACACTGACATTCAGAGGAATTATTTTTCCGCCACTTTCTTCGATGATCCTGCCAACCCCGTCGAGTCCGTCGATTGACCCTGAAATGACAATCTGTTCCGGGGTATTATGGTTGGCGGCAGTGACGATGCCGCTGCCCTTGTAGGCGCCGATTATGCCATCTATTCCCTCGATATTCAGACCGAGGACAGCCCGCATGCCGCCTGGATTTTTTTTCCCTTCTCTTTCCATCAGGGTACCGCGCATGCTGACGAGACGCATCGTGTCTTCCGGACCGATTACCCCGGCGGCGCACAATGCCGAATATTCTCCCAGACTGTGCCCGGCAAAGCAACTGACTGCACCATTATCGCCGAACTCCTTTGTAAACCTCTGCCAGCAAATGAGATTGGTAATGGTGATGGCCGGCTGGAGATTCGTTGCACGGGTCAACTCTTCCATCGGTCCTTCGGCGCACAGTGCGCCAAGATTCAGTTTGCAGACATCCTCGGCCATCGCCATAAGAGCAGCGCATTCGGGATCCTCACTCACAAACTCCTGCCCCATCCCGAGATACTGCGACCCCTGCCCGGGAAACAGAACCGCTATTTTCATTGTCTTTCCCTCACTTCCTGATTTCTGACTTCCAAGATATTGATAATGAGACACAACCCCGCCCCTATGCAGATTGCCGAATCGGCTACATTGAAGGCCGGCCAGTGATATCTGCCGATATACACATCGAGAAAATCGATGACCGAGCCAAACCGTATCCGGTCGACAAGATTGCCGGCGGCGCCTCCCGCTATCAAGGCAAGCGCCGGACAATAGTACCAGTTCACTTTCCACAACTTCCAATACGCCACTGTCAGGCCGATAATTGCCACCGTGCCGACACCGAGAAAAAAGTAATGCCGCCATGGTGAATCGACGTCGGCAAGGATGCTGAAGGCTGCACCGCTGTTGGTAACGTACACAAGGTTAAAGAAACCGGGGATAACCTCCATCGATTCATATAATTGAAATGAATCGATTATCCATGCCTTGGTGAGCTGATCGATGGCGATGGTCGCCAGTATGAGTGCCAGATAAACCACTGTTTATTTTCCTGAGGATAATTCAAGTTGAGCGAGAACATCGGCACAACGCCGACAAATTTCAGGATGGGCTGCAGTTTCACCGACGGAAGTCGACCGGGTCCAGCACCTCAGACATTTCTCTCCGGAGGCCGGCTGCACCTGAATACTCATCCCGACTATTTCTTCGCTGGTAAAACGTATTCCCGCTACCGGAGTATCTTCCTGTAAAACCGACATTTCCGAGATAATCGAGATTTCCTTGATGGTATCCCACTCCCCCCGCATGAAGTCGGCAAGTTCCCCGTCGGCCGTGAGCAGTACCTCTGCCTCGAGCGGATGGCCTATGACCTTTTCCCGGCGGGCGATTTCGAGAGCCTTGGTTATCTCCGAGCGCACCTTGATGAGTTTCGCCCACTTCTCCATCATCAGCTCATCGCATTCTATCACACTCTCCGGAGGAAACATGGCGAAATGGATCCCCTGCTCTATCGACTCATTTTCTTCCAGACCATGCAATGCGTTCCAGGCCTCTGCTGCGGTAAAACAGAGAATCGGATTCATCAAACGGAGCATGCCGTCGAGAATCTCATAGAGCACTGTCTGGGCCGAACGCCTGAGATGCGAATCGGTGCCCGCTGTATAGAGCCGATCCTTCAGAATATCGAGATAAAAGGCACTCATCGTGGTGCCGCAGAAATAATTCAAGCCCTGGTATATAGCATGAAATTCATACTTCTCGTACGACTGGATCACCTTGGTTCTGAGTTCATGGAATTTCGCCAGAGCCCAGCGGTCAAGCTCCGGTAAATCCTCATGCGGCACATTGTGATCTGCAGGTTTAAAATCACTGAGATTGCCGAGAAAATACCTGATGGTATTGCGTATTTTCCGGTAGGCGTCGGAAATCTGTTTAAGGATCTCGTCGGAAACCTTGATATCGTCGCGATAATCTTCGCTGGCAACCCAGAGGCGCAGGATCTCGGCGCCGTATTTTTCGATGACTTCGCTCGGCGCTACGACATTACCGACCGATTTGGACATTTTCCTGCCCTGCCCGTCGACAACGTAGCCGTGCGTCAACACTCCCTTGAAGGGTGCTCTGCCCCTGGTTCCGGTCGAAGTGAGGAGTGAACTTTGAAACCATCCCCTGTGCTGGTCGCTTCCTTCCAGATACAGGTCGGCAGGCGAGGTAAGCTCGTCGCGCTCTTCACAGACGGCCGCATGGCTCACTCCGGAATCGAACCACACATCGAGAATGTCTTCCTCTTTCTCGAATTCGCCCGAGCCGCATTTCAGGCATGTGGCCCCCTCACCCATGAAATCCTGTATTTCATGACTGAACCAGGCATCCGCACCTTCTTTCAGAAAGAGCTCATCGATTTTTTGAGCAAGCTTTTCGCTTTTGATTATTTCGCCGCAGGCTTTACAACTGACAACAGTGAGTGGCACACCCCAGCTGCGCTGCCGGGACAGACACCAGTCCGGTCTTCCTTCGACCATCGAATAAATCCGCTGCATCCCCCATGCCGGGGTCCATTTCACTTGTTCGATTGCAGCCAGGGCTTTTTGCCGCAGCTGGTTGTTTTGCATGGAAATAAACCACTGCGGAGTGGCCCGGTACATGACCGGCTTCTTGCATCGCCAGCAATGAGGATAACTGTGCCTGATGGCGGTTTCTTTGATGAGGGCGCCGCTTGCAGCCATGTCGGCAGTGATAGCCTTGTTGACAGCCGGCACCTTCTGTCCGCTGTACGGTCCCGCCTCGGCTGTATATACTCCCTCTCCATCGACAGGGGAAAGAATGTCCAGACCGTATTTCAACCCGGTGAGGTAGTCGTCCGCGCCATGACCGGGCGCGGTATGAACACATCCGGTACCGGTATCGGCAGTCACATAATCGGCCAGCACCAGAAGAGAATCCCGCCCCATGAAGGGATGTCGGCACTTCCGGCGCTCAAATTCTTTGGCACTGAAGGTACCCTTTATCGTGTACCCTTCCCGGCCGGCTTCCGTCATGACCTTTTCGACAAGTTCCTGGGCAAGCACCCATGTTTCACCATCGGTCTCTACGGCCGCATAGACAAATTCGGGATTAAGCGCCACCGCGAGATTGGCCGGCAGAGTCCACGGAGTGGTTGTCCAGATGACAAACGACACCAGGTCTCCGCCAAGCGATGGATGAATATCCGAGAAATCTTCTGCCGCGGCAAATTTGACGTAGATGGAAGGCGAAGTGTGATCGTGATATTCCACCTCCGCCTCGGCCAGGGCGGTGGTACAGGTCGAGCACCAGTATACCGGCTTGCGGTTACGAACCACCGCATCCGAGAGCAGAAACTTATTGAATTCCCGGGCAATGGTCGCCTCGTAAGGGAAGTCAATTGTCAGATATGGTTTGTCCCAGTCACCAAGTACGCCCAGTCGCTTGAACTGTTCTTTTTGGATTTTGATCCACTTTTGCGCATACTTGCGACAGGCGCTCCTCTTCGACAGTTTCGGGATCGTCTTTTTCTTGTCGCCGAGTTCAAGGTCCACGTTGTGCTCGATCGGCAGACCGTGACAATCCCAACCGGGTATATACGGAGCATTGAAGCCCGCCATTCTCTTTGACCGCAGGATGATGTCTTTGAGAATCTTATTAAACGCCGTGCCCAGATGAATATTGCCGTTGGCGTATGGAGGACCGTCATGAAGGACGAACAGGGGTTTACCCTTCGCTGTTTCCTGGATACGTCGATAGAGCTGTTCCTTTTCCCAGAGTTTGAGGGTAAGGGGTTCTTTTTGGGCAAGATTTGCCTTCATGTTAAAACCGGTTTGGGGCAGATTAAGGGTATCCCTGTAATCCATGTTCTTCTCCTTCAGATTCTCCCGTCGAGCTATGCACGCCTCCATCAGCCTGAAAAGACACCGACACATTTACTGTCACAGTTACTATAAAAACAGCGAAACTTACAACAATAACAACTGAGAGCCAAGTTGCAAGGGTAATTTCTCGGTCTCCAATTACTCGCTCTTTTTAAATTTCAGATTGTTCAACAACTTAAAATCGCCCTTCAACTATCTGTTGCATTGCGTTTCTCGCTTGGATACTTTATATTTTTCCTGATTTGGCAAACGGGCCAGGGCTTTTTGCAACAAATTATTACTTGATAGTCTTTTTCGAGAAATCTTTTTCGTTCAGAATAAAAGACCGTACAGCAATAATCCAAGATCTCCAGAGCAGTTATTTCGATGACGATACATTCAAGCCAGAGCCAGCCCACCGAAACGATGATCGAGCTGATCAAGGTTTCCAAACAATACCCCCCCGATGTTGTGGCACTGAAGGATATTTCCGTATCTATAGGCACCGGCGAAATGTTTTTCGTCATCGGCCGGAGTGGAGCAGGCAAGACCACCTTGCTGAAACTGCTTTGCAGCATGGAGACTCCGAGCAATGGTCTCATCGAAATATCGGGGAAGTCGATCAATCAACTGAAAGGCCATCATCTCGCAAAATTGCGGCAGAAAATCGGAGTTGCCTATCAGGACTTCAAACTCCTCACCGATCGGACCACCGCCGAGAATATTGCCATCTCCATGGAAGTTTCTTACAAAAAGCCGCAAATCATCAGAAAACGCGTACGGGATTTACTCGAGCAGCTTGATCTCTCCGACAAGCATGATACCGTCACCGGAGAACTTTCACGCGGAGAACAGCAGCGGGTAACTTTGGCAAGAGCCATCGCCAACTCCCCGACAATGATTCTGGTCGATGAACCCACCGGCAATCTTGACGCTGCCACCACCGAGAGAGTCATGGCCCTTTTGCATAATTGCAACAAAGCCGGAGCAACCATCGTCATTGCCACCCACGACGACTCTATTTACCGCCACACTACCCACCGGGTCATGGAACTGCGCAAAGGTCAGTTTCATGGAATGACAAAAGGAAATTTCTCATGAGTTTCTGGTTGACCGTCCTGAGACAGGTTGGGCGTAACCTGCGCCAGACGTGGGGTTCCCAGCTCATGACCCTGCTTACGGTCAGTCTCTCGGTACTGATATTTGCCTTTTTCTACCTGATTTATACTAACATGCTGAATTTTGGCAACAAACTCGGGGATGACCTCAGTCTTATTGTCTATCTGGAGGAAGAACCCGGTCCGGAACTTCAGCAGCAGCTGACGAAAAAGATCACCACTTTCGACGAAGTCGAACAAATTCGTTTCATTTCACGCGCCGATGCCTATGAACGTTTTGCCCGCCAGCTCGGCCAGAATCAGGATGTCCTCAACGACATGCCGAAAGATTTTCTACCGCCCTCAATCGAGGTTGTGCCCTTAAAAAATCTGAGAAGCCTCAATCAGGTGAAACTTTTTTCCACATATTTATCCCGTCTTCCCGGAACACTCAAGGTTCAATATGGGCAAGACTGGGTCGAAAGGTTTTATTATTTCACTAAATTGTTATCGATCATCGTACTTCTCAGCGGAATACTGCTTATTCTGACAACCATTTTTATGGTCGCCTATACCATCCGCCTCACTATAATCGGCAGGCAGGCAGAGCTTGAACTCCTCAAACTGGTGGGCGCCACCAACAACTACATCAGGACCCCATTTTTACTGGAAGGGTTGCTGCAAGGTGTCCTTGGATCTTTTTTGGGGATTTTCTCCCTCTATATCCTTTTCCAATGGATTAAGCTGAGGTTTTCAGGCCCCAGCTTTCTTAATTTATTTGAATTCTCTTTTTTCTCGCCGGAGGTCAGCATCACCATTATTTTCGTTTCGATCCTCCTCTGCACCCTCGGAAGCTATTCCACCATGCAGAAATTTCTGCGCATCTGACTGCCTTTGTTATGTTCGGGAACGATGAAATTGAGTGATGTATCCATCTCCACCGGCTATAGCCACCACATTTTCGCAAGAGGAACAGCATCTTCCCGACTCTTCCTGATTTTTTTCTTCATGGTTTCCGCCGTCCAATGCCTGCAGCCCATGCAGCTTTCGGCCCGTGAAAACGATCCCGCCGCCCTTCGAACAACAACACCTGCAGAAAATGATGTCTCAAGCTTCAGAATCAAGATCCGTCGCCTGCAGCAGGGCATACTCAATCAGGAGACTCAGATTGAAGAGACTGAAGATAAGGAAAGAAATATCCTGGAGGAAATGGAGATACTCGATAGCAAGCTGGTCAGGCACCAGGAGAAGCTGAGGGAGCTCGAAGCAAAAATGCAGGAACAACAGGCCCAGATAGACAGGGAAGAAATAGCCCTCGGTAACATTCGGGATGAAAAAGCCATTGTTGAAAACCATCTGAAAAAAAGAATTACCGCCTACTACACGATGGGTGACATCGGTCTCTTGAATGTCACCTTTTCCACCAAGACTCTTCCTGAGCTGCTGACTTTCCACGATGCCTTCGATACCCTGATTCAATATGACCAGGATGTAATCAAGGTGTATGTGGAAACTATGAAAGAAATCGAACGTACAAAAACCGCTCTCGACCTGGAGAAATCCATTCTTCAGGAATTCATTAAACAAATTGTGGAAGAGACCGAAATTCTGGAACAAACCAAGAACGAAAAGCGAATGTTGCTTACCCATGTCCGCACGAAATCAAAACTTCATCAGCAGGCAATCGATGAGATGCAGCAGGCTTCGGAAGATCTTTCCCGGTCGATTGTGTCGCTAAAGACGAAACATCAGGTTTCCGAGCAGGGATTCCTTACCAATAAAGGAAGTTTACCTCCGCCTGTTGACGGCGTTATCATCACCTTGTTCCTTCAGGAAAAAGTCAACAAGCTTGGGATGTCCAGGAAATCTCAAGGTATCGAACTAAAGGCTCCGGATGGAACAAAAATTGTCGCCGTTGCTGAAGGTGAGGTAATTTTCTCCGGGTATTTGCGCGGTTATGGAAATACGATTATAATACATCATGGGTTACAATATTATACGGTAACGTCACGGATCGAAAAACTCCTGGTAAAGAAAGGCCAAAAAGTCAAAGCAGAAAAACCCATCGGAATTATGGGCGATACCGCGGTCCTTTTCGATGAGGGGATATATTTCGAGATTCGTCATGGCCGGCAATCGATGGATCCACTCATTTGGCTCAATCCCAACAGACTCTCTACCTTACACGAACACTCGACTGAACTGCCAGGCGTTGACAGTCCGGTTCAATAATACGTCCCAGATCTGAGGAATTTTATGTCCACTCGCAAAAATAAACGATTTATCAATCCGATCTACCCTCTTGTAGTTTACGCTCTTTTCTTCAATTCTCCCGTTTGCGCCGAAATTTCCCAGGCAGAGAGTGAGGCAACGTATAAGCAACTGGAAATTTTCTCCAACGTTCTCAGCATACTCCAGGAAAATTACGTTGAAGAAATTGACAGCAAAGCCGCTCTCAATGGAGCGATCCGGGGTCTTCTTTTTTCTCTGGACCCTCATTCTTCCTACCTTCCCCCGGAAAGCTTCAAGGAACTCCAGGATGAGACGAAAGGTTCCTTCTCCGGAATCGGGATAGAGGTGACAATTAAAAACGATTACCTGACCATTGTAAGTCCCATTGCCGACACACCGGCGGACAAAGCAGGGCTCAAGGCGAACGACATTATCCTAGAAATCAATGGCGAGAAAACTAAAAACATGGGCTCCTACGAGGCGATTGAAAAATTGCGGGGACCGGCAGGAAGTGAAGTGACTATTTCAATCCACCGTGAGGGTTGGGACGAACTTAAAAAAATGACTCTTAAAAGAGAAGATATACCCATTCAGTCGATCAAGGCCGAGTTTCTTTCTCCCGGCATCGTCTATAGCAGAATCACAAAATTTCAGAGTCACACGTCCAACGAATTCAAAAACAAACTGCAGGAAATGAAAGGTGAACACCAGATAAGCGGGCTGATTCTCGATCTGCGCAACAATCCGGGAGGGTTGCTGCATCAGGCGGTGAGCGTTGCCGATATTTTTCTCGATAAAGGAAAAATAGTCTACACCAAGGGACGAAGAGCCGACCAGAATACTGTATTTAGCGCCCATGCAAACGTCGATAAACGGCAATACCCGATTGTCGTTCTGGTGAACGAAGGTTCGGCAAGCGCTGCCGAGATAGTAGCCGGCGCCATTCAGGCCCACAAAAGGGGAATTATCGTCGGAACTCAAACTTTCGGCAAAGGATCGGTCCAGACCATTATTCCGCTGCCCGATGGTGCCGGCCTGCGGATGACCACAGCTACCTACTACACTCCCGATGATCGTTCCATCCAGGCTCTGGGGATAACTCCCGACGTTGAAGTACCGTTTGTTCCGGGTATAACGCCTGAGGACGCCGGGAAAGAGAAAAAAATTCTCAAAGAAGCCGATCTCACCAATCATCTCCCGTTAACAATTCAGGAAGATGAGACAAATGCAGACAAAGCGGTAGACGAACTTGAAAAGCGCCTGCAGCAGGACAATCAGTTACGATCGGCTTATAACATTATCAAAAGTCTCTCCCTCTTTTCCGAGTACAACCAGATCGACCAGGAGTAGGACCGTACCGACAAGGTTTTTTGGCAGGGCGATTAAAATCCGAGTTCCTTAAGGAACCTTTTATCCTGCGACCAGTCTTTATGAACCTTGACCCAGAGTTTAAGGAGCACCTTTTCACCGAGAAGGTGCTCCATGTCTTTTCTGGCTGCCGTCCCGATGCTTTTCAGCTTCTCTCCCCCTTTGCCTATCACTATCCCCTTCTGGGAGTTTCTTTCTACGACAATGGTGGCATGGATAGTAATCAGTTTTCTGTTCTCATCTTCCTTGAATGATTCGATGAGTACTGCGGTGGAATAGGGAATTTCCTGGCCGGTAAGGAGAAAAACCTTTTCCCTTATTATTTCACCGCAAAGAAACCGTTCAGTGGCATCGGTAGGAATGTCCTCCGGGAAGAGTCTCGGCCCCATCGGCAGCCATGCCAGAATTTCGTTCTTGAGGCTCTCGACGCCGTCTCCGCCGAGGGCTGAAACCGGAATTACAGCCTTAAAGGGAAACAAACCGGAGTAGGAGGCGATCATCGGAAGAATGAGTTTTCTGTCTATCTGATCGATCTTATTCAGAACCATGATGGCCGGACTCTTGATCTGCTGAAAATACGCCGTCAACTCCTTTCGCTTTTCCTCCTTCATCTTCTCGGGGAGCGGCAGGGACACATCGACCAGAAAAAGGACAATATCAACGTCTGTCAGGCTCTCCATCGCCACCTTGACCATCCCGATGTTGAGCGATTCACGGGATTGGTGAAGGCCGGGGGTATCTAGAAAGACGATCTGATACTGTTCGTCGTTGAGGATACCGGCGATCCGATTGCGGGTTGTCTGGGGTTTAGGGGTGACGATTGAAATCTTCTGGCCGAGAAAACGATTCATCAAAGTCGATTTTCCGGCATTTGGCGGGCCAACAATGGCTACCATTCCTGATTTGACTGCCTGTCCTGAAAAGTCCATAAGATATAAATTTTTAAGAATACTTTAAAGTGAGGAGGAATAAATGTGGGCAAAATCTGTATCCACACTATACTGTTTGACCTTTTGCCTTTAAACATGGACAAAAACGCAGGATTACAATTATAATACGCCTTGCGCTCATGCTTATACCATTTCAAAGTCATCCGCAAAAGAATTAATCGGAATGACAATAAGGATAAATTTGTGGCAGAATGATTGGTACTGGAAAAATCATAGAATACCTTGATAACGGTAAATTTATTTGCGCTTTGGTGATGGAAAGCCAACCGAAAAGACTCCGCCTCATCAATCAGAACGGGCGCGAGGTGAATCTTCCGGTATCTCGGGTTGTTCATTGCTCCAATCAGACGCATTCCGTCAATATCGATCGTGAAGCATTGATCAAACACCTGCGTGAAACGGCAGAGCGACGCCTTGTTCTGATGAGCCGCATCGACCTGGCCGAAATCTGGGAACTGGCCGCCGAAGACGGTGCGAGTAATTTCAGTCCCGATTTTCTTGCTGAATTGACCTTTGGCGAGGAGGCCAATGACGATACAGTCTCCGCCTTCCTTCGCTGCGTATTTGAAGACAAGCTCTTTTTCAAATACAAAGAAGGGCAAATCCGAGCAAACAGCCCGGAAAAGGTGGAGCAACTCAAGCTCCAGCTGCAAAAAGAACAGAAGCGAGCACAACTGGTCGACCACGGAGCTAAAATACTTGCCAGGATTCTCACCTCCGACAGCATTGACCATGAATTCACCACCGTCCATGAGGAACCCCTGGGCATTATCCGCGATTTTTACCTTTTCGGCACTGACGCCGAGGGTTTTGAAATCGCCCAGAAACTTCTGCAGACAGCCGGACTCCAAAAACCTCACGATCCTTTCCATCTTCTGGTAAAAGCCGGTATATGGTCAGCCAATGAAAATATCCCGCTGTTGCGCAATCAACTCCCCATAAATTTTTCCCTGCCTGCCAGGCAGCAGGCCGAACACATCCTGCAGCGGGGCCAGAATGACCTCTTTAAAGATCCGGGACGAGTCGACCTCACTCATCTTGCCCCTCTCACCATCGACGGTCCAACCACTCTAGATTTTGACGATTCGCTCACTCTTGAGGAACAGGACGGTAATTATCTGGTCGGCATTCATATCTCCGACGTAGCCTACTATGTCCGTCCCGGCGACGCGTTATTTACCGAGGCAATGAACAGAGGTACCTCGATCTATTTCCCCGAGGGGCAGATCCCCATGCTGCCCCGCCATCTGTCCCAGGGCATTTGCAGCCTGATTCAGGGCGAAACCCGGGCGACTTTCAGCTTCATGATCCTGCTTTCACCGGAAGCGGAGGTGCTGAAGGTCAGGATTTTCCCGTCGATCATCAGAGTGAAGAGACGGCTGACCTACGATGAAGTAGACAAGATGCTGGAGAGCGATCCCGAAATAAAGATCCTTAACATGCTGCGGCGGAAACTTCGCACCCAGCGTCTCGAAAATGGAGCTCTGCTTTTGCCTTTTCCCGATGTCAATGTCTTTATCGATCATCAGGCCAAGGTTCATGTCACTCTGTCAAAAAGTGATACTCCCGCGAGAACCATCATTTCCGAGATGATGATTCTCGCCAACACCGTAGCCGCAAAATATGTGGCGGACCGGATGGTTCCCGGACTGTTCAGGTCACAGCCTCTTCTCCAGAACAGAATCGTGTACGGAGAAGATGACGATCTTTTCCAGAATACCTTGCAGCGAAAGCATATTCCAAGGGGAGAACTCTCGACTACTGCCAAATCCCATAGCGGACTTGGAGTCTCTCACTACACTACAGTTACTTCTCCGATCCGCCGGCTGCTCGATCTCGTCATGCAGCATCAGCTCAATTCCATAGTCAGAAGACAAGAACCCTGTTTCACGGAGGAAATGTGCAGGGACTTCACTTCTGTCCTGACCCGGACACTGGCCACCGCCAATAATGTTCGACAGCAGAGACAACGATACTGGCTGCTCAAATATCTTGCCGATCGGCAGGGTCAAAATATTGATGCAATGGTGATCCAGTCCGGACCTAAACGGGTGAATCTGCTCCTGACCGACATCCTGATGGATATCGATCTCCCTGCTCCCGGGGTGAGAAACACCACCCCCGGTGAAATGGTCAAGGTCCGCATCGTTAAATCGGAACCTCTCGACGGTTTAGTTCGCTTCGACTGGTAGTTATCGGCCTTTCTCGGGCTTTTTCTTGTCCGTTTTTATTTTGATTTCCGCTCCCTTTTCAAAACCTTTTGTCTCTTCCGTACATTCTATGACCATTTTGTTTCCATCTTTACCGGTAACGACGCATTTGCCGGTTGCAGCGGATACATCGTTTACACCAAGCAGCGTCAGCACAGCCATACAAGAAACCAAGACGAGTATCCTTGCCATTTTTTTCATTTTTACCTCCTGCTAAATTATGCATCCTCGTTCTCTTTCCTCTCATAAGATACTACAATCTTCATATCGAGACCATAGACATCGGGAGAGAAATAGGCCGATGTCTACCTTGCCACTGGATCATTGCGGTCTTCTGGAGTATTTTCTTTTATGAATAACAGGAAATTGCTATATAAATGAAAACACACTTCGTCAAATCCGACCCCCCATACCTGCGATGATAGACAACTCCATTCCGGGCCCATTCAGCATGATTAAAGTAGACGGGGCAAAAATTAAACGTCTACGAGAGGAGCAGGGACTCACCCAGCTCTACCTGGCAACTGCCGTTCAGGTAACCACCGATACCATTTCGAGATGGGAGAACCGCCGGTACCCCAGCATAAAAAAAGAAAACGGCATAAAATTGGCCGAAGCTTTGAATGTCAAGCTTGAAGATCTCCTTGAAGAGGAAGAAGCGGCGGACAACGAAGAGAAGATACCGGAAGATTCTTCCGCCCCATCCCCCATCGGACCGTTGCCGAAAACCGGCTTTAAAAAAATCTGGCCCCTCATTATTCTTTCCCTGAGCCTCTTTTCCGTGGCCATGGCATTTATCTTGTACTCCCTGCATTCTCCGACAACTGTTGCTTTTTCAGCCGAGCGTATTCTTCCCGGCCACTGCATTTCCGGTCAACCGTTTCCGGTTATCATCAAGATTAACGGCGCTCCCGAGAGATCCTCCGCTTTGATTATCAGGGAACACAAGCCACCGAATTCTACCATTCACAAGATTTCCCCTGACGTTTCATCGGGCGGACTGAAGAACGAAACCATCAAGTGGTTGCGAAAGATCAATGGAACCGAGACCTTCGCCTACGTCATCAGTGTGGTCGGCACAGAAGAAGAAGTGGTGAATTTTGTCGGCACGGCGGCTCTCGGCAGTGATTCCGATGAGTCTCCACCGCCCATTGCCGGTGATAGCACAATATCAATCGGCCTGCATCACTGGGCCGATACCGACAAAGACAATATCATAAGCGACAGCGAAATTCTGGCGGTATACGATCAATACCGTGAAATTAAAGACATCGAGCTCGATATCGACCTCATAGAAGAGATCTGGCTGGGCTCAGGGTATAAGTGGAATCCTGCCACCGCAACGTTTGAAATTATCGATTGACCCCGGCAAAGTCTTCATGTCTTAAGATGCCTAGGGCACAAGCTGCCAGGCAATGGTCCACATCGTCATGCAGACTACAAGATCGAGTATCCTCCAGGCTATGCTCTTTTGAAACAGAGGGGCCAGTAACGATCCGCCAAGTGAAAGAGTGAAAAACCAGAGGACCGACGACACCGAAGCACCCAGGGCGAAAGCCAGCCGCTCAATAGACTGGTATTGGCCGCCGATACTGCCAATCAGCAAGATGGTATCTATATAGACGTGAGGATTGAGAAACGTGAGGGCAAGGGTCGTAAGGACCGCAGTCCTCAGTCCCACGGCGACTTCTTTTCTTTCACAGAGTTGTTTTCCTGCCCAGGCTCCCTTGAAAGCTTTCACTCCCAGCCAGAACAGAAAGACTGCGCCCGCCCATGCGGCTCCTGTCCTGAAGGTTGGATTTCCGGCAATAATGCTCCCTAAGCCGGCTGCTCCGATAAAAATGAGCAACATATCGCTGCAGCTGCAGATAGCGGCAATAAGCCAATGATGTTGCCGGCGGATCCCTTGGGTCAAGACAAAAGTATTTTGCGCCCCGATGGCAATTATCAAACCTGCCCCGACTCCCATGCCCTGCAGAAATATGTTCATCTCTTTCTCCTTTAGCTTTTAGTTGTGCCTGGAGAAGATATATAGTACACCGGACTCGAAAAGAAAAATTAAAGTAATTCATATCGTATCAGCGTTACTTATACTATGATCGACTACAAACTCATTGAAGCACTTGCCCAGGTCATCGAAGAAGGCGGATTTGAAAAAGCCGCGGCCAAGCTCCACCTCACCCAATCGGCTGTATCGCAGCGGATTAAAATGATTGAGGAGTGGGCGGGCCGAATCCTGGTCACCAGAACGATTCCTCCGGTGGCAACCGAAGCCGGACTGAAACTGGTTTCTCATTATCGCAAAGTAAAACTTCTGGAAGACGATCTTGTTCCTGAGATTTCCCAGGTATCCGCACTCACCCCGACGACCCTTGCGATCGGAGTCAATGCCGACAGTCTTGCCACCTGGTTTCTGCCGGCCGTGGCAGACACTGCAAAAGAACACGGTCTCATCCTTGACCTCCACGTCGACGACCAGGAGCAGACCCAGAAATTATTACAGAACGGTCAGGTCTGCGCTTGTATTTCAACCTATCGTAGACAATTGCAGGGATGCCGGGTCGAACGGTTGGGTGCCGTTGAATACGGCCTCTTTTGCACACCTCTTTTTGCGCAAAAATGGTTTCAGGGAGGATTTGACCTGCAGTCCATCCAGGCGGCACCGACTATCCGTTTCAATCGACAGGACAATCTCAATAAAAACATCTTCAGCCGTTTGTTTGGACGAGAGCCCGGTCACTTACCGACTTTCTATATTCCGTCATCGGAAAAATTCGTCGACTGCATTCTGCAAAGTCTCTGTTACGGTGTTATTCCCAGCCAGCAGAGCAAACCGCTCTGCAGCAGGGGCCTTCTGGTAGATCTCGCTCCGGCATGTAAAATAGAAATCGATTTGTACTACCATTGCTGGAATCTCAAATCGAAGACAATTGAAATTTTTACCAGAGAATTCATTGCCAAAGCACGACAGATCCTGCAGGGTCCATAACATATTTGACATCGATGACGTATTGGTACATCATTATTGGAAAGGTGATGACTTTTACCTCTCTATTACCCATCTCCAGTCCAGGTGAGCCATTTGCACAACAGCTTATTTATTAACCGCTGCATAAGCGAGACGCTTCTCGGTTTATGTGACGGGCTGTCACGATTTTCGGGCAACAGTCGTGCAGCGCTTATCTTTGCTCTGAATCAGGAGAGTGAACTGATAATATGCGATCCGCATAACCTGCTGCGTGGGTATGAACCAAAATTGAAGGCGCTCTATCTCGAAAGCGATGATTGGTGTAAATCGATTATCGAAGCGCCACCTTCATGTCGCTACAACGACATCGAGACACTGCAGAATCTCCATCTGGACGGGCTGATCTCCCTTGGCGGAAGTTCCGGTCCGGTCTACTATCAGATGTGGTTTACCGAACATCATCCGAACATATGTTCTCTCGGCCCGACGGAATGCTGGCTGGAACATGCCGTATTAAGATTTTCCCACGATATTGCCAACGACAGCAGTCTCTATACCGGTATTTCCGGTAACTTTCTCCGCGAATACGCAACCCACGCGGTCCATGACTGCATTGTCGACAAAGCTGGACGTATCCTCGGACTGGACGTGCAGATCCATATCTATCCGATCCTCGATGCCGTCCTTGGCATTTCCAAGACCAGTGAAGAGGGGGTTCGCCCGTGTGGCGCACTGACTTTCATCGAGCCGAGGTTTCTTCAGGATATCCGCTTTCTCGCAAAATTCGACAAGACTGAACTTCCGCCGCTTGGCAACTACAAACATGTAAGAAAGCTCCTGCAGGCAGTTGAACATTCGAATCGCACGCTTGTCACCGACGGAAAACATATTATCGGCATAGCCGAAAGCAATATCTCGGAATTCCATATCACTGCGGTATTCAATGACAAAGTGGGATTTCTTTATGCAGGCAAGGAAGTGATCTGCAGTTTCCACGATGGCAACTACAGTTCCAATACTCATCGGGCGAAGTTATTTGAAGTGGAGGAGGCCCTGCTCGATTTTGCTGTGGAGCCATCGATCAGAAACGATATGTTCCAGATTATTGCCGCACTGGTGCATAACGCGGAAGAAAAGAAATTCGGCTGTACTTTCGTCATCGATCTGGCACCGGCCCCTACACCGACAGCCGGTCAGGCGCTTACCCCTCCGATCGATTTGCGTCAACCGAACAAACTGCAGCTTGCCGCAGCACTTTCGAAAGTCGATGGCGCCCTTCATATCAGGGCAAACCTTCAACTGTACGCCTTTGCCTGCCTGTTGGATGGACACAGGGTGCCGAATGAAAACAGAGCCCGCGGCGCCAGATACAATTCCGCTCTCCGCTTTACCGCGCAGCATCCGGAGACGATTGTCGTAGTCGTGTCTTCGGACCGCCCCGTGTCCATTTTTCAAAAAGGTGAAAAAATCGACCACGGATGCATTTCTTCCCTGTCACGATGTTATCTGTATCCTCTCCATTTGCGAGAATGGCTTTACTCCGCGGAATAACGGCCCCTACAGTTCAAAAACCCAATCGGGAATGCGATTGAGGATATAATTCTGCACTTCTTCTTTTTTCTCGCCCGCCTCGACCGTACCGACAGCAGCCATAACTTCCTCAAAATCAAACCAGCATAGCTCTTTGTCATCCTTGCCGTACACCATCAGAATTCTCTTGTCGGCATCCTCAATATCTTCTTCCTCCTGAATCGCTCCAACAAGTCTCACTGCCTCTTGATAACTGATGAATTTCGGTTCTTCTGCGCTCATTCCTTGACTTCTCCGATAATGGTAACAATAGGTTTTTCAAACCCCTTTCGGGACTAACACCCCACAAGGGGGTATAAGTGCCTTTCACGGGTTATTTTCTTGTTTTTTAATAAACGAAATAATCTGTTAGACACTAAACACAAAAAGGCGAGCAGGAAATCATTCCTCTCGCCTTCCTGAACTGTAATGCCTGAGTTTTCAGGCAGCTTTCACTACTGCGCCCGACCTGATGCAACGGGTGCAGACCCTGGTTCTCTTCTTGTTCCCGCCGGTATCCGCCATCCGCACCGTTTTGAGATTGGGGAGCCAGCGCCGTCTTGTCTTGTTGTGAGCATGGGAAACGTTGTTGCCAACCATCGGTTTTTTCCCACAGATTTCACATACTTTTGCCATGATATTCTCCTTCTATCCGACTTTCCCGCATAAGAGCGAGTTCATTTCTGGGATGCATAGAATTTCTATGTGTAAATTATAATCAGAATTTGACTCTTTAACCTCTTTATAAAAATTAAGCAAGTGTTTTCCCTCCGGGAAGGAGCCATATCGCAAAGCGATCCTTGATCTGACGAAAAGTTCTTATTGAGTAAATTCTTTTACTTTAACAGCTCTTAAATATCCTATAAAGTTTTTGTTCTTGCCAAGAATATGTTAGTGTTGGCGGAAATGAAGTTTTCATAATCCTGCAGCACTCACTGATTGCCTGCAACGATCTTTATTCGTATGACTTCCTATTAATTTCAATTTATTTAATTTTCAGATGAAACTGTTCAATCAACTCTGGGCCTTCTTTGCGTCCGTCAAGCTGGCCATTTTCACACTTTGTTCTCTTGCCGTCACATCCATTATCGGAACGGTCATTCGCCAGGGTGAACCATATTCTTTTTACGTTACAAAATATGGAGCCAAGACCGCCCAGTTCTTCCATATTCTCGATATCCCGGAAATGTATTACTCCTGGTGGTTCCTCGGACTCCTCGGAATACTCAGTACCAACCTGATTATTTGCAGTCTCGACCGAATACCCGCGGTTTTACGGATCATCAATGCCGACAATCTGGCGGTCTCTCCGGACCGGATAAAAAAGATGGCGCATAGCCGCGAGTGGCGGCTCTCAGCCGATCATCCCGATCTTGCCGATTTGTCGGCTCTTCTAAAAAAGGGCGGCTGGAATGCCGATGTCAGAACACAGGGCCGGAGCGAACTCTATTTCAGTCAGAAAAACCGTTGGAGTAGACTCGGGGTGTACATTGTCCACTTATCCATCCTCGTAATATTTATCGGCGCCATAATCGGTCACTTCCTCGGATTCAAGGGGAGCGTGATGATTCCGGAGCTGCGCAGTACGGCGATAGCGTATTCCGCCAAAGATTCTTCCCCCATTGCCCTGGGCTTTGAAGTCCGCAACGATTCCTTCGGTATTGAGTTTTATGAAAACGGCATGCCTAAGGTTTATCGAAGCAGCCTGACGGTTCTTGCCGACGGCCAAGTGCTTGAACAAAAGGATATCGAGGTGAACGACCCGCTCACCTACCGGGGAATCACTTTTTATCAGTCCAGTTATGAAGCATACAAGGAGTTTATCTTCAACATAACCGAGACTACGACAGGAGAGGTTAAACAGTTTGTTCTGCCTTTTCAGCAACAGATGACGTGGGACGACAAACAGCTGCAATTCGGGATCATTAACGCGGAAGCAATAGGCCAAAGAGTGGTGAGATCCAAAGTCTGGTTTAAAACAGGCGACACTCCGGCAACTGTCCATTGGCTTGACGATAACGCAAGCACCTCCATCTCAAGTGGAGGTAAAGAATACGTCCTTAAAGTCAAACAAATGTATGCAACGGGACTTCAGGTAGCCAAGGATCCCGGCGTCTGGGTGGTCTATCTCGGGTGCGGACTTATGCTGCTGGGATTATACATGGCTTTTTTCTTGACCCACAAACGAATCTGGCTGTACAAGCATGTCGATGCCGACGGGACAACGCTGAATCTGGGTGGTTCAAGCAACAAGAATAAACCGGCTTTTGCCAAGCTCTTCAACCAACTTGAAAATATTATCGATAGTGCAAATACACAGTAGGGCAATCGTCGTATTGATTTTTTCCTTTTCATAACAAATTATTTTGCAGTCACAGCATCAAATGGAGTAAGGAATGGATAGCTCGCAACTACTTGGTATCACAACTTTTACATATCTTTTTTCGACATTGCTCTACGTCGCCATCCTGGTTTTCAAGACACCGAAAATCGGTTCTCTCGCCACTGCTTTCACCGCCATCGCCTGGCTTATCCAGACCGGTGGAATTGCCTTGCGCTGGGTAGAATCTTACGAAATGGGTATCGGCCACGCCCCCCTCACCAACATGTACGAATCCGTTGTCTTCTTTGCCTGGACGATCATTGCACTCTACCTGCTGATCGAATGGAAGTTCAAGATCAAGATAATCGGGGCGTTTGCCACACCCTTCGCTTTTCTCGCCATGGCTTATGCATCTTTTTCCGGCGATATCAGCAAAAGCATAAGTCCCCTGGTGCCGGCGCTCCAATCCAACTGGCTCATAGCCCACGTCGTGACATGCTTCATCGGGTATGCAGCCTTTGCAGTTGCTGCAGCCCTTGGCATAATGTATGTAATCAAGAATCGAAGCAACGACAACCTGCTACCTCCGCTACCGGTGATAGATGATTTAGTTCACAAGACAATCGTCTTCGGATTTATCTGGCTGACCGCAGGTATCATTACCGGTGCTATCTGGGCTAATTCCGCCTGGGGCACGTACTGGAGCTGGGACCCCAAAGAGACATGGTCGCTCATCACCTGGTTTTTTTATGCCATCACCCTCCATGCCAGATACACGAGAGGCTGGGCGGGAACGAGGATTGCATTCTTAGCAATTTTCGGCTTTGTTTCAGTTTTGTTCACCTATTACGGAGTAAATTTTCTTCTGTCAGGATTGCACAGTTACGGTTCGGGCTGATGGCAGCCTATGCCACTATGTGGTGATTACGCTGCATTTACAATGTCTTAGATGTTTGACAAATGTACGTAAAAACTGTATAACAATCGTATTCAGGCAATGGTGGAGCAGTTTCAAGCTGTTAATTATTCAAAAAAAGGGGAGCAAACATGCTGAAAAAAATTCTTGCCGGAAGTGTTATGTCGCTGTTTATGATGGGTTGTGCAGCCTTTTTTGCTTTTGCTGCAGCCGACATGGGGCCTGCAGAAATTACCTTGGGCGAAGGTGGCAAAAAGCCCGCAGTATTCCCGCACAAAATGCATCAGGATGCGTTTCAATGCGCGGACTGCCACCATGGAATGGCAGCCGATGGTTCACAAGTTCCTTATGCCGAGGGTCAAGAAATCAAGAAATGCGAAAGCTGCCACAACGCCACCGTTCTGGCCGGTAAAATGAAGGATAAACTGGCTCTCGATACCCTGAAGGGCGCCGGCCACGGCAACTGTCTGGAATGCCACAAAGAAAAAGCAAAAGAAGATCCCGCTCTCAAAGCAAAGAACATTGACAAGTGTGCTGCCTGTCACCCCAAAAAGTAATTCTCTTTTTTCTTCATATTGAAACACAAAGGGGGATGTTCAGTTTTCTGAACATCCCCCTTTGGCTTTTAAGATGATTTATGATCTAATTTTCCTGGAATTTTGAAATATCGCCAATCTGCAGGATGAGGTCGCCAAGGGCGGTCAGCAGGTTGAGTCGATTCTGTCGTATCGCCATATCCTCCGCCATGACCATTACCGTATCGAAAAATTGATCGACTGGTTCTTTCATTCTCAACATTACCTCAAGAGCTTTTGCGTACTCCTTGACGGCAATGAGTTTATCCATTTCGTTCTGCACATCGAGAAACAAGTTGTAGAGCTTAATTTCGGCTTCGTGCTCAAACAATGCAGTCTGAATGGCAACATCCCGATTATCCTTGATAATGTTGCGCACTCTTTTATAAGATCCGGCAAGAACCTTGAATGCCGGTTCCTTTCTTATTTGGACAATCGCATTGATCCTCGAAAGACAATCATTGACATCGTCAAAATCTACCGACACAGCAGCCTCAACCGCCTCAGTCTCAAGACCTCGGGTGATGCAGTCGTTGGCAAATCTTGCCTTGATGAAATTGATCACTGCTTCAACGGTATCGTTACCGCCATCCACCTTGACGCCGTACAGGGCAAGCGCTTTATGGATTAACTCACGCAATGAAATCGTGTACCTCTTTCCTTGGATAATATGCAGAATAGCCAGGGAAATCCGACGCAGTCCAAAAGGGTCGGCCGTCCCCGACGGCACCTGGCCTATTCCGAAACAACCGGCAAGAGTATCGAATCGGTCGGCAAGGGCGAGTATTGCACCGGCATCGGTGGAAGGAATTTCGGCGCCTGCTCTTTTGGGCATGTAGTGCTCAACAATTGCCGTAGCAACATTCGGGGTTTCACCGTCATGCTGTGCATAGGCGCCTCCCATTATCCCCTGCAGGGACGGAAATTCGCCAACCATGTTGGAGAGAAGATCGGCTTTGCAAAGCAGAGCAGCCCGGCAACTGTCATCGGAGAGGCTCGGATCTATCTTTTCGGCTAAAATTTTAACCAGTTTGACAAGTCTGTCCTTTTTTTCCGCCATGGTGCCGAGTTTCGCCTGAAAAATAATGCCATGCAGATTGTCGATATGGCTTTCAAGCGGTTTCTCCCGATCGCTGTTGAAAAAGAACAGTGCGTCTTCAAGCCTTGCCCGCAATACCCGCTGGTGCCCTTTGCGGGTTATATTGGTATCATTGACCCTGGTGTTGTTCACCGCGACAAAGCCCGGCAACAGTTTTCCCGATGCGTCGACCACCGGGAAATATTTCTGATGTTCGCGCATCGAAGTGATGAGTACTTCTGCCGGCAGTTGAAGGAATTTTTCGTCGAAAATCCCGCAGACGCCATACGGCATCTCGACAAGATTTGTCACCGTATCGACAAGCGCTTCATCGATGGCGACATTTCCACCCGGTAAATCGACAGCTTCGGCGACAGCCCGTTTGATTTCCGACACCACCTGCGATCTTCTCTTGACCGGATCGGCAACAACGTATCGTTCGCCCAGTTGCTGCTCGTACTGCTCGGCATCCTGTATGACAATCTCTCTCTTATCGAGAAACCGGTGACCGAAACTCCTGTTGGAAGATTCGATCCCCTCGTGACTGAAGTGGACGATTTCCCGGCCGAAGAGCGCGACCAGCCACTGGATAGGTCTGGCGAAAGATTGTAGATTACGACCCCACCTCATCGATTTGGGAAAAGACAGTTCGAGAATCAGGCTTTGCAGAACGCCGGGAAGCAGCACCGAGGTTTCCACACCTTTTACCTCGCGCACCAGCATCATATATTCGCCTTTCGAAGTCTCGACCACTTGAAGGTCGCCGACTGCGACTCCTTTTGACCTGGCAAAACCTTCAACGGCCCTGGTTGGTTTTCCTTCACTGTCAAATGCAGCCATTTTCGACGGCCCAAGCAGCTCCTCGACGGTATTTTCCTGTATTTGCGCGACATCTCTGACCATAAGAGCAAGTCGCCGTGGTGTTCCCATCACCTTGATCGGGCCATGGCTAAACTTCAATTCAGCTGCCTTCGCGGTGAAAAGATCCTGAAGCTGGGCCAACGCAGGCTGAAGAAATCCTGCCGGAATCTCTTCCATTCCGATTTCAAATAATAGATCGCGCATAAGGATATCTTGTGAGTATGGGGTTAAGTGAAAATGAGAAAGAAATACGTCGCTCGTATGTGTTTAGTTGCTAATTCGATTCAATAGCCGCAAAAGTAGCACACTCATCACCGAAGTTATGAATGGTCACAGCAAACCACCTGATGGCTGCAATCCTCTCGAGACACGCAGCCACTCTACGTGTGAGAGTTTCGACGGAAAGCTCCTTCCGCTCTCGTGAGGAAAGACTGTTCAATTCTTCTTCTATCGCTTCTTCGATGAGGAGAATGATATCTTCAATCCAGAAAAACTGTCGGAAGCGGACACTGACATCGACCTTCCCCCATCTGCCGAGGGAACCGGGCAGCCTGCGGGAATTCCTTTCGGCAATCGGCAGACTGATCGGAACCTCAACGCTGATTTTCAAATCGGTATCCAGTTCGAGAGAACCATGCATTTGACAACGATAATGCGCTAAATGCCCCGGTTCGCCGTTTCTGACCTTATGCAGGAAATAGGGGAAATCGATCTCGAGGTGAGATGCTTCGGCTTCCAGCCGGTCCTTCATCTTGTCGAGAACGACATGGAAACTTTTTATGTCTATTTCCCCATGAAATTCGTTGAGAATCTCAACGAACCTGCTCATGTGCGTGCCTTTGAACTTATGGGGTAGATTGACATACATATTTACCGTAGCGACGGTATGTTGTCGTTTCTGCGACTTGTCGCGAACGGTTATCGGGTAGGAAATCGTCTTTACCCCGACTTTCTTGATGTTGATTCTCCGGCTGTCCAGTTGGCTTTGTATGTCTTTCATTCGGCTGGAAGTGAATTGATCGGCGATTTTATTTAAAATGAAGCCAACTCAGTCATAACCGTAAAAATCGGCAGAGGTGAGAATTCTTCAATCTTCTTTTAACAATCTTCGAACTGTCTGTTTCAGATCTTCAAGATTTCCCGACTTCACAACGTATTCGTCAGATGCCCAGGTGCCGAGATCGCGTTTGAATTCCTGGTAGGCGCTGCTGAGAATAACCGGCACGGAGGGATCGATCATTTTCATCTGACGAAGAACCTCAACACCGTTCATACCCGGCATCTGAATATCGAGAATGACGATATCCGGTGTATCTTCCTTGAATTTCTGCAGCCCGGATTCGCCGTCCAGAGCCGATATAACTTCGTAGCCATCATCCTCAAATTCTTCCCGATAAAGCATCTGAATGGATTCTTCATCATCAACCAAGAGTACTTTTTTCACTTTGTGCTCCTTCCGATGTATGCTCTAAGGCTTCGCGTAAATAGAGAGCCGCCTCTTCCGGTGGCAAAGGATTTATATAGAACCCCGTCCCCCATTCGAAACCCGCAATTGAGGTCAGTTTGGGAACTATTTCAAAGTGCCAGTGATAATACTCCAGCCCCCCGGATCGCAGAGGATCGGTATGTAATACAAAATTATACGGCACATTGGGGATGCACGTATTCAACCTCAGCAGGGTTTCGGTGAAGATCTCAGCCAAGGCGTATAATTCATTATCGTCAAGAGAGTAATACGCCGACGCATGACGTTTCGGCAGGATCCACATTTCAAAGGGAGTACGCGGAGCAAAAGGAGTAATGGCTATGAACCGGTCGTTCTGACACACTACACGCTCGTTCTGCCGTATTTCCTGGCGAATAATATCACAAAATATACATCTTTCCTTATACTTGTAATGAGATCTTGCTCCGTCAAGTTCGGAAACAATCATCCGGGGAAGTATCGGCAAAGCAATAAGCTGGGAATGGGAATGCTCCAGCGATGCTCCGGCCGCCCTGCCATGGTTTTTAAACACCATGACATATTTGAAGCGAAAATCCTTTTCAAGATCTATTATTCTTTCCTTATAAGCCTTGAATACCAGTGCCTTTTTATTTACAGAGAAATCGGAAAAACTTTGATCGTGACTGGGACTTTCAATAACAACCTCATGGGCTCCAATGCCATTCATTCGATCATAGAGACCGATCCCTTCCTTCGACAGATCTCCTTCAATGACCAGCGCCGGAAACTTATTCGGCACGACCCGCACCTGCCATCCTGAACCATTGCGAGGTTGATTGCCGTCCCTGTAGGCAAGTACTTCCAAGGGCGTGAACGATTCATTGCCTGGACAGAGCGGGCAGAACCCGCCCGTTCCGGTAGAGATCTCAACAGGGAAGTCGGTGGGTCGTTTCCTTCTCTCCTGGGAAATGATTATCCATCGCCCGAGGATGGGATCTTTACGAAGTTCCGGCATGCGCCTCTTATTGTCCTACTGACTTTTCTCTGGTTTCCTGCAAAGTCTTGCAATCGATGCAGAGCGTCGTTACCGGACGAGCTTCGAGACGCTTCAGACCGATCTCTTCCCCACAATCCTCGCAAACACCGTAACTTCCTTCCTCGATTCTGGCAATGGCCTCGTCGATCTTGGTGAGGAGCTTTCTTTCCCTGTCACGAATCCTCAATTCAAAACTTCTTCCCGATTCGAGGGTGGCTCGGTCGTTTGGGTCAGGAACATTGGTAGTCTGATCGGTCATCTCCGTCATGGTTTTGCCGGCGTCCGTCATGATTTCTTGCTTTTTAAGCAAAAGCTGCGTACGAAACAGTTCGAGTTGTTCTCTTTCCATGCACTCTCTCCTCATTTACTCAAATATATCACACAATCAATATCCGTTGTATGTCTCTCGGATAAAGGTGCCACTTTTTCCGCCGGTCTTTTTCAGGAGTCTAATATTACTGATGATCATTGATTTATCAACAGCTTTGCACATATCGTAAATGGTAAGAGCTGTAATGCTGACAGCAGTAAGCGCTTCCATCTCTACTCCCGTTTTACCTGTAATTCCAACTGTGGCAACAATATCTATTGATGAATCTTCATCATGGAGGACATAGGAGATATCCACCTTGGTTATCATCAAGGGATGGGCCAAAGGAATAAGTTCATCGACTTTCTTCGCGGCCATGATACCGGCAACCCGGGCAATTCCCAGGACATCGCCCTTGGCCATGGAACCGCTTTTGACTAGTTCGTAGGCCTTTGCCGACATTTTGATATTGCCCCCCGCATCGGCCACCCGAACAGTTTCCGACTTTTCACTCACATCTACCATCCTGGCATTGCCATGGCTGTCAAAATGGGTGAATTCAGCTGTGTCCTTTTCCGCCATCCCTCTGTTTCCTGTCATTTAAATTACGTACATTCAAGCTCAAGAGGTTCGCACCTCTAAACGATCCAAATACTAACACCCCACAAGGGGGTACTCTTTTCAGTCCCCCCTTGTGGGGGATAACTACACCTTGAGACAGATTTCTTGTTAAAAAACAAGAAAACAATCCGTAAGGTACTAATAAGTTGTTAAGTGCTACAATCAAGCGGTTAATTCTTGCCCATGACCTCGTTGAACAGCCTTTTAAAAAAACCTTCGTTTTCCTGATCTTGACCATGCTTTGTACAGAGGGTGTCGAATTCTCTCAATACTTTTTTCTGTTCCTCGCAAAGGTTTGTCGGTGTCATGACCTGAAGCTCGACTACCATATCTCCTCTCCCCCGCCCGCGGAGATTGAAAATGCCTTCATTTCGCAGGGTGAAAAGGGTCCCGGACTGACTGCCGACGGGAATATCGAGACTCTTCTTGCCGTGCACGGTCGGTACTTCGACGGTAGTGCCAAGAGCCGCCTGGACCATGGAGAGCGGAAACCGGCAATATACAGTGTCCCCCTCTCTTTTAAAGAATTCATGCTCCTGGACATGGACAACGACATACAAATCTCCGGAAGGTCCGCCTCGACGACCGCCTTCCCCCTCACCACGGAGACGCATGCGGGCACCGGTGTCGACACCGGCAGGGATCTTCAGCACAACCTTCTTGGTTTTTTCAACCAAGCCGGTTCCATGACAATCATTGCAGGGATTGGTGACCATTGCCCCTTCGCCATGACACTGCGGACAGGTGGAACTCATCTGAAAAAAGCCCTGTGAGCGCACAACCTGCCCCCTGCCATTGCAGGTCGGGCAGGTCTGTTTCTGAAAACCGGGACGATTTCCCGTCCCTTCACAGGTCCAGCAAGTATCCCTGCGAGTCAGCTGCACCTCCTTGGACACGCCGTGTACGGCTTCCATGAAGGTAATCTCCACATCGTATCGGAGATCGTTGCCGGGAATCGGTCCATCCCTTCTGACACTGGCCCGGCTTCCGCCTCCGAACCCGAACAGATCGCTGAAGATGTCGCCAAAGCTCGAGAAAATATCGTCGGCGTTGCCGGGCCCTCTGTAACCGCTGTTTTTAAGCCCGTCGTAACCGTAGGTATCGTATATTTGTCTCTTTTTCTCGTCACTGAGCACTTCATAGGCCTCAGTGCAGGACTTGAACATTTCCTCGGCTTCCTTATCGTCCGGATTTCTGTCCGGATGATATTTCATCGCCATCTTACGATAAGCCTTTTTTATCTCACTTTGAGAGGCGTTCCTGCTAACAGATAATATCTCGTAATAATCTTTACTCATGGCTATTCAGTTGGATTTTACACCTTCTGTCCGAGGTAGTTCACTCGAACCTTTTCGAACTATGCGTTTTCATCGACCCTCAAGAACCTCATACTCCACCAGGGAGTCCTCTTGAACGTTATTCTTCATTATCACGAAACTACCAGCAAACTATCGCTCTCGTCTTCGTCGCCGATTTTCGGTTTGCCGGGCGTATCCGGCAAATTTTTAACATTTTCAAAACTCACTTTTCCAGCCGCTATCTCTCTCAAAGTCATGACGATTTCCTTGTTTTTTCCTTCGACAAGGAAGGGTTCTCCCTGGCGATGCTGCTTTACACGCTGAACAGTGAGATGGATGAGTTTGAATCTATTCTGTTTGCCGACTTTTTCTAAACAATCTTCGCAGGTAATTCTTGCCATTCTAACAACCTCTTTGGTGCTTCAATGAACGATTAAGGAGAATAAAAATCCTCAGTTGACCTCTGCAGGCCTCAACGTGAACGGATTCGTGAGCAAGAGTGTTTCTGCCCTGTCGGGTCCAACCGAAACAATGTTTGCCGGAACTCCGGTAAAGTCTTCAATACGCTTGATATAGTCTTTTGCCTGAAGGGGGAGATCGTCATACTCCCGGACATTCTCAATATCCTCCTTCCATCCTTCAAGGCTTTCGTAAACGGGGGTAACGGATCCGGCCTGTCGAATATTGGCGGGCATTGTCCTGAGGGTCTTGCCGGCCAGTTCATAGGAAGTGGCGAATTTGATGGTTTCCAGACCGCTCAACACATCCAGTTTGGTTATCGCCAGTCCGGTGAGTCCGTTCAGCCTGGTTGCATCACTCACCACCACACCGTCAAGCCACCCGCACCTTCGACGCCTGCCTGTGGTCGCGCCGAATTCATGGCCCTTCTCCTGCAGCCTGTTGCCGGTCTTATCGGTCAGTTCCGAGGGGAAAGGACCTGCCCCGACACGCGTGGTGTATGCTTTCATGATACCGACAACGGCGTCGATATAGGCCGGACCGAATCCGGTACCGTTGCAGGCATTTCCCGCTATTGTATTTGATGAGGTCACAAAAGGATAGGTTCCGTGGTCTATATCCAGATGCGTCCCCTGTGCCCCTTCGAAGAGAATGTTCCGGTTGTTTCTTCTGGCCGTATCCAGTTCCACAGAAATATCGCCGAAGTACGGTATCAGTTTTTCACTGTATTCCCTGAAAAGGCGATAGATCTGTTCATACTCCACCGGAGCGCTGTTGTACTTATGGGTCAGCAGGAAATTCTTTTCCGCGACAGCTTCCTGCAGTTTTTCCCGAAAGAGATCGTCATCCAGCAGATCACCGGCTGTAATACCGATTCTACCGACTTTATCCATATAACAAGGGCCAATTCCACGACCGGTTGTACCGATTTTCCTGCCGGCCGCAAGAGAGGCTTCCTTTGCCTGGTCGATGCCGGCATGGTAGGGCATGATGAGGTGTGCTCTTTCGCTGATCATCAATCGCTTCGGCGTAACCATTATCCCCTGCTCCTTCAATTTATCGATTTCGCCGATAAGGACACCAGGATCGATAATAACGCCGTTACCTATCATGCACTTTTTCCCTTCATACAGAATGCCTGAAGGAATAATATGAAAAATAAACTTTTTCCCTTCAACTACAAGGGTGTGGCCGGCATTATTGCCACCCTGGAATCGGACGACGCAATCGGCATAGCGGGTCAGCAAATCGACAATCTTTCCTTTTCCTTCATCTCCCCATTGAGTACCAACAACAACAACACTGGACATCACCATCTCCTCTCAGAGGTTAACAAAACATACTTTCGGTTCACGACGAATTCGCGCAAGACAAACGGGCTATTATAGTAAAGCGGCAAAATAAAGTCAATCAATCATTCTTAACATAAGCTAGGATCTGCACATCCCACCTTAATATCGCAAAATCAATATCATGGAGAAACATTGGAATGATTCCCAGGGGATTCGGCAACTCGTCAATCATTGACACTCTCCTGCAAATACCTTACATTCGTAACGTTACCTGAAGGAACACACTCTTATCGCCCACGCAGGTTTCAGGCCATCCCGACATGATTTCCATACCCGTATCCGCCTGCTCCTGAATACGGTTGAAGAAATCTTTCATGTCTATTTTATTTTGAATTTTCGCCATACCCATTGACCTGGTTGGCATTACTACACAGAGAGTACAGATATGTTTGGCATCGGTCTGCCGGAAATGCTCCTCATCATGGCTTTGGCTCTTATCGTCGTTGGACCGGATAAACTTCCCGATCTCGCGCGATCCCTTGCCAAGGGGCTCATGGAGTTGAAAAAGACGGCGGAAAGCCTGAAAGGATCTTTTGCCGAACATGACAATCCCCTCAGCGAGATTCGCCCGGAACTGGAAGAAGCGGCCAAGTCGCTCAAGGACAACCTGCTGGAAATTCCTCCATACGAACGAGACCAGCCGGATGTCCTGAACAAGGTGATACAACCGGCGGAAAGAGCCGCCGAAGCATATCAGGAGTTGATGAAACAAACCGGCGGACCTCCGCCCGGCCTGCAAACCGACACCGCGAATAACAACACCACGGATACTGTCATCGATGCGGCTCAAACGGACCCTCCCCGTCAGGCGGACAACACTCCGGAACCAATAGAACCGATAGAACCGATAAAACCGATAGAACCGATAAAGAACGGGCACTGATCACCTCGGCACATGGCAAATTATAATCTCCAAAGCACGATACCTGTTATCGAGAGAAGTCTTGCGTTTTTTCGGCCGCATCATCTGGAGCTGAGAAAACGCCTGATCAAGGTGTTTCTTTCCATCGTCCTGTGTACCATCGTTGCATATCTTTTCATCGAAAAGATCGCCGCCCTCTTCATCTCGCCTCTTTTTGCCGCAAGCCCGCTGGTCTACCGGCTCGTTTACACCAACCTGCCCGAGGCATTTATTGCCTATATAAAGCTCGCCGTGCTTGTGGGCCTTATTGTCAGCATGCCCGTCGCTCTCTATCAGCTGTGGCGCTTTGTTGCCCCGGGCCTCAGAAAAGACGAGAAGAAACTGGCAGTTATTATTGTCTTCTGGGCTACGTTGCTGTTTTCCGGCGGCGCGTGTTTTGCTTTTTTCGTGGTGATGCCGAAAATGCTCGTCTATCTCATGAGCTATGCCAATGATGGCCTGGAACCCCTGCCGAAACTCGGCGACTACCTGACCTTCGTTGCCAGAACGATTCTCACTTTCGGGATCTCTTTCCAGATACCTTTCCTGATGGTCATGGCCGGCAAGGCGAATATTGTCCAGCCGGCATATTTTCGCCGCAAACGAATGTATTTCTATATGGCCATTATCGGGCTCTCGTTCCTGCTCACTGCGGGAGACTTCATGGCTACCGGCCTGCTCGCCTTTCCACTCTTTGCCCTCTATGAGGCCGGAATCCTGCTCTCGGCCCTGTTCTCAAGTAAGCCCTCGGCCAAGAAGAGCACCTAGATTTAGAAGATCTCCTGCTTCAACAGACAACAGGAAATCCTATACCGGGGTTGCCCCTGATCGTCGTATTCGATATTGTCAGCCTGAAGAAGCTTGTTCATCACGCAACCTTCGGCAATATTCAGTCGAAAAAAGCTTTCCTCCATCAATCCTTCATTTTTTATAAGACGATCGTTTTCAATACGGTATGCGTTGACGGGATGGTCTTCGCACAAGGGGCACTGATAGACCCGGCCATTGGGGAAAATGAAGAAATTCTCGGCCACATTGCCGGCACATTCAAACTGCTCGCCCCGGTCGAGAAATACCTTGGGATAGGTTACATGAATACCCTTCCCTGCAGCCAGCCGAGCAACTTCCGGAACCGTCTCCAGCCACTGGTCGCGGCTCACCCGGGTTGTTTCTTCGCTTTCAGTCAGGACCGAGTTGCCGCGCAGGCCGAGAACCTGGATAAAAAATTTCTCCACCTTCAAACTCTCCAGCAACGGAACCATCCTCACCAGGGCGTCGAGATTTTTTCTGCTGACGGTGTAAATTACGCTGACCCTGAACCCCTTCTCCACCGCTCTGGCAATGTTTGCCGTGCATACTTCAAAAACCCCGGCTCCACGGATCGGGTCGTTGGTGTCGGCATCCGGTCCATCGAGGCTGAAACTGAGATAATCCAGAAACTCCGGAGTAGTTTTCTCCAGCAGGTCGTTAAAAAGGTAGCCATTGGAATCGACTGTGACAAAGAACCCAAGTTCTTTGGCTTTCCTGATCGCCGAGGGCAGATCCGGATGCAGGGTCGGTTCGCCGCCAAGAAATATAAGATTGGTTTTTTTATCCGGATCGGCAAACAGGGCAATCCATTTATGGATTGTTTCCTCTGCCAGTGTCGCCGTGCCGTGCTGGGCCTTATTGATGTAACAATGGCGGCAGGACAGGTTGCATGCTGTCAGAATATGAAAAAAAACGTTTCGTTCGCCTTTCTGAAAACCTACTGTTCGTGCAATATTTTTCATACGTCTTCAACGCGTGCCTGAGGCACGCAAGGATTCCCCGATTACTGGTTTAAGGTATAGCTGGCGAGCAGACTGCTTTTCAAATACTGGCAGTCCGGAGAAGAGAAAAAATCCTTGAACAGCGCCAGGCTTTTATCCCGCAGAACCTCTCCCACAACCAGCACATTCATGCCGCGGTAAAGAGGCGACAGCATCTGCAGCGGCAGATTGGTCCCCCCTCCCATGGCGTCTTCGTAGCTGAAAACGAATCTTCGCACTCCGTTGACCAGCATTGTGGCGTAGCACATCAGACAGGGCTCCATGGTCGAGTACACTGTAACCCGATCGATATCGATCTTTCGGCTGCCCGCGAGAAGCGAGCGGAGAGCCAGGATCTCGGCGTGGTCTATTTCATTTGTCCGGCCAAAGCTGTTGCTTCGCCTGCCGGATGCCGCAATATCGCCACCATATTCAAGGACACAGCCCACCGGAAAATCACCGGCAGCGAGAGCTTCCCTTGCCTGCTGGAGAGCCATTTCCATAAATATTTCGTGTTGCTTCATAGCAGTTCGGTCCTGCAGGTGTTGTGATTTTAAGTTCATAGCGATCGGCCATATCTCAGGGCTGCGGCGATCAGTGTCGCCCGGGTGTGTTCCTGCACATAATCATGGGGTTGCTCGATAAACGGCAGGTACATGAGCGTGCACTCGGTATTGCTGACGGTAATTTTCGGCAAGAGCGGCAGTCTGTCTTTTTTATTTACGGTCGTGGCCGCAAGAACACTCTTGATGGCCTGAATCGCCTCTTTGTCGCCAAGGTTTACCGAATGGTCGTTGACAACTCGCCGTTTGCTCCCTTTCGGCAGTTTCCATTGCGAAACAGTGAGCTGGGAAGCGACCTGCAGAAAAGCCCTGGGGTTGATCTTGAAAGCCGGAATCAAAAAAGAAAGTGGCGTGGAATCAAAGCGGTCGCCGAACACAAAAGGTTGATTGGTAAAACGAAGATAATCGCCAAAACTTTTTAAATTCCAGCCTTTCGTGGAAAATGTGACCTGCCAGAAAGGCAGGTACTTTGCAGTGGATTCCGCCGACTCGACCACCTGCCATTCAATCGGCATAAATTTTCCGTCGTTTTCCTGCCAGAGCGATTCACAATTTTTGCACTGCAAGACCCTGCTGTCTCTTTTGCCGCCGAGAAGACCGCCGCATTGAGGACAGAGGGTGGAGATAAATTGAGGCTCCCAGGAAGCTTTGCTGGCACAGGTTTTTGCCACATGGTTTGCGACAAGGCTTTGATCGCCCAGGTTCCTGTTGTCCACGGCATCGAACACCGCTCCTTCATGAAGGTAGCAGGGCTGATAGATGCGGCTGAGGGTTTCTCCGATGAAAGCCCGGTGGTAGACGGCTCTTTCACTTTTTTCACCGAACAGGTCGGTGACCATTGCCGCCTGGGCAAAAACCGATTTTGTCGGCACTGTCTGGCAGACAAAACCCCCTTTAACCGTGGATACGACGGGTGTAAGCCTCATGGCCTGGGGGCGGAGGCCTAGGGACACCGGGATAGTATCCGCCTCGATTGCAATCCTCGAGGTATCGACTATTTTATGCTTTACCTCGGCACCGCGAATATAAAATATGGAACCTTTAAACCGCAGATACGGGGTATAGAAGAGCTGAGATTGATCGATATGGGCCGGGAGTTTACTGGGCAGCAGATATCTTCCGGCGACACGCTCCAGCCTGTAGTTGTTGACGTCGCAATATATACATCTGATCAGCCTGTCGTCTTCCCTGAGCACAATCGATGCACCGCACGAAGGGCAGTTCTGTTCGATGGTCAGTTCCATGGTGCCTACCCGAGACGCTGGCCACACTCATTGCAGAAAATCGAGTTATACAGATTTTCGACACCGCACTGCGGGCAAATCTTCGGTTCTTTTTTCTGCTCCGTCATTCGTCCGCACTGGGAACAGAATCTCGCCTTCGGCGTAAGATTCTTGCCGCAATCGATACACCGGACAAGCTGCAGCAACTGATGACCGCACTTCGGACAAAACCTCGAGTCGGCCGGGATGGCATGACTGCAATCGGGACAACTGACTTTTTCTCCCCCGTTTTCCCGTTTATCGGGCGGAGCTTCCGGGACTGCCTGCTTCATCGCAAAAAAGCTCGGCAACATCATCCCGAGGCCAAGGCCCAAACCGGCACCCGCCTCACCCTGGGTCTCTGCCGCTTTCTCCATGGCCATTGCCGCCTTCAGCTGCATGAACTTGCCCATATCGTTGATAACCCCCATCCTGCTCCGGTCATCGATGGCCTTCTGCACCTCGTCGGGTGGGGTAATCGAGGTAATATACAGCTGACTGAGGCTGAGACCGAAAAAAGAAAAATCCTCGGTCAAGCGTTTCTGCAGCTCATCGCTCAGTTCGTCGAACTTGCCGGGGAGATTGAAGATGGTGTCCAGGGTCTGGCCGAGGTAGTCATTGAACCGCGAGACGATAACCTGCTTGAGATAGCCGGAGATGCCGTCGGTATCCATTTTGCCCATGGTCCCGACCAGGGAATTGATAAACAGCACCGGCTGAACTACCTGCATGGTATATAAACCGTGAGCCCGCAACCTGATAAGCCCGAGCTCTTCATCTCTGAAAGCAACCGGGTTCTGGGTACCCCATGTGAGATTGGGGAAAAATTTGAGGTTGACGATATAGACTTCCGCCCTGAGAGGGCTGTCGCCACGCCAGGGAATCGACAGCAATTTCGTCAGCAGCGGCAGGTTGGCCGTCTTCAGGGTATGCCGACCGGGGCCAAAGCAGTCACAGGCCTTTCCTTTATAAAAGAGTACTGCGGCCTGGCTCTCCCGAACCGTCAACTGAGCGCCGAATTTGATCTCGCCCGAGCCATTTTCGGGAAGTCGATGGACAAGCTCGTTCCCTGTCTGATCGAACCATTCAATATTTTCTAAGAATATTCCACCGGTAAATCTATTCATGATATCCTCTTTGCTCGATTTCATTTCTCTCCGATTGCAGATCGGGAAAAATCATATATATTAGGTCTCGCTATCATAGCATAAATATTTCTTACCCATGCAGGAGAAAATCACGAATGGAATTTAAAGACCTTTGGGATGTCGAGAGTGCGATGAAGGTGCTCACCCATAAAACCGTGGACGGAAAACTTTGGGCGGAAGCCGTTGAATGGCTGATTATCTATGGTCCTGCGGAAATACGGCAATTGCTTCTCGAATCTTCGATGACTGCCGCCAGCAGTTCTTTTCCGGAGCTCAAGCCAAGCCGTTTCACTCCGGACGGCCAACCCTGCTATACCATCGAGGATCTGGCAAAAGCACTGCACATGGATGTAAAAGAGGCTACAAAACTTTTGCGGCAAAAAGAAGCGGAACACGAGATCCAGAACTTTTTCGATGAGACCGGAAGCGGTTCGGTGCATTGACGAGCCAAAGAAATTATCGCAGGTCTGGGTCTTTGAACCTCAATTGGACGAAAAAGTACTCTAAGGTTAATCTACCGACGTTCACGTGTGTGCCACAATCGCAGCACATAGATAGTGGATTTCCGGATCTCATAACGCACCTCATAGTTTCCAACTAGGATTCGCCGTATCTCGCGTGCTTCGAACTCAAACAGTTGTTCACCAATCCGCGGATTAGTCAACAAAGTAGTTGGCGCGTTAGTCAACGACTGCACTACACGTGCCGCAGCAGGCTGATTTACTGGTGCCAGAAACTCATACAGTCGTACTAGATCGGATAGTGCCTTACTGGTCCACTTCAGTTCCATCAACGCGGTACCGGCAACGGATCGTCAGTGCTGAGACTGTTGGCCCATGCCTGTACAGCCTGATGGTCAATGACAAGGCCTGCGTCTACATCAGCAAGCGCCTCACGTGTCAGCTGATCACGTTCTTCTTCTTGATCAATCCAGGCTGACAGTGCCTGCTTCATTATCCAACTGCGAGACCGTTCAAGTCGAGCTGCCATTTGATCGACCTTTTCCGCAAGCTGTAGGGGAACATGCGTGGTTAATACTTTAGATTCTGTTTGAGCCATAGTTGTCACTCCTTTGTATATTTGTGAATCATAATTAATCATATTGATTAATTATGATTATGTCAATCGGGATTGGCCGGATCTCTGATCTTTTGCTCGTGCACGCCATATATCAATATATTTATGAAACGTTATACTGGTCACAGCATGACAGTTCTTCTGCCGATCGGCAGAGCAAACATCTGAGCGCCGTCAATGGCTACAGTTCATAGAGTTTGTCGTCATGGGCGGGTGGTTGACGCTTATGAATCGCCGCCTTTTTCATCGACTCGAGACTGAAATCCTCGCCATTCAGCAGATCGCCCATTTCTTTTTCAACCTGTTCGGGGTCTTCCCCCGCTTCCATTCTGGACAGGGCCTCTTCCATCGATTCCCCTAGACGGATGCCGGTCTGGGAGGTGAACTTTCTCATCATCGAAGCCATCTGTTTCGGATCGTCCTCGTTGATGTGTTCGGCCTCGCGCATCAGCGATTCGAAGGCGCGCTCCATCTTCACCTCGTCAAGGCCGGACAGAGGGTCGTCGCCACCGCCTTCTTCTTTGGCCTTACCAATTGTCGCAAAGGTGGAAATCTGTTTTTCCAGCTCCTTTTTGCCACAGCGCGGACAATCGGGAACTTTTGCTGTATTCACCCTCGATGAGAAAAAGTTGAAAATCACGTTGCATGTATCGCAATAAAACTCATATATCGGCATTACGGTTGTTCCTCTCTCTATGCTTTATTATTTTTCTCTAGCCAAGAACCCGATCAATCAACTCTTCACCCACATCTGCGGTGATAGAAGTGCTGCCGATGCCGGTCGGCAATACATAATGAACTTTTCCACCGACAACTTTTTTATCGGCCAGGAGATATTTTTTCATCCTCTTTCGGTCGAGATTATCAGGAATCTCGACCGGCATACGGTAAGCTTCCAAAAGTTCGATTATTTTTCTTGCATCTTCGTCTGCAAGATGACCGGTCAGTACGGCGAGCCGGGCTGCCGCAGCCATGCCAATCGCGACAGCCAGACCATGAATAAGGGTGTAATCCGAAGCCCCTTCAACCGCATGGCCGATGGTATGCCCATAGTTGAGTATTCTTCGCTCTCCCCCTTCCCGCTCATCCTCGGACACCACATCGGCTTTTATCCGGCAGCAGGTGAGGACGGTCTCGACAATGAGTTTCTCGTCGAGTGCGAGAATTCCACCCCTGTTCTCGGTTAAAAATTGAAAAAAACCTGCATCGCGAATCACCCCGTACTTGATCACCTCGGCAAGACCACCAAGCAATTCATCCTCCGGCAGACTCCTCAATACGGAAATATCGATATAGACCACCTTCGGCTGGTAAAAAGCTCCGACAAGATTCTTGCCCTCCGGGATATCCACACCGGTCTTCCCGCCAACCGAGCTGTCCACCTGGGCCAGCAGCGTAGTCGGTATCTGGACAAAGGGTATGCCGCGCATGAACGCGGACGCCAGAAAGCCGGTTAAATCTCCGGTAACGCCGCCACCCAAAGCAATAAGCGCATCTTTTCGATCAAAACCGAGACGGATCAATTTGCCGGCCAGATCTCCTATCGTCTGTAATGTCTTGTGAGCCTCGCCATGGGGAAAGGTGATGAGTTCAGCCTCGAGTCCCGCTCGCTGGAGAGACTCCATCAAGGTCTTGCCGAAGAGCTGGGCAACCTTGTCATCGGCAATGACACCGTATCTCTTGCCGACTTTTCTCGCCGTCAGATCCTGGCCTACTTTCTGCAGGCAGCCGCTTTCAATAATAATGGGATAACTTCTTTCTCCAAGACCAACCTGTAGTTCCGGCATATGTTCCTCGCGGGCACACAAAAAAAAATTCAGACAGAAGACGATACCAACAACAAAAACAAAAATTTACCCGAATCGTCGGCAAAAAAAAAGGAGATATCGCCTCAGGCGATATCTCCTTTGATGACTTAGGTAAGTCAGAGATTACATGGCAGCGCCGGAAGCGGCACCTTGCATTTTAACCTCAACTTTCTCGGTCAATCCCTCGTAGTACTTACGGAGGTGTACGAGTACTTCCTCACGACCAAAATGATCTACAACCTCAGCGCCGTCGGACAGTGCCTTACGGAGTTTGGTTCCGGACAGGATAACGCGGCTCTCCTTGGAGTGATTACAGGTACGGAGAGAAGCCATACCGTCACACTTATGGCAGTAGAAGGTCCAGTCGATTTTCATCGGCTTGCACTGCAGGTCTTTGCCGGCATCGCCGGTTTGCGGAATGCGATCGAAAATGGTCTGTGCCTCGAAGAGACCATAGAAGTCACCAACGCCAGCATGGTCACGACCGATCAGCATGTTGTTTACGCCGTAGTTCTGACGGAAGGTTGCATGGAGCAGGCCCTCACGCGGTCCGGCATAACGCATATCCAGAGGATATCCGGCAGAAATTACATTCTGCTTGACGAAGTAGTTCTCGATCAGGATGTCGATTGCCTCGACACGTACCGGAGCAGGAATATCACCGGCCTTGAGGTTACCGATAAGAGAATGGATCAGAACGCCGTCACATACTTCGACAGCGATTTTGGCAAGATACTCATGTGAACGATGCATCGGGTTACGGAGCTGCAGGGCAGCAACGTTTGCCCAGCCACGCTCTTCAAACATTGCGCGGGTCTCGGCAGGAGTGAGGTATACGCCGGGGTATTCTTTCGGATATTCACCCTGGGACAGAACCTTTACAGGACCGGCAAGGTTGAACTCTTTCTGAGCGAAAACCATGATGACGCCAGGATGATCTTTCGGAGCGATCTCCCAGAATTTGTCGCCGATTGACTCTTCGCCTTCGCCTCTGAATACTTTCTCACATTCCCATCTCTTGTCTGCTTCGGTCATCTCAAACTTCTCGGTGACCTTCATGGTAGCAAATACTTCGCCCTTGCGAACCAAGGCAATCTCTTCACCTTCTTTGATTGCGGCAGCGTCGGCAGCGGCAACGTCGAGGGTGATGGGCACCGGCCAGAAGGTACCGTCAGCCATCTGGAAATTCTCGCAAACGCCTTTCCAGTCAGCTTTGGTCATGAAACCGGACAGCGGAGAAAAACCACCGATTCCCATCATGATCAGGTCGCCTTTAGCGCGGGCAGAAATCTCAATCTGCTTGAGGCCGGCTGCTTTTTTGAGTTCTGCCTGGAGCTCTGCGCCTTCAAGCAATGCACATACCAAACCTTTTCCACCATGAGGTGCAACTAATTTTGACATAGATTCCTCTTCTTTTTAGGGTTTATATTGTATCAAAATCACACCGAACAAACCAATGTGCGGTATACTGAACGGATATTCATTTACGAGCATGTATATATCAAAAAATCGGCCAAAAAGTCAAGTGAAAAGAGTCTGGCACTTCAGCAACAATTTCTTGACTTCTTGATACCTCCCCAAACTAAACAACTACATTTTCTCGCTTTGCAGCGATCGAAAGTGACAGTCAAGACTACAGTTGGGCAGGACTGCCCAACATTGAAGTTTCAATGCAGCTCAAATTCAATGTATTTTTGATCGTGACTTAGTCTCCACTTTAATCTCTATGATTTTTTTAATGGATTAAGAAGGATATTATCCGTACAGCATTTGGTAATTTTTTTAATAAATATAAATTTATTTTATAATGCAAGGAGTACCCGCTTTGCGGCCACCTCTCCATAATTCCCTATTAACTCTAGTAAGTTAATGTTTCCACTGAAGAATTATTTTCTAGAATTCCCAGTCTTATCCAAACAACTTCATGGCTCGATTATTGCTCTACTCTTCGGAATGATTGTTAAATTCCGCTATATTTAACCAACCGACCGTTTAGAGGTACATATGAAAACAGCTAATTCTCGACATTACACAGGAAGCAATGAATGTCGCATCGTGCTAATGCCGTTAATCTTAATGTCTATCCTCTTTATAGGAGGCACTCATGTGGCAGCCAGCGGCGACTCGCTTAGATATCATGAAAGTGGCGCGTTAACCAGTATAGAAAATAACGACACTGCCATCATAAACGATAGAGGGTATATGATCGCTCCCTCTGTTCTTGTGGTTGACGCGGCAGGCATGCAAACCTCGCTGGACAAGCTTACCATTCCGACAGAAATAAAATTTGAATACAGTTACATGAAAAGTGCTCCAAAAACGATGTCTCCAACTATCGTGTTCATCGAAGAAAAGAAAAGCAGCACAGAAAGGAGTAAGCAATGAAGTTAAACACTTCGGTTTTCAAAATGGTTTTGCAGTCCCTGTTTTTCCTGTCGCTGGCCATACCTGTTTCTTCCTTCGCGGCCATGGATGAATATTGTGTTACTCCGCCCTTTGTAGCCCAGTCCATTTCACCGAATATCCTTATTGTCCTGGATAACTCAGGCAGTATGTGCGGCCAAGCATATTCAGGAGACTATGATACATCACAGTTCAATAGCGGGCTCTATTACGGATACTTTGATGGAACAAAGAATTACCAATATACCAGCAATGGAAGATGGGAAATTACTACTTCGGCCATGACCACGGGCACTGTTGCTAATCCCATTGCCAACGGCAGCTTCCTCAACTGGGTCACTATGCGACGAACGGAGGTGTCGAAAAAGCTTCTCATCGGCGGCAAAGCAAATCCACGGTCACCCAATTCCGGAAACACGGTAAAGTTGGATGGTGAAACCGGTTGCGATAGATCTTTTAATAAAGACTTTGACACTAGTTCCGGAGGTTTTATTTACCCATTTGTCGGCGATTATAACTTTGCAAGAAATATTAGAAGTGAATTTACTGTTAATAGTAATGATGGGACTGAACAATTTATTACTCGACCCAAAAATGATATTGATATAGGCAGTTGGGCTACTTCACCAGCAAGCGACAAAGTTGACGAAACAGGGACTGGCAATGGCAACACAGATTATATCACAAATGTTGCTATCGCAAATCCCGACAACTTGGCTCCGGTTATCATGGATTTCGACTATACGCAGGCAACCCCTGCTGGCATTCTAACTGTAAAAGTATATACCAGAGCGAGGAAAGAGGTAAATCAGCAAAGACTATTACGAGGCGTGCTCAGAATAGGTGGAGTAGATTTTGAAAGTCCAACGATTGCGCTCGGCACATCATACCCAGAGAACTCTCCCCTTATTTTTACATGGGAGACGAACCCATCGACCAATGCAGCATGGACATGGGATGAAATTCAACAGATAGCGACTTCAGATAATCTAGAGGGTTTCGGCGTGAAGGCGGGATCTAATTACTCAGCAAACACTATACGGGTGACCCAGGTATATCTTCAGATTGAGATTACTCATCCAAGTGGTGGTCCTTACAACATAATTGTTGATCAAGGGATGATCAAGGCGGAAGGACTCATAGACAACCTCGACAATGAAGTAAGATTTGGGCTTGCTTATTATAATAATAATAATGCAGGCCAAGTGGACACCTATGTCGGCTACGGTTCGCCTACCAATATGATCACTTCAATCCACAACATGACACCAAACACCTGGACACCTCTGGGCGAAACACTACGTGAGATGGTCGGGTATTTCAGACAGGATTCACCATATTATTCTAACTCCCCAGCTGATTACAGCGTGGGCACCGGCGACTTTGGCTCCAATAATATCTATCGCGATCCCTACGCCTACAAATTCACGGACTTGGACTCCAGCCTGACAAACATGTATGTATCTTGCGCCAAATCGTTCATACTGTTCCTGACGGACGGCGAATCGACTAAAGACCAAAGTATGCCGGGGACTTCGACGACATCGCCTTACGCCGCATGCACAGCAACAAATATCAAGGGCTGTTCCGGGTTTGGGGGAACACCGAATAATCCGAACCCCAGATTTGCCGGCACCCCCATCGGCACAACATATACCGACCAAGGTACGGATTATATGATCGATGTGGCCTACTGGGCAAGAACCAATGACATGAGACCTGGAGCAGAGACTGATGTACCGACCACTTGGCGGAAGAGCCTCCCAGGTATGCAGAATGTCTTTCTCTATCCAGTATTCATGTTTGGTACCGGCTCAACGTTGCTCAAAGACGCGGCCATTTATGGCGGTTTTGTAGATAACAATGGTAATAACAAACCGGATTGCACTACCAACCCGGCAGAGTGTTACAAGGATTCCAACGGAAACGGAGTTATTACATCCGATGGCCTGGATCTTCCCCTCACCTACTACGAGGGCGATGACGGCTATGCACTTGAGCAAAACATTAAGCAGGCAATATATGACATAGTAAAGAGAGCGGCCTCAAGTACGGCAGTATCGGTACTGAGTTCCAGCGAAGGCAGCGGCGCCAATCTTGTGCAGTCGCTTTTCTATCCCAAACGATCTTTTACATCCTCCGCCGATATCACATGGACAAGCGATTTGATGAATTACTGGTATTATTTTGATCCGTATTTCGAAAATGCCCAGATTCGCGAAGACACGATCCGGGACAATAGCGACAACACTCTGCTTGATCTTAAAACCGACTATATCACCCAGTTCTATTTCGATTCAGGGCAGCAGAAGACTTTGGCTGCACGTTGTCAGGACACCGATGGCGATGGTGATTGCGACACTATAGTTGATACAATCCCAATTGAAGACGCCAAGGCAATCTGGCGGGCCGGAGTCAATCTCTGGTGGACTGAGCCGACCGCCAGAACGATCAAAACTTCGTTAGATGGATCTACTCTCATTTCGTTTGAAACATCAAATAAGGATCTGCTTGATGATTACCTGGGGCAGACCGCAATTGATGGTGCCGCCAATGCGACCATCAATTATATTCGCGGAAATGACTTTTCCAAACTCTGCTCTGTAACCAGGATCCCGTGTACTGCAGATACCGATTGCAGCGGCAGTGGCGACATCTGTGTTGCCGCCAGAAACAGGACCGTGCCGATGAAAGTCTGCATGTCAACCAGAAATCCATGTTCCACGGATACCGATTGCGGTGGCACCGTTGGTGATTGTGCGGAAGAAACACACACCTGGAAACTGGGGGATGTGGTCTCCTCAACTCCTCGGATTATGGGACCAAGCCCCTTGAATAATTATAATATACCGCCACCAATCGGGTATGGGGATCGCACTTATTTCGATTTCATTTCCACCGATGAGTATAAAGAAAGACAGCGCGTATTTGTTGGCTCCAATGATGGCATGTTCCATGCTTTCAGACTTGGCAAGGTCGTGCAAAATTGGCCGGGAATAAAACAATGGTGGCAAGTCGGAAGACTTGAAGGGACAACAGGCGTTGGCGGTATCGGCACTGAAAGCTGGGCATATATTCCGAAAAATGTCCTGCCTTACCTGCAACACCTCTCTAATCCTGACTATTGTCACATCTACATGGTGGACGGTCCGGTGTCCCTGGTAGACGCAAGCATAAATTGCAGTGAGACAGCGTACTGGAACTGTGCCAAGCAAACCAATGCCTTATCCTCCAGTTGGCGAAGTGTCGTGATAGGCAGCATGGGAATTGGCGGAGGTACCAGTAGCGTCGCTAATTCTAATTGTGTCAAAACGCCTTTGGAAGTCAATGGCTCTCCGGTAGGTTGGTCCTCATATTTCGCTCTTGATGTGACCAACCCGGAAGATCCTATGACCCAGCAGGATGATCCCAAATTATTATGGGAGTTCAATGACCCCAATCTCGGCGTCACCAATGTCGGCCCGGCAATTGTCAAAGTTGGCAAGGGAAAAAGTTGTACCACCAACAATGCTACATGTAGCGTAGACAGCGATTGTCCTCTAGATGGAGAATGCGTAGAGGTAAATGGCCGATGGTTCGCCATCCTGGCATCAGGCTCGACCGGCCCCATCGCCACCAAGGATTTCAAAGGCACTTCTAATCAGAATCTCAGGCTTTTCATCCTTGATCTCAAGACAGGTGCTTTGCTGCGGACCATAGACACCGGCATCGCCAATGCCTTTGCAGGATCGATATCCTCCAACTCGGTTGATCTGGAAAAAAGCAATCGCCAGGATGAAGGCCATTATCAGGATGATGTCGTTTATATTGGATATGTCCAGAACACTACGAGCGGTGGAGTTCTCAGACTGGTAATCAATGACGATATCGATCCTGCAAACTGGACGACCAGCACTGTCATCAACAATACTGGACCGGTTACCACATCGGTCGTGAATCTCCTTGATCGAAAAAGCGGAAAGCTCTGGCTGTACTTTGCAGAGGGCAGATATTTCCACAAGCAGGATGATCTGACCACTCGCCGTAAACTTTTTGGTATTGAAGAACCGTGCTATGTCGACGATCCCCTGACCTTGTCAGCAATAGATTATAATGTCCTTCCCGCCTGCAGCATTTCAACCACACTGGCCAACCTTAAGGACCAAACTTCTTCTCCGGGAGCATTAGCAGACACTGATACAGGCTGGTATGTCAACCTGGATTTATCTTCGACAGCAATAGGTGCCGAACGAGTGATTTCGAACCCTACCCCGGATACCCTTGGCGCCATTTATTTCCTGAGTTTCGCTCCTACATCCGATATCTGCGGTTATGGTGGGACAACTTATTTATGGGCGTTGGACTATAAAACGGGAGATAAAGTGTCGTATAAAATGCAAGGTAAAGCCTTAGTGCAGGTTTCAACCGGCGAAATCAAGGAAATTGATCTGGCTGATCCAAACACTTTCTCTGAAAATAACAATAGACGTACTGTAGGCTTCCAAGGTATTCCGCCAACTGGACAGGGCCTTATGGTTATCACCAACCCTAGCCCCACAAAAAGATTCATGCATATACAGGAACAATGATATGAAGTCTCAAAGCGGCTTTACCCTTGTTGAACTCATGGTAGTTGTAGTCTTAATAGGAATTATTCTGGCGATGGTCACTCTGAATTTCACCCAACTCAATGAGAAATATACGGTTGAGTCGAACATGAAAGAGATATATTCCATGCTGATGAGGGCAAGAAACGATGCATCAACTACCAATATGCCCCGCTTGGTCGTTATAGCCGCCAATCAAGTGCAGACCGGTGCGGATGCAGACGGAAACAACATCATAGATGGCGTCGCTGTAACAAAAAGATACCCGCGATTTACTATTAACTGCGGCATCAACCCCTGTGTCGGTAATACGGTCGCTTTCGACAGAAGAGGACTGACCAACAACAATCAGACCATAAGCGTAGCCGGTTTTTCAGCCGGTACAACACCGGCCATGGACTGTATCGTGATAGCGGCCACTCGAATCAACATAGGCATAATGACAGGAGGAAATTGTGTTCAACGATAAAAAACCATCACATCATGGTTTCACCCTGGTGGAGGTTATGATCGCCCTGCTCATCTTCATGGTGATTATGCTGGGACTTGCTCAAGGGGAAATAGCCGCACTTAGGACCCATAATGGGAATATATTTCGTGACGAAGCCCTTAGACTGGCGGAAGATGAATTAAGCCGGCTCAAGGCTGAACAGTTTTCCGTCCTTGGCACTTCAGCTGCTCTTGCACCGGCACCTTGGTCTGCGCCTGCAGCTATCACAGTGAACATGCGGAGTAGCAGTGCCACATTTGCAAGATCGACACAAATAACCAACATACCATCAACTTCCACAGCGCTTTTACGCATAGATGTGGCTGTGGGATGGAACATTGGAAACAACGCCCCGATGGCACCCACGAACATGAACCGTCAAACATCATTGAGCACAATAATCGTGCAGGGTGATTAAAGGTCAACCATGAAATTTTTTATAGGCAATTTTTCCCACGAAGAATCCGGGTTTTCTCTTGTAGAGTTAATCGTTTATCTGGCTATCTTGGGGATACTCATGACTGCGGTAGTCATAACTTTCACCCAGACAATGCGCAACACCGCTCAACAATCCAGTATTGCCGAGACAAAAATTGAAGCGGGCATAGGTCTGGGGCTATTGCGATCTGACTTGGAACACGCAGGCTTTGGATTGCCTTGGCAATTCCCTGCAGTGCCGCTTCCGTACAGTGAGCCTGGCCCAATGGCGGATGCACCCAATGATATACCAAGAGCACTCATAAGTGAAGATGCCTCCGCCTCCAGCTTTAATGCTTCCGACTATCTTGTTATACGCGCCACCAATGTGATACGAGGAGTAAGCGGGCAAAAATGGGGCTACGTGGGTCGAGACATCAATAGAAATATTACTATTCAGTCTATGAGTGGTGATATTTTTTTAAACGCTGACAACGTAATAGTCATTCGCCCAGAAAGTTCCCCGGGGATGTTGCGCCAATTGGTTATGAATGCCTCAAACTATGTAACCAAACCGACAGCGGCGGGAATGGCCAATTATGCTCCAATAGCCACTCCTAACGATCCGGATGGAGAAAGATTTTTAGTCTACGGGCTGAATGATGGTGGTGGCAATATAAGCAGACCGTTCAATCGGACAGATTATTATATAAACAATGGCAACGTACCCACTCACTGCGCACCCAATACAGGTGTCTTGTTTAAGGCGACAGTTAATCAAGGCGATAATAATTTCAATATCATGCCAATAGTCGACTGCGTGGCAGATTTCCAGATAGTCTATTATCTGGACAACAATGGAGATGGGGGATGGGATCTACGTGTCAACGCAAATGGCCTTAATGGACTCTCCGCCGCAGAAATTCGTGATCAGGTCAAGGCGGTCCGCTATTTTATACTCTCCCATGAGGGTGGGCTGGATCGTACATACACGTATCCAAATCCAACCATCAACGTTGGCGAAGTGGCTGCGGATGGAGTTACACTGGTGGCGGGCCGGCTATTTGACATAAATGCGACCATCGGTGGAAACTGGGCAAATTATCGATGGAAAATAGAAAGCATGGCAATAACTCCAAAGAACTTAAAATGACATTGCTCATGATGAGGGACATAAATGCGATTTGATAGAACTATAAAAATAGTTAACAATCAGAAAGGAATGGCTCTGGTCTCAGCGCTCATGCTTGGCTTAATCGGCATGCTGATGGTTGCATCTCTTCTCTTTATGGTGGACACCGGAACCTGGCTCAGTGGATCAAAAAAACGCTATCAGATGGCACTCGATACCGCTCACGGCGGTATTAATTTCTTTACCAAAGAAGTCATCCAAAGAGGATTAGGGGGGACTGGATTGGATGCCATGGGTAATTATGGGGGAATATTCACTACCGACCCAGGAATAACAAACGCACAGTTCAACACTAAACTCACCACAAGAGGCGATATAAGAGATAGGTTTTGGCCTTACGATCCCGACGTTCTTCCTAACTCTGCCGTCCCTTTCAACGCCACCGACGCGACCGTGACTTTGGCATTTCCAAATAGTCCCAACATAAGTGTGTCTACCACCATAGTTAGCACTAGCCGCGGTAACAGTGGCTTGGCAGCCAATAATCTGCAAGGTGGCGGTGTAGTCAACAACAACGCCGGCACAATTACACCCCAACATATTCCTTATCTTTACCAGACAGAAAGCCAGGGGCAAAACGTAATAAATCCAGTAGAAAACGCCAGATTATCAGCTGTCTATGTTTATTAGGAAGAATCGTTTTTTTCCGGATTTTGGAAAATCAAAGCTGTACACGTCGTAGTAATGTAGGATCAATGTATTTTGTATTCTTTAATTTTGCCTAAAAGGGATGGATAACTTATTTCTAAGAGTTCTGCTGCTTGGGTCTTGTTTCCCTTGGTTTGCAAGAGAACCTTCTCAATGAGGTACCTCTCAAACAAGACCTTCCCTTCCTTGATGGACAAGGTTTCGGATAACATATTTTTTGTCGGCCCACACTTATTGACGAGGATATCTGCAGGGAGTGCGTTAGGACCGATCCACCCGTTTTCTGAAAATATCATTGCATGCTCAAGAGCATTCTTTAATTCGCGGACATTCCCGGCCCAGGCATAGCTACATAGAAGTGCAAGGGCATCTCGGGTAATCCCTTTAATTTTAATATTCATTTTGATCCCGTCCTTCGCCAAGAATGAATTGACCAAAAGCGGGATATCACCAAGACGCTCGCGCAAGGGGGGTATCTTAAGTTCAACAACATTTATTCGAAAGAGTAAATCCTGCCTGAAATTGCCTTGCTCAACCTCGCCTGCCAGATTTTTAGCAGTTGCAGCGAGCATTCGCACATTGATCTTTCTGCTTCTGGTCGCGCCGAGCGGTCGGACTTCCCGCTCTTGAAGGACCCTGAGAAGTTTCACCTGCAGCCCCATCGGCAATTCGCCTATTTCGTCAAGAAATAATGTCCCCTCGTTAGCCCCCTCGAATAAACCTTTCCGGTCGGTGTCGGCTCCGGTAAAAGCACCTTTTATATATCCAAAAAATTCGCTTTCCAGCAAATTTTCAGGAATGGCTCCACAGTTAATGGAAATAAAAGGCTTATTGCCTCTCTTGCTTAACTGGTGAATCCCTCTGGCTACCATCTCCTTTCCAGTACCGCTTTCTCCGGTAATAAGCACAGTAGTATCATAGCAAGCCACTCGCCTTCCCGCATCGAGGACAGCCGTAATCGCCGGACTCGAACCGATTATGTCCTTGAAACCTTTATTTTGTTCCAGTTCCTCAACTTTTTGGCGAAGATGAAGATTCTCTTTTTTGAGCTGTACCCGCTCTGCGGCCTTTTCGAGAACGTAGACAACCTCATCGAGTTTGAAAGGTTTGGTGATTAAATCGTAAGCACCAAACTTCATGGCCTGAACGGCTGAATCGACGGTAGCAAAAGCCGACATCATGATGATGGTTGAATCTATTTCACACTCTTTGGCTGCCGCTAAAAACTGCAAGCCATCCATCACCGGCATTTTTAGATCGCAAAGGATAAAATCAAAATCATTTTTCTTAGCTAATTCAATGCCTTGTCGTCCATTTTCAGCAGTTACTATTGTATATCCTTCTTTACGCAGAAAGGCGGACAACATATTGAGCATGTTTAATTCATCATCTATTATCAAAATGCTATTTGTTGTAGGCGTAGCCATTATTTTAATTACATGAAGTTATTGGAGTGGATGTGAAGTGTCTCTGCAGCGGCAGTTCAATCTTTACTTCAATACCGTGAGGATCCCGATTGTTTATAGCAATACTGCCACCCATTCTTGCCAATATTGCATGGCAGACAAACAGGCCGAGGCCCGTTCCTCTGCCGACTTCTTTGGTCGTAAAAAATGGATCGAAAATATATTGCAGATTCTCTTCGGCAATTCCAATACCATTGTCTCTTATACTGATGACCAGAACCGACCCCAGTTGGCTGCTCTCTTGATTATATGTTGCAATAGCAATTTGCCTTTCATGCCCTACTTCAGCTGTTGCATCGACCGCATTGAAGAGTACATTGAGAAGAATCTGCCGAAGAGCATCCTTGTCGACCTCTATTTGATCGCTTGCTGCAAAAAGCTCTGTCTTTATTGTACAAGCAGTAAACGATTTCTCCAAAGAGACAAAACTCATCACTTCTCCAATCAGCACATTAACAGATATCTTTTCTTCACCGGATCTTACCGACCCGGAGAAGTCAAGAAGTTGCCGAATGAGTTTTTTTATTCTATCTAGCTCCTGCTGTGCTTTTTCCGAAAACTGTACTTTTTCATCCGCTGAGAGATCTTCCCGCCCCAATAGTTCGACATAACCTTGGATTATCGACAGCGGATTACCAATTTCATGAGCCAGTCCTGCTGATAATCTACCTACCGAAGCAAGTTTTTCAGAACGTACAACCAGATCATTTTTTTCTTTTAACTCTTTATTCACGTCCTCAAGCTCGCGTACAGTATTGCGAAGTATGCTATTATCTCTTTTTATTCGATCAAGTAAAGCGTTCAAGCTTATCGACAGTTTCCGAAAGGCACTCTCATCGTCGCTAAAAGAAAGAAGCGACTGCTCATCCGGATGATAATTTTCAGCCATCAGCACCAGTTTATCCAGAGGCCTGAAAAACAAACGGACAAATCTGAAATAACCTAAACTGGTAAAGAGTATTACATTAACAAGAAGATAGCAAAGAGCCACTCCCAAGTCTCTTTGATATCGGGCATATATCGGCAACAGAGATCGCTCGGCATTTATACTGCCATGCACCTTGCCAGAACTATTAACGAGAGGCACAGCGATGAGGGCCACCTCACTGCCGAACACATTGATTGTCCACTCTTCGCCTGCAAAACCCACAGCAGCAGATTTCATCATTCTGGCCTTTTGCGATCGCGCCAGCAACTCTTGCCGAAACCTGCACAGCGAAGATTCCGATACCACCTCCCCTCCCACCTCGACAATCATGCATGAAAAATCATCACGGAATACTTCGATCATTTTATCATAGCTCATTCCAGGATCGGTGGATTGTCCCCGTGCTTTTTCTGCGGAAGGAAAAGGTACCACTTTCTCTATAAAATGCTGCGCCCATATAATATCTTCTCTTATAGAGGTACGCACGCCTAGAAAAATAACTATAATGCTCTGTAAAAACATACCAACAGCCAGCATCGTTGCGAAAACTAATACAACTCTAGTTTTGAGACCGGTTTTTGTCATAAGGACAAATTTTCATGTTTTCAAAGTTGGAAAGCTTATTTTGTCGCCTGTCGCCGATTATACTCTATCATGGTTTTGGTATCGTTGGGTACCGATATGTTCGGACAGAAATACAGGAAGGAGTTATGATTTTAACAGTATCGAAAAAGAAATTCGGTCATCGATGCACATTGTAAAAAAGTTAGAGATTGGTTCGCAGGGAAGCCAACAGCAGACTTGACCCTTTTTAACCTCTTCCCTTCCCAATAGTTCCACATAGCCTTGAATTATCGACAGAGGATTGCCGATTTCATGGGCCAGTCCGGCCGACAATCGACCTGCGGAAGCAAGCTTTTCAGAACGAACAACCATGTCATTTTTTTCTTTCAACTCTTTGTTGGCGTTCTCAAGCTCACTCACCGTGCTTCGCAAACTGCGGTTATCTCTTTTAATACGATCGATTAATGCATTTAAACTTATCGACAACTTGCGAAATGCGCTCTCATCGTCGCCGAAAGGAAACAGAGACTGTTCATCCGGGTAATAGTTCTCAGCCTTCAACACCAATTTGTCTAAAGGCCTGATGAAAATGCGCACAATTCTGAAAAAGCCCAAGCTGCTGAATATTATTACATTCACCAATAGATAGCAAAGAGCAATCCCCATATCTTTTTGATATCGGGAATAGATCGGCAGCAGAGACCGCTCCGCGTTATACTGCCATATACCTGCCCTTCCCTGTCTACCAGCGGCACAGTAATGAGAACCACTTCTCTGCCGAATAGATTAAGCTTCCACTCCTCATCGGCATACCCTGTTACCGAAGCTTTGACCGCTTTGGCCTGTTGCGATCGAGCGAGCAACTCCTGCCGAAACCGGCACGGCGATGGTTCCGATATCACCTCCCCTGCCACCTCGACAATCATGCATGAGAAAGCGTCGAGATATCTTTCAGATATTTTATCATAGCTAATTTGATTTGGTTCCCCGTCTCCTTTCTCCCCTGCCAAAGGGGCAGAAACGACGATCTGCTGCAGGAACCGCTTGGACCACAAGACATCCTCCTTTATCGCGGCCCGCACCCCCAGGAACACAACGACAATACTTTGAAGAAACATGGCAATAGCCAGCATCATCGCAAATACTAAGACAATCCTGGTTTTAAGACCGGTTTCCGTCATAGGGATGAGTTACTTACCGCTGGGGGTGAGGTCCGGAAGGGCTCTTGCCCTGGCATGCTGGCATGGGGTTTTATCGAAAACCCAATCATCTTGGACTATCTCTTACTGATATCAACCAGATTTTCCTCTATCGGCCCGATATAATCAAGCAAAAGGTTGCCACCCCTTCTGAGTTTGCGACAAAGGCAAAACTACCCATTGAACAAAGCTTGATACTTTCTCGACGAAAAAGGTCTGTTGTCTCTGGTTCCCATGCGCAGCATGGGAACTTCCTGGTGGATGCGACATCCCGATGCAATCACCCCGGCAGATACCGGTCGGAATCCAATATAGTTTGCTACCTTATTATTTTCCGGCAACAGACTACGGCTAATGCAAGATGTAGCTTTGACATACTTATATTTGAATATCCATTCCCCCCTTCTATTAGTGCGGCAGAATCTACGTTCAGGTGAGCCCTCGTTCCCCTTTTCTTTTTTCCTAATTCCAAGGAATTCCAGAGCCGGTCTGCTTCTTTTTATCAGGGCGTTGGAGATGGAGGCTGGGCGGATTGTACATAAGTTCAAAGGAGCCTTTGATATCTGGGATATTCGCGATGAACTCGGGAACAAGTGCTTCTAGGGTTTCAGGGGCGGCACCGTATTTACCGGTGTAAGCATTCAATGAATTCTGAACCTCCAATGCCTGTTCGAAAACAGCAATTTCATCCCCATACCGGACACGCACCCCTTCATCTTTTTCGGAGGCCAGCATGGTTTTCAAAGAAATCAGACCGGCAGCAATGTCGCCGCCCTGGGCGGAAAGCAAGGCAGCCAGATGCGCAAACAGCGGCGGGGCCTCCGGGAGTTTGGCTGCTTTCGCAAAGGCCTCAGCACCTTTGAGCGGCTCGTTCATCGACAGGAAAAAATTAGTACCATGGAAGAACCGAAGGATAAAATCATCAGGATAAGCGGAAATTCCAGTTTCAAAAATAGTGCTGGCCTTGGCGGCTGCGTCCGGAGAAATGTGCGGCAGAAAGCCCTGGCAGAAATAATAAGGGTCAATGAAACGGGGGTAAAGCTGAGTCATCACGTCAAAATTATTTCCTAGGGACTCCTCGTAGCTTGTCGGTGGGGTGCCTGGAGGAACACCACCCAAGAAGACACTGGTCCGAATAAAGAGCATTTCTGCTGCTAGTTGTTTAATATAGCCAGCAGTAATTTTGTAGAAGCTTACCGGGAGAGCCATCTCAAGTGTAACATTTTGATCTTCAGCCCAATGTTCCTGTAGAGTAAAAAGCCAGCCATAGAGCAGAACTATTCCGGTTAGGAGAAATGAACGTACCACAATCACTGTAGATCCCGCCGTTTATATATGGAACAGGACAACCACAGAACAATGGTGATATAGAGTGTTGCCTGGATAAAGGGAAGCGCCAATTGTGAGGAAAATGGAATATGGTCACTGGAGACAGCAAGGGTCTTGAAATCCAGCCAGGATAAATCCGGAAATATCATCGTTGACCATTTTAAGAGAAAAGCAAAGGTCTGGTCTGATCCGACAGTGAAATTTTGTTGAAATGACTCCCTTACCACAGGCAAACCATTACAGATAAAATAATAACACAGGGTCAAAAGTAGGACGGGGAAGCTGCCTCGTACTGCGCTGGAGAACAATAGGATAATAGCAAGGATCATCATCTGTATCCATAATAGTCCGGCTGCGGCCAACAGAAAAAAGGGCAGGGACAAGTTTTCAAAAGAAGCTTCACCAACCGATCCTTTTATGATGTTCAACACCCCCCACCCTAAGGCCCCCAGAATGACATTTAGCATAAGCAACAGAACGACCAATCCGAAGTAAAGCGCAAGGGCGTATTCGGAGCGGGATACAGGACGAGACAGAAAGGTGTGTAATGATCCCCGTTCAGCGTCCCAGGCCATAACCGGCACGCCATGAAAGAGCAGAAAGATAAAACCGGTCAACCAGGTAATTGAGAAAAGAAAATCGTTGGATGCCCGACTGATATCCCTGGGAATGAAATCAAAAAAAAGCAGGCCCCCGATAGTCCCTGCCAAGGCGAAAAGTACAAGCCCGATCAAAGCATGGCGCCGTAGTCCGTCCAATACAATCAGTCGGGCCAGCGCCACAATACGGCGAAATGGATCAAGCATGATCATCCTCCTTTTTTACCCGGCTGATAAAGCCCTCCGCCATATTAGCTGTACCTTCTGCAGCAGACAGTTCGCGGGGAGTGCCGTGAAAAAGCTTCTTCCCTTTATGCAGGAGCAGAATATTATCCACCAACCGGTCCACATCCTCTAGAATATGGGAGCAAAACAGGATGGTCTTCCCCGATTTTTTCAGTTGACCGATGAGATCGATGATCTTTTTCCGACCCATGGGATCAAGGCCGCTCATAGGCTCGTCGAGAATCAACAGGTCAGGGTCATTGATCAGGGCAATGGCGAAGTTGGCACGTTGCTGCATCCCTTTGGAATAGGTGCGCAGAGGACGACGACGCACTTCCCACAGGTCAAGTTGAGTGAGTAGTTCCTGTGAGCGCTGAAGTTGGATAGCCTTGGGTACGGCACAGGTTACAGCCGTGAATCTGAGCAAGTCGAGAATAGTGAGGTTGGCAGGGAAATTGGCGATTTCGGGAAGGTAACCGATTTTACGTCGGAGTAAAGGCGCATCTGGAGCAAGATTGAACAGCTGAATCGTCCCTTGAGTGGGACGAATGAAATCCATTAGCAGTTTAATGGTTGTGGACTTGCCTGCGCCATTTGCCCCTATAAGGCCGAGAGTTTCACCTCGTGAAACCACAAAAGAAATATCGCTTACAGCTGGTTTGGATACAACACCGAGTTCCTTTGGGTAGGCTTTCCATACCTCATTAACGTGAATCATATTTTGTTGAGGAGTAACGCTTTTTGAGTAAAAAAAGGCTAACAGTTCATATAAAGAACCGTTAGCCTTTGGAACATGTAAGGTATATCTCTTACTTAACAGCCCAAGGATCAACGGCGAAGCCACCAGTGATAGTGTCGAAATCATCTGCATTATTGACGGAAGCCGGCTCATCACCTGCCGCCAACATTGTGCCGGCAGAACCAGACACGGGAACTTGATAGGTGGATGCGCTATCACTATCAATGCCAAAATAGGTGTCACCATTGAGATGTTTAGACACTATGATAAAGCTGGCGGCAGTCGGGTTAGCAGGAGCTGGAGCTATACCCTCAGTGGTTGCAACCAGACTGACACCATTACCAAGACCAATAACAACACCCCGATTGAGAGCAGCTACATCTTGTGTAGTATAAGTGAGCGAGTTCAGCGCTGGGAGAACGTTTGGCCCTGTCGCCAGTGCTCCGCCACCACCAGCACCACCCGTATATGTTACTACACCAAGCGCCACCGCAGCAGCAGGGTCAGAGATGCCAAATGACTGAAAATCAGCAAACATGGCTGCTTGGTTGGTCGAGGCGTTTTTGGCATCACTTAGAGCCGAAGAATTAAATCCTCGAATTCGATACGCTGCAAACTGCGGGATGGCGATGGCAGCAAGGATGCCAATAATAGCGACAACAATCATCAATTCCACCAAGGTGAAGCCTTGGTTGTCTTTCTTCATTTGTGCGATTTTTCTCATCATGATTTTACGCTCCTTAAATGGTTGGGGGGGAAAAGTACTTCGTAGTAGACAGTCTGTCCATGAGCTCTTAGAACATCTTTACATTTTCCTTTCACAAATAATGCCACTTGCAAATTTTTTTTTAAAAAATAATTAACAAGCTGGAATTAGATAGATAGAAGAGTTTTTCTTAAGTCTATGCTCAAAGCTGTTATATACCCCAGACCCAGAGTACCAGCCAACACTGACATATTTAAACAGTCAGTGACAAAAAATGTCACTTCGCACAATGTTATGTTCAGACCGTTACGCATCGAAAGGGAAAGGAAAGGGGGTCAAGTCTGCTGTTGGCTTTTAGTGCTTGTGTGTTATAAGTTCCAATTATATTTTTTCATGGTGGACGATTATAAAAAACCTTCAACAAGGTGTTATATTCAACTTGACTGGCATAAACAAACTGTTTACAGTGAAATTATGATTCAAACCTTTGCTTCATCTGAAACTGAAAATTTCTTTTCAACTGGCAAATCACGGCGATTGCCGATCGAGATATTGAAACGAGCTGGGATGCGGTTGAAGCAGATACATGCCGCCAC
>Ga0209643_1000553_pt1 | contig 61723 bp, 68 predicted proteins | sample AutmiccBRH37_all_FD_187383 | JGI IMG/M metagenome (GOLD analysis project Ga0209643, IMG submission 187383) | Deep subsurface microbial communities from Mt. Terri, Switzerland - Autotrophic microbial communities BRH/37_all (SPAdes) (version 2) | ecosystem: Environmental > Aquatic > Deep... | reverse complement strand
CCACGTCCCGGACATTGCGATGCCGACTGAAGCCGCCACCACAGATCTTGCCGACGAACATGGCGCCAGCGCGCTCGTCGCCACCGTCCAGTTCCAGGACTATGGCGGGCTCTCCGCGTTCGGCGGTCCCATCGTCACCTTATGGACATTCGAAGACAACGGAATGGTCCGTGCGCTGCTCGAAACGCCCGGGCAAGGGCGCGTTCTTGTTGTTGACGGCGGCGCGTCGCAGCGGTGTGCGCTGCTGGGTGGCAACCTCGGAAAGCTCGCCGAGAAGAACGGATGGGCCGGCATCGTCATTAACGGGGCCGTGCGCGACCGCGCGGAGCTGGCCGAATGCAAGACCGGCATCAAGGCGCTCGGGCATACCCCGCGCAAGAGTGAAAAGCGCGGCGTCGGCACAGCAAACATCCCCGTGAAATTCGCCGGTATCACCTTCTTGCCGGGCGATCTTCTCCACGCCGATCTCGACGGAATTGTGGTTCTCTCCGCGCGCCCCTGAGGGCGGGACTAGCTCAGCCGGATTACGTAAAACTTGCGCGTCGTTTCGATCACCTGCCACGTTCCGGCAAAGCCCGGGCGCAGGATCATTGTGTCGCCCGCCTCCAAGGTGACGGGCGCCCGGCCGTCTTCGGTCACCACCGATATACCGCTGATCAGCGTGCAGGATTCCCATTCGTCATACGAAATCCGCCATGTGCCGGGGGTGCACTCCCAGACCCCGGCAAAGATTTTTCCGTCAGGGGTTTCCTCAAGGTTCCACGTCTTCGTGCGCGGCGCGCCGGCGATCACGCGATCAGGCTCGGGCGCGCCCTCCTCGGGCGTGCCGAGTACCGCAAGATCGAACTTGAAGCCGTGCACGTGCATCGCGCTACTCACCGATAACCTCGCCGACATTGCGGAAGGCGCCATTGAAATAGAGCAACGGCTCGCCCTCGCAGGTCCGCACAGCTTCGACGGCGCCGATGAAAATCGTGTGTGTGGACTTCTCAACGGCAAGATCGAGCTTGCACTCGAAACTCGCCAGTGCGTCTTCGAGCACCGGGACGCCGCCGCGCCCTTCCGTCCAATTCCCTTGGTCGAAACGGCGTTCGACCGCCGCCTGATCGGCAAAGGCGCGTGCCAGCTCACCGTGCCGCAGCGCCAGAATATTCACGCAAAACGCATTGGCCGACGTGATCAAATCGTGGGCGAGCGCGCTTTTGTTGACGCACACGAGCAGCATGGGCGGCGCGACCGAGAGCGAGCACACCGCGCTCGCCGTCAGCCCCCGCCGCACGCCGCCATAGGCCGTCGTGACCAACGTCACACCGGAGGCGAGCGCGCGCATGCCACTTCGGAAATCAAGATTGTCGCCACTCATCGGCCCGGTTCCTGAATCACGGCGCTCTCGCGGGGGGCGCCCGGTTCGTGGTCGAACGCCGCCGCCATCAAGGCCCGCGTATACTCCGTTTGCGGACGTTCGAAGATCGTCGAGGTTTGACCTTCCTCAACCACCTGCCCATCCCGCATGACAATGACATAGGCGGCGAGCGCACGCACCACCCGCAAATCATGACTGATGAACAGATAGGCGAGTTTGTGGCGCTTTTGGAGATCACGCAAGAGATCGACGATTTGCGATTGAATCGACACATCGAGCGCGCTGGTCGGCTCGTCGAGAACAACCAGGCGCGGCTTGAGAATGATCGCCCGCGCGATCGCGATGCGCTGGCGCTGCCCGCCGGAAAACTCGTGGGGATAACGCTCCCGCGCGTCCGGATCGAGGCCGACCTCCGTCAGCGCGGCGGAAATGCGCGCCTGCCGCTCGTCCTTGCTCAGCGTGGGTTCATGCACCAGAAGCCCCTCACCGACAATCGCGCCCACCGTCATGCGCGGACTGAGCGATCCGTAAGGGTCCTGAAAGACGATTTGCATATCGCGCCGCAATTCGCGCAGCGCTTTCGATTTGAGAGCGTGCGTCTCGCGCCCCGCGAACACGATCCGCCCGGTACTCGCCAACAGCCGCACGAGCGCCAGCCCCAGCGTCGTTTTCCCCGACCCCGATTCCCCGACCACGCCGACCGTCTCGCCCTCACGCACGCGCAACGACAGACCATCGACGGCTTTGACATAGTCGACCGTCTTTTTGAGCACGCCCTTCTTGATCGGGAACCAGACCTTGACGTCGTCGCCCTCCATGACCAGCGGCGCCCCGGCGGCGACGGGCGTGGGCACGCCGCGGGGCGCCGCAGCCAGGAGGCGGCGGGTGTACTCATGGACCGGATGTTCAAAGACGTCGCGCGTCGCGCCCTGCTCGACGATCTCGCCGTCGGTCATGACGCACACGCGGTCCGCCATCCTGCGAACGATGCCGAGATCATGCGTGATCAGCAGCATCGACATGCCGGCCTGTTCACGCACCGCACGCAGCAGGTCGAGAATCTGGGCCTGGATCGTAACGTCGAGCGCGGTCGTCGGTTCATCCGCGATCAGCAGGTCGGGCTCGTTCGCGAGTGCCATCGCGATCATCACGCGCTGGCGTTGCCCACCCGATAACTCGTGGGGATAGGCGCCCAATCGCGATTGCGCGTTCTTGAGCCCGACTTTATCGAGCAACTCCAGTGTCCGCGTGCGGGCCGCCGCGCGCGTCGCGCCTCTATGCAGGATCAGGACCTCGCCGATCTGTCGCTCAATCGTCTGCAACGGATTGAGCGACGTCATCGGCTCCTGGAAAATCATCGCGACCCGGTTGCCGCGCAGCGCGCGCAAGGCCGCGTCGGGGGCGCTCAGCGCGTCTTCGCCCTGAAACAGGATCCGTCCGCGCGGGTGAAACGCCGCGGGATAGGGAAGCAATCGGAGGATCGACAACGCGGACGCAGATTTACCCGACCCTGATTCGCCCACAAGCGCGACCGTTTCCCCGCGCCCGATCTCGAACGAAATCCCGCGCACCGCCTCGACGATGCGGTCGGAGGTCCGAAAGCTCACGCACAAATCCTCGACAGCCAAAAGCGGGCCGGTCACAGCAAGCGTTCCCTCGTCAATTCAGGTCGAATCGGAAATTCCCTTCCACGCGGGCACGTTAGCATCGACCTCGCCGACGCGGAACCGGCCCGCCTTAACCCCGGAGTAAACCTGCCTGTGTAAAATTTCCAGGACTTGCGCGGCATCCCGCAAGGACCAATAGAGGCGTTCCGGCCAGATGGCAAAGGCTCAGTTCCACAAAAACCAGCGTGTCTACGTCAAATCCGTCGGCACCTGGGCGACCGTCGAGAAGGTTCTGCCGCATTGGAGCAAGGGCCTCGATGAGCCGATCCGCGTCTTCTACGAGGTCGGACTGGGCCGCGAATTCACCGGCGACGAACTGAGCGCGGACGGCGCGTCCGGCCTTCTGAGCGAGAGCGATTCCTGGCGTCTCGTGCGTGCGCGCAACAAATGGCAGCGCCCGGAAGAGTGCGCGCATCATCCCCATCCCGGGACCTATCCGGTCGTCGTGACCGCCCAGACCGACTGGGGCGGCTGGCGGGTGCCGGGCGCGGAATACGATCTCTATCCCGACAAGATCGAGGCGCAGGCCCGCATGATGGTCCGCGCGCTCGAAATGATGACGCTGATTGGTAAATTCGTGACCACGATCGCTCAATTCGGCGAAGAGGCGCCCCCTGCCCTCGCCGCGCTGGCGGAGGACGGCAAGGAGCTGCTCAACCGCATTTCCGCCGGCGAAGGCTGAGCCACCGCGCGCTTGCGCGCATCGCATCCTCTCCGTAGCTTGGCTGGCGATGCTGCCCGACCCCGCCCCCCTCGCCCTAGCACCCCGCTCCGCCCTCGCGCGGATACACACTGTCCTGACCGACATCGACGATACGCTCACCAGCGATGGCCGCCTGACGGCTGAAGCCTATGGCGCGCTCGAAGATCTCCATGCGAAGGGGCTGCGGGTCATCCCCGTCACCGGCCGGCCCGCTGGCTGGTGCGATATGATCGCGCGGTTCTGGCCCGTCGACGGCGTGGTCGGGGAGAACGGCGCCTTCACCTTCGCGTATGATCACGCGCGCAAGAACATGGACCGTGCTTATATGCGCACCGCCGCGCAGCGGCGCCAGGATCGCGCGGCGCTTGGCGTGCTGGCGGAGCAGATCCTGAAGGCCGTTCCGGGCTCGGCGATCGCGGCCGATCAAGGGTACCGCGAGGCCGATCTCGCAATTGATTTTTGCGAGGACGTCCCCACTCTTTCACCAGATCGGATCGCCGCGATCGTCACGCTGTTTGAAAACGCTGGCGCGCAGGCCAAAGTCAGCTCTATCCATGTCAACGGATGGTTCGGCAGTTACGACAAGCTCACCACCGCAACGGCATTTCTGCGCGAGCGGTTTGGTCTCACGCTCGACGACGAGCGTGCGGGAATCGCGTTCGTCGGGGACTCGCCCAACGACGCACCCCTCTTTGCCGCGCTCCCCTTAAGTTTCGGCGTTGCCAATGTTCTCGATTTCGCGGGCCGCATCGCCGCCATGCCCGCATATGTGACGACGGCGTGCGGCGGTGCCGGCTTTGCCGAATTCGCTAGGGCGCTTCTGACCGCCCGCTGAGGCGCTGCGCAAGGCGCGCTTCCTCCGCAGGGCTCAAAGTGTCCCCATCTGCCACACGCGCCGCCGCTTTGAGCCGCCGCCAGATGACGAAACCGCCCAGTGCGATGGTCAGGAAAGGTGCCGACCATAAAAGATACGTACCCGGATTAAACGGTGGCTTGAGAAGCACGAATTCGCCGTAGCGCGCCACGAGATAATCCTTGACCTCGCCGTCGCTGTCTCCCGCCACAATCCGCTCGCGGACCAGAAGGCGCAGGTCCTTCGCCAGATCGGCCTGGGAATCGTCGATCGATTCATTCTGGCAGACGAGGCACCGCAGTTCTTTCGAGATCGTGCGGGCTCGCGATTCGAGGGCCGGGTCTTTCAGAACCTCGTCCGGTTCGACCGCCAGGGCCGGAAGTGCCCAGCCCATAAGAAGAAGCCCGAGAAGGAGAAGGCGCATCAGATCACCTGCAGCGCGGCCGCCGGCTCGCCCGCGACGCGGCGGCGGTCGCGCAGGCGAGACGCCAGCGAGAGGCCGCCGCCAAGCGCAATGACCCCGGCGCCGAGCCACACCCATGGCACCAGCGGATTGACGTAGGCGCGCACCGCGTAAGTGGTGGCGAGCGGGGGTGCGCCGGCCTGCGCCAGCCCCTGCGCCAGGCCTGCGTCCTGGGCCTCGCCGAGGACGATATAGAGATCGTAGAGCAACGTCGTGCGGATCGCCGCTTCCGTCGTCGATGTCCTCTGCGAAGGATAGAAGCGACGCTCCGGCGTTGCGATCACGACCCGTTGCCCGCCCCGCGTCACCTCGATTTCCCCGCGGTCGGCAAAATAGTTCGGACCGCGCACGCGCGTCACGCTCTTCAACGTCAGCTCGAACCGGCCGAGCGGCGCCGAGTCTCCGATCTTGAGCGCCGCCAGCGTCTCGACCTTCCACAGCGTAACTCCGGTGATCCCGGCAATCACCAGCCCGAGTCCGGCGTGAGCGACCAGCATTCCGTATGTCGCCAGCGGAACCCGCGCGAGACGCCGAAGCATATTTCCGCCCTGAACGACACGGGCGCGCTTGACCAGCTCGGTCACACTGCCGGCGATCAACCAGGCTGCAATGGCAAGCCACAATCCGCCCGCAAGCTTGTGGGCGGGCACAAGGAATGCCGCGCACGCCCCAAGGCCCAGCGAGATTACCGCCGGTATCGTCAAGGTACGGACGATTTCACCAAGCTGCGTCGCCTTCCACGTCGCATGCGATCCAAACGGCACGAGCAAGGCGGTGGCGGCAGCAATGGGGACAAACGTCACCGCGAAGTAGGGCGGACCGACCGAAATGCGGCCGTTTGTCAGCGCGGTGAAGGCGAGCGGATACAATGTGCCGAACACGATGGCGACCGCCGCCGCGCACACCAGAAGATTGTTGAGGAGCAGAAATCCCTCGCGGCTCACCGGCTGAAACGGACGCCCCTTTCGCATCAAGGGGGCCCGCCACACAAACAGGCCGAGCGCGCCGCCGACCGCCAGCGCAAGGATCGCAAGGATGAAAAGACCGCGCGCGGGGTCGGTTGCGAACGCATGCACCGACATCAAAACACCGGAGCGAACCAGGAACGTACCGAGCAGCGAGAGCGAGAAGGCGAGGATCGCGAGAAACGCAGTCCAGCCGCCCAGGCTGCCGCGCTTTTCCAGCACATTGACCGAATGAATGAGGGCCGTGCCCGCCAGCCAGGGCATGAGCGAGGCATTCTCGACCGGATCCCAGAACCAGAAACCGCCCCACCCCAGTTCGTAATAGGCCCACCAGCTTCCCAGTGCGATGCCCAGCGTGAGCGCGCTCCACGCCATCAGCACCCACGGGCGCACAATCCGCGCAAAGGCCTCGTCGACCCGCCCCTCAAGCAACGCCGCCGCAGCGAACGCGAACACGATGGAGAATCCGACATAGCCGATATAGAGGATCGGCGGATGGAAGGCCAAACCAGGGTCCTGCAACACGGGATTGAGATCATTGCCCTGGATAGGCGCAGGATCGAGCCGCGCGAACGGGTTCGCGGCAAACAGCATGAAGCTCAAAAACGCGGTGCAGATCAGGCCCTGCACAGCGAGCGTGCGCGCTTTCAGGGACACCGGAACCCCGCGCGTCACGGTCGCGACCAAAAATCCGAACACTGACAAAATCAGCGCCCATAACAGCATCGAACCCTCGTGGTTCCCCCACACGCCCGAGATCTTGTAGAGCACGGGCTTCGCGCTGTGAGAATTCTCCACGACATTGCGCAGGGTGAAATCGGAGACGAGGTATGCGTGCATCAAGATCCCGAACGCGAGCGCGACCAGCACGGCCTGGATCTGTGCGGCGTTAGTCCCAAACGCCATCATGCGGGTATTACCGCGCGCGGCACCCACAAGCGGGATGGTGCTTTGCAGGACCGCCACGGCCAGCGCCAGCGCCAGCACGAAATGTCCGATCTCGGGCGTCATCTCTTCTCCTTTACGGGTTGACCCCGCCGCGCCATTCCCCGCGGTCCTTGATCGCCTCGGCGACCCCCGGCGGCATGTAGCGCTCGTCGTGCTTGGCCAGCACGCTTGAGGCCGCAAACTGCCCCTCGCTCACCAGCTTGCCCTCCGCGACGATGCCCTGTCCCTCGCGGAAGAGATCAGGCAGCAGCCCCTGGTAGCTCACCGCGCAGCGAGCCGTGCCGTCGCTGACGACGAACGTCACACGGTTGTCGCCATCGCGCTTGACGCTGCCTTTTTCCACCAGACCGCCAAGCCGCACCGGCTGCCCGGGCGCGAGATGCGCGGCCGCCAGATCGCGGGGGGTATAGAAATAGACGATGTTCTGGCGCAGTGCGGCCAGGATCAGTCCGGTCGCGAGCGCCAGACCCACGACACCTGCAACGACGAACGCCATGCGGCGGCCCTGTCGCGTCATTGTCGGCATGCTCCTTCCCGTTCAAGGCGGCCACTATAGCCAGCACGCCTCCCGCAGCAAGGCGACATAGCGACTGCACCCGGCCGGTCCCGGCAATCGCGCAATCCCGCCTCAATTTTGGCGTCTTGCGGGCTCTCAGCTATGATGACCTGGCCGATTGGGGGGCGAAAATGAGCATGACGATCATTTCGAAGGCGCGTGCCGCGGCGCTGGCCGTTTTGGCCGGCTTCGTGGGCGCCGCGATCGCGGCCTGCGTGCCGACCGCCGAGCACCCCATTATCTCCGGCCCAACCAACGACAAGGACATCGTGGGAACCTGGCGCGGTACGATGGAGGATGGCGCCACCCTCTATCTCCATGTCCTCAAGCGCTCGGACGATCAGCTTGGCGTGATTCTCGTGATCGGCAGCGACGAACCCGATGCGCGCGACGAATGGGCCGCGTTCCGTGTCCTCACCGCGCAAGTCGGCGAGCAGCGTTACATGAGTGCGTTGTGGGATCTCAACGACGGCGAAGCCGTGAAGGGGCGCGAGGTGGGCTACCACCTCCTTCGCTACGCGCTTGAGCCCGACGGCTCGCTGTCGCTGCATCAGGTCAACGAAGAGAAGCTCGTAGCGGCCGTTCGCGACGGTCTCGTCGAAGGCAAGATCGACAAGACGGACTGGAACGAAGAAGTTCGGGTCACCGCCAGTTCGGAAAAACTGGCGGCCTATCTCAAGACGGTCGATCCGGCGGTCCTGTTCGATCGCCCCTTCGCGCGGCTGACCCTGGCGAACAAGAGAGCAGCCCCATAGCGCAGCGCCACTGCGCGTCCACCGATTAGGGCGCCAACGCTTTCAGCGCGGCCGCGTCATCCTTGAAGATGACTTGCGCACGGGCCCGGGCGGTTTGCGCCTTTTCAGCCTCACCCAGCACCGTGTAGGACCGGATGAGTTTGATCCATCCCTCGATATCGTCAGGCGCCGCTTCGAGGCGGGCCGCCAGCTGTGCGACCATGCCCTCGATCGCTGCCTGACGCGCGGCGGGGTCGAGCGCCGCGATCCCTTCGCCGCCCTGCGGAACAGCCGGGACCGCCGCAATTTCCCGATCAAGTTCGGCAAGATGCTCAGCAAGCCTTTCGCGCCAGGGCGCGTCCTGCGGTGCCTTGGCCAGAAGGCGTGCCCAATCCTCCCGGGCGCCCTGGAGATTGCCCATCTCGTAGCGGCCCTGTCCGCGGAACAGGAGCGCCGTCGGCTCGTCGGGATATTCCTTGAGCGCCGTGTCGAAGGCATCCATCGCTTCGGAGGAGATGCCGCCTTGCGCGATGGTGAGCGTTTCACCTAGCGCCGCAAGCGTTTCGGGCGCCTTGCTGCCCAAGGCCACTGCGGTTCGGTACGCCTCTGCTGCCTCGCCATAACGCTGAAGCAACGCCAGCGCCAAGCCGAGCGCACGGTAGCCTTCCGCGTCGTCCGGCTGCTTCGCGACGCGCTCCGACAGATGCCGCGCGATGCCCTCAAGCTCCGCGATCTGCGGCGGCAGCGTGGTATGACCCGCATTCGCGAGGCGCAGATTTCCGCCCGCAAGGACATATATACCCCCGCCGAGCAGCGGGACCGCGGCGAGGAGCGCGAAGGCAAGACCCCGGACTTTGTGCGGCGGCCCGGGCGTCGGCACCGGAGCGGGCGCGTCCGATTGCAGGAGCTCGCGCGCCAGCGCCACGCGCTCGGCCTGAGCGGCGTCGGGAGAGATGAGGCGATTCGATTCATCAGTGCCCAGCGCCGCCAGCGCGCGGCGATACTGCGTCGCCGGGTCCGCCGCCGGGGCCGGGATGGCGCCGTCCGCTGCAATCAGCGGGCGAACCATCCACCAGGCGACGCCCAGCGCAAGGACACTGCAAATCACAGCAAAGATCATGGCCGCTCCGCAGATTTGGGGGGCGCATCCTAAGCACGACTGGCGCGATGAAACAACTTTCGGCGGTCCGGGAGCAGGTGAGCCTAGGCGGCCGCGATATTCGACGCTTTGGCGGTCGCAACCCGGCGGCGCAGTAACGACGCCTCCTGCTCGCCCAGCACCAGTTCGGTCACCTTGTGGAGGGCACTCAGGTGGGCCTCGCACCGTCCCAGCGTATCTTCCTCGGCGGATTTGAATTCAACCACCAGATGCTCGGCATAAGCGACCAGGAATTTGGTGGTCTTGTCGAGCGCATTGCGATGGCTGACGCCGAACGCCGCTTTTCCCGCGTGCCACTTCGCACCCGCGAGAAACAGGCCGATATTCGCCGCCTTTTCGATCTTTCCGTCGTCCGGCCAGCGATCCAGGTTGGGGCGTTGAATGCCCCGCCCCCCGACATTGCCGACCTCGCGCAATGGAAACGCGGAGGCGATCTGATCGGGAATTTTCTCGACCAGTTGATCCATTGAATCGGAGACCAGATTGCGTGCGGCGACCAGCCGCTGCCCCCACGGCCCTTCGCGGCGGATATCGAGATACTGGGTCAAGCCGCTTGAGGTCTCGGCGAACCACTCCAGCTTGCCGATAGCCTCGCTGGCGTTGCCCTCGCCCAGCCGAACGGCGTGAAGATATGCGGCGTGCTCTTCCAGATCGCACAGCAGGAGATTTCCGGCCATTCCCAGCGTAGTGTCGACGATGCGCGCATCGTCTTCCGTGCGCGCCAGATTCTTGAGGATTTCCATCACCTGCGCGGGCCGCCCGATCCGCCGCATCGCGACGAGCGGCACATAAGACGCCTGATCGGGGTAACGCTCCATCAACTCGTCATAAATGCGCCGCAGCAGCGTCAACTCGTCATGTCCGACACGCTTCACGCCGCGCGGAATCGCTTGCTGGATCTCGCGCAAAGCCTCCGCCGTGGCGAGCAACATGCCGATCTCGCGCGCGTCCTCCACCGCACCGGCACCGCCGAGAGCCCTGGCATAAGCATCATATTCGGGCTGCCCCGGCCTCAAATGCCCGATCGCGCCTTCGATCGCAGCCGCCGCGTCTTCGCCAAGTGCCGTGAGCGCCATTGCGCGCTCCTCCTCGTCTCCGCGCTTGGTCGCCGTAACAATTCGTTTCGAATATTCCTTGGCCTGATTCGGGATCAATGAGCCCGAAAGCCATGTCCACACAGGGGCCAGCGACGTGCGGGCAATCACCCCGGCCCTCTTCTTGGGCTCGAGCCGTGCAACTAGCAGGTCCTCGATCGGTTCAAACAGGCTGCGCTCAACGGTCGGAACGCCGCCCCGCTTGAGGCCCGTCCGCCGCAACGCCGGGCGCAACGCCTCCAGGATCAGGTCGTGGGGCAACCGGCCTTGATCGAGGCGGTCATATTCCACGGCGACGGCCAGCTGACGCGCGATTTTGTCCGGCAGCGCCGACAAAAAAAGCTGTAGCTTCCGCGCTTTCTTCGGGTCCATCGACAAGCTTATCCAACCTCGCGTGGCGCCGCCTCAGCCAGTGCCAGGCTCCTTGATGACGCACAACCTTAACACGACGTACTTAACGCCGTGTTTCCTATCGGTTTATCCAGGTTACGCGTTTTCGTTGCGAAACGCGCGCGGCGCAACGCCAAATTCACTGCGGAAGCAGCGGCTGAAGTGCGAAGGGTCGTTGAACCCCCAATCGAACGCGATCTCGGTGATGGAACGGCCTCGGTCCCGGACCATAAGCTCGCGGCGGCATTGGTCCAGGCGCTGGCGCTGGATCCAGCGCGATACCGAAAGCCCCCGCTTGGAAAAGATCTTGTGAAGGTATCTTAACGAGATCGCGTTGCGGTCTGCTACGTACTGGGGGGAGAGGCGTGGGTCGGCAAGATTGGACAGGATAAACCGCCGGACCCTGTCGAACGGTTCGCGGACCGCGTCCGGGTCGGAGCCATAGTTCGCCTGGACGCCGGCGGCCACAAGCTCAAGTGTCGTATCGAGAACGAGCTGGAGGTGCTGATCCTCCAGCGTGAGGATACCTTCCGACAATTGACGCAGATAGGCCCCGACCAGCGGCCCGAGCGAGTCGCTGCCGCTCACACGCATGCCGGTAAGCTCATCTACATTGGGAAGAAACCGCCGCATCATGTTTGCGGGCACCAGAATCGTCAGCTTGTGAAGTGGTTCAAGAACGCGGAACTCCATCTCCTTCAGGCCGCTCCACACCAGGAAATCGCCGGGGTCGACAACGACCTCGCGGTCCCCCTGTCGGGCGATTTCGCGGCCGGCCAGACCGAACAGGATTCCGATGTAATTTTCGTTGGACTGGCTGATCTGGCTGAGACCGCGAAACCCCTCGCACGGGTCGCAGCGGCATCCCACGATCCGCACCCCGGCGATGTCGCGCCGTGTCACGGTCGCGTTAAAATCCTTCGGCGCGCCAATCAGCTGCCAGTCCAGGTGGGTCCGGTTGAGCGCCTCGCGCCAAAGGGCAAATCTGTCGGCTGGCGGGGCCTCCGCGGTCGCCCAGGTTTGAATGTGCATGCGCCGTCTCCTCACCGACCCGTCGCAGGGGCAGACCGCCCGCGTCCAGCCGGTAGCTTCCCGCCGAGTGCACGCACAGTCAAGTTTGGGGCGCACCCGTGCGCGATCACCACCCCGACTTTGACGTAAGTTACCCGCGATTGAACGCGGAATGCCACGGGAAACCCCTGTCGGGGCACGCTCTGGCCAGATGGGAGGATGCGATGCGCAAGGATATCGAATTCAAAGCTGAAGACGGCACGATACTTCGTGGGTGGCACTATGTGCCAGATGCCGGAAAAGGACCGTTTGCCACGGTCGTGATGGCACACGGCTTCACGGGCGTGAAGGAAATCTACCTCGATAAATACGCCGAGGCGTTCGAGAATGCCGGGATGGCCGCGATCGTCTTCGATCACCGCAATTTCGGCGCGAGCGACGGCGAGCCGCGCCTCGACGTCGACCCGTGGCAACAGGTGAACGACTACCGCGACGCCATCACATGGGCCGAAACGCTTCCCCAGACGGACGCGGCGCGGATCGGGGTTTGGGGATCGAGCTACGCGGGGGGACATGTGATTGTCGTAGGCGCGCGCGACAAGCGCGTCAAAGCCGTTGTCGCGCAAGTACCGCTGGTGAGCGGACGCGAAAACGAGCGCCGCCTCATCCGGGCCGATAACATCCCCGGCTTCCACGCCGCGTGCGATGAGGATCGCCGCCGGCGCTATCGCGGCGAAGCACCCGGATTGATTCCGGTTGTGGCCCAGCACGAAGGCGAGCCCTGCGCGCTTCCGACGCCCGATTCGTGGGAATTCATGATGGCCACGAAGAAGAACCGTGCGCCCTCGTGGGAGAACATGGTGACGCTGCGGTCGGTAGAGATGTTCACCGAGTATGAGCCGGGCGCCTATATCAATTATGTCAGCCCGACACCGCTGATGATCATTGTCGCGTTGCAGGACCGCCTGACGGTCGCCGATATCACGCTTTCGGCCTACGAGCGTGCGCTGCACCCCAAGAAGCTGGTCACCCTGCCGGGCGGGCACTTCGACGCCTATGTGCAGGATTTTGCGATCTCGTCGGGGGCGGCGACAGCGTGGTTCAGACAGCACCTGCTCGAAGATGGGGGCAATTCGATCCGAGAGCGGACGGCAGGCGCGGCGGAGTAACGCGCCGCGTCCCGCGGACGCTCCGCGCGACACGCCAAGAACGAAAAAAAGGCAGCCAGTTTCCTGGCTGCCTTTTTCATTTTGACGTTACGCCTGGCCGACCCTGACGGTCCGCCGGCGCCCACTACATAATCGGGATGACCGTCACTTCCGCGTCGGGATATTTCTTGGTCCAATGGCGAACCTGAACCGGATCGCTTGTAAGACCGCAAAATCCGTCCGCCTCGACACGATAGATGTAGCGCGGGGGGATCCCCAGCGTGCGAACGCGCTCAGCCTCGTCGGCCTTTACGTGCTCATGCTCTTCCAGCAACTCGCGGCGGCTGTACGCATGCTCACCGTAAACATAGACCGTATTCCACATAGCAAATGCCTCCTTTTAGAGAAAAGGGGCGCCCGCGACCTTGAATTTGGCTGTAGCGCACTTTGTGCGTATATACATGGGCACAAAGTGCGCTTCCTGCAAGTGAAAAATGCACCCGGTGCGCAAAATGTTTGCGATTATGTCATTTTGATGAGAAATGCGGGCGAAGGCGAGGGTCAGACCGGCCGCATCACACGTGCGTTCGGGGTCCAAGCGCGCTATTGTAGGAGTACGGAGGACCTGTACATGCGGCCAAAAGACTTTAAGCGGTGGCGAAAAAGCCTTGGACTATCGCAGAAGGACGCGGCCGAATCATTAGGGCTGAAACGCCGCGTCGTTCAGTACTATGAGAAGGGCGAGCGGGACGGGAAGGATGTCGAAATCCCGAAGTCCGTGCGTCTTGCGTGCTACGCACTCAGCGAAGGCGTCAGCGACTATCACGGGCCGCGTGAAGCCGGCGAGCGGGCCGTCGACACGTCGTTGCGGCTCGTCTCGATCAACCACGCGTCTGGAGAGGCGGACGCATCTGACGTGCGGGGTCCGGCGAAGAAGACAGTCAAGGCCGCAAGTCAGGCCAAACCGAAGCGCAATACCAAAAAGGCACCCAAGCCCGCCGATCATGGGGACGATTAGGACGCGTCTTGCGCGATCGCCCGCGCAGTAAGCCAAGCCTGCCGCGCGCGGGCGAAAGCTCTCACTTAATCGTTTACGCTGGCGACCACGTGCCGTTGGGATTGCGGCAGGCTGTACCCTGCATCGTCTCCTGCCGCCCGTCGATGATGACGGTGTGGCTGTAAGGGCGGCATTGCCCGCCATTTCCGGCCGAATAGACCGGGCCAGGATTGACGGTGCCATAGTGCCCGCTCTGCGGATTGCTCCACTGGCGCGGATACCCGGAATTCAAGGCACCGTACTGGGCGTTGGCGGCATATTGCTGATCCGCCCGATCAAGGCTCCGGCCGATGCTGTTGCCGAGCCACGCGCCCGCCAGGGTACCGACCGCGACCGCGGCGAGCTTGCCCGATCCACTGCCGATCTGACTGCCGAGGAGGCCGCCACCGGCCGCACCGAGCAACGTACCTCCCAATTCCTTGCCACCCATGTTTCCAAGGCCGTAACCGCTCTGGCCGTAACCGCCGCCATAGGGATTCGTCTCGCAGGCGGCGAGCGAAATCGCGAGCGCGAGCGCGAGTGGGATTCGCAAGCGTGTCATCTGGCAAAAACCTTTCTGCCCACATGAGGTGAGCACGATGACGCTAGCGTGCGCGCGTTGAGTCGAACCTGAATATGCTATTCAGCCCGCATTCATGCCATGCGGTCACCGGCGGGAAGCCGCAGCTCCGCTCGCAATCCTCCAAATGTCGCGGAGCGCTCCAGGACCAGCGTTCCGCCGTAGAGTTCCGAGATCTCGCGCACGATCGACAGTCCCAGTCCGGACCCCGGCACGCTTTCGTCCAATCGCGTTCCGCGACGCAGGACCTGGATTTGTTCGGGATCTAGGCCGGGCCCGTCATCCTCGATGACCAATGTGAGGACCGGGCCCCCCGCCGCGATTTGAACAGAAGCGGCAACATGGACTTTCGACTTCGCCCACTTGCTCGCATTGTCCATCAAATTCCCGGCCATCTCCTCGAGATCTTCCTGCTCGCCGCGAAAAACGACGTTCTCCGGGGTGTCGACGACATACTCGAGATCGCGCTCGCTGTAGATCCGTTTGAGTGTGCGCGCCAGATCGTTGACGACCGAGGCCACACTCGTACGCGAGGTGATCAAGCCGCTTGCGGCAGCCATCCGGGCACGCGAAAGGTAGTGGTCCACCTGCGCACGCATGATGCGGAGCTGTTTGTGGAGCACTTCGACTGAGGGCGGCGCCGGACCATTGGTTTCGTTAACCAGCACGCTGATCGGCGTCTTGAGCGCGTGGGCGATATTACCCACATGACGCCGCGCCCGTTCGAGCAGCGTCGCATTGTGCGCGACCAGCGCGTTGAGTTCGTCGGCGAGCGGTTGGATTTCGCTCGGAAACGAGCCCTCAAGCTTGTCCGCACGCCCGGAGCGAATGGCGGCAAGCGCTTCGCTCACGCGCCGCAACGGCGCGATGCCGATCCGGATCAGAACGACGATGGCGACGATCAGGCCAAAACCGAGACCGAGCAACGACCAACTCAGGAGCTGATTGAACCTCGAGACTTCGCGCTCAAGTTCGCCGCGATCGCCTGCCACCGTGAAGACAAACGGGAGGCCGGAGCCGGGAAGACGAATATCGCGCGAGACGGCCCGCAGGCGTTGCCCGTCCGGTCCGTTGAGGTCGCCGCGCCCGATCGTTCCCGGCCCGTGCCGCGCCGGCGCCGCAAGCAGATTGTCCCACAATGAGCGCGATCGCATATCCGGGCCAGCCGGGGCGCCGACACCCCGCGGTCCCTCGATTTGCCAGTACCAGCCGGACAGGGCCTGCTCAAAACGCGGATCGCCGAGCGTCGCCGTCATGGCAAGCTGGCCGTCCGGGCGGACATCCGAACCGGCGACAAGCGTGTCGCTGAACACCAGGAGGCGCGCATCGAAGGCACGCTCGGCGCTATCGCGAAACAAGGAGGATAGAACGATGCCGACGCCCGCGAGCGACACGAGACTCCAGAGTGCGGCGCCGGCCACAAGCCGGAACGCCAATGAGTTCGTTTCTATGCGTTTCACGCGTGCTTAAGCCTCGTCGCCGTCTCCCCCCTCGGGAAGGCCGAGCTTATAACCGAGACCGCGGACAGTCTGAATAATATTTATGCCGAGCTTCTTGCGCAGGCGTCCAACAAAGACCTCGATCGTATTCGAATCGCGGTCGAAATCCTGATCGTACATGTGCTCCACAAGTTCGGTCCGCGACACGACCTTGCCCTTGTGGTGCATCAAATAGGCCAGAAGCCGGTACTCGTGGGAGGTGACCTTGACGGCTTCGCCGTTCACCGTAACGCGCGCGCCGCGCGTATCGATCGCGAGCGGGCCAAGCTCCAGCTCCGCAGAGGCGTGTCCTGCGGCGCGCCGCAAGAGGGCACGTAACCGTGCCAAGAGTTCCTCGGTATGGAAAGGCTTGGTCAGATAGTCATCCGCGCCCGCATCAAATCCGGCGACTTTCTCGCGCCAGCGGTCGCGCGCCGTGAGAATGAGGACAGGCATCGATTTTCCTGAATGACGCCAGCGCTCGAGCACCGTCACACCGTCGAGACCGGGAAGGCCAAGATCGAGAACGACGGCGTCGTAAGGCTCGGTATCGCCGAGGAAATGCGCTTCCTCGCCGTCCGCCGCGGCGTCCGTAACATAGCCGGAATCCTGCAACGCGCGAACAAGCTGGCGCTGCAGGTCGGGATCATCTTCGACAACTAGGATTCTCACCGGCCGCCTCCAGCGTCCATCCCGCGCGTCTCTTCAATATCACCCGTGTACGCGTTCACCAAAAAGATCAGCTTGCGACCCTCCGCCGTCAGCCAATGGACCTCGTAATACGTTGTATTGGCACCCTGGCGGATTCGGGCGTCAAGCTTATCCCCGCTATAGCTCTGACGCAGCATCGCAAAAACGCGCTCAAGCGGGATGAGGTCGCCCTGCGCCGCAGCCCGGGCGCCTGAGTCGTTCCCGGCGGCCCATGCCGCGGCAATCGGCGGACCCGGGATAAGCGTCGCCGAAAGCACGACAAAGAGAAAGAACGCAGAGATTCGCATGGGGTGAGGTTTATTCGCTAAGCGGTGAACCCATTATGAACACTGCGGAAGAGCACGGCTCGCCAACTGCCACGATCAATTCTACAGGGATCGCACAGACAGCGGGGTACGATTGCGCTAATCTTTTTGTTGCGGTTCGCGTGCCACCCCCCAGCATAGGAGTTTCACCATGTCCGAAATCAAGATGACGGCAAAGAGAATGCCTGACGTGTCGGCAGGCGCCTTCGAAAATGCGGGTGAAAAGCTGCAGACTCTGATGAGCCTCAACAGCGAGATGCTGGAGGCAGTGTCGCAGGCCGGTCGCACCTATTTTGAGGGCGTCACGGCTCTGAACGAGGAGTTGCTCAATTTCGCAAACGAGCGCCTCGCCCAGGTCTCGAAAACCCGCGAAGTGCTCATGCAGTGCCGCGACGTCGGGGACATCTTGCGCGTGCAGCAGGACTGGTTGCGCACGGCCTCGCAAGAGTACATCTCGGAGGCGACCCGTCTCGTCGATCTGAGCACGAAGACCGTTCTGTCGACTGTCAACCCAATGATGGACCGCGCCAAGAGCGCGGCCGAGGAGGTGACCCGCTCAGCCCAGGCGGCCTAGCGAGCGATCGGATGGCGCGGTGCGTCGCGTAAATCTCGCGCGAGATGCAGACAGGCGCACTTGCGTCCACCCGGACGATGCCGGATGGACGCAGAGCATCGTAAAAAAACTAGCGATCTGCCGGAGCCTTGCCCCCGGCCGGGTCTTTCGCATATCCGACGTTGAGCGCCAGCATCTCGACAATGCGATAGACCTTTCCAACCCATCGATCGTCCGCCGGCGTCGGCGTCAACGCCGTCACGGTCGACGCCGCGGCGACGACTCCCGTGACGGTGGAAAGCCAGTTCGGCAACTTCGCAAGCACGAAACTCAGGACTCCAATCACATGGTCCATTCAACTCTCCTGGTGTTGAGAGAGGGCGTATGAGCTAGCGGTTGCGACCGGTACACCGGAGCAAAACGCCGTCCTCTCCCGTTGGGCAAAAAAAACAAAAGGTCCGATGAGCGCAGTGGCCCTTAGAGCGTGTGCGTCCGCAGGCTCGAGCCAGTGGGGACAGAAGAGCAATGCGCCAGCCGTTGGGTCATCCATGGCTGGATCGTCTGCCAACGCTGAAATCGCGCGCAGCCGAGGCTCGAGACCGCTTTCTAACGCGTCACTTCTGCAATAGCGCTGCAGATCGTCGAGCACAGACACCAGAAACGGCGCCAGGTGCTCCACCTCTCGAAGGACGCCGGCTGGAAACCTTCCGGCGCTGGTGCGCAGCGAGCGGGCGCGATTGACAACGACCCACGCAAGCGCGTCGAGCATCCCGTCAGAATCTGCGGAAACAGTGGCCCGGCGCGCGTCCGTTTCGGTCGGTAGGGGTGGTACATTACACACTGATTAAATTCCTATTATGTTCCGATAAATAGGACAATAATCCCTCTCCATTCGCCCCGCAAGGATGAAATTGCAGCCGCTCAGCGGATTGCGCTTGCCCTTAGAAGATCCATGAGCGTGACGCAGCGGCGTTCCCCGAGCACACACCCCAAAGCACTCCACGCCTTCACGAAGCGCTCATTTTCGAGATCAATCAGCTCGACGCGCGTCAGCAGGGTCTCCCACCAGCGGCGCAGTGGAAGGCTCGAAGCGATGGCTGCCTGGATCGCGGCGTAGTCGGCATCGCTAAAGATATCGATGACGTCCGCTGCAGATATTCTTGTTCGCGTGGGCCGCTGCCGCACCGTCCAGGCGCGTGACACCTGTTCTCCATCGAGCGCTAAGCGCGGTCCCTCGAGTTCCTGATCGAGCGCATCGATCCTCGGCGGCTCCCCCTCAACCGGCAGCCAATCCGCGCGCTTGTGCTCGGGGATATCGTCGAGGGTCATCTCCCGCAGTTCGGCGATGACGCCGTTCTCGATTCTCGCGATGGTCATTGCAAAATCCTCAAACGCCGTAGCGGCCACGGGTGGCCTGATAGATTTGATTGAGCTGCCCCGCGGTCAGCGCACGGCCTTCCCACATCGCAAGCATGCCGACGCGCGAGCCGCCGGGAAGCGGATTGTCGCCGTTGCCGCCCGCGCCGATGTTCATCGTGTAGCTGGCGTTGCCCGACGCCGGGCTTGCATAGGTGCCGTCGAAAGTCTCGGTCGCGCCATTGATGAAGAATATGCTCGCGCCGGCGCCGGCCGCCTCGTCGATCGAGATCGCCGCCATGCACCAGGTCGTGGTCGGCAGGGTCCCGGCGGACGTCGCGACAAGCGCGTTGGAGCCGGAATTCGTCGCGACCCAGAACAGATTGCTGTTGATCGCGACGATGATGCCGGTGTGGCTGGTCGCCGATCCGCGCGTGCCGAGAAGACGCTGCGCGGTGCCCGGCGTCGACAGATATACCCACCCGACGAACGTCGCCAGCGCGTTGTCCTTGTGGAGGTTCTGCATCCACGTCTCGTTGGCGCTGTCGTAGGTCAGATAATCGCCGCCATCGAACGAGAAATATTCGTTCGCGCCGAGACTGCCGGCCGCTCCGTTGAAGGTCGGGTCCGCGGCATCGGTGCCCGAGCCGGAGCCCCGGTTGAAATCGTACCCGTTGCCGGAGCGATCGAGCCACGGCTGGCCTGACGTGTACGAGGCCGCGTCGCCGGCGTCGAGACAGAGCTTCAGATTCCCCGTGAGACCGAGACCCGATATCACATTGCTCAGAGCGCCGCCGTTTCGTCCTGCCCCGAAGCCGATCAGGTGATTGACGTGCAGCATCAGGCGTCGGTCTCCGCGTCGGTGGTGTAGAGCACGAGAACACCGCGCAGCCGCGCATCGACCGCCAGCGTGTCGGACCCGTCGGATGGATTGCGCTTGATCTGGAACACCACCAGATCGCCCTTCACCGGCGCGCCCGCGATGGTGATCGCGGACGAGGCCGGGCCCTGGTAGGAATCGTTGGTCGTCCCGCCCGTGTCGGTCGACGTCTGCTCGGTGCCGAATGCGGCCTCGTTGGAATCGTCGTCTGAAATCGCCACGCCCTGCAACGCCCACACGACACCAAAATTCGTCGTCGTCGCGGCATGGCTCCACACCGGCACGAACGAGACCGTTCCGGCATTCCAGCTCTTGGGCATGCGGATCGCAAACTGCGCGAACTCCTGGGTGACGGTGTCGAAATCGAGCGTGTCGATCATCACCTTGTTGGTCGCCGTCTCGACCCGGCCCGGCGCCGCGCCATTGGTGAGGCGCGGGATCATCGCGCCGGCCGGCACCCAGATCGAGTGAAGGCCTTTCGAATTCGCGACAAACTCAAGACCCGTGCCGCCGCTGTTGACGGCCACCAGCTTGCTTCCCTGCCCGCTATAGCTTGCCGGCACATCGCTGAGCTGGGTAAAGGCGGTCGCGCCGGACCCGTCGGCGCCCTTGTCGCCGGTTTTCAGAAACTCGACGCTCAGCCGATCGGCGTCCGTAAAGCTGCCCGCGCTCGCCAGATGCGTCACCGCCGCCTGGAGCCACGTGGAATTATCGGTGAGGGCTGCGGTCACGCGATAGATCGCGAAGTTCTCCGGTGCCGACCATTTCTTGACGAGCAGCACGCCTTTGTCGCCCGACGTCGTGCCGTCGTCCCACGCGGTCAGGAAGTCCGACACGTCGGGGTTTCCGCTCTCGCCGTCATTGGCCGAAAATGCGATCGCGGTCACGCTCGTCAGTGTCGCATGGTTGAGCCGCATGTCGCCGGCGCCCGGGTCGGCCATCGTGGTCGAGGAATCGAACCGCCACGGCAGGCCCGGATTGAGACCGTCGAGGCCGTCGGCACCATCCGCGCCATCGGCACCGTCGGACCCGTTCGACCCGTCGGCACCATCCGCGCCGGCCGGTCCTTGCGGTCCCTGGAAGCCGATCGGGTCCGACCACACGCCCGACCCCGTCCCCTTGATGTAGAGATCGCCGGTGTCGGTCGCGAGAAACGCGAACCCCGCCGCCTCCTCATCGTAATCGCCGCGATCGGCAAGCACGCCCGTCGCATCGACGGAAAAGCTCTGGCCATCCGCTCCGTCCGCGCCATCGGCGCCAGGTGGACCCTCGATGCCCGCCAGGCCCCAATCGGCGCCGTCGAAGCGGTACATCGCGTCCTCGTCCTGCACCCACACGAGCCAGCCGGCACCGTCGCCCTGTCCGGGCAGCAGCGAAATCCACTCGCCGTCCTGATAGCGCGCGATGCGCTTTTCCCACGAAATCCACGCGCCGGTCGCCGTTCCGCCCGCGCCGGCGACGATGTAGCAATCGCCCTCCTCCGGACTGCCGGGCGGCGCGGTCAGATCCTTGTCAATCACGCTCGCCTGGACGAGCGTGTCGAGATAGACCAGCGCCTCATTATGCGTGACGTGCTTTTGCGCTTGCGCCGCCGCCAGAGTGGGCAGGCGCAGCCGGGCAGTTTCGGTCATGATTACCTCAGTGATGCCAGATCAAGGCTTCGGTGCCGGGCCCGCGGCCAAAGCTGTCCGACTTCTGAAAAATGCGGACTGTGAAATTCCACTGTGCGGAGCCAAAATCACTTAACTGCTGGGCGGCGGAATAAGTGGCGCTCTGGCCAGTCGCGGAAAGCGTGCGCTTGAGCGTGAGCGCCGCGGTGTCGTAGATTTCGATATCGTAGGCCTCCTCCGCCTCACCGAGCGGAACCTCGGGCTGCTCCCAATCGTCCCCGCCGATGCGCGTGCGTCTCTTCCAACTCAGAGCCCAATCACCGCTCAGCGCATCGCGCCGTCCGCGCACGTGCGAGGGCGCAAACGGCCTTTGACCGACTGCCCCGAATGCGCGCGTCTCCTGCACATACGCGTCGTCCGAAAAATCAGTGCCCGGTGGACCGTAACGATACGTAAATGTGAGGAAGCGTTGATCGAATGAGAATTCCGGCTGGGTAAGCGCCGCATCGAGCATCACGATCCGAGCCCCCGCGGGTACCGGGTCGCGCATTGCCCCTTCCGTTCCTCCAAGCCCGCGCAAAAGCTGCGATAGCCTGTATGTTCGCGGCGCGATCAATTCAGCGGTCTCAAACTGAAGAATTTCCCATTCGCCCTCGCTGTTCTCGATAGCAAGCGCATTAGCGCCATTGAGAATATCGAGGGTTGTTTTGCTTTCCAGGGTCCCGGAGATCAACGTCAGATATAGATCGTTGACGCGGTCGAACCGCCACAACGGTCCTGAGTAGAAATCACTGTCGAGAGTGCCGATCCGCGCAGGTGTAGATGCCACCGCATCAAGAGAGAATCCTGCCGAGCCCGCCGCGCGATAGAGAAGAACCGACCCGGGCCACGGCGATGCATAGGCTGCAAAATAAGGCGCATGCTCGACCGCCGTCCCCGACAGAAGCGGAAGGTCAAGAAATATGCCAAGCGGCGCGCCAAACGAGGGAACAGGCAATGCCGAAAAATCCCGGTCCCTTCCACCGACAAGCTCATAGACGAACGGATCCGTGCGCACCGTTCCGAGCACGCGCGTAGCCGTGTCGGCGATGTCCGAGATCTTGAACCGCCAGTCGCGCGTTCCGGCATGCAGGGTGAGAACATCTCCAGCATCAAGCATCAGCTTCGATGGCGGCAAAGCAAATGCTGCCCGCTCGCGCATCACCCAGGCGTCTTGCAACACGCTATCGCTGACCGCCTGCGCGAAGCCTTGCTCCATGATGACGGAGACTTGTGAAACGGCGGTTCTCTGAGAGTTGATCGTCAACCGTCGACTTTCAACCGCTGCCTGACGGTAATCCGCCGACGCATCGATGTAGGTCAGCCGCGAAATTCCCGGCAGGTCAGTCTCCTGCGCGCGCGTCAATCTGAACACCGCCGTCGCGTCGTCTCCCGGCCCAAGGACGAGGTCGTCCTCCTGGAGCGCGATCGAAGAGCCTTTACCCCGATGCGCGAATTTGATGACCCCATCGCTCTCAACCGCATCGAACTGATATGCCAGCATCAAGGGCTCGAGTGCTTCTCGAACGCTCATCGTGCGATCCACGACGAAGCCTGTGACCAGCCCGAAAAGTTCGCTCGCGTCGATATCGCCAAACCCGGCATAACCGCAGATATCGGATACGAGGTCCCCAAGGGGAACGAGACCGATCCGCCCGTTCAGCCAGTGCCCGTATTGCCAGTTCGGTGTATCCGTCCACACCGTTGAACGCGCCGGAAAATCGGGAAATGAGCGCGCGTCCCAACACCACACGTGAATCCGCCCGGGGTCGATCATGGGTTCTCCATAGACGGCCGACACCGGGTTGTGACCAGCCGAAGGTGCCCAATGATTGATCGCCGCTTCGAGCGCGCGCCGTTGGATCAGATCATTACGCGTTCCGCGCGAATAATAAGGCAGCGCGGACTCGGACGATTTCGCATCGACAAAGACGTTGGGTTGATTTGATCCTTTGTCGACGGCAGGGCATCCCAGTTCCGTGAACCAGATCGGTTTGGATTGCGGAACCCATCCGGTCGGCGCTCCATCGCGCACACCGCCCGGGCGATTATAATGCGGGTTCTGCCACCAGCTCCGCAAATCCTTCGGGCGGAAGATCCAGGCTTCTCCATATCCGCCCTCGTCGACAATTGCAGTGCGGACCTGCGCGTCCCGATCGTCGCGGTCCATGTACGCCCAGTCATATAGTTCGCCACCCTCGACATTCGCATCCAGATAATCGAGGTCCGTGATGCGCCGGCCATCCGCATAATCGGCGTGCGATGCACCGTCGCGCCAATCGCTGAGTGGCATGTAATTGTCGAGTGCTACGAAGTCGATGTAATCGGACGCCCACAGTTCATCGAGGTGAAAAAAGACGTCGCCCGAGCCATCTTCGGGGCGATGGCCCGAATACTCGGTCCAGTTGGCCGCGTACGAGATTTTTGCGGTAGGAAGGATTGCCTTCACCTCCCCCGCGAGAGTCACGAACCTGGCAACGGCAGGGTAAGCCGACGCCGAAGACCGGACTTTCGTCAACCCCTCCATCTCCGTTGCAAGAAAAAACGACTCCACGCCGCCAGCCGCCCTACAAAGATTGGCGTAATGCAGCACCATGCGCCGCAATCCCCAATCTATCCCGCCGGTCCAGCTGACATGCGATCCGCTCGTCGCGAAGTTCGCCGGTATCGCGTTGCCAAAGAAATTCGCAACCTGCGTTTCGGCTCCCACTGTCTTATCGACGGTTCCGGCATAGCCTGCCGCCGGAGAGCACGTAATACGGCCGCGCCAGGGGAAGGCAGACTGGCCGACGCCAGCAGCATTGTCGCTGTAGGGATTTGCTTTCGTGTTTCCGGGCGGAATATCCATCATCACGAAAGGATAGAAGTGAACTGAAAGCCCGCGCGCTTTCAATTCATGGATCGCTTGAACGACGGCATCATCGCACGGCGTGCCGCCGAAGACGGGGCGTCCGTCGCCGTCGGTCGACATCACGGCGGCGCCTGAACGTGTGATGCCGTTGACCTTCCACGTCAGCGGCTTCGTGACCTTCGAAGCGATTTCGACCTTTGGCTTGATGAGGCAGCTTCCGCATCGTAAATCGTCGCCAAACCAGGCGACTACGAGCACGACGGAACGACAATTTGGCAGCAGAGCCTCAAGCTGGTCGAGCGAGGCCACAAGATCGCTGGTTCCCAGATTATTGTTGCGGTTCTGACTTTGCGTGCTCCCCTGACCGTTGTTGGCGGTGATCACGTCCGTGGCGAGAATGAACTCGCCGGAACCGGGAATAAGCGCAACGCCCTGCACAATGTTGTCGAGCGCCTGGCTGTCCGAGGCTTGCAAGGCCCGATTGATTTCGAACTGCATCTGCGGGATGCGGTTGCCGAACGCCGCCAGCGGCATGTCCTCAAATACGAGATACGACACGCCGCGAAAGGCGGGCGCATTGTCACCCCCTTCGATCTGGGCGATCAGGGCGTCCGGAAGCTGCGCGTCGTCGCCGCGATAAAAGCGCGTCGTATACTTTGCAAGATCGAGCTCTTTTCCGTCCGCCCAGACACGGCCGATGCGCGTAACCACCCCTTCGCAGAAAGCGATTGCGAAAGAGCACGAGTAGGCGTAGCTCGTTTGTGTAGCACTCGCACCGCTGCCGCCAAAGCCCTTGCCACCGCCTCCACTCGTCTTTGTCGTGACGGTTTCCTTGAACCTCGCCTGCCAGATCACCTGCCCCCCAAGCCGGGCACGTCCCCAGATTCTGGGGATCGGCGCCCCCTCGCTTGAGCTGGTGATATTGACGTCCGACAGACGCGGGCCATCGCTATGCGTGCTTGCACCCTGCGAAGGATTCAGCAGTGTCCTGTCGATGAGTTGGCCGGCGACTGATCCGACGAAACCTCCGATCTGTGCCGCCGTCAGCGTCGCCCCGAACAAGGTGACGCTCCCGCCAACTGCAGCGCCCGCGACCGAACCGACCGCGCCAAGAATAAGAGAGGCCATCAGTCCACCCCGGGAAAGCGAAATGCATAGACAAGGCGGCGACGCCAAAAGACGCCCAGCTGAACTTCCGCGACCGCATGGCGGCTCCACGCGTGAACCATGTGATCGGATCCCGTCGCGATCCCGCAGTGTTTTGCCGGCGCTGTGTGACTCATGCGGAAGAGAAGGACATCGCCGGCTGCGGCATCGGACGGGGATACCTGCGCGAGATGGTGCGCGGCCGCATCGCGCAACGTCTCCTCACCGGTCGCTTCGGCCCAGTCAGGGGCGTAAGGCGGGACCTTTTGCGGTTCGCCGCCATGTAGCTCCCGCCACACACCGCGCAATAATCCGAGGCAATCGGTACCGGCGCCCTTCAGGCTCGCCTGATGATGGTACGGCGTCCCGATCCAGGACCGCGCCTCGGCGACAATCTTTTCGCGCATGTCAGTTGCCATAGAGGCTTCCGCCATCGAGATCCCCCTGCCCGCGATTGGGATAGCTCACCACCGCGTCGTTTCCCGGCATATAGGGAAAGCCTCTAAAATTCGCGCCATTCGAGAACCGTGCCCGGCAGGTTTCAAAGCTTTTGTCACATCCCGCCGTGACGGTGAACTCATTGCCTGTTGCAACGATCTCGCTCATCGCGTGCCACAGCTCGAGCGTCACGGTCGAGCCGGCCAGCGCATGGGATTTGATCTCCATGGCCCGCCCCGAATTCGGACCTGTTGTCCAGAATATTTTTCCAGACCCAAATAGGCCGGATTCAAAGGCGGCGAGCCCGGTGACGGAAAAGACACGGTACGGCGTCAGCACCGCGGCGACGGTACCAATTCCGGCGAATGCGGGGTTCGAGAGATCGACACCACATCGCGCATCGCCAAGATCGGCGTCGCATCCGCGCAGATAAGCACGGCCGACGGGCTGATTGAGCTTGTGTGCAAGTCCGCGCACCTCGGTTTCGAACGCGGTTCGGCCCCGGGTCACTTCTCCAAGGTTTCCTTTGCGCATCAAGACGCGTTGCTCTGTGTCCTGCCAGTTCACCCGCCAGATCTCGATGGCAGCATCATCGAACAACCCTGCTGCAAGGTCGGTTTCGCTCAGCGCATCGGCCGATAGCGCGCCCGAGACCGTGAGATTGTCAACCGCAAGCCCAAGCGAGGATTGAACCTCGCTGGCGGTGAACCCGGATGCGGCGAGATAAGCCAGGCCGTCAAATGTGAGGTCACGGTCATGGTCGGTAAAGCCCATCGCCAGGCCGTCTCGCCGAGTGACTTTCCAGCACCAGCACAACGTCGTTGCGCCGCTTTCCAGATGTGCCTGAAGGGCACTTGAAATCGCTTTCAAACGCGAATCTCCACGAGCGGGATCGACGGGATTTGTCCCGCCTCAAAATGGGAGAGATTAATCTCGAGGCGGTCCGTATCGAAGCGAACCGGGACATCAAATTCAAATCCGGCCGAAATCGCCACGCCTGCGGCGGGCGGCGAATCGAAGGTTATGAGTCCCGATGCCGTATCGACGCTGAAGCCGCCGACCGGAGTTGCGTCGAGCGCGCACAAGAGCGTTCCAGCCACCGGCTTCTTGATCGGGCGCTCATAATCCACACCGCCCGAGGAATAGGTCTTGATCAGTTGGAATGCACTGGTGACGCCATTCCCAAAGGCGATGAGTTGGTCGCCCGCGCCGACGGGCGCCTGGGGGACGCCTGATTTCCAGTCTGCTCGATCGCGCCATCGGAAGCCGTGAAGGCGACCATTTCGCGCTTCGAAGAACGCGATCACCGCGTGCAACTCGTCCAGGGTCCTGATCCCGTACCCGGCATTGTAGCGGCGGCGCGAGTGCGCCCACACGGCGTTGCGCTCCTCGAACCCGGAGCCGAGCGTCACAATATCCGTGCGCCGTTCCGGGCCCCCGCTCGCGCCGAGCGCGATGCCGACCGGAAAACGAACTTCGTGAAATGACATCGGCTAAAGATTCCTCTGACCGCGTGCGGCCGCGCGCGCGACCATGGCCGCGATCTGCGTCTCCGAACGCAAGAAGCTGTGCGCATCCGCCGCCTGAACGTTGAAGACGATCGAAGGGGCGCTGATCCCCCGCCCGTTGGCGATCACGGTGCCGCTCTGGCCGGGCACAAACAATTCGGGCCCGCGCTCGCCGACCAGAAACGCATGGTTCGGGGAGACCGCGCCGCCGGTGGCGCGCGCGCCGCCAAAGTTCAACGCGGACCCAAGGATGCTGCTGAACACACCCTCGAGCGGGCCGCTGATAAAGGTTTTCACCGCCAGGCGCTGCAGATCGGCGAGGATCGAATCGACCATGTCGCGCATCGTCACCCGACCGTTCGTCGCGGCACTCTCCAGCGTGCGCGAAAATCCGTCAAACACAGTGTGCGTCACATCTTCGATCGTGCGCAGGCCATCGGAGAGCGACTGATTGGCCTCAACGACGGATTGGCGGGCCCGCGCGAGACCTCTTGTCAGATCGCCTGTGTCCGCCGCGATCCTCACCGAGATCGCACCGATTTCTCTGTCAGTTGCCATGCGGCAGGTCCTTTATCTGGTCGCGGTAGCGCGCAAGCAGCACGTCAAGTTCATCGCGGCACAGGGGCGCAACCTGTCCGCGAAGGCCAGCGCGCATTTCAAGCCCGTGCGCCAATGCCTGCCACTCCACCAAACTCAGTCGCCAAAATTGGTCGGCTGCCATTCCCATGACGCCGAGACCGAGGGCGAGCCAGCGCCGCCAGAGTTCGCCGGGTTGGGCAAATTCGGCGGCGCGGACGCTTCCCCCACCGGAGCAGTCTCCCGTGCACCCATTCCCGCAGCACTGAACGCGGCACCGATGGCCTGTCCGAGTGCCGCCAAATCGATCTGCAACCCCGCCAGCGTTCGCTCGTCGAGATCGTGCCCCCCGCCCCGTAGCAGCGCACCGAGCAAAACCATCAAGTGCGCGAGCCTCGGCCGGGCAAGCGCCCGCTCAAGCGCGCCCAGATCGTCAGCCCCTAGTCCGGATTCGATTTCCGCCAGCGCACCTAGGGTAAGGCACAGCCGGTACGTGCGCCCTTCAATGACAAAAGGCACCTCGCCGCGCGCGCGATTGACCATCGCTAAGCGGCCGTGAAAGTCAGAACGCCGGCCGATTCAAGCGCGAGTGAATATGTCGCCTCGCCCTTGTGATCGCCCGCGTAGTCCAGCGCGGTGATCTGGAAGGCACCTTCGACGATGCCAAAATCGGGAATGATCACCTGCCAGGCACGGATCGTTCCGGCAAAAAAAAGCCCCCGGACCGTTTCGTCGGCGCTGTCGTCCTTGAAGACCCCCGAGCCCTGCAAGCGGGCCGTCTTCAACCCGCCGCCGAGCAATTCGCGCCACGCGCCGCTCGAGTCGGCGCTCGTGATGTCGATCGTTTCGGCATTGAAAGAGATCGTCTTGGATCGCAATCCAGCAACGCTCGCGAAATCTCCCGTTCCTGTCGTGTCCACTTTAAGGAGCAGAGCACGTCCCTGTTGTGCCGTCATCGGTGTTACCCTTCGTGTAAAGTTACGGAAGCGGCTCGGTCACCGCGCGGTAGCGCATCACCGCGTGCACGGTCTCGCCGTCGCCATCGCGAAACACGTCGCCGAATTCAAATCTAAGATTGATGAGCGCGTGGTCTTCGAGAGTCAGTGTCGCATTATGCAATACGCTCTCGATCGCACCGATGATCGCGCGCCCCTCCTTATAGCCCCCGTGGCGCGACCAGATGTGGAACATGAAGGCATGCTCATGACCGCGTTCGGTGGATGTATCCCAGTCGGCGATCGTAGATGCCCCGATCGTGACGTAGGGAAACGCGGTATTGCGCGGGGCATCGTCGTAGATGCGCGCCGGGCTTCCCACGAGCGTCTGAATTGAACTGTCGCCGGCCAATGCGCCGACCATCGCTTTTTGCAGCGCGAGTCCTGGTTCGGTCATGTCCCGCGCCCTCCGAGGCGTGAAAGGATCTGCGCCAGTGTGGACGCGGCTTCGTCCATCAGGCGCAGCCGCTCCCGTACGAGAGCGGGATACAAGAACGGCCGGCCCGCGTTACGCCGCGTCCCGAACTCAAGAAATTTTGCAAACGGTGCTGTCGCGCGGATGCGACGTTCCCCAGTGCGTCCTGTCGCCGTGACCTCGATCGACGTCGCGAGCACAGAGTTTCCGCCGGCACGACTGCGCGCGTCCTCCTGCACACGCTCGGCCGCATCGTCCAGCACGCGCCCGATCGCCTGCACGGCGAGTTCGCCAAAATCATTGATGGCGCTCAAGACGGCCGGCCCTCGACGCACCCCAGATCGAGCCAGTAGCGGCGGCCGTCGGGGTCGCCCGACCAATCGATCGCAAGAATTTTCTCTCCCGTCCGCACGCGCAGATCCGTGGACACGTCGTTGCGGAAGCGGATGCGAAGGCGGTAATTTGTCTCCGCGCCAACTTGATCTGCTGCGACGCCTTCTCGCCCGCCGGTAGCTTCGAGCGAACCCCAGACTGCAAACGCGGCTTCCCAGGTTTCATCGAACCCTCCGGCGCCGTCCGCGACCTGCGCCTTGCGTTCGAACACGAGGCGGCTGCGCAGCGCGCCGATCACAGCCGCACCGCCAGATAAGGCTGCACAAGTGAGGTAATACCAAATGGAAGTCCAGCGAGGCCCTTGGCCACCGCTGCTTCGCGACGCTCGAACCAATGCGCGACCACCATCAAGATCGCCTGGCGCAATCCCGACGGCACATCGCCGCCCGCATCACCAAATCCTGCGACAAACGTCACCTTGATGCCGCCGAGGCACGGACCTGGAACCGGCCATGACGCCCCGGGCTTGCGGAGAATTCGCGCCGGGGTACGCGCGAGATCCAGCTCGAAACTGTCCGTATCGACGCTCTGGCGAACACCCGCGTCATCGACGATCTCGATTACGCTCACACTTTGGACAGGTGCGCGCGGCAGTTCAACCGCGCGCCCGTCGTCTCGCCAGCCATCGAGAGACATCTCGAATGTCTGCGTGATCATCGCCCGGCCCGTCAAACTTTCAGTGAGTTCGCGGGCCGCGGCAAGAAGCGACGCGATATACGCGTCCTCCTCATTCCCGTCGACGCGCAGATGCGCCTTCACCTCAGTGAGGGAGAGCGGCTCCAGCGCAGGCGCCGTCAGTCTGACGAGACCGTAGATCATGAATTTTTTCTCTCTTGATGGACTAGCTGGCCGCAAATTTCAGCAGCTTGATCGCATCGAAGTCCTGAATGCCGCCGCCGACGCGCTTGGTCGTGTAGAACAGCACATAGGGCTTGGCTGAGAACGGATCGCGCAGGATGCGCACGCCGACGCGATCGACGATGAGATAGCCCCGGCGGAAATCTCCGAATGCGATCGAGAAGGAGTTTGCCGCAATATCGGGCATGTCCTCCGCTTCCGTTACGGGATAGCCCAGCAGCGTCGGCGCGGCGCCGGCCTGTGTGCCGGGCTGCCAGATATAGTTGCCCTCGCCATCCTTGAACTTGCGCACTTCGCTTTCGACCTTGCGGTTCATCACCCAGCGGCCGTTGGCGCGGTATGACTGCTTCGGCGCGTAGACAAGATCAATCAACGCATCGATCGGGTCGCTGGACGCAAACGCCCCGGCCGCACCGCTCAGAACGTACCCGATCTTGGTCCAGGCCCAGCTCGCCTCGGCTACGGTCGTGTAGCTCAGGAAGCCCTTCGGCTTGGCAACGCCGTCGCCAACAACAAAGGCCGCGCCTTCCTGGACCGCAAATTCGGTCTGGACCTCGCCGGCAAGCCATTCCTCGATGTTGACATGCGCATCATCGAGTAGCGACTGGGTTGCCGCAGGCATCGCATAGAGTTCCATGGTCGGAAACTCGACCACGCTCAGCGTCGGCGTATTGGTCTCGGGACGCGCGTCGGTTTCACCGACCCATCCCGAATCCGCCCCGCCAAGACTGACCGGCTTGCGATAGCTCGAGCCGCCGATCTGGCGCACCGTCGCGATTTCACGCAAGGGAGAAATCTGCGTCAGCACGCGGTCGATCAACGTCTCGGTTTCTTCCGGGACAAGATAGCCGCCGTCCGGGTCTGACGTCGCAGAGAGCGCCTTGCGCTCGAAGCCCAGCAGCGCGTGGGCGTCGCCCTTGCGCATGTAGTTTTCAAACGCCGTTTTGTGCTCGCGGGAGCGGCCATCGCGGATCAAGGTGCCCGGCATGGCGAGCTCCGGCCGACGCTGGCGAGCGATCAAACGGTCCATGGCGCGCTTTTGTTCGCTGAGCGCCTCGTTGATCCGGTTGACTTTCTCGCCGGTCACAACGTCCTCGCCAAAGTGCGACTCGATCTGCGCGAGGCGCTCGTCATTCGAGCTCTTGAATGCTTCGAACGAACCGAGGAATTCGTCGAACGCATCCAGAAGATCGCGTGACGCGGGCGCTGCGTCAGGCATCAAGGCTTTGGTTTCATGGTTATCCAATGGTCATTCTCCTTTAGGGTTGGACTTCAGGTCGGCCGCAGCCCGGCGCATGGCTTGGGCCAGCGCCGCATCGGCATGGGCAAATCGCTCATGCCGGCGCCGTTTCACGCGGGTGATGCGCGCCTGCGGTAACAGGGGAAACGTCACGATCGAAATCTCCCACAGATCGACATCGGTGAGACGGCGGGGGCCACCGCGCGACTTGGCGGACCGAACGACCTGGTAGCCGATCGACAGGCCGTCGAGTGCGCCCGCGCGCAGCAACGCCAGCACGTCGCGCCCGCGCACGACGTCGTCAAGAATGCGCCCGCGGACATAGAGCCCGCTGCGATCCTCATGAATGTCGCACCAGACGCCGATCGGCTCGCGCGCGTCGTGCTGGAACAGGAGCTTGACACCGCCGACGCCGCGATTGCGCAGCGTCCGGCGGAAAGCACCAGGCATCACGACATCGCCGCCTTGGTCCTGGACATTAAAGAGCGAGGCATACCCCTCGAATTCGCCGTCACGCGCGTTTGACGCAAAATCAAAGGTCACGGCCCGGCGTTCGCGCGGCGTGAAGGCCCGCGCGGCTGCAGATGGCAATGTCATGGTGGTCTCGTGGCGATGGCTCAGCGCGGACTAGCGCTTGGCGTCCTAATGGTTGAGATTGTCGATCTTGTCTTCGATCCGTGCGAGAGCGGCGCGCATCGAGCTTGTCTGCTCCTCGACACGCGCGGCACGCTCCGCAAGTTCTTGAACCCGCACGGCCTGACTCTCGACTTGCGCAATCCGCGCGCTCGTGCTCCCCGCCCACACCAGCGCGCCGAATGTTTGAATGAGAACCGCTCCAACAAACGCAATGGGAATCCGTCGATCGAGCGTCCAGGTCGCGTCGTCGCGATCCATCGATGTGTCTCCTGGCCCGGAATTTGCTATCACGTTGGCAGAGGGGTCGGACATGGCGAAGCACCACCGATTTGCGACACTCGACGGGCTGCGTGGCGTGGCCGCGCTTGCCGTGGCGACAGGCCACCTGGAAGCTTCATTCGAGGGCGCGCCGCTGCAGCATTACGGCATGGCCGTCGATTTTTTCTTTGTGCTGAGCGGCTTTGTTCTCGCGCACGCGTATTTCGACAAGCTCCAAGGCGCGCTGACACCGCGAGCATTCATGCGTCGTCGGCTCATTCGCATGTATCCGCTGTATATTTTCGGCACGCTTCTGTTTGCCATATACGCCGGAGCTCGGGTCACTCTCCTTCACGATTTCCCGCTCTCCATGGCGGGTTACGCCGTCATGCTTCTGTGTGCCGGCTTGTTTCTTCCCACGCTGATCCAGCACCCCGAGCGTCCCGATCTTTACCCTTTGAACGCGCCTGCGTGGTCGCTGCTGTTCGAGCTCCTCGCCAACGTCGCATTCGCACTGTCGATCCGCCGTCTTACGGTCCGCATGCTCCTGGCGGTGGTCGCGATCGGCTTCATCGCGCAGGGCATACTTGCGCTGCACTATGGTTCGTTCAGCATGGGCTGGAACCGCGCGACCTTCTTTGGCGGTCTCGCGCGCGTGACCTTTTCGTTCTTCAGCGGTGTTCTTGTTTATCGCCTGTGGCAACGCCGCCCATTTCGGTGGAACATCTCACCGCTCCTTCTGATCGCCGCTCTGCTCGCGGTCATGGCCGTCCCCACGGGCGCAGGCTTGCGCGTCCCCTACGAGGTGACCGCGTCGCTGGCGTTCCCCGTCCTTGTCTACCTCGGCGCTTCGAGCATGCCGCGCCCGGCGCTTCGCACACCATTCCTCGAGGCGGGCGCGATGTCCTACGCGCTCTACACGATTCACGCGCCGATCATCATGATCTGCAGCAGTATCTCGGCAAAGCTTCTGGGCGCCGATTTGCCGACCTTCGCGCCATGGGGCGGGATCGTCTTGATCGTCTTCATGGTCATCCTCGCGGCGACTCTCAACCGGGTCTATGATGGCCCGGTCCGGCGCTATCTCACCAAATGGACGGCCAACCGCACGGAGCGTCTTCAGGCGTTGCGTCCATAGCCGACAACGGCACGCTTTTCATCTTCGCTCAGGAACGACGCCGCAGCCACCTGCGCCCACAGCGCTTCGCGCTCGCTGGAGAGCGCGGACACCGCGTCGAGGTCATAAGCGAGAGATAAGTTTTCGCCGAACCGCGGCACCAGCCAGCTGGACAACGCGTCGCGTGTCTTGTTGACCAGCGGGATCACCGTCTGCCGCCAAAATGCTAGGTTGGCTTCGCGGTAATTGGAGTAGGTGTTGTCGCCGGGAATTCCCAGCAGCATCGGCGGCACGCCAAACGCCAGCGCGATTTCGCGCGCCGCAATATGGCGTGCATTTGTGAAGTCCATGTCCTGGGGTGACAGCGACATCGCGCTCCAGCTCAAGCCCCCCTCCAGTACCAGCGGACGGCCCGCATTCGCGGCGCCCTGATACTCGCTTTCGAGCTCGCCCTTGAGCCGTTGAAACTGCTCGTCGGTCAGATTTTGATCGCCGGTCCCGCTTTGATAGATCAGGGCCCCGGAGGGCCGCGCCGCGTTGTCAAGCAGCGCCTTGTTCCACGCGCTGCCCGCGTTGTGGAGATCGACCGAAAGCGCCGCGGCTTCGAGCGGCGACAGTCCGCAATGATCGTCGAGGGGGTGAAAGAGCTTGAGATGGAGGATCGGCTTCTCATCCTGCGGACCCTCCTGGACGTAGCGTACCGTCCGCCCGTCGACCTGGTACGCATAGGCTTCGGGCCAGCCATCCGTGCCGCCGACCGCGCTCATTCGGTCCGGTCTTAAACTGTAAAGCGCGGCCACGCCGTCCTCGCCCTGAACCGCTTCGACGTATGCATTTCCGGCCAGCTGTAGGTACCCATAGAGCGTCTCGAGAAACGTGACGCCACTCTCGTGCGGATTGGGGATACGCAGCAGGTTCAGCAACGGGTGATCTTCGATCTCGACGTCGCCATCGAACAGAAGCCAGGGGATTGCGGCCGCATTCTCGGCGATCAGGCGGATCGAGCGATAGGCGATCGGATTTCGCATATATCCTTCGCGCGCCAGAACCGCGTAGTTGCGCGAGCTCCAGCGAGGTTGTCCCTGAATGTGAAGCGCGGCGAGGGCACTCGGTGCCGCTTTCACGTGGGGGGGGCCCTCCTCCCCAAACCGGCGTCGCAGTCGCTCAAACCATCCCATCGGCGTCTCTCATTTCTGGTTGCGATTCTGTGTAGCAGATGAGCCCGCGCTTTATCCGCGCTTTGAGAGGGAGCCGGCGGACCTTGCAGGCGCGTGGGGAGGAGCCGCAGTGATCCGCCGGCGAGCCCGCAAGGTGATACGCCGCGTACGCATCTGCCGTAAAGCAGGGCGCGGCACATCGGGGCTTGCGGGTGTACAAAATCTGACTGGTCGCTTAAATCCGCCTGACGCGGGGAATAATGTCCTTGTCGCGCAGCATCAAATCCGTCAATGCCCACACCAGCGCATCGACCCGATCAGGGCTCTCGCTCGAGGGTTCGCGCGCCGCGGAGAAAGAACACATCTGGTCTTCAAGCTCACGAAACGTGCCGACGTGATGCACGCTGCCCTGTTCGTAAAGCGCGGCGACCGGTTCCGCCCGCACATGTTTGGACCGCGTCGCATGAACCGCGCGCACGGCGATTGAGCGGTCGACCTGATGGAGGAGTGTTCCCACCATCTCGCCGCCCTGATTGACTTCGACGACAACCCGATCCGCCATATAGGCGGCGTAGGTATTTGCAACCACGCGCGCCCAGGCGAGCGGGCCACAGCCGTGAAGCGTGCGGTCCGCGAGCACGTGAGCGTCGCCGCCCGCGTCGCAGCCCGCCACGATGATCCCGCACGCGGCAGCATTCGGACCGCTGGAGGCCGGCGGATCAACCGCCACCACAATGCGCTTGAGCGCCGGGGGCGATTTAAGGCGTGCGGCGTCGATCGTCTCAGCCGTCCACAAGGCGCCCGCGACCTCCGTGATGAGTTCACCGTCGATTTCCTGGCGCGCCAGCCGTGTGCCTTCATAGCGCGCAATAATCTGCTCAAAGAATGCGGGCGCGAGATTGGCCCGGTTGGCGAACGTGCTGGCGCGGGTCACGGTCGTGGTCTCGTCGTCGAGAAGGCGCCGGATCAAGGGAACCGGCGCCGGTGTTGTGGTCGCAGCCTGCCGCGGACGCTCGCCCAGACGCAATCCGAACTGGAGATTGTTCCAGGTATCCACCCCATGCGCCCATTTCGATAATTCGTCAGACCACGCACGATCGAACTGATGACCGCGCAGACTGTCCGGGTCCTCGGCCGAGAAGACGTAAGCCTGTGCGCCCGTCTCGAAGGTTACGCGGCGCCGCGATGCTTGAAACTGCGGCCGTGCACCGCGCCAGCGCAACGCACACAGACCCGACGGCCCTTCGATCATGACGTCGCGCACGTCGCTCAGCGTCTCCCCGACCAGTGCGATGCGATGCGCGCGGCGCGCTTCAATCTCGCCCCTGATCCACTCGGCGCCAGCGCGAGTCTTGCCCGCGCCGCGTCCGCCCATCATCAGCCATGTTGTCCACGGGCGGCCGGGCGCGGATTCGGCGGGCGGGCATTGATCGGGGCGCGCCCAGAAGTGCCAGTCATCATGCAGCGCCTCAAGTTCCGGGCGCGACAGGGTGTCAAGAAGCGCCCGGCGGAGGGCCAGCGGCAGCGAGCTGATCGAGGCGGCGTTCAAGCGTCGTGAGGAGGTTGTCAAAGTCGGTGTCGTCCTCTTTCTCCCCGATATCGTTCACCGTCGGCAAAGTGCGCGTCGCGCGTGCCCCCGCGCTCAGCCCCAGAACCTCTTCCAGGTCCGAATAGCAGCGCACAAGTGCAATGATCGTCTTGGCGTAACGCTCGGCCTCGGCCGGCGACTGCTCGCTCAGATCGCCGGGCGACCCGAGCCAGGTTTCCAGTTTCGTGACGTAATGTTCGAGCAGGCGTCGCAAGCGCGCGTGGAGACGCGTGCGCCAGGCCTGCGTGATTTGCGGTGGCCCCTCGGCAACCCGTCCGGCAGCGGGCGCTCCCGGCGGGCGCCGCCACCCTCCCCGCTCGGCCAGACGCCGCACCGTGGTGGCGCTCAGCCCAAACTCCGCGGCCAGCCTGCGCACCGAGTCTGTGCGACGCTCGAATGCGTCGCGCAGCGCCGCGCAGCTCGATTGCGGTTCGCAGGATCGCTCCAAAGACCTACACCTCGCCCAGAAAAAAAAGGACCACGCGGCGTTCCCGGCATGGTCCTGCTGATCGTTCGGCGTCTTGGCGTGTCCGCCCAGGTCGGCGTATGAGCGCCGCAGCGCGCGCCGCCGGTAAGCTCTTGTGACACGTTGTCGACGATGACAGGAACGCTATCAGTGAGCGGGACGCTGGTCAATCGAAAAAATCACCTATTTCGTAACAAAAAATGAATCTACCCCACGGCACATCTTTATTTTCAACGCGTTAGCCGGAAGATATTCCTCATTCGGTACAAGGCGCATAGCGCCCGGAGAATGGCGTTAGACCTGCGGCGCGCGGCGCCCCGACTCTCGCGCCGCACCGATTGCGCCACACAATGGCCGGAAAAATTGGTATTGATGGCCTCTCTTATCGCTGTGAGCTTGTGGCTGGCACAACGATCCTCGCAGGATCGCTCGGGCCCGGTTGTCGCGCAACGTCAGGGGAATGGTCGTCCATGAAGTCGTCCCGCGTAACGGGAGAAGTGCGGTGCTGAAGGCGATCTGGGAGTTCCCGTTCCGCGTCGCTCTCTTTGCGATCTCCGCCGTTCTCACCGGTCTGGTCGTCGGCGGGGCGTTCGCCCTGACGCTGATTCAGCCTGACAAAGGCGAGCTGGCTCAGGTCTGGCAGCGCCGGACCGAGCCCGGAATCATGATTTTCGACAAGAACGACAAGCTTTTGATGATGCGCGGCGGCCGTGAGGCCCCGATCGTGGCGCTGCGCGAAATGCCCGACCATCTATGGCAGGCGTTCCTCGCGATCGAGGATCGCCGCTATTACGAGCATGGCGCACTCGACCTGCAGGGCATTGCGCGCGCGCTGACGCGCAACATCAAGGACGGAGCGACCTTGCAAGGCGGTTCGACCATCACCCAGCAACTCGTCAAGAACATGTTCCTGAGCGCCGACCGCACGCTGGAGCGCAAGGTGAAGGAGGCCTACCTCTCCTACTGGGTCGAGGAGAAGCTGACCAAGGATCAAATCCTCACGCTCTATCTCAACCGCATTTTCCTGGGCGCCGGGAACTACGGCGTCGAGGCCGCGGCCCGCTACTATTTCGGCAAGTCGGCGCGCGATGTCACGCTGGCGGAGGCCGCCATGCTGGCCGGTCTGCCCAAGGCACCCACCCGCTACGCACCAACGCGCGATCTCGCGGTCGCGCAGCGCCGCGCGGGAACCGTGCTCGACACGATGGTGGAAGCCGGTTATCTCGATCCGGCGCAAGCGGCCAGCGCGCGTGCGCATCCCGCCACCATCGTTGTCGCGCCCTCGCGCGATGCCGCGAACTACTATGTCGATTGGGTGCTGAGCGAATTGTGGGCGCTCGCCGATCAGCGCGGCGCGGCAAATTGGAAGACCAAGAACCTCATCGTTTACACGACCTTCGATTCCACGCTCGAACTGACCGCCGAACTCGCGGTCCGCAATGCTCTAAGCCCGGCGGCGAAGGCACGCCATGTCAATCAGGCGGCGCTCGTCGCCCTTGCGCCGGACGGCGCCGTGCGCGCGATGGTCGGCGGAGATTCCTATTTCAATAGCCAGTTCAACCGTGTCACGCAGGCCAAGCGCCAATCGGGGTCGGTCTTCAAGGCATTCACCTATCTCGCCGCGCTCGAACACGGAATGACACCGGATTCGATGATCCTCGACGCGCCGATCACGATCGGCACCTACGCGCCGACCAACTCCGACGAGCTTTACGCCGGTGAGGTCCCGCTCAAATACGCGCTCGAAAACTCGCTCAATGCCGCCGCCGTGCGCCTCACAGTCAACGTCGGGATCGACAACGTGATCGAAACCGCGCGCCGGCTCGGCATCACATCGCCGCTCGCGCCCGAGCCCGGAATCGCGCTTGGAATCTACGAAACCAGCCTGCTCGAGATGTCGGGCGCCTATCTTTCGATCATGCGCGGCGGCCTCAAGGCGGCGCCCTACGGCATCCGCAAGATCGTCGGCGATAACAACAAGGTGCTCTACCAGCGCGCCGGCGGCGATTCCGCCCGTGTGATCGCGGAACCGACCGCCCGTACCCTGACCGCGATGCTCGAAGCCGTCGTCGCGCGCGGCACCGGCATTCCGGCGCAGCTCTACGGGCGGCAGGCGGCCGGCAAGACAGGAACCTCGCAGGATTACCGCGACGCGCTCTTCATCGGCTTCACGCCCGATCTGCTGACCGGCGTGTGGGTCGGCAACGACGACAACAGCACGATGGACACCGTTGTAGGGGGAAGCATCCCGGCGCGGATGTGGAAGGATTTCATGGACCGTGCGCTCGACGGGACGCCCGCTCAGCCATTGCCCACCTTGCCGAAGTGGACACCGCCTGCAGCGCAGGCCGCTCAGGTCGCAGCGGCGGCCGCGGCCGCCGAAGGTGGAGGGCGGATCCGTCGCGCGGGACCGCACGGCAGAATCGGCCGTCCCGGCACGCGGTCCGACAAGGCGCCCGACATCGAGGCCAAGGCCGAAACGCCCGAGCCGGAGGACGCGCCTCCACAGTTCAATTCCAAATATTACATTCCCGAACCGACCTTTGTGCCGCACGTCCCCAACGCGCCGCCGGGTTCGCTTCCGCCACCCACCGGCTCCGCGCCCAAAGCGGTGCCCGAGCCCGCGCCGACGCCCGAAAATGCCTGGAAATCCAATGCCCCCGGCCCCTCGCCGGGCGGCGTCGCCATCCCTACGCCGGAGCCCATTCCGGCACAGCCTCTCTCCGCCCCGAATGGATAATACACCGTTTATGTGTGCAAAACTCATTTACACACATATTGACGGGCAAATAGAATTGGGGCATATAAGTGTCACGTAAATACGCGGATTTCCGCGCCGGTGGCGCCATTTCCGCATGATCTGCGGCAGGCACAATGGGTCAAACGGTTCAGGTGGTTACGGCCAATCGGCTCGGCGATGGCGAGGTTGTGTACCTCGGGCCCGACCTGCGCTGGACCGCGCGTCTTGAGGAGGCCGCGCGGCTCGAGACCAAGGCCCTTGCGCAAGAGCGCCTGACCGTCGCGCAAAAATCGGTCGAGGAGCAGATCGTGGTCGCACCCTATCTGATCGAGCTGGCCGAAACGCCGCAAGGGCTTGTCCCGGTCCGCCAGCGCGAAGTCATCCGCGCAGCCGGCCCGACCGTCCGGCGCGATCTCGGCAAGCAGGCACAAGGCTAACCGCGATGTATCGTTACGATGAATTCGATCACACCTTTGTCGCCGAGCGGGTCGCGCAGTTCCGCGGCCAGGTCGCGCGTCGCCTGTCGGGGGAGCTGAGCGAGGACGAGTTCAAGCCGCTGCGGCTGATGAACGGGCTCTATCTCCAGCTTCATGCCTATATGCTGCGCGTCGCGATCCCCTACGGCACCGTGTCGTCGCGCCAGATGCGCATGCTCGCCCACATCGCGCGCAAATACGACAAGGGCTACGCGCATTTCACGACGCGCCAGAACATCCAGTATAACTGGCCGCATCTGGGTGATGTGCCGGACCTCCTCGCCGATCTCGCGACCGTCGAGATGCACGCGCTGCAGACCTCAGGCAATTGCATCCGCAACGTCACATCGGACCAGTATGCGGGCGCCGCCGCCGACGAGGTGGAGGACCCGCGCATCTGGTCCGAGATCGTACGCCAGTGGTCGACCCTGCACCCCGAATTCTCGTTCCTGCCGCGCAAATTCAAGATCGCGGTGACAGGCTCGGCGCGCGACCGCGCGGCGATCAAGGTGCACGACATCGGCCTTGAGGTGGTGCGCCTTGCCAACGGCGCGGCGGGTTTCGACGTGTGGGTCGGCGGAGGACAGGGCCGCACGCCGATGATCGCCCATTGCATCCGCAAGGGCGTCACCAAGAGCGATCTCCTGCCCTATCTCGAAGCGATCATGCGCACTTATAACGAGTTGGGGCGGCGCGACAACATCTACAAGGCACGCATCAAGATCCTCGTCCATCAGCTGGGCGCGCAGGAATTCACGCGCCTCGTCGAGGAGGAATACGCGCGCCTCGAACACGACACGCTGCTGCGCATTCCCTCCGACGAGATCGCGCGCATCGAGGCTTATTTCGCGCCACCCCGTTTCAGGAAGCTTTCGGCCACCTCGGCGGCTTTCGAGGCGGCAAAGGCGAGCGACAAGGGCTTCGCGCGCTGGGCAAAGAACAATCTCAGCGCCCACAAGGTGCCGGGCTACGCCATCGCCAACATCTCGCTCAAACCGATCGCCGGCATTCCGGGCGACGCCAGCGCCGACCAGATGGACGCCATCGCGGACATCATGGAGCGTTACAGCTTCGATGAAATCCGCGTGACGCACGAGCAGAACCTCACGCTCCCCCATGTCGCGCTCGATGATCTGTATGCGGTCTATCAGGCGCTTGATGCGCAGGGGCTCGGCACCCCCAATCTGGGGCAGATCTCCGACATCATCGCCTGCCCCGGGCTCGATTATTGCGATCTGGCCAATGCCCGCTCGATCCCGATCGCGCAGGCGATCTCGCAGCGCTTCGCCGATCTGGAGCGCTCGGCGGACATCGGCGAGCTCAAGCTCAAGATTTCGGGCTGCATCAATGCCTGCGGCCACCACCATGTCGGCCATATCGGCATTCTGGGCGTCGACCGCAAAGGCGTCGAAAACTATCAGGTGACGCTGGGCGGTTCGGCGGACGAAAACACCAGCCTTGGCGACATTGTCGGCCCGGCGTTCACCGAAGAGACGATCGTCCCGGCCATCGAGACCATCGTCGGCACTTATCTTGCAATCCGGCACTCACCGCAGGAGACGTTCCTGCAGACCTACCGGCGTGTCGGAATCGAACCGTTCAAGGACAAGCTCTATGCTGCTCATTAAGCAAGGCGATGCGATCGAGGACAATTTCCGCGCGCTGGCGGACGACGAGGCGCTGCCCGAGGCCGCGACGGTCATGGTGTCGCTCGCGCGCTGGCAGGCGGAACGCGATATGCTGATCCAGCGCAACGCGCCGCTCGGCCTGCGCCTTAAATCATCCGAAAGCCCCCTGATCCTCGGCGACGACGTGCACCGCTTCGCCGCCATCGCCATCGAATTTCCCACCTTCAAGGACGGGCGCGGCTTTTCCTATGCGCGCCGCCTGCGCGAACAGATGGGCTATGACGGCGAGCTGCGCGCGGTCGGCCATCTCATTCCCGATCAGGCGCAGTTTCTCGCCCGCGTCGGCTTCGACACCGTCGAAGTGAAGGACGACGCCAATCTTGCGAGCTGGGCGCGCGGTTTTTCGGATTTCTCGGTGTTCTACCAGACCGCCGCCGACCGCCTCACGCCGGTGTTTCATCTGCGCCAGATGAAGCAGGCCGCAGAGTAACCGAAACAAATTGACCTTGACAGATGCCCCAGGGCTTGCGAGCCTTATAGTGTTCCCGGACGGGGACTGAAAAAAGGCCTGAGATGGCTTTGGATGGGACACCCGCTGGAATGCGGCAAGTTCGTCGGATGTTACCGAGGAGCCACGGAAGCTACTACGCGTGGACCACCTGAAGCCAGTCTCTTCAAAAATTTGGAAAGACTGGTAAAATGAGAAAATCTCCCAAGCTCATCGTTCGATTTGCACTCGTTGCCGAGCAACCAAGTTCTCAAGACGAGGATCGACTTGGCAGCTCATCGAACGATAGCTCTATAGCCGGAATCAAGCGATTCACCGGCTTTGTTCGGGGCAAAGACTTATTCCCCCTTTTCGATAACGTCTCGCTGGAAGCAAATCCGCGCGCGGCGCGGGTTGGAACCGTGACCGCCGGAATAATAGAGTCGCTCGAGAACACACCTGAGCTATTTCCGTTCAAATCCAAGGGGATACTCTTGGGAACCTCCGACTACGAACCGCTCCAGCGCAACCGGTTCGAGTTACGATTCAATGAGCCTGAGTCCGAGGGCGTTTTGGACGGAGGCCACAATATGCTCGCCCTTGGAATCCATATGCTGGCAGCCGTCCTAGACGAAGGGGAGATCAACAAAATATCGCTCTGGGAAGATATGAAAGAGCTCTGGGAGGCCATGCGCGCTGAACTAGAAGAAGTAAAAAATGAGTTTAACTTTTTAGTGCCTGTGGAGTTAATTGTACCGTCGAACACAGATGACGTCGAATTAGTCCAAAGATTTGAGATGTCCGTTCTTGAAATCTGCGCCGCCCGAAACAACAATGCGCAACTCACCCAAGAAACTAAATCAAACAAGATGGGCCTCTACAATGAAATACGCGACCGCCTGGATGATAATATTAAGGCACGCGTCGAATGGAAGAGTAACGAATGGGAGAGTAATGAGGCTAGGCCAATAAAAGTGCGAGACTTACTCGCGTTGGCGTGGATACCCCTAAACAAGGCAAATGAAGCCGGTTTGTTACCTATCGATATATGTGTAACACCCCAAAATATTTACCGAAATAAAGGCGAATGCTCAAAACAGTTTGACCGACTTATGCTTCACGAGAAGATTTCGGAGCGGCGCGATGGGCCGGTTCGGGAAATCATCAACGAAACCGTAAAGAGCTGCTTCGATATCCTCGCTGATCTCCCAAAGCTTTACGACAAAATCTATGCCGATTTCCCTGATGCATATAACTCCAACGGCTATCGATTTGGCGCAAATCCTATTGTGAAAATCTACGATCCCGTTCGCAGAGCAGCCGCTAAGGACAAGAATGGATTTGTTGTCACTCAACCAACAACGCACTATCTGAACGAGAAGGTAAGCTATCGATACCCCGACGGACTGATAATGCCTTTGGTTTACGGCCTCAAAGGCCTAATGAAGACTAGCGGAGAAAGGGTAGTCTGGGCAACCAACCCCTATACCTTCTTAGACCAATATCTTGGGGATATAGCAGGTGCCTACCGCCTCGTTTTGGACATGGCCCGATTTGACCCTCAAAAATTATCGAAAAACGAAGCCAGCCACGGCTTCGCCGTCGGAGAGTTCGAGAAAGCACTGATCAAACACTCCGCAAGAAAATGAAATAGGGCACTTAGGTTTCCCGGCGAACACCGGGAAACCTAACACACCGGGTGATTGCAACCTGCCGTACCGCGATCGCCGTCCCGGTCGCACCGACCGACTGCAATTCCACCGCCCTGTCGAGCCGTACGACAATCGACCCAGCGATACTCGCACGAGCAACCCTAAACCCGCTTCTCCAGCGCGACCTCATAGGGCGCGAACCCGCCCTTGCGGTAAGCGGCGAGAGCGGACGCATTGTTCGCGAGCGCGCTGATGCGCAGCCGCGAAACCGCCTGAGCCTTGAGATGATCTTGCGCGGCGTCGAGAAGCATCTGCGCGACGCCGCGCCCGCGCATCGCGGGCGCGACATACACGTCCGCGATGAACCCGTAGCGGTTCGAGTCGGGCGCCTGTTGCGGGTTGTCCTCGGCCTCGACCCAGCACGACAGGAAGCCCGAAAATTCTTCCCCGGCTTGCGCAACGACGATCGCGCCCTGCCGCGCCCGCGCATGTTCCAGCATCCACGCGAGATAGGCGTCCACCGTCCCGGCACCCGGAAGATGCGTGTCGCTCAGCGCGTTCTCGTAATTGTGGAGATCGATCAGCGCGGCGCGCAACGTTTCGCGGTCGCGCGGTTCGGCGGGGCGCAATGTGACGGCGGGGTTCCGGTCCATGCGCCCGCGCGTCACCCCACGACCACCGCGGTGCCCGTCGCGCTGACCATCATCATCCCGCCGCGCTGGCCGACCGTCTCGTAATCGAGGTCGACGCCGATGACGGCATTGGCGCCCAGACGCTGGGCTTCCTCCGTCATCTCGCGGACCGCGATATCGCGCGCTTCCTTGAGGGATTTCTCATAAGCCCCCGAGCGCCCGCCAACGACGTCGCGCACGGCGGCGAACACATCGCGGAAGATATTCGCGCCCAGGATCGCCTCGCCGGTGACGAGGCCCTTGTATTCGCGCACCGGCTTGCCTTCGAGAATGTTGGTGGTCGTGACGATCATGGGGGCTCCTGCGGTCGTTGTGGATGGACTCACGCCTTCTTCGGCGTCTCACCATATTCAAGATCGTGGACCGGCGCATCCGCCAGCTCGGCGTCGAGCGAGGCGCGGTAGGCAATGCAGCCGCGCAGGAACTTGGGCCACGGCGGCACGGCAAGATCGGCGCTCAACGGCTCCGGCAACAGGCTCCACAGTTGCGGATGGTGCCAGCACAGATCATGGCCGGTGCTGTCGCGGTGCGCGCGGATGGCAGCGCGCAGGCGCCTGACCTCCGCGATGAGCGCAGGCCGGTCGAGTGCGTCAAGATCCTCATCCATGGGTCAGCTCCCTTGCGCGCGATGCAAAATCATCGCGCACGCACGGCGGCGAGGCAAGCGCGTCACCCCTGACGCTGCCCCTGCCCTCGGGTGCGCAGCGCCTCGACCGCCGCATGTGTCGAAACCCCGTAAGGCACAAGGAACGTCAGGCAGAACTTCCACCAGTTGGCGGAGGCGTCGCCGAACAGGACATCGCCCTGATTGATGAGATTGAGCAGCGTTCCCACCACCAGCGCCACCTTGAACGCACGCCCCCGGATCGAGGGGGTGGCGGCAAGCTTCAGCCAGTCAGCGAGGAAAAGGCGCAAGGATGCCGGGCTCATGTCGCGCTCATCGCGGTCATGGTATCGAGCGCCCGCGTGAGCACCGCATCGACATCGGCGGCACGATAGACGGCATAGGCCGGGCGGTGAAAGCGCGGCGCATTCTCGTTCAGCATCACCTCGCCCCGTGCGATGAGATCGGCGACCACGCGCAGCGGGAAATAGCCCGAGCCCGTCCGCTCACGGATGTATCGCAGCGCCAGCGCGCCGAGTCCGAACGCAACCGCAGGAGCGTCGGCGCCGCGGAACGCCTCGTCATGGCTCAAGCGAAACTCCGGCCCCCAGTCGACAAACACGTAGCCGGGTGTGCCCGGGCCCATCTCGGCGGTCCCCGAGCCGACCAGAACCAGTTCATCCGTAAGCAGATGACGCATCGCGAGGCCCGCGCGGAATTGCGGCGCATACATGACACCGATATCGAGCGTGCCTTCATACAGCTGGCGGATCAGCGTATCGCTCTGCGCGACATCCGCGCGCAGCGCCACATTGTGCATGCCGTCAGCCACCGCGATCAGCCAGTCGATCAACAGGCGGTCCCACAGCGAATATTGCGCGCCGATCGACAGCACCGCCTCGAAGCGTTCGGGCAAGCCGACATCGTGCCGCGCCTCCTGCCACGCCCGCAGCAACGCGCGCGCGTGGGGCTGAAAGCGGGTGCCCGCGCCGGTGAGATGCGCGCCCGCCTTGGAGCGCTCGAACAGCGAGCGGCCCAGCCGCAGTTCCAGCTCCTTGATGCGGCTGGACACAGTCGATTGCGTCACGTTCAGCCGCTCGGCCGCTTTGACGAAGCTGCCGGCTTCGGTAACTTCAATGAATGTTCGTACGAGATCGAGGTCCATGGCTCTATCCATCGGATATTCCGATTTTATCCATCATAAACATTCGCTTGTCCTATGTTAAGCGCGGATTTATACACGCTCAGACGCTGAATAACGGTTCGCCCCGTCCGATCCAGCGTCGGCGGCAGGCTCTGAAGCCCAGCCCCTTCGACGGTTCCATCGACTGCCGCCCTTTCCCTTGGGCCGCCAGCCTCCACGCTGGCGGCCCAAATTTTCTGCGGCATGCGGACCGCCCAGGGCGCCTTAATCCGGTTTAAGTCTTGCACCATCCTTCCCACCTATCCTTCAGGTCGAAAGGACGGCGCGAATGGACATGATGACCTCCAACGGAGCACCCGCGAACGAGCTGGCGCGGTTTGCGTCGCCGCAAGCAATGACCGCCGTCCTGACTCCGCGCGATCCTGTCTACTGTATTTATCCGCACCGCCTCGCCGCCGCATTCCGGCGCTTCCAGAGCGGTTTTCCCGGCACCGTGCTCTACGCCGTCAAGGTCAACCCCGAAGCGGCGGTGCTGCGCCACCTGCACGCGGCCGGGCTGAGGCATTTCGACACCGCCTCGCTGGCCGAGATCGCGCTTGTCACCAGCCTGTTCGACGACGCCGTGTGTCACTACATGGCCCCGATGCGCCCGCTGGGCGCGCTGGAGGAGGCCTATCACCGCTTCGGCGTGCGCGACTTCGCGCTCGACTGCACGGATGAACTCGAAACGCTGATGCGCGTCGCGAACGACCCGCCGGCCACCACCGCTTTCGTGCGCCTCGCGACGGTGCCCCACGGCGCGATGTTCGAACTGTCGTCCAAGTTCGGCGGCTCGCCGCATGAGACCGCGGCGCTCGTCAACCGGGCCGCCGCGCACGGCTTCAAGACCGCGCTGACCTTTCACGTCGGCTCGCAAAGCCTCAATCCGGCCGCGTTCGGCGACGCCCTCCAGCGCATCGGCGAGACCCTGGCGATGATTGCAGAACCGGTCGCGTATCTTGATGTCGGCGGCGGCTTTCCGGCCGCGTATCCCGGTCTCGACGTGCCACCGCTGGAAAATTTTCTGGGTGCGATCACCAGGATGGCGACGGCCCTCGCGCTGCCCGCCGGAACGCGCCTGATGGCGGAGCCCGGACGCATCCTGGTCGCGGACGCGCTCTCCCTCGTCGCGCAGGTCATCCTGCGCAAGGACGACCGCCTTTATCTCAATGACGGGGTCTATGGCTCGTTCATGGAAGCGAAGCTGCCGGGATCGCTGATCCGCTATCCCGCACGGGCACTTGGGGTCCACGGCTCCGAAATCATGGACTACACGCTCTATGGACCGACCTGCGACAGCTACGACGTGATCCCGGGCCTCTACGCGCTCCCCGCCGACCTCAAGATCGGTGACTACGTCGAATTCGGCATGATGGGTGCCTACGCGACCGCCATGCGCACGCATTTCAACGGATTTTTTCCCTCGCATTTCGTCGAAATCGAGCCGGGCAGCGAGCCGCCGCTCTAATCTGCTGACAGCGCCGCGCCGAGCGGGCAATATGCGCCCCTCGTCCACGCGGAGTGTCCATCATGTCGCAACGCCCCCCACGCTCGGCCGCCTTCGTGCCCGGCACAAAAGCGCCCGAGATCGTCTCGGCGGAGGGGTGCTATCTCATCGCCCGTGACGGAACGCGCATTCTCGACGCGGCCGGCGGCGCCATCGTCGCAAATATCGGCCATGGGCGGCGCGCGGTGCGCGAGGCCATGATGCGCTCTCTCGAGCGGCTCGATTATGTCGTGCCGAATTTCGCGACACCTGAGCGCATCGCGCTGGTCGAGCGGATGCGCAAGGACTGGCTCCCCGGGCGCTTGAACCATATCCATCTCTCAAGCGGAGGCTCGGAGGCGATGGACGCGACGCTGCGCCTGGTGCGCCTCCACCATGTTCTCAAGGGCGAACCGCAGCGCACCAAAGTGATCGGCCGCGATATCTCCTACCATGGCGTCACCATGGCAACCCTTGAGCTGGGCGGCCATGATGCCCGCCGAAAGCCGTTCCTGAGCGTTTTTCATGATACCCAAAAGGCGCCGACGCCCTACCCGCTGCGGCGCCGCGATGTCGACTGTGCGGCCGCTCTTGAAGATATCATCCTCAAGGAAGGACCGAACACGATCGCCGCCTTCGTCGCAGAGCCGATTTCGGGCGCATCGGGCGGCGCGATCGTCCCGCCGGCCGATTACTGGCCGCGCGTGCAGGAGATCTGCCGCAAATACGGGATTTTGCTCGTCATCGATGAGGTGATGGTCGGATTCGGGCGTGTGGGCAGCCGCTTCGCGCTCGAGCAATTCGGCATCGACGCGGACATCATGGTCGCGGGCAAGGGCCTCACGGCGGGCTATGCGCCGCTGGTCGGCCTCTATGCCACCGATGAGGTCGTTGCGCCCCTCGCAGCGTCGGGCGAGAACCTGATGTTCTACACCTATGGGGGTTCGTCTGCGGCCTGCGCTGCAGCCGATACCGTTCTGGCAATCATGGATCAGGAACAACTGGTCGAGCGGTCGGCACGCATGGGCGAACTGCTCGGTGCGCGGCTTCAACGTCTCGCACAGCACCCGCATGTCGCCGAGGTGCGCGGGCGCGGGTTATTTTACGCGCTGGAACTTGTTGCCGACCGTGACACACTCACTCCCTTTCCGGCGGAAGCAAACATCACGCAGAAAGTGGTGGCAGCCGGACTTGAGGAAGGCGTCTTCGTCTACCCCGCCGGCAACGGCACCGTGCACGACATCATCCTGCTCGGGCCGCCCTATATCATCACAGAAGACGAGATCGAGACGTTGTGCCGCGTGCTCGAACGGGCGATCGATCGCGCCACCGCAAGCGTATAGCGTCTCCCGCGCCCAACCGGCGAATGATCGCGCGCGTCAACGAGCCGTCGCGAAGTTGTGCCAGCATGGCACACGGACACTCCTGGGCGATCGTTCAAATTCGACGGATCGGATCCCACAGTTTTTTTACCCCTGCCGTGCAAACTGGGCCGATCGATCATTGTGACCTCCAGTGCTGTGTGTAATGGGCGAATCGCATCATCTCCTCGATCTGCTTGACCTTGCGCGCGAGACGTCGAGCGACAAGCGGCGCGTTCTCCTGCGCCAGATCACCGATATTTTTGTCGAGACCCCGGAAAATTACTCCGACACCGAGACCGAGCAATTCGGCGCGGTGATGGGCCGCATCGCGCGCGATGTCGAAATGGAAATTCGCAAGGACCTGGCCGAGACCCTCGCCCATCTGCCGAATGCACCACGCGGCCTTGTCGCGCAATTGGCGAACGACGAAATTCAGGTTGCCTCGAAACTTCTGACCCACAGCAGCGCGATGAGCGAGGACGTCTTGGTCGCGATTGCGCGCTCCAAGGGGCAGGATCATCTTCACGCCATGGCGCAGCGGCGCCTGGTCAGTCCCACCCTGACCGATGCCATCGTCGAGCACGGCAACGATAGCGTTCTCGAGACGCTTGTCAGTAACGCCGGAGCCGCCTTCTCGCGTGACGCGCTCGAAGTGGTCGTCGCCCGCTCCGAGACCAATGTCCGCCTCCAGGCGCCGGTGCTTCAACGCGCCGATCTTCCCGCCGATCTGATGAACGAAATGCTGTTTTTCGTCTCGTCGAACCTGAAAGAGTTTATCCTCAAGCGAACCGCGGCACTCGATCCCGCCGAGCTTGACAAGATGCTGGCGATCGCCGAGCGCCGCGCGGGACGTAAAATGCGAATGGCTGCGGCAGCGCCAAGCTCAGCCGAGCAGTTCATCATCGACAAGCAAAACAAGCGCGAGCTCAACGAGCAATTTATCGTGTCGCTCCTGCGCGCGAAGAAAATTCCCGAATTTATCGAAGGCTTTGCGCGCCTTGCCGATATCGATCCGCAGACGACGCGCCGCATCCTCGCGGACAAGACGCGCGAAGGTCTCGCGATTGCATGCCGCGCGGCGCGCTTCGACCGCGCGACTTTTTCCACGATCGTTCTCCTTGCCGACCCGTCCGTGACTCGCGCGCCGCACGAAACGACAGCCCTTCTAGGCCTTTATGACCGCATTCCGATGGAGACGGCGCAACGCGTCATGCGCTTCTGGAAAGTGCGGCGCCAGGCGGGGAAAGTCGACGCCGACATGGCAGCGGCCTCCGTCGCTGCCCAATAGCGAGGCTGCTTACGGGCCGGACCTATACGACCGGCTCGCTCAAAAAATGCCGCCCCGCCTTGTCCTCGATCTCGAGCACCCACACATCGCTGTCACGCTTGATCGACCGTGCGATTGCCGCCTCCGCCGCGGCATCGTCGACCGGATCAGCCCCGGTGACCCGCATCCATATCCGCGCGCCATCGAGCCCCATCGCCGGTTCGAGAACGCTCGCCCGGCCATCCAGCAGATTAAGCTTGATCAGGACATTTCCCGCATCGCGGTCTCCGCGCCGCACAACCATCGCACTGACGTTGTTCGCGGCACAAACGCGGATATGGGCCATCACCCAGAACTCCGCCGTGACGCGCGGCGTCACGCGGCGCCCCTCAGCGTGGTTTCATCGACCTGGACAGCTTCACTGGGATCGCAGTGCGCCATCCGCGGAAGCCGAATCGAAACTTCCGTTCCCTTGCCGCGCGCGCTCTTGATCGTGACCGCGCCGCCGTGCAGCTCGGTCAGGGCGTGCACCAGCGCAAGCCCCAATCCCGTGCCCTCGTGGGCGCGCACGTAATCGCCTTCGATCTGCTCGAAGGGTTTGCCGAGGCGGGGCAGTTCTTCTTCGGGAATGCCGACGCCCGTGTCGCGAATCTTGAGCCAGATGTCCGCGCGGGTCGCATCGACCGAAACAAAAATATCTCCGCCGGTCGGCGTAAATTTGATCGCATTCGAGAGCAGGTTGAGGAGAATCTGCTTGACGGCGCGCTTGTCGGCGGAGATCGGCTCGATGCCGCGTTGATAGCGCTCACGCAAGTTCAGACCGCGCGATTGCGCCAGCGGACGGATGACGGCCAGCGTTGAATGCGCGGCAGCCTCGATGTCGACCGCCTCACGCTTCAAGGAACGCTTCCCCGCCTCGATTTTTGCCATGTCGAGCACGTCATTGATGAGATCGAGCAGCAGGCGTCCGCTGTCATGGACATGGGTGGCGTATTCGCTATAGCGCGGCGCCCCGAGCGGCCCGAACATCTCCTGACGCATCATGTCGGAGAAGCCGATGATGGCATTCAGTGGGGTGCGTAACTCGTGGCTCATGTTGGCCAGGAAACGCGATTTGGCCCGGCTGGCCGCCTCGGCGGCATCGCGCGCCGCGACAAGCTCGGCCTCGGCCTGCTTGCGCGCGGAAATATCGCGCGTCACCGCAATGATCTCCTGATCCGCAGCGGGTGCTTTCGTACTTCCGGTCCGGGCAGGCCGGCACGACGTCTCGACCCAGATTTCGCGTCCGTCGCGGCGCACCAGCCGCCAGGCAATGCAGGCTTCCTCGCCCAGATGGCTCGCGCGCATGAACGCCAGAAGCACGTCCGCGCGGTCGGACGGGTGAGACAGCGCGCTGGGGGACAGCCCGATCATGCGCTCCGATTCAAGCCCTGTCAGCCGCATCGCTGCCGGAGAGGCGAAAATGATCCGGCCGTCCGCGCTGTGACGGGTGATCAGGTCTCCGGCATTGTCAGCCAACAGACGATAGCGCGACTCGCCGGCGCGGGCCGCCTGTTCGGCTTCCGCAAAATTGCTTTCGATTGTCAGTGCAAGGCCCGCGGCATAAACCACGGCAAGCGCGGTGCCGAGCGCGTAGAGACCCGGGACCCCGTCGAGCGGCAGGAGCGAGGGCGGCAGGAGCGCGAGGTGATCGAGCGCCGCGAGCAGCGCCAATCCGCCCGCGCCCAGCGCAACGCCGAGCGCAATCAACCGCTTCTCGCCCGACGCCGCGGCTTCGACCGGAACGATGATCAGCCACGGGATCAAAAACGAACGAACGCCCCCGGTCAGCGCGCCGAGAAAAATGACCAATGCCGCCAGATTGACCAGCGCCACGCCCTGCGCAATCACCAGTCGCGGCGAGAGCCGGGGAAGAAACGCGATGAGCAGCGGCGAGCATAGCCACGCCAGCGCCATAACCGACCAGGTGTCGCGCGGCGGCGCACACACCCAAAGGCCGGCGACCGCGACAAGCGCGAGCAATCCGGCCGCAAAATTCGCCTCGACGAACTGACGATGGCGGCGCGCGATTCGCGCATCCCATCTCGCCGCCGGATGGATGAGGGTGTCCAGAATTGGCACAAAATTGAAAGCGCGCACGGACGGCACCTGCTCCTGGGAAACCGCGTCGAAATCCTCGCAAGGCAACGCTGACTCTCGCGGCGGATACTTAATGAAGGATAAATCTCACCAGACCGTTAACAAGACTGCGCGGCGGTAATGGTACTGTGCATTCGCGAGCGGCCTGCCACGTGCGACGTTTCGCCATTCCGCCCGCAAAATCGCCCTTTAATTAAAATTGCGACCATCCGGTTGAGCCCACCGCAAGGCGGCAGGGGTTAAACCCATGGCTTAGCAGGCGTGTTGGCGAGGCCTCCGGTCCATGTATTTGTTGCGTGCATTGTTTTGGACCGGCGTCCTTTCGCTGTTTGTCCCATTCCATAGTTTTGATCTTGCGCGCGGCGACATACGGGTCGACCGTCCGGCACTGATGCGTGAAATCGGTGCCCTGCCCGATTACTGCGATCGGCGCGCCGATGTGTGCGACAAGGCGCGCGACGTCCTCGCGCTGATGCGAAGCGATGCCCAGCAGGTGGCGAGCGAAGTCTTCAATGAGCGAAATTTGCACGACGCCGCAGTGTTTGCTCAGCAGGCACTGTCGGCCGACCAGCCTTTGATCACCGACGAGCGGACCGGGCTTCGGATGAGGCCGTAATGCGCGCCCAGGCGGTCCAGGGCGATGCGCAGGACCACCTTCCCGGTTCGCGGCGGCCAGCGCAGCGCGCGCTCAGCGTCTTCGAGACCTTTCAGGTGACAGCACACGTCCACCAGGACATCGCTCAGGCCCGCCCCCACCGCCTCCAGCGCCTTGCCGACGCGGGTCCGGGCTGCCATTGCGGCCTCGCTCACCGTCAACCGGTCTGTTCCGCCGCCCCCGTCGCTGAAAGGCATGCTCCAGTCGACCGTGACGCGCGCCTGGAGCTGGCCACGGGTGAAATCCGCCCTCAGCCGTTCGCCCGCCTCGAACTGGAGGGCCGTAATCAAGGGCTGACCATCGGCGCCCTTGCGGCTGGCGAGCCAGGCCAGCGGCGATTCGCGCAGATTGACCGCCTGGGCAACCGTTCGCCCCGCCTCATCGCTCATCACGCGCTGCCCCATGACACGGTGCTGGGAGGGAAACGCGTCCTCGCCCGCCAGCGCGCGCACCAGCGATGCCCGCCCCTCGGGGAGGAGCTCCAGACGGGGCGGCGGCGTCGTCAGGCCCTCGCTGGCAAGCTCTCGAGCGACGGCGGCATCGAAGCTGAGGACCGCCCTGGCAAACGCGTTGCGTGCGACAAACACGCCGAACATTCCGCCATCGGTTTCGCATGCGAAGGCACGCGGCTCGCCAAGCCGACGCAACACGCGACGCATTTCGCGCTCGAGCGCCCGGGGCGCCATTTTCGCGGCGCTCATCGCGCGTCTCCGTACGTCAGCGGAACGCGGCGCAGCGCCGTTTCCATCGCCTGGAGGGAGGCGTCGAACAACGGGTCGTCGCGCATGTCCTCCACCACCCGGCATGCATGCGACGCTGTCTTTCGGTCGCGCCCGAACGCCTTGGCAACCTCACTGATCGAGACGCCGAGCGCGACGTGAGCCATGTACATCGCCACCTGCCGCGCGCGACAGGTGCGGGTCTTGCGGCGCGTGCGCGCCTTGATCTCGAGCGGGTCAACGCCCCAACTCAGCGACACGGTCTGCAACGCGAGCTCGGCGCGATGCGAGTGGATCGGCGCCGTCCCTCGCCGTCTCAATCTGTTGGTCATGCTATCGTCCCCTCAAACATCCACCCATGGCGGTTGACTTGGTGTACGGATATCGTACATTGCTTTTTACCCCTGGGGATAAGTTTGTCGTATCCCTTTCCCGGAATTGGAATCCACCCGGGGATGTTATAGAGTTGCTAACGATTGCGACTCATGCGTGCAAACGACGTGAATGAGATGAAAAATCGGATACGGCATTTCCGTCGCCGGCAAAATCTGACCCTCAAGGACCTGGCCGACAGCGTGGGGACCACACCCCAGACGATCTCGCGGCTGGAGACAGAGGTGATGACACTGTCGGCCGACTGGCTCGAGCGGCTCGCGGTCGCGCTCGGCGTTCACCCGGCGGACCTTCTTGAGTCGCCGGACCGCCCCGACGTGCCGATCATTGGCGTCCTGGGGCCAAACGCGGCATTGACCCGTGCAACACCTGACGAAACATTGCTCTTCGAGCTGCGCGGAGAGACCCCGGTCGCGGTCCGCCTGAGCCACGCCGCCGGCCCGTATGTTGCGCAGGAGATTCTGGTTGCAAGCCGACTCAGCGGAGCCGATATGGCGCAGGCCGTGGGCCGCAATTGCCTGTGCGGCCTGAGCGACGGACGTATCCTTTTACGCCGGGTCGTGCAGGGGGACAGCGCAACTTTTACGCTCGTTCCGCTCGATCCGGGAGGCGAAATAAGCTACAATCAAACCGTGCAGTGGCTGGCGCCACTGACGATGCGCCTGAGCTATTTGTGATCGTTGGATCGCTGCGATACACGCGCCGCTCAACGCACTAATCGCTATAGGTGTATTCTCAGAGAACACACGAACAGAGTTCATACTTACCTCGTCAGTAAAATCTAATCCGCCGGGCCGGGCTGGACACAGTGGCCGCGCCAAAGACCGGCACCATCCACTTCGCCCACCGTGTCCCCCCACGTGCCCGAAAATCTCTGACCGCCCTCAAGCAAAATGAGTCGCGCCCCCCCGCTCCCCAGATCGGAACTCCACGTTCCCTTCATCTCGCGCCCCCGAATGGTTCCTTCAACGATCCCAGGACGTGATGCCCCCGCCCGCCGGTAGCTTCCAAGCAGATGATCGCCGCGAATGACGGCCGTCATGACCCCGAAATCGGTCTCCCACGTTCCTGCAAAGCCCTCGCATCCCTGCGGAACGGACTCGATGGCGAACGGGACCTGCGCCAGGGGAACGGGACCGGGCGGTGTATTGCGCCCCTCGCGAGCCGGCAGAAGCGAAGCGATGTAAGGCCCGGGTGCATCGGGCGCCGCAAGGACGACCGCCGAGCGCTCCGCATACGGAAATTCGCCGCGCGCCTCAACCGCGGCGCTGTCGTGTCCGGCCGAGGTAAGCTCGACGGCGCCGCCCGCGGCAAGGCAGCGGTTCCCGCGCGGCTCGATCGCAATTTGGATGGGTTCGCGCGGCGCGTAACTCGGGTATTTGAGCGTGAGGCTCGCGGCCGGGGCCTCGGACACGGACGTTCCCGTCACATTCAAGGCCAATGCCTCCGCGGCGCGCTCCAATCGTTGAATCGCGGCCCCCGGAAGAGATGTTCGCGGGCCGCTTGCAGAGTCTGTCCCGTCCGCGGCGCGCGCGCATTGTGCACGCACGACGCATTGCGCCAGATCCGCTTCCAGCTGAGTCATGGTCGTCTCGAGCCGCCGCGCGCGATCGCCGATGTCGGATCCGCATGCTTCGAACCGAAGAGGCGTAACAGCATGCGCGATGACCTCATCGATGCGGGTCGACGCGACCAGAAAGGCTCCGATCGCGTCGCCAAGCCGCGTCCAGTCCTGCGCGGAGGTGTCTTCTCCCCCCATTCGCTCCAGACCGACCGCCATAGCACGCGAGGCATCGGCGGCGGACGAGAAAAGGACGCGCCCGCTCTGGGCGATGTCGCCGCGCATCAGCAAATCGTCTCCCGCGTCGTCAAGTTCGCGCGCAAAATTCTGCCAATATGCCCATTCGCCGCCAAAGTCGGAGAGAGTCCCGCCCAGGACGGCGGTCAGGCCCGCAAGCGCCTTGCGGCCCTTATTCAGCGTGGCAGAAGCCGAAGCGAAGGCGTCGGACCTCGAGGGACGGGCCTGAGCACTCAAGAGCATGAGGAGGCGTGCTGCGTCACCGCCAGCCGAAAGATCATGCAGCGTGGAAATGGCAGGTGAGCAGGACAGAACCGGACAACTCAACGCTGCGCAGGTCACTGAAAGCTTGGATACGGCACGCAGACCTGCCGCGAAGCGCGTCTCCAGGGTTGCCCAATCGCGCGTGAAGGCCTGGCAACGGTCAGCCGATCCCGCCGACGAGAAGAGTGCGCGGCACTGGTCGCCCTCGCTTTCGCAGGTTCTGCGCCAAGGCGCGATCCCCGCGGTGAAGGCGGCGGCGTTTCCCGGATCGAGTGCAGATGTCACGCGGGCCTCGGTTTGTGCGAAGATCGCGCAGCTGCGACAGATCGCGGCCGACATCTCCCGCGAACCGTTGCGGCCGGCAAAACCATCTACTCCGAGTGTCACCGCCACCAGCGCGATTCCCGCAACCAGGGTGGCGCATGCCAAAAATATCGAAGTCCAATAGCGGCGTGACAATGACAAACCCCGGGAATTCGCGGCGAAACCCGATCGGCCCGGATTCCGGCAGATGTCGGCTTGCGCGCACAACGCGCGTGGCGCGCGCGACCAGCCCGTGCACCACGGTCATTGATACGCGTGGCGTCTGATTCGTGACAGCTTCAATTCTGCTCGGCGGTTCCGCCCGTCGAACCGGTCGCACTCGCCCCGCAACCTATTCGCGGGTCGTCCACCGGTTCTTGAACAGGATCGCCAAATGGACGGCAAAGACGGCGACGCCCGAGATGAATCCCCAGCGATAATCGGGCGCCGGGTCACGCCAGATCACGCTCGATGGACTGACGGAAGCTGACGAGCCGACCACCAGAATGGCAAACACGTTGATCGCCAGATGCGCCCCGACCGCGCTCTCGATGCCCCGATCCAGCCATGCAAGAAGGCCCAGATACAGCCCCGCGGAGGCGTAACTCGCAACCGCCCATTCGGCGCCCTCGCGGGCTTCGGGATTTTGCCAGTGCGCGACCGTGAACAATACCGCCGGGGCAACGATCTGAATCAAGGCGAGCGGCGTAATACGTGCCACCATCTGCATCAGATACCCGCGAAAGAACGTCTCCTCGGTCAGCACCTGAAGCGGTACTAAGGCGACAGCCGCAATCGTGAATAATCCGATCTCGCGCCAGTTGCCCTGGAATATCAAACTGTTTGGCGCGGCGACGACCTGCGCGAGCACCAGCACCGCCAATAGTGCGGTCATCACCCCGAACGAACCCGCGAGCCGCCTCCACCGCCACGGCCCTGCAACGAGGAACGTCAGCCACGCTCGGCGATGGAGCGCCGGGAATACCATGCGCATGACAGGTAAGAAGACGATCAGGCTGAGCATGAGGTAGGCGAACGTGCTCAAGCGGACGGCAAACGGGAGTGAGGCCGTATCGCGCTGACCGAGCAGCACAACGACGTCACCGTAACCGGCACGGCGAAAAAGTGCGAGAAGCGCGACGTTGAGGGCAATCCCGCCGACGACGACGAACACGACGCCCGCAATGTAGCGCCACACCCGCTCGCGCCGTGCGGGCGCGCCGATTGCCTCGGTACACGCTGTTCTATCGTCCCGGTGCTCTTGCGTCACACGGATGCCCCGCCGTTCCGCCCCTCCGCTGCGAAGCTTTCGCTTCGCACGAAGCTATACGCGCAATCGCGGCGAGCGGTCAAAACGGGGGGGGGCCGGAACGGGAAGACGCTATTGGCGTTTTTTTTGCGGAGCGGTGGCGTGTATCTCGGCTGGATCCTCGACCCCCAGAGCGGTCATGTAGACGTCGAGCGCACGCGCGAGAATATCCTGGTACGTGCGCCCGTAGCGCCCGCTCACCACCATCAGCCGTCGATAGCGCGGCCCGTCGAGCCTCACTGTCACGCCGTGGCGGCGCACCGGCGCGCTCTCCGGAGCCGGCACCTCGGACGCGGTCACCGTTCCCGGCGCCGCGAGGCGAAAAATCCGCAGACGGGCGGGCGCAGGAGGCACAACCGCGACTTCCGGCATATTTTCCTGCGCCGCCTGGATCACGCGCGGCGGTGCTGAGACGGCAACGCGCGGCGCGACCGGAGAACTCGCGCGCTGGATCAACCCGGCAAGCCCGCCGCCCTTCGTGGGCCGCAGCGCCACAGGTTCAGGCGACAGGGCCGGCACCAGGCTGGCAAAGGGTTGCGCGGTCGGCAACGCTTCACCTTTGCGCGCGAGCAATCCAGCCGTGAGTGACGCAAATTTTGGCTTCGACATCGTGTTTGTTCCCAAGCCTGTTCCCCCACCGCGTGGAGGGGCGCTGAGGCCTATTGAAGGACCCGGCGCCCGAATGCAGGCAGGCTGCGACCGGTGGCTGACACGTTCCGCACGGCAGGGGCGTGCGCGCGGGCGTCGCCTTCCATTCCGGGGACAGGCCGCACGCCGTCGCCGCGTCGCAACCGTTCTGCCAGATAGTCCCACAGCAGAGCGATCTCCTTTGCGGAGCGGCCTTCGGGATCGACCTCCATCACGGTGCGGCCGTCGGTCATGCTCGCGGCGTAGTCAACGCGGTGACACAACGTCACGGGGGCGACGGTTCCGTGCTGGGAAAGCGCCACCGCCGCTTCGGAGGTGATCCGCGCACGCGGTGTCGCGGCATTGACGACGAACACCATCTGCTTGTTCTTGGCCTCGACAATATCGACCGTCGCGCCGACGGCGCGTAAATCATGCGGACTTGGGCGTGTGGGCAGCACGACGAGATCTGCAAAGCTCACCACCTCGGCGATCGCGCGCGTCACGGCGGGCGGCGTGTCGATCACGACCAGCCTGAAGCCCTCATCGCGCGCCTGATCGAGATCGTGGAAGAGGTTTGTGAACACCGACTGGATGAACACGGGACGCTCGGTCTCACGCACATTCCACCATTTGGCAAGACTGCCCTGGGGATCGGTATCGATCAGCGCAACGGGACCGTATCCGGTCCGCTCCGCCTGAACCGCAATATGTCCCGCCAATGTGGTCTTGCCGGAACCGCCCTTTTGGGACGCAAACACAACCACCCGCATGTGAGGCAGCATGACGACAGAACCCTTTCTACGCTACACGACAGATACACGACCGGCACGAGGCTCATTCCCGCGCACGCTCAACACGAGCACCGCAACGACGATAAGAGCGCCCATTTAATGAGAAATGAATGCATCAATTTGAATTAAAGGAGCGCTGTGCGTTACGCCTCGCCGGCCTGTTCCAGAGTGTCCCACAACGCCACACTGGCTTTGGCGCGCGACTGGGGAAGCTGATCGTAGGCCGCCTCGACATATCGAAGGTCGCTGAGCGGGCGCGCCTTGCCGAAGCGCAGGAAGTCCATCAGGAAAAACATCGTGAGGAACTGCCCCTTCTCGACACGCATCGCACGGCACGCAAGCGCGATCGCCTCGCCGCCGGGATCGCGCGTAATGCGCAGCGCGGTGCGCCGATCGATGGCCATTCGTTCGCACAGCGCGCGCGCAAAGTGCTCGAGCGAGCCCTGGCGCAAGATCGTGAGCAAGCCGGAAATCGGCAGATAGTCCCGCCCTGCAATGAGATCGGTGAATTGTCGGAAGGAGCCGAGAGGGGGCGGGCGGACCAGTCCGTTGCGGCACGCTTCGTCGAGGATCGATTCGAGGTCTTCCAGATCAACCGCGTGGTTCGCAAGCACCCGCTGGCGCGTCGCGCCTCTGACCCACCAGAACATGCGGTGGGCGACGATGGGGGGCAGATCGCCGCGCTCAAGCATCAGCTTGCACAGCGGCTGTGAAGTCTCGCTCTTGGTGGCCATTTTATTGAACGTCGCCGCACTCACATGCGCCGTCGTGTTCGCGGCGAGATTTTCGGTCAGCTCGATGTCGTCGCAATCGACGATGAGGTCGCTAAGCCGCTCACTCAATCCCTCGCGCCGGGTGACGATGCGGCGATGCGCCGGTGAGCCCTCGCATATCAGCGCGGCGATGTCGTCGTCGCACAGCTCAAGGCAATGCAGGATGATCGGACGCGCCACCGCGTCATCGTCAAACGCCAGAGCGCGAAGAAGATCCTGCGGCACGCCCGTGCTGGCCGTGAGCCGCTGCGCCAATACAGCGCGCGCATCCGGCGCCGCGTCACGCAGCAAGCCGAGCAGGATGTCGGCCGCCGCCTCCCGCTCGCGCTCGTTCATGGGAGAGCGCGTTCCGTATGCCAGATGCGACATCTGGTCGAACAGGGAACTGCGCGTCTCGCGCGTGTTGGTCTCGGCGAGCGATTTGAGTGCGTTGAGATCGCACGAATTCTGTTCGGCAGATTGAATTGACACGCCAGGCTCCAGGAAAGTTGGGATGCGACGACACCAAGACGTGCTATTTCTTGCGCGCCGGCTGGAGACCGTGCATCTCTCTTTGCGCCTCCAGTATCGAAAGAGATGATTTCCAGGTCATGAAGACTGCAACTTAAACGTGCCAGACAGACTGCCAGATCCCATGACTTGCGCACCGGGGCGGACGCTCGAACAAGGAGTGCTGAAGATGAAAACATTATTTATATTCATGATGTTAGTCGCCCTGTTCCCGATCGCGGCCGGATGTGCGGGCCCGTCAAAGGAGTTGTCCGGTGCGCCCGAATACCAGCAAGGCTACGGCGACGGTTGCGCCACGGGGTCCGCCTACAGCCGCAATCTGCCGGGATCCGTCACACGCGATGCGCAGCTCTATGAGAACAATGACGCCTACGCCGCGGGATGGAGGGCGGGCTTCGGCGCATGCCGGCCGGCCTTGGCCGACCCGCTGGCGCTCTAGCGCGATTTCACCGGAGAACAATGATGATCCGCAAGCTCTTGATGATGCCTCTGCTTCTGGCCGCCGCCGCGGGCGGGTTTCTATACTGGCACTACGGTGAAGTCGAACCCTGCAAGGTTCTGGCGAAGGACAAGGCGATGGAGAGCAGCAAGGGCCTCATCCCGATTGACACGGAGG
>Ga0209643_1000551_pt1 | contig 61957 bp, 52 predicted proteins | sample AutmiccBRH37_all_FD_187383 | JGI IMG/M metagenome (GOLD analysis project Ga0209643, IMG submission 187383) | Deep subsurface microbial communities from Mt. Terri, Switzerland - Autotrophic microbial communities BRH/37_all (SPAdes) (version 2) | ecosystem: Environmental > Aquatic > Deep... | reverse complement strand
GCTTCTGTTCCTTGAACGGGTGCAGCCAGGACACGAAGACATGGGCCTGCACGCCGCCGGGGAAGGTCAGATGCGTGGTCGTGACGTCGGCGATGACGTCGTGCAGGTAGCTGCCGCCCTCGGCGCGGACCGCCGTCGGCTCATCGCCGACCAGGGCCAGGATCATGGAAATGTCGTGCGGCGCGAAGGACCACAGCGCGTTTTCCTCGCGCCGGATCTTGCCCAGGTTCAGGCGGTTGGAATACAGGTACTGCAGCTTGCCCAGATCGCCCGCGCGGACCATCTCGGTCAGCTTGATGAAGGCCGGATGGTACTGCAGCAGATGGCCGACCATGAGGAGGCGCCCGGCGGCCTCGGCGGCGGCGAGCACGCCTTCGGCCTCGGATATCGTCAGCGCCAGGGGTTTTTCCACAAACACATGCTTGCCGGCTTTGAGGGCCTGGATGGCGAGCGCCGCATGGGCTTCGGCCGGGGCGGCGATGACGACGCCGTCAATGTCAGGATCGGCCAGAATGGCGGGGACGTCCCTGGCCGGAACGCCGTAGGTATCCGACATTGAGCGCGCCAGGTCCGGATTTGCGTCGGAAACGGCGGCCAGGGCCCCCAGCGCATGGAAGTTGCGCACATGGTTCTTGCCCCAATGGCCGCAGCCGACGATGGCGACGCGGGGCGTGGAAGGTGTCTCGTTGTTCATCAGGATATAATCGGAAAGCCCATTGAAGAGAGAGGTGAATCAGGCGTCGTCGGAATGATCGTGCACGCCGACGGTCAAGGACACGAACACGCTGTTGGTGCCCGGGCAGACGGCGAATTCGTTGATCTGTCCGATGCTCAACAAAAGGTCCTTGAGATCCTGTTCGGTGAAATAGTTGAAATGCAGTTTGTCCAGCGGAACATTCTTTTCCAGGTCGCGCTCCCGGAAGGCGAGGTCGCGCGATACGCGGGGCCAGGTGAACAGGGAGTAAAAGAGGAACGCGAGCGTCCGCGACAGGAAGCCGTGGTTTTCCCGGCACAGGCGGTCGGTCATGTCGGCGACGCCGATGCGGGCGATCAGGGGCGAATCATGAAGTCCGGACCAGATGAGGACATGGCCGCCCCGGGAGATCTTGCCGGCCAGTTCAAGCGCTTCCCGGGCATTCTCGAAATGGTCGAGGGACGTCGCGAAGATGGCCATGTCGAACTGTTGGTCGAAGTCGGTATCCCCAAGGTCCTCAAGCCGGCCGCACACGAAGGCGTAGTCACGGTCCAGGTTTTCAGCAATAGGGTCCAGCCCCGCGTAGCGAATGCGGTTCTCCAGAATCCTGGCATAGGGCGGCAGATGATTGCCGATGCCGCACCCCAGGTCGATCAGGTTCTCCGCCCCCCAGATCACGGCCCATTTGGCGATGAAGCCACTGAACATGTCCATGATCGCCTTGGTTGAGTCGGGATATCCGTCAAACAAGTGGTGGACGCGGTACTCTTCCAGGGAAGCTTCCGTGATGTCGCGCCAAGCGACACTGCCGCCTTCACGGAGATAAACGGTCTTCCGGTTGGTCAGAAAGTCGTCAAGCTTAATCATGGGTTGGATCGAGACATGTCGTTATATGCTGCTCGTTGGGATGTGTCGGCACCCGGCACGCGGCGGTGCCGTTCCCGGCCTGACACCGCCGGCCTTCGGCCTCGCTATTTCGCGATTATGCCAGGCTCCCAATGCTTATACAGATATTGGCCTGTCGAAGAAGCCAAATATCGATCGTGTCGTGCCCTCTTATCGGGTTTCGGGCCCGTTCGGCCAGGGTTCGGTTCGGTCGCCGGGCGTGGTGTAGATGGTGATGCCGCGGTCGGCGAGGTCGCGCACCGCGTCGAACATGGCCTGGCTGTCGATGACCCAGCACCGCGCGGCGCCGAGGCTGAAATAGCGGATGATCCCCCGACGCTCGAAATCCTCGGTGAAGCGGTCACGGATCCAGGAATTGTTGGCGGAATCGATCCGCTTGCGAACCAGCTCGGCCTTGTAGCGCATGACGGGCCGAGCCATCGATGCGCCGGTCGCGTCGACATAGCGGACCGTGCGCGGCGGATCATAAACCTCGACGGGGAAGCCGCCCCCGGCGTCCTCGACCACATGGTAGAAGCTGACAGGTCCCAAGGTGATGCCGATCCCCATCACCTTGCCGCCCAGTTGATGAAGTCGGGCGAGGGGCGATCCCGGATGGCAGATCCTGGGGTCGTCGGCATGTCCGCCAATAACGAAGTCGGCCTGCGTGCCCCAGGCGCAGACGGACGAGAACGGATGGCTGCTCCGCCGGACCCCGTCCGAGGCGCGGAAAATTTCCGTCAGGGCGCCCGTCATCGACGCCGCGGTGCGCAGATCGACTTCAGGCGAGGCGTCGGCAAAAACCTGGTCCGCCGATCCGTAGGCCGGCATCAGCAGGGTACCCCGCGGGCTGACGGCGGCTTGAAGGGCGCGGATCACCGCCGCTCCACCGCCCCGCACATTGCCGATCTGCGACAGCGAGCCGTGCACGCAGATTGTGTCCCCCGCCTCGATCCCGCCGCGCGCCAGGTCGCGGGCGAGCACCTCGGCGGTGATATCCGGGCTCGTTCCGCGGCGGATCCGGCGGATCATCGAACGGAGTGCATAGAACGGCGCCTTGACGGCGGGCCGCAGCCCCTTTGGAACGGCCGTATGAAGAGCTCGCCGCGTCAGATCGTAAAGGCTCACGGCGCCGCGTCTCCGGCTGGGGACAGGCCCAGGGTGCCGGGCATGTTCCGGAAGGTTGTTAGGACGACACGGTCTCCGTAGGTTCGGCGCAGGCCGGCAAGGTAGGCGTCGAGCGCCGCCAGCTTGATCTCGTCAATCGTCTTCGAATGGCAACTGAAAGAGAAGATCAACGGCGTCTCGCCCCGATGGTTGCGGACGAAGCGGTCGGTGATCCTGAGTAAATGCCCGGCGTCGCCGCCGAGCTCCAGAATGTCCCAGCCGCGCAGGACGCGTCCGGCCACGGTGGCCAGCTTGCCGGCAAGACGGCGGGCGCCCGACGGCCCGTTACCTTCCTGGATGCCCCACCCGGCAACGGGGCCTTCCGCGCCTTGGCGCAGGTGGCGGCGCAGGGTCGTCCAGGCAAGCGCCCCGACACCGACGTGGGCGGCCGCGACGGGAATTTCGAACAGCCCGTTCCCTGGCGCGGCCACGGCCGGGCCGATTTCCTCAACCCAATAATTGGCAGAGGAAGGAAGGTCGTTGAAGTCGATCTTATTGACATTCGTGCGCAGCCGCATACCGGGCACGATGCTGGAATCGATCAGGTATCCAGCCTGCCGCAGGCCCGCGATGATGTCCCGTGACGCGGGCTGAATGCCGTAGCCGCCCGCCCGGTAGGACAGGCAGCGGTAATCAGGATCAATCGGGCGGAGCAGGCCTTCCAGATAGTCGCGGGCGCGCCGCCCCAGGTCTGCCGCGTGCTCCGCGACGGGCAGGCCCTGGGCCGAAGCGGACCCGGCGATGGCAAAGCGCGCCAGGTCGGCCCGGTAGGACGTTCCGCCGCCCTCGCGGGGGTGTATCTCCGTGGTCAGCCAATGGGGATGAAGGTGCGCCTGCACGTCGTGGCCCCGCCGGACCATGTCCATGAGCTGGCGTTCGACGGCGGCGATGAATGCGTGCTGCCCGGCTTCGCGATATCGCCAAAGGCAGGCCACGTCGCAAAAAAACGTCATCGGCGCGCCGGCGCGGTCCAGGATGTCGAGCAGGCGGTCCGTGGGCGCGCACAGGACATCCGTTTCCGTCAGGCGATTGCCGCCCAGGAACACTTCGTAGTCGTTGGACAACAGAATGTGGATCACGGCGTCGTCACGCATCGAAGGCAACCTCAAAGCGTTCGGCCCAGCGTGCGAGAAGCGCGCAGCGCCAGAGATGCGGGATCGTCGCGGCGTCGCCCTTGCGGGCGCTGTCCAGCAACCGCGCAATCCCGCCGCCATTAAGTGCGGGGATATCGCCGCCGCCACGGCGCTCCAGGATCCTCGCGACCCACGCGGGCGCGCCGTCCAGGGTTTTTTCCTGAGGTATGGTGAACCCGATCTTGTCGGGCCGATCCAGGATGCTGTCGGGCACCAGGCCGCGCATGGCGGCGCGGAACACGGACTTTGTCTCGCCGCCGTCGGAAATCAGATAGCGTTCCGGCAGGCTATAGGCGAAGTCGACCAGCTCCGTCGTCAGGAACGGCACACGGCTTTCGACCGAATGGGACATGGCGTTTCGGTCCTGGTAGCGCAGCAACGCGGGCAACACCTTGTCGGTCAGGCTGTCGATCAGCTCGCCGCGCAGCACGGCGCCGGACCGAGGTTGGTGGATGGGTGCCGGTATCACGCCGCGTGACGCGAACCAGCCGCCGTCGAGCCAAGGCGGAACAAGGGCTTCGCCCGTGATGCGGCGTGCCGCCGCCTGCAGGCCGAGCGGCAGAAGAAACCGCGCGGCCCGCGCCGCGGTACCGCCGACGCCTAGGTGACGCCGCGCGCCGCACATCAGGGAAAGGATCCCGCCAATGTCGAGGGAACGAACCGCGCCGGCCAGGCGGGCGCCGATGAACTGCGTATAGCCGGCGAGCAGCTCGTCCGCGCCCTGGCCGTCCAGGGTGACCTTGATCCCTGCGTCGCGGACGATGGCGTAGACCCGGTTCTGCGCGAATACGCTGACCGATCCGAAGGGCTCTCCCTGGGTATCAATCAGGCGGTCCAGCGCCTCCCCGAAACCGGATTCAAGGCGCGATGTCTTGTGCATGGTCGCGCCGGCCGCCTGCGCGGCGATGTCGGCCCAGCGCTCTTCGTCGTAGATGCTGCCCGGCGCGACATAGGTAAAGGTGTGCAGGTCAAGTCCGTCACCCTCAAGCCCACGCATGGCGCAGACCACGGCGGAGGAATCGATGCCCCCCGACAGTGCCGCGCCGACCGGCACATCGGCGCGCAGGTGCAGGCCCACGGATTTGCGGAACAGGCGGCCAAGTTCGATGGCGACTTCGTCGAACGACAGATCGGATGACCGGTCCGCGCGCGGCCGCCAGTAGGTGACCGGCATGGGCGGCGCCGGGCACGCCAGATCGATCACGCCATAGGTCGCCGCAGGCAGATGGTGAATGTCGCGGAACAGGGTCCGTGCGCCCCGGTCCGTGACGCCGAAGCGCAGATAGTCAAAAAGCGCGTCGGGCGTGACGGTGCGCGCCAGCCCGGTCAGGGCAAGCAGTGCCCCAGGCTCCGACGCGAAGGCCAGATCGCCGCCACGCATGGCCCACAACAGCGGCTTGATGCCGAAGGGGTCGCGGGCCAGGGTGACCCGGCGGTTGTCGATGTCCAGAAAGGCGAAGGCGAACATCCCGACCAGCCGGGGCAGAGTCCGCTCGACCCCCCATCGGACGAGCGCGCTCAAAAGAACTTCGGTATCCGACTGGCTTGCGAAGACGGCGCCTTCGGATTCCAGTTCGCGGCGCAGTTCAAGGTAGTTGTAGATTTCGCCGTTGGTGATCAGGGCATGGCGGCCGTCGGGCGTGACCATCGGCTGATGACCGCCCGGCCCCGTGTCGATGATCGACAGGCGACGGTGGGCTAAGCCGACCCGCGCCCCTTCCGGCAGGCCGGCGCATTCCGCCGTCACGGACAGGCCGCGGTCCGGCGACCAGCCGGCCGCGCCCTGGTCGTCGGGACCACGATGGGCGATGGCCTGACTGACGCGCGCAAGTTCCCGAGGATCGACGCGGCGCCCAGGTCCGGCAAGGATGCCCGCAATCCCGCACACGGCTCAGCCTGCCTTCATCAATTGCATGAACCGGCCTTCGACGCGGTCGACGTTCTCGCGAAAGTTCGCGCCGGCTGCGACCTTGCGGTACGCGGCTTCGGCGCGGCGTGCGGATGTGGCGGGATCGGACAGCGCCGCGAAGATGGTCCGGGCGATCACAGAAATGCTGAGCTCGGTGTAGAGAACGTCGACGTCCGGCGTAAAGAACGAATGCAGGCGCGCAAGATCGGACAGAACCATCGGCCGGCCGCAGGCGGCGGCTTCGAGAACCGCTTGCGGAAAACCGTCCGACGGCGGAATGCTGACGATCAGCTCGGACCCCGAGTAGGCGCCGGCCATGGCCGCCGTCGGTCGCGCGGGGGCGAAGATGATGGCATGCGCGACGCCCAGAGCCTCGGCGCGCCGTTGCAAGTGTTCCCGGTAGGCGATAGCGCCGCCGAATGTGCTGATCACCAAAACCGCCTGCGGGACCAAGCGGATAACTTCGGGCCAGGCATCGACGAGCAGATCGATGTTGTAGAACGGATGCATGATGCGCGGGCTGAACACAATCGCTTGATCGGGGCCGATGCCGATCTCCTGCCGAAAAGCTTGCCCTGCGGTTTCGTCGAACCGATGGGTATCGAGGTCAACCCCCCAGATCACGGTCTCGATGTTCGCGCGGGGCACTCCAAAGCCAGCAACGACGTCGGCCAGGTCCGGTGTCTTGACCGTGACTAGGTCGGCACCGAGAAGGGCGCGCCGGGTCAACCAGCGGCCCAGCGGTCCCAACGATCCCTGCTCGTCGAACAATACGTCACCGCCCATCACCGAGATCACCAGCGGCCGACGGCCGAGCAGCCAGGCCAACCAGGTTCCGACCTCGGCAGCATAATGGGCGTGAAAAATATCGGCGCGTTGACGGAGCAGGCTGGTCGCCGTCCACCACAGCAGGCGCATCTTGCCGAGAAGCCCGCGGGTATCGGATCGGGGAAAGTCGACGGGAATAACATCGGACCGTCCGGAAACGGGGCTGAGCAGACGCACGTCGTATCCACGCGACGCAAAGGCTTCCGCGCGAGTCACGACGTGGGGGCTGCTTGCGGCGCCGAGCACGCAGATCGTTTTTGTTTGCACCGTCACGCCCGTGGCTGCCAGATTCGCCGCCAGGCCTGAAACATCAGCACGCACCACAGTTCGGTCGTCCGGTTGCGCGTGCCGGCCAGATGTTCGCCCCAGGCATGGCGGACCGGCGCCGGGTCGAGCAGGCCGTCCTCGGCCAACGCCGCCGGAGACAACAGATCCTCGGCCCAGTCGCGCAGCGGGCCCTTGAGCCAACGATCGACGGGAATGCCGAACCCCATCTTCGGCCGTTCGATAAGCGCGGGCGGAACGTAGCGGTCGAGCACCCGGCGCAAAACCCATTTTCCCTGGCCGTCGCGCACGCGCAGGCGGCGCGGCAGGGACCAGGCGAATTCGACGACCCGGTGATCGAGCAGCGGCACGCGGGCTTCCAGGCTGACCGCCATCGAGGCGCGGTCGACCTTGGTCAGGATGTCGTCGGGCAGATACATCAGGCTGTCCAGCAACTGCATGCGTTCCATGAACCGGGGCACGTCTTCCCGCACGCCGTCGTCCCAGGCGACGGTCGGGGTTTCCACCGCCCCGGGGACCACGGCCGCCGGATCGCGCCAAGCCGTGATCAGGCGGCGGAAAAGCGCCATGTCATCGGGCTGGGCCAGAACGTCGGCCAGCTTGTGCATTTTCTGGCCGGGATGGCTGAGGCGGCTGGCCACGGGCAGGTGCTTCAGCAGGCGGTCCCAACTGTCCTCGCTCAGGCAATGAAGCATCCGCGCCGCACCCGCGCGCAGCGGGCGGGGAATGCGGCCCGTGCGCCGGCGCAGCAGGTCGCCCCAGGCATAGCGGGTGTAGCCGGCGAAGACCTCGTCGCCGCCGTCGCCGGAAAGTGCCACGGTGACGTGTCGGCGGGTCAGGGCGGACACCAGATAGGTCGGAATCTGCGAGGAGTCGGCGAAGGGTTCGTCATAGAATTCGGGCAGCCGCGGAATGACGTCGAGCGCCTGACCGGGATCGACGTAAAGTTCCGTGTGGTCCGTTCCCAGATGGCGGGCGACGGCGGCGGCATGGGGCGCTTCGTCATATCCGTCCGCGTCGAAGCCGATGGAGAATGTCTTCACGGGCACGCCGCTTTGCGCCTGCATCAGGGCCGCGACGGTCGAGGAATCGATGCCGCCCGACAGGAACGCGCCCAGCGGCACATCCGCCACCATGCGCCGTTTGACCGCGTCGCCGATCAGGGCGTCGGCTTCGTCGACGGCATCGCGATCGCTCAGGTCGCGCGGCGCGGACTGGCCGTCGTGGGCGATGCGCCGCAGATCCCAATAGCGCTCAACGCGGGCGGGTTCGCCGGCACGTTTGAACAGCAGGCAGCCCGGCTCCAGCTTGAAGACGTCTTTGTATATGGACGCGGGGGCCGGAACGTAGTTGTAGCGCATGTAGGCGGCGAGGGCCGCCGGATCGACCTCGGGCCGGAATCCCGGGTGCGCGTGGAAGGATTTCAGTTCCGACGCGAACAGGAACAGGCCGTGGGTGTCGCCCCAATACAGCGGCTTGATGCCCAGGCGGTCGCGGGCCAGCACCAGGCATCGTTCCCGGCGGTCCCACAGCGCGAAGGCGAACATGCCGATCAGCCTGTCCACGGCGGCGCGCACGCCCCAATGGGTGAACGCGGCAAGCATCGCTTCCGTATCGGAATGCCCGCGGTAGGCCGGCGTGGCACCCGCCGCCGCCAGGTCGCGGCGCAGATCCTCGGCGTTATAGACCTCGCCGTTGTAGACGATGACGTAGCGCCCGCAGGGCGACGTCATCGGCTGCGCGCCGGCGGGGCTCAGGTCGATGATCGATAGGCGGCGATGGCCGAGCGCGATCCCGGCCGCGTCGTCGGTCCATATGCCGTCCGCGTCGGGGCCGCGGTGGGCTAGACGATCGGCCATCGCCTGAACTGCCGGTGCCATCGGCACCCGGCTGCGCGGGTCGAGAATGCCGGTTAGTCCGCACATGTTGTGGTTAGGGGGCCTTGGAGAGGGGACGCCGGGCGGTTCCGGCGACACCGTTTGAGCCGAGGCGGATGACGATGTCCTCCAGCCCGGCTTTCTGATGCCAGCGCCGGAAGGCCGATGGCGTTTGCGGCGCGTCGAACCGCGGAGAGAGCATGTCGAAGGTGTCGAGATAGGCCCATTCGCGCAGCGTCCGGTCGTCGGCGTTGGGCATCTTGCCCGAATAGTCGGCGATCAAGAGGCGCCAGATGACGGCCTGGCCGAAGGGTATGCGGCGCAGCAGACGGACCAGCGGCCACATGAAATCGATGTACCCCTTGCACCAACGATAGAGACGTTCCGGTTCCATGTTGCGTGTGAACGGGCGCACCAGATAACGGGTGTTCAGCAACCAGAACTTGATCGACTTCAGATAGATGTCGGTCGCCAGGTGGCCCCCGGGTTTGAGCGCCGGGATCAGGCAGCGGAAGGTCTTTTCCGGATCGGGTGTGTGCTGGAGCACGCCGAAGCACAGGATGCGGTCGAAGATTTCACGGGGAAACGGCATGTAATAGGCGTTGCCCTGGACCAGAAGCAGGTTCGGATGCGCGCCGTTTGACTTGTAGTTGGCATCCACGGCGTTGGAGTAATCGAACGAGATGACAGTGGCGCCCGTGTTCAACATTTGCTCTGTGAAACGACCCGATCCTGACCCCGCCTCCAAGATGATTTCCCCCTTCAGTTGGCGCGGCCAGCCGGTGAATTCGAAGAAACGGTCTTCGGTCATCGAATGACCGGACACATGGTCGTATTGCGTGTGCGCGTGGAGGTTCCACTCGAAGCCGAAATTGTCCGCGTAATTCTCCGACGCGACAAACCGGGGAATGAATTCGATGATGGGGTACTCGGTGATCGCGCCGTCCGCTTTCGAGAACAGGCGGCCGGACCGCACGCGGCCATCCACCATTTCGTCCGTCCTCAGTTCAAGCGGCGCGCAGGTGCTCGGACAGCGAAGATATTTCAGATGTTCTGGTCGCATGGGGCCTTACCGCATGTAAGGAGAAAAGGGGGATTCGGCGGACAGTGAGGGAAAAGTCTGCGACGCCGGACTGGGATGTCGCCACGCTACCGCACGTTGGGTGAACGCATTCACCCGACCGGAACGAGCCGACATATGTGCAGCCCCGATGATCGGCGCGGCCGCTAGGCCACAGTTACAGTGTGGCTGGCGAGGTGGGTTCGGACGATCCGCCCCATGAACTCAAGCAATAGAACGACCCGCTGCTTGTCGTCGACACATTGAAAGACGCCGTCGAGTTTTTCGAAGGGGCCTTCGGTGACGCGTAGCTTCTGTCCGGTCGTGAACGCGGGGGTCTGTACGACGATGACCCCTTGTTCTTCGCGGCCCTTAATGGCGTCGATCAATGTGTCGGGCACTTCGATCGGATCGGGGCCGTTGGTCAGAATGTAGCTGACGCCGAGGGTTCCGTTGATAGAGCGCCAACGCTGAAGCGTGGGATCCATGCGGACGAACAGATAGCGCGGGAACAGGGGGGCGAGAACCGTGCTGATTTGACGGGCGCGCCGACATCGTTTCATGTAGCGCGGCAGATAGGGGAGAAACCCCTGATTCAGAAGATTCTGGGTTGCGACAGTCTCTTTGCCGGGTTGGGTGTAGACCGCATACCACTTCATGGCGCGCCCCCCGCCGAGGTTTTGTCGGACCGGCCGTTGGTCGCCCTGGTCGTGACGCGGAGCAGCTTCGGCACAATGACGCGCTCGGGCGGCATTTCCTCAAGCAACCGCTCGTGGTAGCCCTGGGCATCCTCGATGCTCGAAAGCACGACGGCTTCGGGCCGCGCCGCCGGGTCGATCTCGGCAAGGTCGCGGAACACCGGAAGACCGCAGAAATTCGGGGTGTTGCGGGCGGTGTCGATGACGCCGACCACTTCGATGCCGGTGCCCAGGGTCGCGAGATAGGCGATCTCAGCAAGGTCGGTTGCGCCCACCAAGGCCACGCGGGTCCAGCCCCGATTGCCGCAATAACTGAACACGTCCGCGTATTCGCGACGGGCGGTGCGGAAGAACGTCAGTGAATACCCGAGGTATTCCGCGGTCAGGCGGCTTTTCTCTGCGAACCCTTGTGGGGTCAGGTAATAGGCATAGCGCCGGGCCGGCGCTTGGTGGATTTTCAGCAGGCCCTTCTTGACGCAACGCTTGAGGACCGCATTTGTCAGTCCGAGCGCGATCCCGAGCTGTTCGGCGATGCCGCGTTGCGTCACCGTCGTGTCTTCTGCGACCACGTCCAGGAGGTCGAGCGTCGTTTCGACGATTTGGGACTGATTCTGTGCCTCGAACTTGCCTTTGGCCATGGATTCCCTCACTAACTATGGCCGGAACATACAACGTTCACATAGTGAACGTCAATGCCGGGAGGGGCCGGCGACGATTGGAGCAGGCTCTGAAAAGCGCGGCCTTTCCATGGCGTTAGTGGTGATACAGGGGCGTGGAATTCGGCTTTGGCGGGTCAAAGCTGGCTGGCCGCGTCCAGTTCCGCGTAGATTTCCTGGGCGGTCTTCAGGACCGTGGGATCAAGGCCCGGAAGGGCGGCTGTTCCCGATTTCCGAAAACTGGCGGGGGTGTCCTCCGAAATCTCCGTGAAGCGGCAGACAGCGCGCCAATACGCCGGGTCGACGCATAGGCGCTCGTAGCTGACGGGGCTGACGTTGGCGGCCGGCGCCGGCATCAAATCAAGGACGCTGCGGTAGCTTCGCACCCACAGGTCGAGCCAGTAGTTGATGTTCGTCGGCGCAAGACCGCTCGCGTCGCCGTCCGCGAACCGGACGGCCTTGTGGGTTGCGCCGAATTCATGATGGGCCAGCCAAGCCATGTATTTCTTCTGAAAAGCAGGGCCGTTTGTGAACCGTAGGTGTTGGGCGAGCAGGCTGGCGACCTGCGTCGCCGGGTCGCGGAACGGCACGAGAAAGCGGGCGCCTGGGTTCTGCCGGGCAAGGCTATTGAGCCGAAGAAGGTTGTTGTTGTTCTTCGACAAATAACGCGCCTTCCCGTGGCGGAGGCGGATCAGCCCCTGGTAGGTGGCGAACTTGGCCTGAACCGCCGGCGTGACGGCATGAGCGGACAGTGCTTCGTCAGAGATGTAGTCTTCTCCGCATTGCACACGCCAAAACACTTCCTCCAGAGCCTCGGGGGATTCGAAATCGACGAGAATGCCGTCGCCGTGCGCGCGCTCCTGCTGCGCGATTTCCTTTTGGTTGCCCTGGACGACCGATTTCCAGAGGTTCGGTGCCAGCACCATCGGCATGTCGTGGTACGTCAGCGAGGCAAAAGCGCCCGTGTCGTAAAGCGCGCGCAACATGATCGTTGTGCCGGCGCGGGACAGGCCGCAAATAAACACGGAGGGGCCGTGCCCGGCGGAGAGCTTTTTTGCGTACAGGGCGGATTCGAGATCGAACAGTGCCTCGCCGACGACGGTTGATCCAAGCGCGACCTGATGAAACAGCCGGGCCAGGAAGGGGAAATTCTCAACGGACGAGTTTGGCACGGATCGTCAGATACGCTGCGGCGAACAGCATCGTCGCCAAAAGGTGGAGGGGGCGCGAAATTTCAGACACTGCGGCCACAAGGTCCCCTGTGTAAAAGCCAACGATAGCCACGAACAGTATCAAAAGAACGGAAAACTTCAAAAACATGGATAGGGATTTACGGAACATCCGGCCGGCGTAGACGGGCAGGATCCGCTCTTTCCAATGGTCGGAAATCTTCTTGGACATCAGCACGCGCAGACAATCATTGACGATGCCGTGCAAGCGCCGCACATCGGCCATCACGGCAAGGCTGAGAAAGGCTTCGCATACGGCCGCGGTGGCGATGCCCAGGACCACCCACATCAACTTGGCGTATCGTCGGCGCCCCCGCCGCCTCCCGTCGTCGCGGCCTGTTGGGGGTCCTTGGCGCGTCGCCGGCGCAACGCCCGTTTGATCGGGTAATACAGGATCGCGAACAGGGCGACGAACAGCGACGCCACGATGCCAATGATCGCCGAAATCGCACCTGCACCGAAACCTGGGCCAAGATAGGCAGCCGCAGGCGTTGCGTCGAATGTCACCATCAGGCCGATGAGGGCAAGGCCAAGGAAACGTATCTTATTTTGCATCGCATTTCGCCTTTTCCACAGCGGCCGCCACGCGGTCTCCCAACTCGCGCGTGACAAGGCGGCTCCAGTTGACCACATACACCGCACCGTTCTTGGCGCGGTTAATATATTGCCACGATATCCGTCCGTTCGGGTCAAGTTGAACCAGCCGCCCCATCAAGGAATTTTCGATCATCATGTCACCGCTTTCGGTGGTATCGGCAAGTCCCTGTAGCGTTGCCTGCATGCCGAGATTTTCGACCGACGGCGCCAGGAGCGCCGTGACGGCATCGGTCTTGAAGTCATAGGCCAGCACGCGGCTGTAGCCTGCAACCTCAAGGTTGCTGACGCCCTGAAGACGCATGTTGTTGTCGAACACGGAAATTCGGTGATCGTCGAGCACATCCACATCATGCTGGTTCAGCCAGGGGCCGGCCCGGTGCCACAGGACCTTATTCGTCGATGGGCGGTATAGGACCAGCATCGATTTGTTGCGGAGACTCAACAGCAGGTCGCCTTCCTGCCAATAAGGGCCGGAAGTCAGCACCGGTTCGATATCGTTGAGGTGAACGGGATCGTTGTTCCCGATCTGACCGGCGCTGTAGAACAGGGCGCCAAGGCCGTTCTGGTCCATGATCTCAATGACCGACTTACGGAACAGGATCTCACCGGTCGGCGAGACCTTCACGATGGCGTCGTCGTGAAAATCGGAATCGCGGCCGAGCGACACCTGTTTCGGTTCGAGATAGGCGGGGACCCAAATGTTGCCTGCATTATCGGCCTGGATCGCGTGGTGGAACATTTCGTCCGCCTGCGCCCATATGAGCTTGCCGCAGACATCAAGTTTGAACAGCGGCGTACCCATACCCTGCGTCACGACGGAGCCGTCTGCGGACAGCAGCGCATGAATGCCTTGAAACCGGCTGGTGTGGGCGTCCAATTTGGGATGAACGAGCTGGCTCTTGATCTCCAGGTCGCCCCAGATCTTATCCACGTCGTAATCCCAGGTGTGAATCGTTTTCTGGCGGTCAAGGTCCACCAGTTCGGACACCGATATTTTGCGGTCGCCGTCATGGCGGTTGAGCAGCAGATATCCGAGCCTCGTCGTTTCTCCCGGTTTGGCCGAAAACTTGAATCCAGAAATCTCCGGATAGTGGTCGGCTGTCCGGAGTTCGCTCTCGCGTAACAGCGCATTGAGCGTCTTGATGGGAACGTGCGGCGCTTTCGCAATGCCCACCATGGCGGCACTGAAATCGGGAAATCGTTCCCCGCCCCTCATGTTGTACCAAACGGTGTACCCGAACAGGATGGTTGCCAGCGCCGCAGCAAGCGCAAACAAGGCGACAAGCCACAGCTCGACCTTTTTAAACATCAGTTTTTCAAGCATCGTCATTTGGCTCGGCTGTTCGCGGATTCGCGATTCCGTTGGGCATGTTCCCAGGAGTCCAATGGATGGCTCATTTCAGGGCCCATTGCAAAAGTAAATTCCATTGGTTAGAGGCTTCCGGGGCGGCTGCCGTCCGCCTTAAATATTAAGCAGAACATCGCAAATATAGTCGAGTTGGTCCTCGCGCAACGCATTGAACAAAGGCAAGGCAAGGGATTGCGCCGCGGCGTCCCGCGCATGGGGCAAATCATCCGTCCGGTAACCGTAGGCGTCACGATAGCAGGCCTGCATGTGAACCGCGTGGGTCCCCGGGCGGGTGCTGATCCCGGCCTCGGCAAGCATGGTCATGATGTCGTTCCGTCCGGCGGGCGCGTCCGCCGTGACCGACACGACGTAGGACTGCCAGGCGTGGCGTACGCCTGCCAGGGCTTCCGGCAGGCAAAGCCACTGAAGGCCGCCCAACCGCGCCGTGTAGCCGGCGGAAAGCGCCGCGCGGCGGTCAATAAAGGAGTCCAGCCTGTCAAGCTGTACGCTGCCGACGGCGGCGAGGATGTCGGGCATTCGGTAATTGAGCCCGAACACGGGAAAGGTGCCCATGTCCCATGGGGCCGAAAGCCCATCGTTCTGAGCCGCCGCGCCGTGATTGCGCAGCATGCGGACCGCGTCGGCGAGGACCCCGCTGTTGGTGGTCACCATGCCGCCTTCGCCGGTCGTAATCGACTTCCGCGGATGAAATGAGAAGGCGGCGATGTCGCCCAGGCCGCCGACGAAGCCCTCGGACGTGCGCGCGCCGGCGGCGCAGGCGGCGTCTTCGACCAGATGCACCCCCGCAGGCAGAACGCGGCGGATCGACGCGACGTCGGCGGGCAGTCCGAACATGTGGACACAGATCACCGCGCGGGTCTTGTCTGTCAGCCGAGGTTTAAGGGTATCCGCCGTCATGTTGAAGGTTTGCGGATCGATGTCGGCGAGAACGGGGGTCGCACCGCAGAACCGGACGACGTTGGCTGACGCGATCCACGTGAATGACGGCACGACGACCTCGTCACCGGGCCCTATCCCCAGGGCCATCAGCGCCAGGTGCAGCGCTGCCGTTCCGGAGGTGCAGGCGACCGCGTGACCGAGAGCGTGATGGGCGGCGAACGCCTTTTCGAACCGCTGGACCTGGGGGCCTTGCGTGACCCAGCCGCTGCGCAGCACCTCGGTGACGGCGTCGATCTCCGAGTCACCGAAATCTGGGGCGGCGAGCGGGATACGTGGCTTGGACATCATCCCCCTGCGGCCTGAGTCCGGTAAAATTCCGCAGTCCGTATGATGCCGTCCTCCAATCCGATTTTGGCCTCGAAGCCAAGCAGGTCCCGCGCCTTTGAAACGGATGGGATGCGCAATTCCACGTCGGCGTAGTCTTTCTTGACGAATTGAATGTCGGAAGACGAATTCAGGACTCGCACGACCGTATTTGCCAGGCCGAAGATGGTTTCGATGCTGCGCTGGTTGCCGATATTGAAGGATTCGCCCACCGCGTTGTCGTTGGCCAGCGCCAGCAGAACGCCGTCGACCATGTCGTCGACGTAGCACCAAGCGCGAATTTGCGTACCCTCCCCGTGAATTTCCAGCGTTTCGTTGCGGATCGCGCGCTGAATGAACGTACGCAGCGCGCCTTCGCCGACCTGCCCGGGCCCGTACACGTTGAAGGGGCGCACGACCGATGTGGGCAGTCCGCGTTCGCGATGATAGGCAATCGCCAAATGTTCTTCCGCGAGTTTGCTGACGGCATAGGTCCACCGCGCCTCACCCACTGCGCCGACAACGGTCTTGTCCGTTTCCGACGAAATGAAGGCGTGCTGACCGAAGACCTCGCTTGTGGAGAAGCACACGACGCGCTGGCAATTCCCAAGCTGGTCGGCGGCTTCCAGCACGTTCGCCGATCCCATCATGTTGACCTGCATGGTCCAGGTCGGTTTCTTGATGACGGTATCGATCCCGGCGATCCCGGCGCAGTGGATGACCATGTCGGTGCCGGCCATGGCCGCCCGCACGCTGTCGAAGTCGGTCACGTCGCCGACGATCATCTTGAGGTTCGCATGGTCGGCGTAGGGCTGCCCGGACAGCGCGTTGCGCGTTAGGTTGTCGAATACGACGATCTTGTTGTCATTGATCAGCCGGCCGATGATCACCGAGCCGATGAACCCCGCACCCCCGGTGATGAATATGGTCTTGTCGGCAATCTGTACGGGCACGGCGTTATGTCCAACCAGGGCTAGGAGGTTAAAATTCCGCGTGACTGGGCACCGGAAAAGGTGACGATTTCTTATAGACCGGGGGGGGAACAATCAAGGCATTCGTCGGAACCAGTTTGAGCCTTTAAAGGCGTTACTCAATGACACGCGCCGGCGTGCCCATCGCCCTGCTGTCGCTTGGGATTGATCGGTTGACAAAAGACTGGGCCCCAACGACGACCCTGTCGCCAATCGTGACACCCATCTGGACGATGGTATTCGGGCCTAGGAACACACCGCTACCGATCGCCGTCTTGGTCCTTTGTATCGGTTTCTGGCCCAAGGAAATCGTACGCGCGACGGCATCATGGGTGTAAATCTGCGAACCCGCACATATCGTGCAATGACTACCAATTGTTAGGCCGCCACTACCGTCGAGAACGCATCCCGGCCCGATCCAGGTATGTTCGCCCACGACAACATCGCCGATAATGAGAACGTTGTCGTAGCAGGTGGAGCCGGCCCCGAAGCCATAGCTGGCCGCAATCTTGTCCCGGTCCGTGATCAAGTCGCCGAATGACACGCGTCGGTCGAACTGTTCTCGCTTGGCTGACTGAAGAGAATTCTGGGCCGCCCGTATTTGATCAATCAAGCTTTCCAAGTTGGTTGTATCATTCATCTTCTTCTCATACTCGTTCCGCCGTTCGGCACCCTGTCGCCGGGTTGTCGCGGCTGGCCATCATCGGGAGCAAGGTGTACAAGTCCGCCTGTAACCCTAACCCCCCGACCTGCAAGCCGAAATACATAACATGACCGATCGTGCATGTCGTTTCATCTCCTCCCGTCCAGGATGGACGCTTGCCCTCCTGTGGCTTGTGTTCGTCGCCTGGCGGCCGGCGGTGCTCGGGTTCTACGGCGACGACTGGATCTCCATCATCAAGGAATTGGCCGTCAACGGCTGGGGCTTATCGGATCTCTGGGCGGCCTACCCGTCCCGTCCGGGCTGGGTCGCTTTCGCCGCCGTTTTGGGGCCGCTGTGCGGTGCCGACCCCGTGGCATGGCACGCGGCGGGCGCGGTCATCGTCGGGTTTGCCATGTGGGGCGTCTTCCGGTTCGCGGCCGCGGTGTTCCGCCGCCTCGGCCTAGCCGACGAACAGGCCCGGTTCGGCGCGGCGACGTCGGCGGCGGCGTGGCTTCTGTTCCCCTGGGGCATCTCCGTCACCCTATGGCCGGAGGCGTTCGCCGTGGCGTTGGGGGTTGGCGCAATTACCCTGTCCGGGGCGTGCCTATTGTCGGATGGCCTGCCGGCCCGCCGGCGGGTGCCGGGGGCGATCTTGGGGTTTGTCGTCGCGTGTCTTGTCTATGAAGCCTTCTGGGGGTTCTACATCCCGGTTCTGATGATCGCCTTCGTGACGGGCAGGGAACGGCGTGGGGTGGTCGTCGATGCCGTGGCGTTGACGGCCGTGCAGGTCGCGCTCATTGCCTTCAACCGTTGGGCGGCGGCGCTCGGGCACGGCGCGAAATCTTTGGCGCCTGACTGGCCGTTGGGGTTTGCGAAGAGTCTGTTTGTCCAGTTTCCGTTTGAACTGGCCAATGCGGCCGGGTTGGCGACATTGCCGGTCGCCTTGGGGGGGGTGCTTCTAATCGCGGCGGCCTGGCGCGCCCGCCCGCCCGCCGTTCTGCGCAGCCCCGCCGCCGGTGTTTTTGTGGCATCCCTGTGCGGCATCGCGGGGGCCTGTCTGCTGTTCGCGCTCGGCGGTTACCGCATGATCGGCAACGGCCAGCTCGGTACCACCTTCGCGGCCGTCAACCTGTGGCTTGCCTTTCTGGTCGGCTGGGCGGCCGCGCCGGCGGCTGCGGACTGCGCCGCGGGCGGCGTCCGCCTCGGTCTCGCTGTCCTGCTGATCGGCCTCGCCGTGATCAATCCGCTGCGCGTCTGGGACTGGGCCCGCGGATGGCGTTTCCAGCAGGACGTGCTGGCGTCCCTCCCGGTCGACCGCTTGATGGCCCTGCCGAAAGGCACGCCTCTGCTTGCTGAGTTGCCGCGGCCGCTGCGCACGGTCGCCGGATTCCACGTGTCCTGGGCGTTCAAGGAAGCCATCTCCGTAACCTATCCGGACCTTTACGCGCATCTCGGCGATATTGCCGTGGCGAACGCGACCATCTGGTTCAGCCGCTGGGATGGCACGACGCTCAAGATTGGCAACTGCAATGAGCCAGACCATGTGTTTTATGAACATGAAATGCCGGGCTCCCTGGCCGTGTGGCGGCCGGGCAGTAGCCTTGTGACCGTCACGGCCCCACCCTACGAACTGGGATGCGAGCATCGGATCCCTGCCGTGAACCGCCTTTTGGGGATTTTCTATCCCTTCGCCGAAAATCCGTTTGACCTCTAGGAGCGAACCCGTGTCGGCACCCCCTTTGTTGCCCAATTTGGCGGTCGTCATCCCCGCGTTCAACGAGGCGGACAATCTGGCGGAGATGTTCCGAGAGGCGGAAGCTGAGCTGGCGGGCGTCGCCGACCGCGTGGACTATCTGTTTGTTGACGACGGCAGCACCGACGACACGCATGGCGAGATGATGCGCTTGGCCGCCGGACGGGACGACGTCAAGGTTCTCAGGCATGCTGAAAATGAGGGGTTGGGCGCGGCGATCTGGACCGGCGTGGGGCAGGCCGGACCGGGATGGTGCACCTGGTTGCCGGCGGATAGCCAGGTCGCGCCCGTCAGTCTGGTGCGCATGGCGGCACTTGCGGCGCCCGATGTCTGTGTCGTGTTGGTCCGGCCCGAGGTCTATGCCTCGCCCTGGCGCCGTTTCCTGACGGAAGGCCTGCGGTTGCTGTTGCGTGCCGCCGCGTCCTTCGATCTGCAGAATTACAGCGGCGTGTTTCTTGCCCCCGGCGACCTGTTGAGAACAGTTCCATTCTGCGGCCGGACCACGATTCAGAATTACGCCGTGCCGATCGTCCTGCGCGACTTTGGGGTCGCTCTACGTCAGGCCGATGCCGAAATCCGCCGCCGTCGTCACGGTCAGTCCAAGGTGGCGAACATCCGCACGATCACGAAAACCTTTTTCGAGCTGTTTGTCATGCGGGCGCGGATTCGGCGGATCCTACGCGACCGCGGCGTGTCCTAGATGATTTCGTCGCCCCCCGACCTGTCGCGGACGACCCTGCTATTGTCATCCTTCGGCCCTTCAAGTAAGTAGAGCGGAACCGCGCAGGCGCGCCATTTCACTCGGTTACCCTTCATCCTCACCACAACATTTCGATCAAGAAACCCGGAAAACAGACATGCGCGTTGGAATGGGTCAGCTGTTGGTCGAAGGGGGGGAGCCGGAACGCAACATGGAACGCGGCCGCCGCATGGTTGGCGAGGCCAAGGCCGCGGGCTGCGACCTGATCATCCTGCCGGAGACCCTCGATCTCGGATGGACGCATCCGAGCGCCCTGACCGAAGCGGAGCCGATCCCCGGACCGCGCAGCCAGATGCTCTGCGAGTTCGCACGCGACCAGCGGATTTACATCTGCGCCGGGCTGACCGAACAGGACGGCGGGCAAATTTACAACACCGCGATCCTGATCGACGACAACGGCGAGATTTTGCTGAAGTACCGCAAGATCAACATTCTCGACGTGGCCTTCCCGTTCTACGGCATCGGCGACATGCTGCGGGTGGTGGATACGAAATTCGGCCGGGTCGGCGTCAACATTTGTTCCGACAATTACGCGGACTGCCCTGAATTGGGCCACAGCCTTGCGCGCATGGGCGCGCAGCTTATTCTCAGCCCGTCGTCCTGGACGGTCGACTACTCCACCCAGGATTCGACCAATCCCTATCAGGACAAATGGCTGCGCTCCTATCATCGGCTGGCCGCGGCCCACGGCATTGTCGTCGTGAGTACGACCGCCGTCGGTTATATCGTCGGCGGCCCCTACGAGGGAAAGAAGATGGTCGGCTGCTCGCTCTGTGTCGGCGCCGACGGCGTGATCGCCGCCGGTACCTATAACGAAGTTGCGGGTGAACTGGCGATTGCCGAATTCGACGTGCCGGATCGGGCCTTCAAGGGCACGCAGATTGGCCAGGCCCTGACCAAGCAAGGATTTTACGGATGACCTCGGGACATGCTGGGACCATTGCGGCCGGCCAGCCGGATTATCAGGTCTGCGTGCGCTGCGTCGTCGATTCCTCCGTGCCCGGGGCATCGTTCGATGCCGACGGGGTGTGCCACTACTGCCGCATGCACGACACCTTGACCCACCAGTTCCCCAAGGGCGCCGAGGGCGCCCGTCGCCTGGCGCCGATTATCGCGGCCATTAAGAAAGCGGGCGCCGGCAAGAAATTCGATTGCGTGGTCGGCATTTCCGGCGGCCGTGACAGCATGTACATGCTCTACAAGGCGGTCGAAATGGGCCTTCGCCCCCTGGCGGTGCATTTCAACGATGGGTTCGGCAATCCCGTGGCCGGCGAGAACATGACCAAGGTCTGCAAGGCGTTGGGTGTCGAGTTCCGGATCGTCACGTCCGATTGGCGGGAATCAAAGGATCTCAAGCTCGCCTTTCTCAAGGCATCGACGCCGGACCTGGAGGAAGGCACCGACGTGGGCATCGCCGCGACGCTCTATGCGGCGGCGGCACGGGAGAACATCGATTACGTGCTCAGCGGCCATTGCTTTCGGACAGAAGGCATCATGCCGTTGGATTGGAACTATCTCGACGGACGCTACCTGAAGAAGGTCCATGAACGGTTCGGGACGGTGAAGCTGCGGCCCTGGCGGGCGGACGACGCGGGCTTTCATCTGGATATCCCGCAAATTCTCTATTATGCGTTCTGGCGGCGCATCAAGATCGTGCCGATCTTCTATTACCTGGACTACAGTAAGAAGGTGTCCGAGGAATTCCTGGTGAAGGAATTCGGCTGGGTTTATCCGGGCGCGAAGTATTTCGACGACCTTTATCAAAGCGTCATGACCTATGTGTACCGGGTGAAGTTCAACATCGACCGGCGGCGCATCAACTATTCCGCCTTCGTCCGCGAAGGGCAGAAGACCCGTGAGGAGGCCCTCGCGCAGATCGCAGAACGATATTCCATCGAGGACGAGAAGATCATCGGGCTCTGTCTCAAGAGATTGGGCATCTCGCGCGAGGAGTTCGATAAACTGGTCGCTCAGCCACCGAAAACGTTTCGGGATTATCCGTCGTGCTATTCGCTCATCCGCCTGGGCCGGGGGCTCATCTGGCTGTTGTCGCGGATAGGGATTCTGCCGTCGATCACGTATGCGAAGTATTTCGAATCATGATGGGGGCCGTTGCGGACGGCACGGCCGGCCGCGCTGACCAACCACACGTGATCCGCAGGGACGCGTGATCCGGCCGACGCCGTGGCCTGCGCGGCCGCACAGGGAAGACTGTTGGACAAATCGTTGACCGTAAAACTTCTGAAGTATCTCGTCAGCGCCGGGCTGTTCGGCCTTGCGGCCTATCTCCTGGATTGGGACGGCCTTGTCGATGCCGCATCGAAACTGCGGCCGGTAACGTTGATCGCGGCGACCGTCATCATCATGGTCGAATTCCCCATCTACGCCTTCCGTTGGCACCTTTTGGTGCGCGACGTGACGCCGCTTGATTTCCAGGCCAACACGCGGCGCTATTTCCTTGCGGTGTTCTTCAACACCTTCACGCCGGCGCAGATCGGCGGGGACGTCTATCGGTTCTTTTCCCTCAAGCGGCACGCGGGCAGCGGTATTTCGCTGCTGGCCCGCCTGATACAGGAACGCTTGCTCGGCTTGATCGGCATTCTGTGTTTCTACTTGCTGTGCCTGGCGTGGGCCATGTTCTTTGGGCGCCTGGATACCGCGGCGGCGATTGGGTTCATCTATGTGGGCGGCGTCGCCTTGGTGGGGCTGTCAGGGCTGCTGATGGCCCCGTGGTTTTTGCGGTTGATCGGCAAGACCGACTTCGTGCGTGACTGGCCGTTGGCGGTGCAATGCGTCGGCCTGGGAGCGGAGGCTCTGTCGTTCGGCGGCGTCGGCCGGTTCCTTGTTCTGCTCGGCTGTTCGTTCATCAGCGCCTTCGGATGGACCGTGGCGATCTTGCTGATTGCCTGGGACCTCGGGTCCAATATTTCCTTTTCGGCCCTCGGGCTGGTGTCAACCTCGGTCGAGGTGATCCGGCTTATACCCGTGACGGTTCAGGGTATCGGCGTGCGCGAGCCCACCTTCGCGTTCTTCTTCGAGGTCCTCGGGTTCAGCCCGGAAAAAGGGTTCGTCGTCGGCACGATCGCCTATCTGGCATTGAGCGTCGCCACGCTCTTGGCGGGCGTGATCGGGCGCTTCATACCGGATACGGCGCCGGTCGAGGCCGCCGCCGCGCCACCTCGATAAACTGTGCCATGCAGGCGTCGCCGCGCCCGCAGAATTCCCCAAATCCGGGCGGTTGGCGCCCGATCTCCCTTGACGGGGGATTCCCCGGTCGGTATTTTCGCGAAGCCGTATGTTCACATCGTGAACACATGGCTTTTGATCGTCTGCGTCGGGTCGGCCGCCGCAACCGAAGCGCAGCGCCAGACGGGGGCTGCTCTTTTCGCCGCTGGATGCGGATACCCGCACCCGTATGGCGGTAGCGTGCCAGAAATCACCCGACCCCGACGCCGCGTAATAAAAAAAACGCCCTCTCGCGACAGGCCTATGTACGCCGGAATCATCAACAGTCTCCGAATTCTCGACGACGAAGCGCGCCGTTGGTTGCCGTTGCTTTTCGCCGTCGCCTTGTTGATTGCCATCTTCGAAGCGATTGGAATCGGCCTTATTCTCCCGTTGATCACGGTGATCTTGGATCCGGACAAGGTGCAGTCGTTCCTGGCGCGGACGACGACATTCATTGATCTCGGCGCCGTCGACCGGGAAACCTTCATCGGCATCACCGGATTGGCGGCCGCGACGCTATTCGTCTGCAAAAGCCTGGGAATCATTTTGTTATCGAAATGGCAATATCAGGTTTTGTACCGATGCGAAGCGCGGGCCGCGGAGCGGCTTTACAACTATTATGTCGGACTGCCTTACGAGGAATGCGCCAAACGCAACCCGGCCGAGCTCATCCGCAACATCAATTCATCGATCAATCACACGATCCGCTCGTTCATCACGCCGGGCATCTCTGTTCTGACGGAAGGTCTCACCATTACGGCCGTGTTGGTCATGCTGATCATCGTCGAGCCCTGGGCGTCCATCACCGCGCTTGCCATCGTCTTTGCCAGCGCGTTGGCGTTCCACAGGCTGTTCGCACCGCGGCTGAAACAGGTCGGCGACGGCCTGCAGGAACTGCTGTTTGCGCTTACGCGGACCGTCCGCGACACCTTCGAGGCCAACCGCGAGATTCGGGTCTTCGAGGCTCAAGACCAACACCGCAAGATGTTCAGCAAGTATCGCCGGCAGTTCTCGGACATCGGTTCGAGCCAGGCGTTCATGCAGCAGGTCCCCCGTTACGCTCTCGAAATTATCATGATCGTCGCAATTGGCGGCGGCGGCTTCTGGCTGGCGATGGACCGCGGCATCGAGGAAACCCTGTCGACGCTGGCCTTATTCGCTATGGCCGGCATCCGATTGATGCCGCCGGTGTCCCGGATCGTCGCGGCACTTCAGATCATGACCGTCGGCGTGCCGGCCATCGAACACATCAGCAACGACCTATTTGCCAGCGACAAGGGCATCGAGCGGGCCGCGCCGCCGCCGCCCGTGACGCCGCTTGTCGCGTCGGCACCGCTGATTTCACTGCGGGATGTCACCTTCACCTATGACGGCAGCGTCAAGCCGGCGCTCCACGGTGTTTCGCTCGATATAGCCAAGGGCGACACGGTGGCATTCGTCGGCCCGTCGGGCTCGGGGAAAAGTTCTCTCGTGGATTTGATCCTGGGTCTTGTATTACCCACGTCGGGATACATCCTGATCAACGGAATGCCTCTCGCGCAGGCGAAATCCGACTGGCTTCGCCGGGTCGGCTACGTTCCCCAGAGCATCTATTTGAGCGACGAAAGTATCCGCCAGAACGTCGCGTTCGGCGTTCCCGAACAGGATATCGACGATGCCCGCGTTGATCGCGCGTTGGTCCAGGCGCATGCGCGCACGTTCGTCGATGCGCTGCCGGAAGGGACGCATACCCTGATCGGGGATAAGGGGTATCGCCTTTCCGGCGGGGAACGTCAGCGTATCGGCATCGCCCGCGCGCTGTACCGCGAACCGGAAGTCGTCATTCTGGATGAAGCGACCTCGGCGCTTGATATGCGGACCGAAGGCGAAGTTACCGCCGCCATCAACGAAATCAGCCAAAACTGCACTATGCTGATGATCGCCCACCGGATCGCCAGCATCAAACACTGTGCCAAGCTTGTCTTCATTCAGGACGGTAAAGTGGTCGCGGCGGGCCCCTATGACGAACTTTTCACGTCCTGTAAGGAATTCCGCGCGATGATCCAGGAGTCCCGAGACGATACCTTGATCGACGTGCATGCCCACGGCCAGCCAGCCTGACCAAGGGGCCGTGCCGCCGCAGAAAATGCCGCTTCGCAGCGATAAACGATAGGAAACCCGTCGAGATCAAGTAGCGTTGCTGTCTAGTATCTGCTTGCGTTTGCGGGCTCGCCATGATCGTGGAGCGGAGGCGCAGAGGCGCCATCCCGAACCAGACGGCCGGCTTCGGATGGCGGGCAAGATGTCTCACTTGGGCCGCGAAAGACGATCGATGCAGTCGCTATGTGATTTGTTGGATATGGAACCCTCCCTCTCATGATCAGAAAAGTCTACCGCCTGCTGTCGGCGCAACGGCAATTCAAGGCCGCCCGGGACGTTCAGCGCATGTCGGGCGACGCCCACGACCCGCGTCTGCGCTTGTCGTTAAATGACGACGATGTGGTCCAGGGCTACTGTTATTTTCTGTCCGGTGCGCCGATGAATGCCGTCGTGGAAGCCGATGACGCGTTGAAAGGCATTCATGCCGCTACCGTCCTGAATTTTTCCAAGGCGGAGGAATGGGCTGCGGCGCATCCGGACGTCGCGCATCACCTGAACGGCGGTTGGCTGGACAACGCCAAGGCTTTTAAGGCCAACCTGACCGCCTTGGGCGACACGGGGATCATGGATTTCGGCGCGCGGTCCTACAAAACCCTGAACCGCATTGAGCGGGCGTTCGATGAAATTCACTTCGGACATGTGGTTAAGGAAACGTCGGTGCTCTTCGACCATATCTGGGAAAACTATGGCCAACCGGACGGCTTTCGACTGACAGGGTACACCAAGCTTCGTTACCCGCACTTCATGCACCGCGGCAAAGCCTTGAATAATGCCGGCCAGCTTTCGAACATGGAATCACTGCTGTTTTTGGACGACCGGATCGGCCTGGACAGCCTGAAGGTCGTCGCCGAGATCGGCGCCGGTGATGGTCTTTTTACGGCGCAGCTCATCGAGAACTGGCCCGGACGCAAAGGAATTATTTTCGATCTGCCGGAAATTGCGGTGCGATCAACCATGTTGATCAGCGCCCATACTGACCGCGTGGTCGGGGGCATGGCCCTATATGAGGACTGTAGGCGGTCCACTGCGAAGGCCCTGGAGAAGTGCGATATCTTGGTGCTGCCGTGCTGGGAGGCCGCGAATCTCGATGTCGGTATCGACCTGTGGGTCAACAAGCATTCGTTCGGCGAGATGTCCAAAGAGACGGCAACGGAATATGTGAACATCATCCGCCGCTGCGGCGGACGCCTTTTTTCGATCAATCGAGCCCGACCGTTCTTCAACGGCATATTCAACGAAATCACGGTCGATACCTACCTCGGGCCGGATTCCGGAATGGTGTGCGAATTCGCCGATTATCCAATCTCTTCAAACGTATTCGAAATCCGCCCCAGCTACGTGCGGCAATTGTTCAGACCGCGGACTCAAAACTGATCGGCCTTTTCTTCTTGTTGACGCTTTGGGCCTTGTGCCGAAGACGTATTCACTTGCCCTTGGACGGCTCGCCGCTGCTCAACATGTGTTCTTTGATGTTCACTGCAACCGACAGAATGTGCCGCGCCGCACTGCGGAGCTGCCAAACGGATAGCCTCGGCCATGTCTGAAAAAGCGGCAAAATGGCTTGTTTTCGGAGCCAGCGGCATGTTGGGCGCGGCCCTTTCTGCACGCCTCGCCGCCATGGGCCGGGACATCGTCGGCGTCATCAACCAGCACCCCCTGGATCTACCGGGTGTGCCCGAAGTGCGGGCGGATGTGAGGGCGAGCGAGCAGGTCATGGAAATCTGTCGAGCGGTGAAGCCCCAGGTGGTGGTCAACGCGGTCGCGCTGACGAACGTGGACTACTGCGAGGAACACCACGCCGAAGCGGCAATGCTGAACGGGGACCTGGCAGGCTGGATTGCCCGCGGGGCGACGGAAGCCGGCGCCAAGATGGTGCATATCTCCACCGACCAGTTGTGGGACGGGGCGACCTCGTTGATTGACGAGGTCGCCATGCCGACCCCCATCAACATGTACGGCGAAACCAAGTACCGCGGAGAACGCTTGGTCCACCGGGAAGCGGTCGACGCTATGATCGTGCGCACTAATTTCTTCGGGACGGGCCGTCCGTGGCGGCCCTCGTTCTCGGATTGGGTGCGCCAGACCTTGTCGGCGGGTAAGGGCATCACGGGATTCGTTGACTGCTACTTCACACCGATCGACCACGGCACCCTGTGCGACTGGATCATCGGCTGCGCGGACCAGGATATCGCCGGTATCCTCCATATCGCCGGCGACGAGCGGATTTCGAAATACGACTTCATTCTGCGGCTTGCGGACGCGTTTGGGCTGGATCGAGACCTCGTCACCAAAGGGTTGATGGCAGACGCCCCGCTTATGGCGCACCGACCAAAGGACATGTCGCTGGACTGCACGAAAGCACAGAAACTTCTTCGCCGGACATTGCCGGATGTCGATGTGGCGATTCGCAATATCGCTTCGTAATATCGGTTGACCAATCGAGCGTGGTGACGCATTAGCCCCCACGTTACAGAAATGTTCCCAGGAATGATCGGAATCCTGAACTCATGACTCTTGCTAAAGGCTGCTCAATTCTTATCACGGGAGGGACGGGGTCCTTCGGCCGCGCCTTTGTGCGAATGATCATCGACGAATACGAACCGTCCCGATTGATCGTCTATTCGCGTGACGAACTGAAGCAATACGAATTCGCCCAGGAGGTCAGCCACCCGAACCTCCGCTTCTTCATCGGTGACGTGCGCGACGGTAATCGTCTGCGAAGCGCCTTTCGCGACATCGATTTCGTGATTCACGCGGCTGCCCTGAAACAGGTGCCGGCGGCCGAGTACAATCCGATCGAATGCATCAAGACCAATGTCATGGGCGCGCAGAACATTATCGACGCGGCCATCGACATGGGGGTTAAGAAAGTGATCGCCCTGTCCACGGACAAGGCTGTCAACCCGCTGAACCTATACGGCGCGACCAAACTCTGTTCCGACAAGCTGTTCGTCGCGGCGAATCATTTGTCGCCGATCGGCGGCCCCCGATTCTCGGTCGTGCGCTACGGCAACGTCATCGGCTCGCGTGGCAGCGTGATCCCGATGTTCCGCAAGCAGGCTGCGGAAGGTGAGATCACCATCACGGACGACCGGATGACCCGGTTCTGGATCGGCCTGGAACAGGGTATCCGCTTTGTCAGCGAATGCCTGGGGCGCATGCGTGGAGGGGAGATCTTCATCCCGAAGATTCCCTCTATGCGGATTACCGATCTGGCCGAGGCCGTGGCTCCTGGTTGCCGCAGGAAGGTCATCGGCATCCGCCCGGGCGAGAAGCTGCACGAGGTCATGGTGCCGCGCGACGAGGCGCGCAACACCCTTGAGTTCAACGACTATTTCCTTATCAAGCCGTCGGGTCATTTCGGTCACTACAACGAATCGCCGATCTACGAAGGCGAAGAAGGCCAGCTTTTGGACGAAACGTTCGAATATTCGAGCGACGTCAACACGGAATGGCTGACCGTCGATCAGCTTAGGGAATGGGTGTCGAAGTAACAGATGGTCGAGCGGACGCATCCTTCGTTTTCCGTCGGAACCCGTAAGGTCGGTCACGACCATCCGACCTACTTCATCGCCGACATTGCCGCTAATCACGACGGCGACTTGGGCCGCTGTGTCGATCTGATCAATCTGGCGGCCGAGGCCGGTGCCGACGCGGTCAAATTTCAACACTTCCAGGCGGCCAAGATCGTCAGCGACCGCGGTTTCAAGGATCTGTCCGACCGGCTCTCCCATCAGGCGACATGGCGCAAGAGTGTGTATGAAGTCTACGAGGATGCCAGCCTCAATCGCGATTGGACGGCCGTCATCCGCGATGCGGCTGTTGCCGCCGGGACCCACTTCTTCTCAGCGCCCTACGACATCGCTGCGATCGAGCTTTTGGAGACGGTGGGCGTCCCCGCCTACAAGGTCGGGTCCGGCGACATTACCTGGCTGGAAATCATTGCCGCGATGCGGGATACGGGAAAGCCCGTGTTTCTCGCCACCGGCGCGGCGGCGATCGACGATGTCCAGCGCGCCATGCAGGTTCTTGAGGGCCACGACGGCGTCTGCATCATGCAGTGCAATACCAATTACACCGGCAGCGACGGCAACTTCGCGCATATTCATCTGAATGTGCTGAGAACCTATGCCCGGATGTTTCCGCAGGCGGTGCTCGGCCTGTCCGATCACACGCCCGGCTACGCGACGGTTCTCGGTGCCGTCGCCTTGGGGGCCCGGGCGATCGAAAAGCATTTCACCGACGATGTGACCCGCGAAGGTCCCGATCATGGTTTCAGCGTGGACCCGCGCACATGGCGCGACATGGTGGATCGCACGCGCGAACTTGAATCGGCGCTTGGCTCCGCCGACAAGTTTGTCTGCGGCAACGAACAGGACACGGTCGTTCTACAGCGCCGAAGTCTCCGCGCGACCCGGGATCTCAAGGCCGGGAGCGTCATCGCGCCGGCCGACATCGAACCGCTGCGTCCGGCCCCGCTTGACGGTGTGCCGCCCTATCAGGCGGATCAGCTCATCGGCCGGCGGCTCATGTCGGACGTTCCCATGGGACGGCACCTGAGGCTGGCCGACGTTGATTGACCGTACCGCCACTTGGGTTGTCGTTCCCGCCTTCAACGAGTGCGCGACCATCGAGGCCGTCGTTCAGGCGCTGAAGAAGCGCCAATTCCACGTCATCGTTGTCGATGATGGCTCCACCGACGACACCGGCCGTCTGGCGCGCGAGGCGGATGCAGACCTCGTCATCAGCCTTGACCGCAACCAGGGATACGATGCCGCGCTAAAGATCGGATCGGCCGCGGCGCTTGGTCAGGCGGACTGCCAATGGATCGCCTATATCGACGCTGACGGCCAGCATCGGGTGGACGACCTGGTCACGCTGATCGGCGGCGCGGTCCGCCGCGACATGTTCGCCGCGATTGGCGTGCGTCCCCAGCCGGCGCGGTGGAGCGAGGTGCTGGTCGGTTGGATATCGCGGCGTCTGTTTGGCATTGCCGATCCGTTATGCGGCATGAAGGCCCTGCGATTCGATTGCGCGACGAAACTGAGCCACGTTATTGGCGACGGCCTCAATACCGAAGCCCTCATCTGCGTCTCCTGGAATCACCCGGACAAAGTGTTCCAAATGCCGATCGATTGCCGGCCGAGGATCGAAGGAGCGTCGCGGTTCGGCGACAAAGCCATGATCAACGTTAGAATTCTCTATTCAGTGATGTGCGCGTTCACCACCGTCATTTTGAGGCCCCGATGGTCAGAGGGTTGATTTCCGGCCTGGGCTCAATCGGGACTCGGCATGGCCGGAATTTCGCGAGCCTTGGCGTTACCATCGCCGGCTACGACCCGGACCCGGCGCGTCGGCAGGCCTTCTCCAGGGCTCTGGGTGGGTGCGCCGTTTATGACGATCTGGATCGGGCCCTGTCCGATCCGGCACCCGACTTCGCCGTCATCGCCTGCCCCAACAGCCTGCATGTGCCGCAGGCCATCGCCTGCGCCGAACAGGGTATCGGCATGTTCATCGAAAAGCCACTCAGCCACGACCTCGGACGCATCGATGAGCTGGCGGCTCTTGTTGCGGACCGTGGGGTAACGGCGCATGTCTGTTCCAACTTCAAGTTCCATCCCGGCGTTGTCGCTTTGCGTGATGTCGTCGCCGAAGGGCGGCTCGGCAGGATTCTCGCCGTGCAGGCGATCAGCGGTCAGTACCTGCCGGATTGGCATCCGAAGGAAGACTACCGCAAGCTGTATGCCGCACGGGCGGACCTCGGTGGCGGCGTGCTTCACGATCGGCAGGAACTGGATTATCTAGCCTGGATCTTCGGGCCTTGTCGTTCGGTTTCTTGCCGGATGGTGACCACCGGGTCGCTGGATATTGAAACCGAAGACCTGTGCCAGATCGTGGCCGAATTCGGCGACGGCGTTCTGGCGACGGTTCAGCTCGACTATTTGCAGCGTCCCTACGCCCGGCGCATTCACGTCACGGGAACGCAAGGCACCGCGCAATGGGACTATGTCCTGAATTCACTTAGGGTATACACAGAACAGACGGGAACCTGGAACGAGGTGCCCGAGGCCAAAATGACAAATCCGAATGACATGTATGTTGCGCAAAGCGAACACTTCCTGGCCTGCCTGCGCGACGCCGCGACGCCCGTCACCGGACTGTCGGTGGCGTGCGACGTCATGCGCACGTTCGATGCCTGCCGACGCTCTGCTGCATATCAGGGCAGAACAGAGCAAGTCAGATGACCCTTAAGATCATTGCCGAGGCGGCGCAGGGGTTCCTGGGCGATCCGCCGATGAAAACCAAGCTTCTCGCGCGCATGGCGGCGGCCGCGGGCGCCGACGCGGTCAAGTTCCAGTTGGTGTACGCCGACGAAATCTGTACGCAGGATCACAAGCATTTCGATTTGTTCCGCGATCTGGAAATGCCAAATGAGGAATGGGCCGCGCTGTCTGACCTTTGTCGGGACCTGGGGATCGAGCTGTACCTCGACGTGTTCGGGCCGCGCAGCCTGACCCTGGCGGACCGGCTGGGCGCGGCGGGCGTAAAGATCCATTCGACCGACGCCATGAACCATGCGCTGATTTCAGCGATCGCCGCGTCCGGCGTTCTCGAAGTGCTGTTGTCCGTGGGCGGCGCCAACGCGCCGGAGATCGAACGCGCCATGGGCCTTTTGGCCGGCAAGCGTGTGGTCCTGCTGCACGGCTTCCAGGGCTATCCCACGGAGACCGATGAAAATCAGATTCGCCGCCTGACATGGCTGCGGGACACCTTCCCGGGCGCGCCACTGGGCTTCGGCGATCACGTCGCCAGCGACCGGCCTGAACGCCTGTGGCTGTCGGCAGTGGCCGTCGGCGCCGGGGCCACGCTGATCGAAAAGCATCTGACGATGGCCGCGGTGATGAAAGAGGAAGACCACGAAGCCGCGGTCGGCCCGGACGAGTTCGCGTCCTTCGTCGCGAACATGCGGATGGCGTTCGATGCGCTGGGTGATGTTGACCCGCGGGCCGAGGATCTCGGCATGTCGGATCGCGAGATCGCCTATCGCAAAGTCATGAAGAAGCATGTCGTCGCGGCGGCGGACCTGAAGAAGGGCGCCGTCCTGACGGCCGAGGTGCTGACGCTCAAGCGTACGAGCAACCAGGGCGCCGTGTATTACGATCTGGCCGACGTGCTGGGAAAAACGTTGCTGGTTGACCTGATGACCGACGCGCCTGTTGAAAAGGGCAGGGTTCAATGACGCGGCGATTGGTGGCGGCCTTGGCCTGCCGGGCCAACGGCACCCGACTGTACGGGAAGCCGCTGCAGAACCTGGAGCCGGGCGTAACGATCTTGGAGCAGATCGTCGCGGCCATCCGCCGCTTTCCGATCATCGACGAGATTGTTCTCGGCATCTCCGAGGAGCCGGAAAACCGGCACATTATCGAGATCGCGAAGGACCTGGGCGTCGGCTACATCTTGGGCGATCCGCAAGACGTCCTGTCGCGTCTCATCAAATGCGGCCGGGTTGGCGGGGCGACCGACGTGTTCCGCGTGACGACGGAATGCCCGTTCTTTGATTATTCCATGCTCGAAACCGCCTGGCAGCGGCATGTCGACGCGGAAAGCGACGTAACGGTCCTCGACCACGTGCCCGAAGGGCTGGGGTTTGAGATTTACCGCTTGGCGACGCTTGAGCGCTCCCACGCCGAAGGCCAGGACGGCGACCGCAGCGAATTCTGCTCCAATTTCGCGCGGTTCAATCAGCATCTGTTCAAGGTCGATATCCTGAAGCCGGCGCCGCAAAACCAGCGTCTCGACCTGCGGCTAACCGTCGACTATCCGGAGGATTTGGTCCTGTGCCGCCGTGTCTACGCCGCGCTCAGGGACCAGGCGCCGCTGGTCGCCCTCGACACCATCGTATCCTGGCTCGACGCCCATCCCGAAACCAAAGAATTGGTCGCGCTCTATGTCGACCCCGTTCCCGTCTGGGACGGGCAGGCGCAGCGGTCCTGAGTATTTAATTCCGCCTGCGGCGGGGTCCGGGAAGAATTTTCAGGGAAAAAAGCCCTTCGACCGACTTCTTGTGATATTTAAAACGAAATTCCATTTACTATATGACCGTAACGGCCTGCGGCATCCGCTGCAGGCCCTGCGTAATGCTCTCATGGGCGATTGGTCCCGGATATCGGGGCGACGTCTGACACAGGGTGCAAGGGGCACTTAAAATAATGGCCAAGAAGAATGACGTCGGCGTGGTGCGGACAGCGGACGGAAAGCCGATCATCACGAGCGCTTGGGCGAACGCCATCCGCAGCACTGAAAAGACCATGGCTCCCCGGACGTTCCCGGACCTGAAGGGCATGCGGGCAATGATCATCGTTCCCGATGATCATTACCGTAAAAAACTGATGCCGCTGGGGCCGGGCTACATCGCGACCTCGATGCGGCGGTGTAACATCGACGTCCAGGTCATGGACTGCGCGATCTTTTCTTACGACGACATCGAAATCGCCAAGCGGATCATCGAAAGCGGCTGCAAGATCTTCGCCATGGGTGCGTTGTATCCCATGATCCGTGAGGTCGAGCGTATCTGCGGGATTATCCGCGCCCTGATCCCCAATGCGACGATCATTCTCGGCGGCGCCTTGCCGACCCCGATTCCCGAATTCGTCCTGCGCCGCACCAAGGCCGATTTCGCGACCATCGGCGAAGCGGAAATCACGATCACCGACCTTATGGACGCGCTCGCGGGCAACCGCTCGCTCGAAGACGTCAAGGGGATCTGCTACTTCCGCGACGGCGAGTATTTCGATAACGGAAAGCCGGTGCTGCCGCGCCAGGTCAGCTTCGAGGAAGTGGGTTGGCCGAGCTTCGATTTGTTTCCGGTCGAGAACTACATCTCGGCGCCGAATTTCCACCCGTTTGACCACAACGACCGAATGCTGACCATCAGCACCGGCCGTGGCTGTCCTTACGCCTGCAATTTCTGTTTCCGCGTCAGTTCTTACCGCATCCGTCAATTCGATGAGATGTTCGACGAGATGGAAGACCTCATCGGGCGTTACAATCTGAACGGCTTCTACATCATCGACGACCTGATGATGCTCAGCGAACAGAAGGTGCGGGATTTCTGTGAAGGCATCATCAGCAGGGGCCTGAACGTCAAGTGGAACTGCACGGGCCGCGTCAATACCGTCAATCGCGAAATCATCAAGTTGCTTAAGGAAGCCGGTTGCACGGCGATTTTCTACGGACTGGAATCAGGCAATCAGAAAGTGCTTGAAACCATGTCCAAGAAGACCACTCTGGAACAGATTCACGAAGCAGTCCGTCTGACGAAGGAAGCCGGCATCTACACCGAGTACGGCGTTATGTTCGGGCAGCCTGGAGAAGATCAGAGCACGCTGAAGGACTCCGTCGACATGGTTAAGTCTCTGTCTTACGGAGAATACCGGACGCAGAAAATCTTCGGCTGCGTTCCGTTCCCCGGGTCCGGTCTGTACGATTGGTGCAAGATGACCGGACGCATCAAGGATGACCAGGATTTCTACGACAAGTACATCTCCCAGGAATGGTCGCTGGATCAGATTCCGATCAACATGACGGAACTGCCGGATGATCTGGTCCAGAAAATTTTTCGTGAAGGCAACGCGGAGCTTTCCGAATTCTTCATGGAGCGGATTTCCGCAGACTGGATCGAGGCATTCGGCGGCGACCGTGCGGAATTCCAGGCGAACGAGGCCACCCTCAAGCGCATGGAACATATCGCCGAGCGGGTCGAGGCCACCGGCAGCACCTATGACACGAGCGGGCGCTCCTAACGCGCGTCCCCAGTCGGTATTTCTGAAGCCGCATGCAGCGCCGCATGCATCATCCCATTCGATTTTTAACGCAGGAACGTGCAGGTCACGGGCGGCGGCGGCGCGAAAAATCGCGACACGCCGCCGCGTTCCTTGACCACAGCCAGAGACGCATCACGAGAAGCTGCCGTTGCGGCGAGGTGGGTTGTCATGAAGTTCGATAAATCAAAAGCCTTTACCAAGCGGTTGGCGCGCCTCGTTCCGGGGGGCGCGCATACCTACTCAAAGGGAGCCGACCAGTTCCCCGAATGCTCCGGCAGCGGTATCGTCCGGGGCAAGGGCGCACGCTTGTGGGATGCCGACGGCAACTGCCTGATCGACTGGGCCATGGCCCTGATGTCCGTGTCGCTTGGCCATGCGCACGACGAGGTGAACGCCGCGGTCAAGTCGGCGATTGATGATGGCGTCAACTTTTCCCGGCCGTCGGCGTTGGAAATGCAAGCCGCCGAAGCGATTTTGGAACTGACCGGAGATGACATGGTCAAGTTCGCGCGTCACGGATCCGTGGTCACGACCGCCGCCGTGAAACTGGCGCGGGCCTACACGGGACGCCATATCGTAGCAATCCCACAGGAACATCCATTCTTCTCTTTTGACGACTGGTTCATCGGCACCACCCCGACGGACTACGGCATCCCGGACGTGCTCAAACAGTTCACGGCGAAGTTCAAATACAATGACCTGGCGTCTCTCGCAGAGCTGTTCGATCAACACGATGGCCAGGTCGCCGCGGTCATCCTGGAACCGGTGAAATTCGACGAGCCGGCGGACGGCTTCCTCCAGGGTGTGCGCGATCTGTGCACGCGCCATGGCGCCGTGCTGATCTTCGATGAAATGATCACGGGTCTCAAGTTCGGTCTTCCGGGCGCGTCCACGTACTTCGACGTCACGCCGGATATCCGCACCTGGGGCAAAGGCTACGCCAATGGTTTTGCCTTCGCGGCCATGACGGGCCGGCGCGATATTCTGGATCTTGGCGGCATCGACCGCCCAAACGACCGCAAGTTGTTCCTGTTGTCCAGCACGCATGGTGCGGAATCGGTTGGCTTAGCGGCGATGATGAAGACGATCGAGATCTTCCGCCGAGACGATCTTGTTGCGTCTAATTGGGCGGTCGGCGAAAAGCTGAAGCGAGACCTCCAGGACGTGATTTCGACGCGCGGCCTGTCCGAACATTTGAAGCTACGCGGATATCCGTGTTTCACGGTCATGGACACACTTGGCCCTGACGGCCGGTCGGACGACGCCTTTCGGACCCTGCTGATGCAGGAAATGGTTGCGCGCGGTATTTTGTTCCAGGGCCTGATGTTCGTGACGCCGTCGCACGGCGAATCGGAGATGAACCAAACGATCGACGCCTTCAACGAAGCCTGTAGTGTCTATGTGAAAGCCCTCGCGCAGCGCGGTGTCGAGGGTTTGCTGCAGGGCCCAGCCATTAAACCCGTATTCCGACGGCATGTCTGATGTTCCTGCGGCACGTGCGTCTAAGGAGAATATAAAATGAAGCTGCTTTTGACTAGCGGCCGCGACGCTGTCAGCAAGACCGCCCGCAAACTGACCGCCCTGGTCGATCGAGAAAACCTGCGGATCGAAGGCGACGGTCCGTCGGTGACCTGCGAAGCCGCTGGCGGCGTCACCTATATCGTCATAGGCCGGGTCAATGGAAAACGGGGATCGGCCGACGGCATTCTTGAGCCGTTCGAGTTGTCGCCAGCAGGCCTCCTTGAACTGTCGTCCGTTCATTCGCCTGCCGATCTCGGGGGGCTCCTGGAAGGCCGGTTCGTTGTGCTCAGGGTCGGGGCCGACGGCGCCGTGACCTGCTGCGCGGACCGTCATGGCCGCGCCGACCTTTTCATCCAGCGCCCCGAAGGCGGCGTCGCTGTCGCGACGGATCTGACATTGCTGCCGGAAAATCCGGCAAACAAGGGATATGATCAGGCGGCTTTGGCGCACGCGCTCACCGTCTACGGCAACCGGGCGCCGAAGAAGCACACCATGTATGTCGGCGTCCGCCGCCTCGGCATTGGCGAAACCGCCGAGATGTCGGACGGCGTGCTGACCGTATCCGCGACGCCGTTCAAACCCGTGCCATCCGCGCCTTTTGAAAAGACCGATCACGAGCGATACGCGGAAGCCTTCCTTGCACACGTCGAGGCCGCCGGAAGCCCTGACGGCAATCTTCTCTACCTCTCGTCGGGGTGGGATTCGACAGGCATTCTCGCGGCGCTCAATCATGTATTCGGACCGGGCAAGACCCGCGCCGTCACGGGCCGTATGACCTATTCGCCCCAGACAGGCGTGTGCAATCAATTCGAAATCGACCGCGCCCAAGCGATGACGGAATTCTTCGGCGTCGAACTCGAATTCGCCGAACTGGACTATAAGGACAGCGGCGCCGACTGGGCCGCGCGGGCGGGCGAATACATGCTGGCCTATGATTTCCATAACTTCACCGCGGTCAACCACGCAGTTCTAGCCGACGGCGCCAGTAGGCACGCCAAAGGTATCGGCCACGTATTCGCGGGCGAAATCAGCGACGGTGCCCACAACCTGGGTTTCAGCCAGTACGCCACGCTGTTCCATCCGTCCTATGACTTCCGCGAGTACAGTGACAAGATGGCGAGCTATCTGTTCGGGCCCACCTTCGCCCGCCAACTTCTGAATGGCAGCCATGAACAGGACGCGGTCTTCCAGTTTTTCAAACAGCGGACAGGGGCGGACGCCTTCGTCGAGGCGGACGCCGACGCCGGCCAGCGCCTGCATCAACTGCTGGTCAGCTTCTTCCTCAGGAACGCAAGAATGCCGCTGGTCGATATTGCCGGGGTCCGGATGCTTAAACCGCAAGGCGCCGACCGCTACACCCGGGAAATGTCCGAGACCTATCTGCCGCCGGCCGACGCGCTGTCGCCGGAAACGCTCTATTCGTGGTATCTGCACCTCTACAACAGCTTCCACTGGCAGGGCTCCACGGTGGCAACCCTGTCGGTCAGCGCCGATCTGGTCGGCTTGGACGCCAAGCTTCCCTATTGGGACAGCGCCTTGCAGAACTTCCTCATGCAGATGCCAGAAGACTGGGGCCGCGGGCTCGATTTCAATCCGACGAAATATCCCCTGAAGCATTTTCTCAAGAACCGGGTGAAGTATCCCTATGATCTTCAGACGGGCCCCCATTCCTATACCTACGACGTGGACCCGACGTTCAACCATCAGGCCGAACTGATCTACCGATCGGCGTATCGCGGATTCCTTCACGACAAGCTCAAGACCCGCCCGTACCATGCCATCCTGGATGACGCCTGGTTCGACGTCGATTACATCGACGGTCTTGTCGACGACTACCTAGCGGGCAAGGAAGTGGGCGGAAGCGAGCGGTCGGATTTGGCGACAATTTGCCAGTACGTCGTCGGCGGGTGGTTCTGATTAAACCCGCCATCTGCTAGCCCCGCCGAACGGGCCGACAACGCTACGATCAACTTGGCGTAAGAATGACTATTTTAAATGGTGCACGAGACCGTGCGGGCAGGATCGTCGTTCTGTTCGAGGATGTCCGGTGGTTGCATGTCCCGCTTCTGTGGCTGGGCCGCCTGTTTGGCTGGGAAATGCATATCCTGCAGAAAGCAGGATCAAGCGGGATTGTCGAACGGTTCCTGCAGCAAGGTTGGCTAAATTGGGTCTATGTCTACAATCCGCGCCCTGTTACATCGTTGGCGGTCCGGCTCGCCGAACAAAGGTTCGGCGGCTTGCAATCTGACATGGCGCGGATGTTGAACTCCGTCGCTTCGCCCGAAGACATCGAATGTATCCGGTTGCGCCAAGCGGTCGATGGAGTCTTTGCGTCCAGCTTTCTGCACTACCGGGCTTGTCTGTTCGCGGGTCCGGCGGACGTGGGGCGTGTCTTCGTCGTGACGGCGGATAGCGAACTGTGGCCGCATGTTGCCTACGCTGACTTCGCATTGCCGTCCGAAGTGACCGAGAAGGTGCGGAAAATCGGGTCGCTGGGCCTGGTGCGCATGGAAAAGCGGATTAGCGCCATTCTGTTGTCCTTCCGTTTCGCTTTGACGAACAGCTTGCGGGTACTGGCGGCCGGTATTGGTTCTCGGCCTGCTCCTGCGACCCGGCATTTCAAATGTGCGCTCAAGTTTAATAATCCATGGCATTTGAAATTCAAGGGTGCCCGGCGGCATGATTTTCTGGTCGATGGCAAACTCATCCGGCACGAGGACATCGTCTATCTGTTCTCCTTTGTGCCGTCATCCGCTGAAGTTGCACGCCTTGGCTCGGCCAATACTGTGGTTCTGCGCGATCGGCTGCGGATCAGAAGTTTTCTAGGTCTCGGTTGGCGAATGTCAGAAGTCGTAAGGTTGCTCGGCATCTTGATACGGACCCCGTTCATGCGCGACGCGGAAAAATTCTTCCACGGGGTTCAGGCTCTTTTCAGTGGGCATCTCCTGCTTCGTTCGCTGGAGCCCGAATTCAAGATCGACAATTTCGTCTACTGCAACGACGAAAGCGTGGACCGTATCGGCGCGAACGCCGTTCTGCGGCGTAACGGTGTCCGCACCTGGTGTTATCCGATTGCCATCGGGGGACCCTACCTGTACGACGTCGAGGGCAGCCATTGGGACACCATTAATCCGATGTGGTGCTATCTCAATCCGGATGTCTGGCTTGCTTACAATGAAGCGATGAGCCAATGTTTCGCCAAACAACATCAACGCGTCGGCCAGTACATGGTGATCGGCAACATGTTCGGGGCCCTGATCGACCGGACAAACGGAAAGGACTTGGGCCGGATAATCGACGAGGCGCGCTCCGAAAAACAAACGGACGGCAAGACAGTGGCCGAGGGTTCTCGGCTTGTCGCGGTCTTTGATACAAGTTATGTCGATTCTGAGGATGTCTATTCGCCGGTCACTTCAGGGATTGAGTTTCTGAAGGACCTCCGTGCGATCGCTCGGGAAAATCCGGATATCCATTTCGTGTTCAAGCCATCAAAGCCCCGGCATGTATTCAGAACCAATTGGCGATCGACGTTTTCGACAGTCAATACGCTGGAGTACGGCAAAATTCTCGACCAACTGGTGGAGATGGCAAATTGGACGGAACTCAAGGATGAAATTGATCCTCCCGATCTGATCGGCCTTGCCGATCTGGTCATTACTGCGCCTTTCTCTTCGCCGACGGCGGACGCCATTTCCCGAGGGATTCCTGCGATTTGGTACGAAGCGGAGAACCGCCCGCGGGCCTATTTCTACGAACGGATGAGGGGGTTCGTGGTCATGGGCCGTCAGGCGCTCGGCGATGGCATCATGGACTGGAAGCTGACGGGCGTCCTGCCGGTGGCGTGGCGCTGCCGGCCCCAAGACGTTGCCGACACCATCGACCCGTTCCTTGATGGGGGCGCGCTTTCCCGGTTTCGCGCCATGTTGGCCGGCGGTGCGGAAGCCGACAACCATGAAGGCGAAGACAGCCCGATTAGGCGGGTATCGCTATGACGGGCGCGTCAGTTCATCACGGCGCCCTGGATGGGTTTGCGGATGCGACCGTCCCGGTTCTTCAACTGAACGGCGGTGCCACGTTACGCCCGCTTCTTCCCGAAGACGTCACGCCGGCCTATGTGGCGGCGCTCAATGATCCCAAGGTCAACCACTTTCTGATCGGCCCCAGACGGACCTTCCAAACGGACCAGACGGTTAAGGGCTTCGTCGCCGTCAATTTCCATGCTGAAGATGCGCTGCTGTTCGGTCTTTTCACTGAAGGCAGACACCACGGGACAGTCCGGCTCCATGATATCTGCCCCGACTCCGCTTTTGTCGGCCTCGCAATCTTCAATACCGAAATGTGGGGAAAAGGGTGGGGCACGGCGATGATTTGCGCTGTCCGTGATTATGCCTTATTGGACCTACAGTTGAATTGCGTAAGGGCGGTCATCGACGCTGCAAACGCAGGGTCGCAAAAGGCCTTTGAGAAGGCGGGATTTCGCGTGAACATCGATTCAGCCACGCCACCGAACAATCAGCTTTGGGAAATTCGTCGAAACGGCTGACGTCGGAGCCAGGTGGCGGTTTCATGTAAATGGCGCAATGATCTTTTGATTTCACCGTGTTACATTGAAAGAATTCACACCATCGCCTAATATTGTGATGAGCAAATCGTCATGGGCGTCGTTGATGATGCTGGGTCGTGATTAATTTTGGGGTATGAGAAGCTATGGAAACTTCGGTGGGCGTTAAAGACAGAGGCCCTGCCGCATCTGATGGGATGATGGCGAATTCTATGTCCTCGGCTGGCGCGAAACCAGTCGCGAAGTCAACCAGCCCGGACATCGTTTTCGTCTCAGCGCCGTGTATGGAGCATGCGCCGCAGCCGCCTGCGGGCATTCCCTGTCTCGTTGCATCCCTTGAGGAATACGGCTTTTCGACCGACGCGGTTGATGCGGATATTCTTTACAAGAAGGCCTTGCCCAGCTACCGCTGGTATTATCGCGGACGGGAGATACTCTACCGTGTGCGGGACCGAATAGTCGGTGGGGCCGCGGTTCCTGGCGGGAGTGTCGCGGGCAACAGTTCACCGCAGCTTGCTGCGCCTTCATCGCCTGGCTTTAAAGCTATTCTGCGGGCGCGTTTGGCCGCCGGTTACAATTTTGCTGTGCGTCACTTAGTCAACGCCATGGCCAATGCCACGCCGCGAGTTGGATGGCTGTTCGAAGATATCGTTGACGGTGTCGCGCAGGACGAAGACGACAGCGAAGCGTTCATAGCCCGCCATGTCCTGCCCGCGATTCTTGCGAAACATCCCCGGATGGTCGGAATTTCAATCATTTATCCTGACCAGACAGCGCTTGGGCTAAAGATTGCCAAAGTCATCAAGGCCCATGATCCGAATATTTATGTTTTGGTCGGCGGCGCTCAAATCACAGCACATATCTCAAAGTTCCAAGGGGCGTACGAACGCCTGAAGTTTATTGACGGCCTCATGGTTCACGAGGCTGAGGTCGGACTCCGCGAACTTCTTGCAACGCTTAAGTCCGGCGGTCCCCTGGAAGATGTCCGCAATCTATATTTCAATAACGGCGAAGAATTCAAGGCGTCCACGAACGCTGATTTCCAAATGCCGCTGACGGAATATCGGGTGCCCAATTTCAAAGGCTTTCGTATGCGGGACTACGGACCGGTGCTGCCCATTCGGACATTGCGCGGTTGTTACTACAATAAATGCACGTTCTGTACCTATCCGATCACCGGCGGAAAGTTCGCTTACACGAGCGCCGAGTTTGTCGTGAAGAACATGGAAGAGTTGCACGAAAAATACGGTGCGACGACGTTTGAGTTGATCGACAGTTCCATGCCGGCGAAGTACCTCGGAGACATCTCCCGGCTTCTAATCGAACGGGGGCACAAGTTCGCCTGGTTCTGCCGGGCAAACGTGCAGGTCCAGTTTCTGGATGAAGAGCTGCTGGGTTTGCTGCGCGACGGTGGTCTGAAGGCTCTGTATCTCGGTGTCGAATCGGGCACTGAGCGTATTGTCAAGATGATGGAGAAAATGCAGGGCAAACATAACAACGAGATGACCAAGTCGATTGTGCGGGCCCTGCACGGCCATGGAATCAAGCCGAACATCTACAACATGTTCGGCTTTCCGACGGAAACGATCGATGAGATGCGGGGATCGCTTGAGTTCATCCTGGAACTGAACCGCAAGTACGATACCGGCGTGCGCTTCGCCAATCAGTTCAATTTGGAAGAGAAAACCCCGATATTTCATAATCCTGAAAAATTCGGCGTCACGGAAATTGCAGAACCGACGCGCGGATCACAGGGTTACGGATACAAGTATCAGGTTGCATCGGGCGCGACAGCGGACGAAGTCTCTAAGTTCTGCAGGGTTGCGCAGATCTTTTTGCGTCACCCTTACCTGTATCGGTTCCGATTCTTTTGGGGGTGGACCTGAAGCCGGTTGCGGCAGTTTTTAGACGCGATCACCCAAAAAGATTTGTGGGTCTTATGTGTTTACCCTAGCGCCCCGGAGGCGTGGGGTGGTCTTTTGGGGTGGTTTTCGATTATCTGAACGGCGACGTTGTCATCAAGCCGTAAATCCGCGCCCTAGGTTGCTGAAGATTGTTGCCCGCCATTTTCTCGTGGCGGCTACGGCAATGCTTGGGCCGGCCGCTGCTAACCCATCTTCGCAGCAGCACCTGCCAATTGTCGGTAAGCGACGCTACGCTACCGCGACTATTTTCCGATAATTTCGGCGCGACGAATTCACATGTTTGAGATTACTTCGAAAATGAGGGCCATGAAATGAAACCTGTGGGCGACTCAATCGGCGCCGGCAATGCGGCATGGACATTCGGTGGTGCCGTGGCGGACACATTTGACAGCCATGTCGAAAAGTCCATTCCTCTGTATCACGAAGGTCACCGATTGGTGACGCAGTTGTCCGATTTTTTCGTGAGCGACGAATCGACCTGCTACGAAATCGGCTGCTCGACGGGAAAGCTGCTGCATTCCCTGGCCGAGCACAATCGCAACAAAGCGGCGCAGTTCATCGGGTTCGATCTGGAGCCGGCGATGGTCGACAAGGCCAACGCCCGGTGCAAGGATTTCGACAATGCCAGCGCTCGGGTCGAGGACATCATCACCGCGGAGCTGGAGCCGACGGACATGGTGGTCGCCTACTACACGATCCAGTTTATCAAGCCGAAGGCGCGCCAACTTGTGTTCGACAAGATCTACAATGCCCTCAACTGGGGCGGCGCGTTCCTGCTGTTCGAGAAGGTTCGCGCGCCAGATGCGCGCTTTCAGGACATCACGACCTCGCTCTATACGGACTTCAAGATCGACCAGGGCTACAACGACGAGGAAATTCTCTCGAAAACCCGCAGCCTCAAGGGCGTGATGGAGCCGTTCTCCACGCAGGGCAATCTCGATCTTCTCGGCCGGGCGGGGTTTGTCGATGTGATGACCGTCAGCAAGTACATCTGCTTCGAAGGCTTCCTGGCCATTAAATAAGCCGCGGGACGGAAAACGAATAAATGGAGACCCAATCCATGGACGAAGACATCGCGGCGAAGCTCCAGACTCAGATCGACGGGCTGATCGCGCGCGGCATCACCTGCGACCCGGACGACCTTTGGTCGGCGCGCGCGGCCGCCAACATTCGCAAGTTCGTCGATCCGCAGGGCCGCTTGAACATGGACGCGGTCGAGAACTTCCGCCGCCGCCAGGTTTTCGTGAACGAGGCCCCGGGCGCGGACAGGCAGTCCTTGAAAGATCATCTGTCCGGCTGGCGGCGCGCCGGCTGGCGGTTGATCGAAGACCGCTACGACGTGATGAAAGAGGCCGGCGACCTTGAATGGGTGCGCAAGTACCCTATCGCCATGCCCGGCAATCCCTACGTCTTCGAAAAGGACGGATACCGGTTCAACAAACGGTGGAGCCATAACATCCGCTATCTCAGCCTGGCGGCCGCGCACCTGGGCGATACCCTGACGACGGACTCGCACACGCTGCTCGACATCGGGGGGGGATATGGGATTTTCCCCATGCTGATGAAGCGCGAGTTCCCCAAGGTCTCGCCGATCCTGCTGGAGTTCCCTGAACAGCTTTTGCTCGCCTATTATTTCATCCGCAGCTGCCATCCGGATTGGCGGGTCAACACCATCGACGAAGCGGAACAGGCGGCGTCCATCGATGCGGACTTCGTCGCGAAATACGATTTCGTGCTGGTGCCGATCAGTTGTTTCGAAAAGATCGCGCCGGATGCGGTCACCATCGCCGCCAATTTCTTTTCGTTAGGGGAAATGAGCGAAGAATGGTTCGACACCTACATCAACAGCGCCCCGGTCCAAAACGCGCGCTATCTCATCACCATCAATCGGTTCTTTTCCAGGCCGACCTACAATACGAGCATTGACGTGCTGCGCTACGGGTTGGACAAGTATCGGAAAATCTATTTCGAGGAATCGAAATACGAACTTGGATATTATGAGGGGCGGTGGAAGTTCTTTACGAAATACATCCCCTACACGTCCCGGTTTTTCGAGTTTATCGGCGCGCGCGACCGTAACGCGCCCGGGCGCGGGACGTCGGCTTAAGGACAGAGGCCAATGGACAAGAGCATCAAGCAGAGAAAAGAAGAAGCGAAGCGGGCCGAGTACTCGCTGACACCGCCTTTTCCGCGCGAATTCCTGATCGATATCACATCGCAGTGCAATCATGCCTGCTTGTTCTGCTCGAACCCTCGCATGGCCAACAAAACGGCAATGGATCCAACACTTGTCTTGCGCCTGCTGCACGAGGGATATGATGCCGGTGCGCGCGAAATCGGGCTTTACGCGACCGGCGAACCGTTCCTCGCCAAGCGGCTGCCCGAGTTCGTTCAGGAAGCCAAGGACATCGGCTACGAGTATGTCTACATCACGACCAACGGCGCCGGCGCCACGCCGAAGCGGGCAAAGGCGGTGATTGACGCCGGTCTCGACAGCATCAAATTCTCCATGCACGGGGCGACCCGCGAGAGCTACCGGCATGTTCACGGCAAGGACGATTTCGACCGAGTGATGGACAATCTGAAATGGATTGCCCAGTACCGCAAGGAAAGCGGCCGCGTGTTCCGCATCTACGTGACCATGGTGCAAACCTCGACAACCTTGGACGAAGTCGAGGCGCTGCATGATCTCGTCAAACCCTACATCGACGAATGGGATCCGCATCTGCTGACGAATTCCTGCGGTACGATGCCTGAGAACAACGAGATCGGAAAGATCGAGGCCAACAACATTCGCGGCCGCGCGCACAGCGGGATTTGCTTCCAGCCGTTTTCCAGCTTCACGGTCACGCCCGAAGGCTACCTGTCCGGCTGCGTTCTCGATTACCACAAGGCCCTTGTGGTCGCCGACCTGAACAAGACGTCGCTGGTCGAGGCATGGCACAACAAGGTCTACCAGGACTGGCGCCGCCGGCATATCGAGGGCAAGACGCGCAACTCGATCTGCGATAACTGCATAAACAACACGAACCATCCGTACGAGCCGCTGGTTCAGGAATTCTTCGAGCCGCCCGTCCTGCCGCCGCGGCGTTAGGCCGTCCGCCCGCCCGCTCCATCCCTCAATTCAAGGGTCAGTCCGTGAAACAGCGATTCAAAGATCACATCGTGAAAATGCGCCGGTATCAGACGTCGACCGGCCGAGACCTGGAAACCGGCCTGCGTCTGGACCGAAACGAACGGGTCATGGACGCGAACAACAGCCTGCTTGAAAAGCTCTGGCAGTCCATGCCGTCCAGCATTCTTCATGTGACGCCGGATGTGGGAGAGCTGTACGACCGTATCGCCGCGTACGAAGGTGTGGATCGGAACAAAATTTATCTTGGCCAGGGCATCACCGAATGCATCCGCTTCCTCTATGAAACGCTCACGGAGCCGGGGGAAAACGTCGTCGTCCTTGATCCCACCTATCCCATGTACATGGTTTACGCGGAACTGTTCGAGTTGGAATACCGGCGGTTCGTCTATGGCCAGGATCACCGGCCTCTCATGCAGTCTCTCTACGATAATTGTGACGACAAAACCGCCATCGTCGCCATCGCAAATCCCAACCTTCCCATCGAAAGCGCCCTGACGCGCGACGAGTTGCGAAAGATCGCCGCGCATTGCCAAAGCCTGGGCGCCATTCTCGCCGTCGACGAGGCCTATCATCACTTTGGCGCGGAATCGGCAATCCCGCTGGTCGACGAATTTTCGAACGTCGTCGTCATGCGAACCTTCTCGAAGGCCTGGGGCATGGCCGGCATTCGTCTTGGTTACATGATCAGTCAGCCCCAGAACATCGAGTATCTGAGCAAGACACGGTCGCTCGTCGAGACCAATGCCTTTTCCATGACCGCGGCGATGTTCGCTTTGGATCATCCCGAGTTGATGTCAGACCATGTTGCGGAAGTGAAGGACGGTGCGGCTTTTCTGCGCGCGGGTCTGGACAAGATGGGTGTCGCCTGGCACGGCGGCGAGTACACGAACGGCATCATGATCTTTATGAGAACGACGGAAGAGGCGCGACGGATGGTCGCCGACCTGCGGGCGCAGAACATATACATCAGAGGCGCGTTCGAGCCGCCCTACGACAGCTGCATCCGCGTCAGCCTGGGCGGCGTGCCCGCCATGGAACGCTTCCTCGACGCGTTTCAGGCCTGCAGGGCCCGCGTCGCCGCCGCGTCCTGACGGCGCAATGACCGACATTCGCCTCGGCTCGGACGCTGACCGGGACGACATCCTCCGAATTCTGGAGCGGTCGGATTCGACGGACCGCACGGTCGCGACTTGGGATGGGAACGCGATGCGGGCCGTACTTGCTTTCGACGGCGATGCGCTCGTCGGCGTTCTGCCCCTGGAGGCCCGTCACCTGGAAACGGGCCTCGGCGATCCGGTGCCTGTTCTGTGGGTGACGGGGGCGCATGTCGATCCCGATTACCGGTCGCAGGGAATCGGGCGCCGCTTGGATACCTTCGCCGCAAACGCCTTCGCTTCGGATTTCGACGCTGTCTGCGTGTTCCGCGAAGACGAGACGAGCCGCGCCTATGCATGGTACCGGACCTGCGGGTTTCATCCTCTGACGCCGATCGTCGCGTACAAACTTGTTCTTCCCGCCCAGGCACCGGAACCGAACGCCGCCGCGGCATCCGCTCTGGACGCCCGCGTGTTGCAGTCGCGCGACGATTTGGGGCAGGCCGGCCCCGCATTGCGGGCCTGCTTCTATGAGCATGCCGGCGGATACGGTGGGTTCCGCGAACGCACGCCGGATTTTTGGCGGCAGGTGGTCGACGCCCACTACTACCGAGACCTCTATCGCTATTCCATTCTGGCGTTGTTTGACGGTGACCGTGTGGTGGCTTATGCGCTGGCCGGGCAAACGGACATGCGGGACGGGGTTCCCAGGTTCGATCTTCTGGAGCTCGTAGCCCCGGCGACCGGCCCTGTGTTCGAGCGCCTCCATGGTTTACTCGTCTCTACGGCGCTGGCCTGCGGTCTGCGGGAATTGCGGCTGCAATTCACGGGCGGTGATGACAGAATTCCGTTCTTCGAATCCATCGGCTACGTCACGCGGAATCGGCCGACGAACATTCTCGGCAAGCTGCTTGCGCCGGCCCGCATGTTGTCGCGGCGTCCTCCGGCGGACGGCCGCGGATGGCAATGGCGGGCGCCGGGCCACGGAGAGATCGTGACCGCAGAGGCGGGTGGGCGTGTGACCGCTGAAAGCACGGACGCGGCGCTTGCCGGTTATTGTTTCGGCCGGTTGGGCGCCGTCGGCGCGGTGGCCACGGGCGGCATGTCCCGCGTCGCGCTTCCGCTCGGGGTGGATGACCGGGTGATCCCATGGCGGTATTTTCAGGTCGATTACGCCTAGCCCATCCCGTGTGCCCCAGCGACAGGAAAGCATGAACAGATGACGACGTTGAAAGAGAAACTCCGCCGCAAGCAACCGACCATCGGTTCATGGCTAAGCCTGTGCGATCCCCATGTTTGCGAGATGATGGCGAAGCAAGGCGGGTTCGACTGGTTGGTTGTCGACATGGAACATACCGCGACGGACATGTCGGGCATGGCCCATATGATTCAGATCATCGATCTGTGCGGCCTGGATGCGCTTGTCCGGGTCGGCGCAAACGACCCTCTGCTTATCAAGCGGGCGCTCGACGCGGGGGCTACGGGCGTCATCATTCCGCAGGTGAATTCGCGTGAAGATGCCCTGGCGGCGGTGTCCTCCGCCCATTATCCCCCCGCCGGAACCCGTGGCGCGGGCCTGTTCCGCGCCCACGGCTACGGCGCCGATTCGCAAGCCTATTACGCAAGCGTGGCCGACCGGACGACCGTCATCGTGCAGATCGAACACCACGAAGGCGTGCGCAACGTGGATGACATCATGGCCGTCGACGGAGTCGACGGATTTTTGATCGGGCCCTATGACCTGTCCGCGTCCCTTGGCCAGTCCGGAAATTTCGACCATCCGGACGTCGTGGCCTGCCTAGACCGCCTTGCGGCTTACGCCGGAACGGGCGATAAGGCTGCGGGCGTTCACGTCGTCCAGCCGGATGCGGATTTGCTGAAGCGGCGCGTCGGTGAAGGGTTCATTTTCGTCGCCTACGGTACGGATGTACTGTTCCTGGGGGAACGTTTGGCTGTGGCGAAGCGTGAAGTCGCCGCCCTTGCCGGCACGTAAGCGATAAGGAGCGAATGAGAACGGCCATGGAAACCCGCGTCTGCATCATCCCTGCCCGCATGGCGTCAAGCCGGTTTCCCGGCAAGCCCCTGGCGCCGTTGCTGGGCATGCCTCTTATTCTGCATGTATGGCATCGGTGCCGGTTGGCCGGCGCGTTTGACCGCATTCTCGTCGCGACCTGCGATCGCGAGATTGCCGATTGCGTCGAACAGGCCGGTGGCGAAGCCGTTATGACGGCGGACACGCACGAACGCTGTACGGACCGCGTCGCCGAAGCCCTGGAGGTCGTCTGGGATTCTTTCGATCCCAAGGGAATTGTCGTCATGGTGCAAGGCGACGAGGTTCTGGTCGATCCGGGCGCGTTGGCGGAAATGCCGGACATCATCACGCAGCAGGGGGCGGCGGCGGTCAATTTGTTGAGCCCCATCGCCGATCCGGCGGAAGGCGATGATGTTAACGTCGTTAAGGCGGCGACCGCCCTGGACGGGCGTGTCGTTTATCTGTCGCGTTCCCCGATCCCGTCGCGTAGCCGCACGCCCGATGTTGGCATGTTGCAGCAAACGGGGGTGATTGCCTTCACGGCATTGTTCCTGGAAACCTTCAGCCGCCTGCAGCCGACGCCGCTTGAGATCGCCGAATCCATCGACATGCTGCGGCTGATTGAACATGGGCTACCGCTTTATTCCGTCATTGGCGCGGCGCCGACGATCGGCGTGGATACGGAATCCGATCGGCTTGCCGCCGAACGGGTCCTACGAGACAACCCATGGACGGCGCAATACTTACAGCCAGCCAGCGTCTAGCGGTGTGGAACAAGGCATCGACATGGACAGCTTGAAAGTCGGAATTGCCGGACATGGCATGGTCGGCAAGCGTCGGCACAGCTTCATCGATCTGCATCCGCGCCTTCGCGTGGTCGCGGTCAGCGACCAGAAATATCGCGGCGAGGCGGGCGAAAAAAACGGCATCCGCCGTTACGGAGATTTTCGCGAACTCATTGCCGGCGAACGGCTCGACGCCGTGTTCGTATGTCTTCCCAATCAGGAAGCGGCGGAGGCCACCATGCTGGGGCTCGAACATGGCATGCACGTGTTCTGCGAAAAGCCGCCGGGCCGCAACATGGACGACATCCGCGCCGTCCGCGAAGTCGAGGCGCGCCACCCCAGCCTCAAACTGAAATACGGCTTCAACCACCGTTACCACGATTCCGTTCAGGAGGCGTTGGCGCTGGTGCAGGCCGGGGGACTCGGTGACATCATCAATATGCGCGGCGTCTACGGGAAGGCCGTCCTCGCACCGAAGATCGACGGCATCGACGATCTGAACGACCCTGCATACTGGCGCACGCGGCGGATCGAGGCGGGCGGCGGAATTCTTCTCGACCAGGGCATTCACATGGTCGATCTCATGCGTTGTTTCGGCGGCGAATTCACCGACATCAAAAGCTTTATCGACAACTCGTTCTGGAAGCAGGATGTCGAGGACAACGCGTATGCCCTGATGCGCAGCGAAAAAGGTGCCGTCGCCATGCTGCATTCAAGCGCAACCCAGTGGCGTCACATGTTTTCCCTGGAACTCGGCCTGACGCGGGGGTCCCTGATCTTGTCGGGTATCCTGTCGAGCACGAAGTCCTATGGTCAGGAGACCCTGACCGTGACCCATGAGGTTCAGGCGGCAAACGGCAATCCCAGCCAGACGACAACCAGTTACGTGCAGGATAATTCTTGGGCCAACGAAATCGAGGATTTCGCGGCGCATATCGATGAAGACAGCGCGGTCGAGATCGGCAACAGCATGGATGCGCTCAAAACCATGGAACTGGTGTACCGGATCTATTGCGCGGACGAGGACTGGAAAACGCGCTACGGCCTGGAAGTATGACGGACCGTCCGAAGGATACATTTCTCGATATGCCAGACAGCGTTCCCGCCGCTCCGCCGCTCGACCTGATCTTATTCGATCTCGACGGCACGCTGATCGAATCGTTGGCCGTCAAGGACGGCGCGTTCCAAGCACTCTATGCCGATGCCGATTGTCTGAACGACATCATGGCCTATCACCGCAGCCACAATCATGTGGTGCGATTCGAGAAGTTCCACCATATCAGCGAACGTTTCTTCGGCGTGCCGTTGGACGACGCCGAGGACGCGCGCCTGCGCGACCGGTTTTCCGCGTTGGTCGTCGACGGCTTGATTGCTTGCCCGGAAGTGGCCGGCGCGCGGATGATCCTCGATCATTACCATGGCCGGGTGCCGATGGCCTTGATTTCCCGCTCGCCGGATGCCGAGCTGCGGCGCGTGCTTCAGGCCCGCGGCCTCGGCAGCTATTTTGACGAGATTTACAGCGCCGACTGGGCGAAGGCGTCGGCGATCGCCGACGCGCTGAAGCGATGGAACGTGACGCCGGAACGGACCGCCTATATCGGCGACGCGCCGGAGGACGCCGCGGTGTCGCTGGCGGCGGGACTTCATTTTATCGGCCGGGAAAGCGGCCGCGGTCTGGACGGCGGTGCCGTACCCGTATTCGCCGACATGCACGGCGTTCTCGGTCATCTGCGGAAATCGTTCGCGGCCGTACCGTCGAGGCAAGGCTGAAGACACGATGAGAATTGCCGTTTGTTCCCGCTCGTTTTCCCGTCATCCGCTGCTGCGCGATGAACTGCTTGCCCACTATCCGGACACGACATTCAACGATGCCGGGGTATCCCTGGCGGGGGCGCCGCTGGTCGATTTTCTCAAGGGGCACGACAAGGCGGTGATCGCGCTTGAGGTCATCGACGCGGCGGTTCTCGACGCGCTGCCTGATCTGAAGGTGATCGCCAAATACGGGGTCGGGTTCGACAAGCTTGATGTCGCAGCCCTGTGTGCCCGTGGCATCCGGCTGGGATGGACCGCGGGCGTCAACAAGCGGTCCGTTACCGAACTCGCCCTGTGTTTCATGATCGCATTGTCGCGCAAGCTGACTGAATGCGATCGCGCCATACGTCAAGGCAACTGGGGCGGCGCGCCCGGAAAATTGGTCAGTGATCGGACCGTGGGCATCATCGGGTGCGGTCACGTGGGCCAGGACATCACCCGGCTGCTGCGGGTCATGGGCGCCCAGGTCCTGGTTCACGACATTGAGGACCGATCGGCGTTCTGCGCCGAAACCGGGGCGGAATCCTGCGGCATCGAATCCCTGCTTGTGCGCGCTGATATCGTCAGCCTGCATGTTCCCTACGATGCGACGACCCGCGCCCTTCTGTCGAAGGATCGGCTGGCATCGATGAAGCCGGGGGCTGTCCTGATCAACACGGCGCGCGGTGGCTTGGTCGACGAGCCCGCATTGGCGGCCCTTTTGCAAAACGGTCATCTCGGCGGTGCGGCCTTCGATGTGTTCGATGTCGAGCCTCCGGAAAATTCTCCGCTCGTGGGCCTGGCCAATTTCATATCAACGCCGCATATCGGCGGCGGCACGGAAGAGGCGATCCTCGCCATGGGGCGGGCAGCGATCGCGGGTCTCGACGACAACCGCGTTCCGGAACCGGGCGTCTTTCCCAAATGACGCCGTGGTCGCCTGTTGCCGTGGCTGAACGGCCTGAATAGGCGAAGCCGATGCCCGTCATCTTCTCACAGACGCCGCCCCTCGATCCCGCTGCCCTGATGGTTGCCTACCATCATGACGAACGATGGTTGGCGCGCAGCGGGTTCCGGGACATCCGCCAACATATCTGGGCGCGGATTGACGTCTGGCTCGACGAATTTGCCGACGGCTTCGACGACCTTGCCCGCGACATCCTCCATTGGGGCGACGCGTGGTGGCTGTCGCGGCTGTCGCGCCTGGACGCCCGGCCATGGGGGCAGGAAGCGGCCTTCCGGCCTGTCTGTTTCGCCCGCGCCGTGATCGAACTGGCTGAAACGCTGACGACGTCAGATGTGCTCTACGTGGTCGGCGCGCCGCTGGCGGTGCGCCGACACGCGATGGAGATGGCGCCGGATCCTGACCTGTTTTCTGCCGACGGCGGGGATCGCCTTCCCCTGGCGGGCGGTGCCGGATGCCGCGCCCTTTTGTCCGCGATCAAAGGCGGTCTGGCGGAAGCCGTGGCGCTGATGCGTCGCCATGCCTTCGTCCGCCCGGCGCGGACATTTCCCGCAGTCATCGCCTGTCATGAGGTCGTCGGCGAGTCCGCGGCCGAGGACGCCCACCGCTATTTTTACGGTGACGTGATCGGCGACGCGATGCCGGACGGGTCCATCGACTATCTGGCGCTGGGCGTCGCAGGGCCGAGCCGGACAGAAGCGCCCGGCACCTTCCTGCTTGATTGGCTGTCGCCGTGGGATGTCGCCGCGTGCTGGATCGGCCATGCCTACCGCACGCTGCAGGCATGGTTGGCGTTGCGCCGCCGGCCCCCGTTGCGATTTGGTGGCTATGTTTTGACAGGTTTCTGGCAGGCGTATCTCGGCGACCAGCTGTCAAGCGTGATGCTGCCTCGTGAGCTCGCCGCGCGGCGCGCCATGGTGCGATTGATGGCGCAGATCGGACCACGCACGATCCTCCTTCCTTACGAAGAGAAACCCCTGGAACGCGCGCTGGAGCTTGCCATGCACGGCGCCGGCGGCAGAATTGTCGGCTATGCGCCGCATCCGCAGCACGCGCTGCTCGCGGCACTTCGCGATCGTCCGGGATCGGGGTGTCCAAAACCGAACGCCTATGCGGTCTGCGGGCCCGCCTATGTCGATTATTTCCGGAATTGGGCGAACAAGGATGCGGCGATCAGCGTGTGGGGCAGCGCCAAACAGTACGCGGCCGATCCGGTGGTTCGTCGCGTGCCGCTCATCGCGCCGGTGCGTGTTCTGGTGTTGCTCAGCCACCCCAATGAACTGCGGCTGTTCGGAACCTGGCTGGATGCCGCGCCCGGACTGACGCAAGACCTGCAATATCTGGTTCGGATCTACGGCGCCGTCGGAAGGCAGCTGTTCCAACCCGAACTGGACCGTATTCGGGTACGCCACCCCGTTGTAGACGCCGTCGGCGGGACGTTGCGGGACAACGTGGCACAATCGGACGTCTCTCTATTTTGCGCGACCAGCGCCGGGATCGAGGCGATCAACCTCGGCGCCCTGGCGGTCCATGTGGAATTGAACGAGGGGTTCTCGATCAATCCCTGCTTCGGTCGATTGGCGGCCATGCTGTCTTGCGCGACGGCAGTGGAACTGTCGCGTTGTTTCGAACGACTGCGGGGCGACGATGCCGAAACCCTCGCCGCGCTCCATGATCGGCAGAAGATGGCGGCCGCGGAGCTGTTCTCGCCGCTGTCTGCGGACCAGGTCGTTACCACATTGGCGGATGGTTGATCGGTCATGCTGTTCAATTCCTACGTCTTCCTCTTTCTCTTCCTCCCGGTCACGTTGACGGTCTATCTGATCGCGCAGGCGCGCGGCATGGGCGCGGTGGCCATGATCTGGGCCACGTTGGCATCGTTGTTCTTTTACGGGTGGTGGCATCCTGCATACCTGACGCTGATCGTCGCCTCGGTGTTATTCAATTATGCCCTGGGGCAGGAGATTCTCCGGCGACCGGCGGCCAGTCGCCTGGCCGTGCTTGGAATCGCCGTCAATCTGGGGGTGTTGGGCTATTTCAAGTATCGTAACTTCTTCGTCGATACAGCCAACTGGATTACAGGGCTGAACTGGGGCAACGCGGAAATTGTTCTGCCCCTGGCGATCTCGTTTTTCACCTTCCAGCAGATCAGTTATCTCGTCGATTGCCGAAATAGAAAGCTCGCGCCGGCCGGGTTCCAGGAGTACGCCTTCTACGTGACCTTCTTTCCGCAGCTTATTGCGGGGCCGATCGTCCGGTTCGACGAGATGTTCGATCAAATTCGCCGCGGCTGTCGCCGTTCGCGGATGAACACGGATCTGGCCATCGGAATTTCCATTTTCGTGATCGGCCTCTTCAAGAAGGTCGTGATTGCGGATTATGCCGCGGGGGAGGCAGACCCCATTTTTGCCGCCGCCGCCGACCGGGACATTATATTTCTTGAGGCCTGGAAGGCTGCCCTGTTCTTCACGGCTCAGATCTATTTCGACTTTTCCGGCTATTCGGATATGGCGATCGGCTTGGCGCGCATGTTCGGATTCCGCCTGCCTATCAACTTCTATTCTCCATATCGTGCGGCGAGCATCATCGATTTCTGGCGTCGTTGGCACATGACGTTGTCGCGCTTTCTCCGGGATTATTTGTACAAACCGCTGGGGGGCAACCGTAAAGGACTGATGCGGCGGCACGTGAACCTGATCATCGTCATGCTGCTCGGCGGTCTGTGGCACGGCGCCGCCTGGACCTTCGTTCTTTGGGGAGGGCTCCACGGTCTGGCGCTGATGGTCAATCACCTTTGGCAAACCACGCGTCTGCGGGCGTGGCTTCGCCGCACCGTCCCGTTGTGTTTGTACGGTGCGGCTGCGGTGGGCCTGACCTTGTTGTTCGTTGTCGTCGGATGGATCGTGTTCCGCGCCGAAAGCTGGCCAGTGCTGGTCAATCTCGTGTCGGCCCTTCTCGGCATGGACGGCCGCATGGTCCTGCCCGATACCTATGGCGTCAGGCTGGGCGGTTTGGCGGATGATCTCGCGCGCATGGGGGTCGTGTTCCGTGGACACTTCGACGAGGTCTTCCTGTTCGGCGGTATCCGCGATCTGTCGGCCGCGGCCGCCTTAATCCTGGTGACCCTCGTGGCGCCCAACACACAGCAGGTATTTAGGCGCTCCCGCCCTGCGCTTCTGCCTGATTTTGACCTCCCCGTCACATGTTGGGGGCGCTGGCTCCGATGGCGGCCGGCCGGTCTGTGGGCGGCGGTCATTGCCGCCGCCTTCGCCGCGTCGGTTCTCACGATGGCAACCCGTCAGAACATCCAATTCCTATACTTTCAGTTCTAGGGAGATGAAAGTGCGGTCGGTCAAACGTTATCTGTGGGCAGTTCTGGGGTGTTGGGCGCTGTTTCTCCTGCTCGGACTGGGTGCGCTGCTGCAGATATACAGGTTTGGTGAACTGACATCTTTGGATGACGTCATCGATCGCCAGAAGCGCACCGGCGGCCTATATGGGACGGCTGTCTGGAATGACCGGATCAGCTACAAACTGAAGCGATACGAAGCGAAGCGCCCACACATCATTTCAATCGGGTCGTCGCGGGCGCTGCCCGACACGGCGTTCTTCTTTCGCGAGACATTCGTGAACATGGCGCAGACTGTCTTCGCGGCGGAGCATGTGATTCCTCTCATCGACCGCCTGCTAGCCGTTCACAAGCCGGAGATCGTGATCCTCTATCTCGATTTCTGGTGGTTTTCCGACGAGTTCTCTGCGCCGCCGCGCGAAACACTGGACGAAGCGCCGCGTGCGTATCTTCCCGCCACGGCCGCGTTCTATAAATTCCTTGCCGCGCAGTATGATCGCGGACGGGGTGCCGCGGCGATGACCCATCTACTGACGCCAAGATCGGCGGAAGACGCGGATGCCTATATCGGGTTCGCGGCCAGCTTGGAGCACGCGGGATACTGGCTCGACGGGTCGTTCCGGAACTACAAGTCTCCCCGCGGCTGCCCCCTCCGCGGTGCGGGCAGCGGCTACCGCCAACGCCAGGAATCCCTGCACGGTGACGGGCAGCGCCACTGGGACGCCTTGATTAAGGCGCTCGCCTACATGCGCGATAAGGGAATTCAGCCCATCGTCGTGCTGCCGCCCGTGTCGCCGAGGCTTCTCCGCCATCTCGAAAGCGCGCGGGACCTCTATCCGGCGCTGGTCGAACTGCGCCACCGCCTGCGGACGTTCGGCGGCCCGATGTTCGATGTCATCGACGGCGCCGCCGCCGGCATTACGGCATGCGAATTCACGGACGATGTTCACGCGGGCCAGATTGCCCATCTGCGGATCGCTTTGCGGATCGCCGACAAGGTGCCGGCGTTCGCCGCTGTGTTTGACGCCGACGCCGCGCGTGCCGCGATTGATCGGTACCGCGGGTGGACCTATTTCCCACAAGGGTTCGCCCCCGATAAACCAACAGGCGCGCCGCGCTGATCGAATTGGGTGAGAGAAAATGACCGTTTATCGACTGGCTTACGTGGTGCCGACAAAGGATCGCCCCAACGATATGCGGACACTGCTGACCAGCATCTGTCAGCAGACGCGGCTGCCCGATCAGATCGTCGTGGTCGACGGTAGCGACCCAGACATCAAGCCCGTGGTCGACGCCTTTCCCGACTTGTCCATTACCTATGTCCGGGAATTCCCACCGTCCTTGGCGCGCCAAAGGAACGCAGGCATGGCGTGCTTGCAGGACGACATCGATATCGCGGGGTATCTCGACGACGATATCGAACTGTTGCCCGACGCGACTGAAAAAATGATGGCGTTCTGGGAAACGGCGCCCCAAGACGTGGGCGGCGCGGTGTTCTCGATCATCTGCGAGGAGGGCGGCTCCAGCCGCCTGGCGCGGCTGTTCAACCTGGAGGAAGCCGTGGTCGGCGGGATGTCGAACGGCGGTGTCGAGCGGGCGATACATCCGTTTGACCGGAATGTTGAAACTAGGTGGCTCAACGGCGGATCGACGTTGTGGCGGCGCGACGTCATCCGCGAATTCGATTTCGACGAATGGTTCATCGGCCACGGGTATCTTGAGGACGTCGACTATAGCTTCCGGGTCGGGATGAAATGGCGTCTCTATGCGGTCGCCGACGCAAAGTGTTATCACCATCATCATCCCATCACGCTCGACAAACAGTTCGCGTTCGGCCGCCAACAGGTGGTCAACCGCATCTACTTCACACAAAAGATGGGTTGCTTTTCAAAATGGGGCACGACGCGCGATCTGACGGCGCATATCCTGTTGAACCTGACCTCAACCTGGCATGAGCGTAGCACCGCAGGGCTCAGGCGGTTTGCCGGCAATATTGCGGGGTTGATCGCCGTGGTCGCTGGGCGCAAAAAATCATTCGGCGAGATCTGGAAGTAGATCATGGTGGATACTCCCGTCGTATCGGTCATCGTACCCTGCTTCAATCGCGCGGACACCGTCATCAAGGCGCTGGACACGGCGCGGATGCAATCCGTTCCGCACGAGATCATCGTTGTCGATGACGCATCGAAAGATGACCTGCGGGGGGTCATCGAAGGCCTCAACGATCCGGTTGTTTCCTATCATCGGCTGGAGCAAAACCAGGGCCCGTCGGCGGCGCGCAATGTCGCCATCCGGCATGCCCGGGCTGATTGGATCGCGCTGTTGGATTCCGACGACCGATGGCTGCCGGGAAAGCTGGAGGCACAACTGGCCTACGCCAAGACGGAAGACCTTCCCGCCTGCAGTACATGGTACGTCAACGAATTCGGCGCCCAGGGAAACGAGGTCTTGTGCCGTCCCGAGGAGCCGAAATACAGCGTTGAAATCCTGACCCGGGGCAGTCTGTTCGGCTTGGGGACGACGTTGCTGGCGCGGCGCGAAATCTTTGATGTCGTGGGCGGCTTTCCCGAGGAGCTGCGACGCATGGAAGACGCGGAATGGCTGGCACGCTATCTGCGATCGCATCGGTTCGGCGTTATGCCAGAGGTTCTGGCGCGGGTATCGGCGACGCCAGTGACCGCGACGGGGTGCGGCGGCCAACTGTTTCTCGATTGCATCGGGGCGTTCCATGAACGGCTGGCCCCGGAATTCACGCAACTTTCACCCCCCGTGCGGCGGCGCTACCAGGCGACGGAGCTCGATTGGGCCGCCTGGGCGTTCTTTCGCGAAGGGGCGTGGCGGCCCGGCTTCGGCTGCATGGCTCGGTCCCTGCGTCTTCGACCGCTGCGTTCGCCGGGAAATCTTCTGAACTACTTCGATGCCATGACGGGGACGAACCTAGCCGCCTTGGCGGAACGTCTGCGCCAGACGACGTTTTCAGAGAGATGAGGGCCGTAACGAGTCCCTCCCGCTCAAAACCCTTGAACCGACTTCGGCCTGACTGGCATCGCTATCTCATATCCGCTATTAGGTGGCGATCATGTTTTTGAGCTCCAGAGAAAACCGCATTCTTGTCGTCCTTTGGGCCGCCCTCGTCGGTCTGACCGTCGCGGTTCGGCCGCTGTTGCCCGTTGATGAGACGCGCTATCTCGCCGTCGCCTGGGAGATGTGGCAGCGCGGCGATTTCCTGGTTCCCTACCTGAACGGGGAACCTTACAGCCATAAGCCGCCGCTTTTGTTTTGGGGTATGCATCTGGGCTGGGCGGTGTTCGGCGTCAACGACTGGTGGCCGCGGCTGGTCGCCCCCCTGTTCGGGCTCGCGGCCCTATTTCTGACCGGGCGGCTCGCCCGCCTGTTGTGGCCGGACCGTCCGCAAGCCGCCGCCATCGCCCCCCTCATCACTCTGGGCGCGGTGTTCTTGACGGCGTTCACGACCGTTACCTTCTTCGACATGCTGCATGTGGTGTTCACGCTGGGCGGCATGATCGGTCTCGTCACGGCGGCGCGCGGCCGCTTGGCTTTGGGGTTCGCGGCTCTCGGCCTCGCCATCGGCCTCGGCATTCTCGCCAAGGGGCCGGCGATCTTGGTGCATCTGTTGCCGACCGCTCTGGCCGCACCCTTGTGGGTGCCGGCTCTTGGGCGGCGGCCCCGCTGGCGGGCTTGGTACGGGGGCCTTGCCGGCGCCGTCGTCCTGGGGTCGGCGATCGGCCTGGCCTGGGCCCTGCCCGCCGCCGATGCCGGCGGCACGGCTTACCGTAATGCCATCCTGTGGGGTCAGTCGGCCGGACGCATGGTCGACAGTTTCGCCCACGGCCGGCCGTTCTGGTGGTTCGCCGCGATCCTGCCGGTCATGGCCCTGCCCTGGACCATCTGGCCCGCGGCCTGGCGGGCCCTGCTGGGCCAATGGCGGGCCATGAGGGCCGACGGCGGCGTGCGCCTCTGCCTTATCTGGTTCACCGTCGCCTTCTTGGCGTTTTCCGCCATCAGCGGCAAGCAGCCCCACTACTTGTTGCCAGAATTCCCCGCTCTTGCCCTGATCCTGGCACGCGCCCTGGTGGCGGCCGAAGGGAGCGGATTCTGGCGCCCGGTCGACCGCTGGATACCGGCGGCGTTCTTCCTCGTGCTGGCCGCAGGAATGGCCGGGGTCCTTCATTTTGACATCAAACCGACCTGGGCGACCTCCGTCGGCGACGCGCAGCTTTGGCCGCTCGCCGGGGTGGCGGTGGCGGTGGCCCTTCTTTGCCTGAACAGGTCGGTGGCGGTGCGGGTGGCGGCGGTGGCGGGGCTGTCCGTGGCGATGGTCGTCGCCGTTCACGTGACACTGCGTCCGCTGATGGCCGAATCTCACGATTTCCGGCCCTTCGCCCGGGCGCTCAAGGGGTTTGAGGACCAGGGCGCCGAGTTCGTTACCTTCGGCAAGTATCGGGGTGAATTCCATTTCCTCGGCCGTCTGGCCCGGCCGGTCGGCGTGGTCGACGGGCCGGCGTCGCTGGAGGCCTGGCTCAGGGGCCATCCCAAGGCAATGATCATCGCCTTGCACGAAATCCTGCCCGAAGGCCCGGCGCCGGCCGTGGTCACGCGGTTTCGCTCGCGCCTGATCGGCCTGTGGCCGGCGGATCGCTATCCGCCCAGGATTGATCGCCTGGAACGGGCCCGCTAACCCGACGCCGGGCGTGGCGGTGGGGGCGTTTGGGGTGAAGCGGCGGCGATGGCGGTCAGCAGGAAGTAACTGATCAGCCACCAGGACGACCAGATCGAAAAATTGAATAGAGAAGAGCCCCAGAATGTGGCGGCGAGGCCGAGTTGAGCAAGGTGGCGTGTCTCCCCGGTCGCGACGAACCGCATCAAATGTCGACAGGCAAGCCAGGCAAGAGCGAAAACGACGGGCACGAAGCCGATAACGCCGGTCTCTCCCAATATCTCCAGCACCCAGTTGTGGGGATGGGAAGGAAGCTTCTCCACAAGATAGCCGGGGATGATGTCATGCGCGCCGGCCACCCGGTCGATCGAATTGATCCCATATCCGGTCCAGGGCGCCTCGGCGATCTTGCCCATGGTGAAGTGCCAGATTTGTTGGCGGTGGCTATCGACCAGTTCCGTGGGAATCCAGGGCCACACGGCCGCCGATGGCGGCACATCCGGCAGATTGGCGACGCCGGCCAGAATGATGCCGGTAACCAGCATGGCGAAGAGCGGCCAGGCCCAAAGCCGCCGGCCGCCGCGGCGCATTGCGACCGCCAGGGTCACGGCCAGGGTCATTGCAAGCCACCCCGCAAGCGCCGCCTTGTTTCCCGTCGCGACGACGGTGACGGCACCGACAACGACCGTCGCCACCGTGGCCCATCGCCACGCCCCCGTGAACTGCACGGCCAGCCAGATCAGGATTGGGATAGCGCAGGCAAGGGCGGCGGCGTAGGCTTTTGGCGCCAGGAACCCCCACTTCCAATGATTGAGGATGTATTCGTTTTTCAGGATTTGCAGAGGCAAGGTCCAGCCAAGCATGCTGAAGGTGACGACAACAACACCAAAGGTGCTTCCCACGACAAGGGTTTGTGTGGCCATCCGCTGTGCTCTGGAATCGGTCGTCAGGAAGGCCCAAAACAAAACACAGCCGCCAATATAGGCGAGCGTCCGCGCCCAGGCCTCGAAAGATCGCAGAGGATCGAGCGAGCCCGGAATGCTGATCGCCATGGCGGCGAAGGCGGCCAAAACGACCATGCCGAAACGCGAGCGCACGGCATCGGCGGCCTGTGTGAAAACCCGACGATCCCGCCAGGCGATGATCAGCACGCCAAGCAGCGCCGCCGCCACGA